>Ga0310691_10007875_pt1 | contig 11034 bp, 12 predicted proteins | sample 176DNAGHGlowgp2_FD_203887 | JGI IMG/M metagenome (GOLD analysis project Ga0310691, IMG submission 203887) | Sheep rumen microbial communities from Palmerston North, Manawatu-Wanganui, New Zealand - 1766 DNA GHGlow gp2 (v2) (version 2) | ecosystem: Host-associated > Mammals > Digestive system >... | reverse complement strand
ATTATATTCTTTCTTGCTATCTTCCATGATACTACGCTTTGATATTCCAGGATATACAATTCAGAGCGCCACCTCTTCTCACGGCTTCCAACGCAGGTATGTCAATCACCTCGCAATCGGGCATCGCATTGCTGATTTGTTCCAGCGCCTGTTCATCCTCTGGTATTCCGAGTTGCGGAACGAGCACAAGATGGCCAACCTGCAAAAAGTTGATATACGCCCAACTGTTTTTGTCTGTTTTATCCACGTTGTATTTCAGAGTTGTAACATCGAAATGATTCTCCAAAATCCGCAGATAATCATGAGCCAATCCCTTGTCAAAATCGGGATAGTTGGTCATCAGTACACGGTTGTCGCCCAAGTAATGGATGATGCCGTCGCTGTGTCCGTATTTTTCCCACCTATCCCATGGAAGGAATACTATTTCGCAGCAGAACGCTTCCTCAAGCATCTGTTGCACCTCTTCGGGAGATTTTTCTTTATTCTCCGGAAACACTTTGTCCATCATCACAATCTTGTCGCCACATTTCACCACGTTGCCGCCATCAACAACAAGATCTAATTTGTGACCATATTTCTGAATGGAATGCAATTGATTTACTTCAAGCTGAAACACCTCCATGGGATTGGTTTGCAGCTGGAGTCCATATTTGTCTTGCAGATAACCTGGCGTGTATTTATAGAAAACGAAACGGCCTTCTTCAATCTGAATGGGCATGAAATCCCGGCACCATATGTCTTTAGTTCCAGACAAATAGGCATACGGAATTCCTCGTTTCTGCAACGCTTCTATGATATGACCGTTCAAAACGGGACATTTCTCGGGCAGGATGCTGGAGAAATAGACGCAGGTGGTAAGGTTGTCGGTGATCATTGTTTCTATTAATCAATTTTGTTTTTTGAAAATATGTTTAAATCCCCAATCTCTCGATTCCGCTTTTTCTCCTCTTACATACTCTCCTGTTTCGTTTTTTTCATATTCTAGAACATTTTTTCTTTTACATTGTATTACTTCGCCACCTTTAGAATAAGATCTCCATTCTATTTTGAATTGTTCATTTTTTCCAAAGAATACACCCTTAGGAAATAAATCATCATAAATGTGTGTTGAACAAGTGTCAAAGTTAATTCTATCACTCCTCAAATCATCTTCATTCTCCAATACACGATATGATCTAATGAGAAACGAAGCCCTGTATCTATTCTTTTCGCTTTCAAATGTCACATCTATTCCTGATGTATGTAGATTGAAACTTCCTAATATGAAATAAGGTAATCCATCCTCTTTATTATAAAATTTTGAATATGAGCTTTTATCGTTTGTGTGATACATAATAGGGTCTTTTATCCTCCCATTTTCTCCCTCTTCATGATAATACAACTCAACACTGCCTAAATCAATGATGGATTTCCCATTAACAAGAAAATATCCGCCGCAAAGGATCTCTTGTGCACAAGGTTTAAAACATTCGGCAACAGCTACTTCATCCCATTTGATTTCTTTATTTAAGAAATAATCTCTTAGGGTATCAAACTTTTCCAGAATTTTGATTAATTTCTCCATAACTTTGTTGTTTTAGAATTCAGGTGGCAAAAGTAAACAATACGCCCGACATGATCATCACGTTTTTTGTTAAGATTCGTTAAGATTTCCGAAATAGTTATTCATAATAATCTACCACTTCCTCTTTTCAGCTTCAAAAACGTCAAGAAGACCTCCTACACGCAATTGTACGAAGACCAGATGGAAGAGCAGATGGCCAACGGCAAGTACAAATGCGTGGACGATTTGCTGAACAGCGGGGACACGTGGGAGATATAATTATGAATGCTGAATTATGAATTATGAATAAGGCTCTCGGGAACGGGGGCCTTTTTTTAGTGGAACAGATGCGCATTCCCCGGAAAATGTTACTTTTGCCGTGTTTTTCCCAATGTCAATGAAAAGCGGAGTTACACACGATAATGCGCTCATGGGGCTGCTGCTCGGGGGCATCTTCTTGATGCTGATGGCGGCGGGGACGCTCTGCGCGCAGCCCATCGACCGGGAGATGTACGCGAAGGTCGTGGGGATGAACACCAAGCGGAACTGTCCCTATTATGAGGAGGGCTGGGTGGTCAACAAGCTGCGATACACCCCCGGCTATCTCCATTTCGACATCACCCTTCAGGAAAACTTTATCCCCGGAAACGACAGCGCACAATTGCGGCAGTACCTCGCCGACCGCATCCGCTACCGGCTGGAACCTGACGAGTTCAACTACCTGCTACAGAAGTTAGGGGACATCAACGGGGGATTCGTCTATGACATTGTCACCGACAGCTCCCAAACGCGACTCACGCTGAAATACCCGCCTGCGGAGGCGCGGCAGATCTGGATCGACCGCTCAAAACCCGCCTACAAGGACAACAAACGATGGATGGCGAGAAATCGCCTCTTCCGAGGGATACGTATCGCCAACATGGGCCTTCCACAGCAGATTGACGAATTCACGCGCGCCGATACTGTTTTCCTCACCCAAGACACCCTTTTCTACCTGTTCACCTTTTTCGAAAGTGAACAGCTCAGAAAAGAGCAAGTAAAAGCAACCCTTCCCCAAATCAGAAACCAAATCAAGAGCAACTTACAACTCCAGCCCGACTACCTTGGACTCTTAGTAGAAGCAAGAACTACCCTGTCTTACAGATATTTGGACACCTTAGGAGTGTTATTTGCCGAGACTCAATTCACGAATTCTGATTTGATGGATTTGTTGAAGACCTCTGGGAAACTCAAGCCTGCCACCAACGAACAGATCGACCATTTCATCCGCGAACAAATCCTGGAAAAAGAGACCCTTGTCATTTCAAATGATCCTGGGGATTCCCTTCGCCTGACCAGCGTGGATTATGCCAACCGAACGATCCAATACACCTACACGGTCATTCCCGAGTATTATCAGGACGGGATGACTCCCGAAACGGTGGAACTGGTCCGGAAATCCACGGCTGTGCATCTTAACCGCATCTTCAACATCATGATGGGCAACTCCGCCGTATATGACGGCGGCATCATCACCCTCGACCGTTTCTACCAGCATATCAAGGGCGTACAGATGCTCTACATGGAAGAGGGCACCCGCCGAACCACCGATATCTTCATCTCCACGGAGGATATTCTGAACAGTCCGTCGCTCGACAGCATACCGATGAACAGCACCGTCGAATACTTCCACCGAAAGATGCTTTACGAGGAGTTTCGGCGCGAAATGGACGAGTTCATCGCCGACAGTCTCCCGATGGTCATCGATTATGGTACATTAGACAGCATCCTCTTCGTCCGCGACACCCTCCACTTCCATTATACGGTGGCACCCGACAAAATCGGTCTTTTCAACGACTACAAACTCACCAAAAAGGACTACCGCGACCTGATTTGGTTCACCGACACCGAAGAGTTTTATGAAACATTAGTTGAATTGGATGCCAACACCACCCAGCACTGGCATTTACCGAACGACAGTCTCTGTTCCATCACGTACTCGACTGCCGAAATCCGGCAGGCCATCGAAATGCCTGAGGAGGAGGTACGGCTGGAGATGCGGAAGATGCTGCTCGACGAGGTCATCCCCGCCGTCAATATGGAGTGTCCTTTTCAGGAAGATGACTTCACTTTTCTTGACTCCGTAGGTATCCAAAACGGGATGTACACCCACTATTATAAGGTAGTCGGGGCCCCGATCGAGGCCATCAACCAGGTCGATCTGCGCTGGCACCTCCAGTCCGCACTGATGTCCATCAACGACGAAGAGGGTCTCGCGTTGCTGAACATGATTGTGAAGGCCGGCTACGGCGTATGCTACCACTTCGGCCAACCCACGACGGAACAGAAAAAGTCAAAGAAAACCCCGACACCGGTCACCATACAAATCTGCTTCACAAAAGAGGAACTGACCAGCTTTCTCGAAGAATAAACACAATCCTTTGGATATTTTTTTTATGAACATTTGTGAATAATAACTCTTCACGAAATGTTGATAACTATGTGTTTTTCCTGCCCTATTTTTTCTGATATTTGCAACATGAAAAACTCACAAGAAGAAACAATCTAATATATGGAAAACGAAACGATTACCACAAACAGACCGACGCGGACTTTGTCATACAACCGCATCGAGACCCTCCTCGGAACAACTGGCAAGCTGACTCCCCAAGCAGTGGAATTTGAAGAGGCGGTGCTGGGAGCCCTGATGATCGACGACAACGCCGTAAACGAAGTGCTGAACATCCTGAAGCCCGAGATGTTTTATGTCGAGGCTAACCAACACATATTCAATGCTATCCAAAAGCTGTTCTCCGCATCGCAACCCATCGATGTGCTGACAGTCACCAACCAGCTCAAGAAAGACAAGCTGCTGGAAGTCTCCGGCGGCGCCTCCTATATCGCCGGCCTGACCAACCGGATAAACTCTTCGGCCAACGTGGAGTTCCACTCCCGCATCGTGATGGAGAAGTTCATCCTGAGGGAGCTTATCCGCAACTGCAACACCATCATCAACGACGCCTACGACGACGGTAAAGACGTGCTCACGATGCTTGACGAGGCCGAGACCAAGATATTCTCCATCGTGGAGAGCAACCTCAAGCGCGACAGCAAGGAGTTGGGCGATGTGGTGAGTATGGCATTGAACGAGCTGTCGGAAATCCGGGAGTCGCAGGAGGAGCTGCAGGGCGTGCCCAGCGGCATCCGCGCCATCGACGAGAAGACTGGCGGCTGGCAAAAGTCCGACCTCGTGATCCTCGCCGCCCGTCCGGGTATGGGTAAGACCTCCTTCGTGCTCTCCATCGCCCGCAACGCCGCCATCGACTTCGACATGCCAATAGCCTTCTTCTCGTTGGAAATGTCCGCCAGCCAGCTGGTTCACAGACTCTTCTCCATCGAGTCGGGCATCCCTTCCGACCACATCTCCAAAGGCAACCTCTCCGATGTGGAATGGTCGAAGCTGTGGGAGAATGTCGGCCATCTGCAAAGCTCGAACCTGATCATCGACGACACCCCTGCCCTGTCCGTCTTCGACCTGCGCGCCAAATGCCGCCGTCTGAAGCACAAATACAACATCCAGATGATTATCGTGGACTACCTGCAGCTGATGCAGGCGGGCAACGACAACTCCAAGCACGGGGGCAACCGCGAGCAGGAGATTAGCTACATCTCACGTTCGCTCAAGGCTTTAGCCAAAGAGCTGAACATCCCCGTCATTGCCCTGTCGCAGTTGAGCCGCGCCGTGGAGACCCGTGGCGGCTCCAAACGCCCGATGCTCTCCGACTTGCGTGAATCCGGCTCCATCGAGCAGGATGCCGATATGGTGCTCTTCATCTACCGTCCCGAATACTACCATTTAGACACCTTCGAGGACAACACCCCCGCCGACGGTATGGCCGAGATCATGTTCGAGAAGAACCGTCACGGCAGCACCGGCAACGTGAAAGTCCGCTTCCAGAGCCAGTTCACGAAGTTCTGCGATGTCAGCGAAGGCTCCTTCGGTCCCGAGAGCAACTACATGTCTCCCTCGGCAGGCATCACCCCGAACGAGAATTTCGGCTACTACGACAGTGCGGCCAACAACGACGCCGACAGCGGCAGTAGTTTCGACGACCCCATGCAGCAGGGGTATGAAAATGAGACACCGTTTTGACGATGAGACGATGAGACGATGAAACGATGAGACGATGAAAAACGACGAAACGATGAGACGATGAAGAAACTATCAATGGATGAACTCGGCAGGGTGACCCCCGAGGAGTTCAAGAAACAGGAGAAAGCGCCTATTGTGTTGGTGCTGGACAACATTCGCAGTATGCACAACGTGGGTTCCGCGTTCCGCACGTGCGACGCCTTCAACATCGAAAAACTCTACCTGTGCGGGATCACCGCCACGCCGCCGCAGAAGGAAATCAGTAAGACGGCCCTCGGCGCCACCGAAAGCGTAGAATGGGAATACGTGGAGCACGTTGCCGAACTGGCAAACCGTTTGAAATCGGAAGGTTACTCGATCCTGCTGGTGGAGCAGACCGACAGTTCCATCATGCTTCAGGACTTCGACTTTGCCCAATACGGGAAGATTGCCTTGTTCGTGGGCAATGAGGTGTTCGGCATCTCCGACGAGCTGTTGCCCTTATGTGACGCCGCCATCGAGATTCCGCAGTTCGGCACCAAGCACTCGCTGAATGTGGCGGTGGCCACGGGGATTTCGCTATGGGAAGCGGTAAAACAATGCATAATTCATAATGCATAATGCATAATGCATTCGTCACACATCACAAAAAAATTGTACTTTTGCACTCACAAAAAAATGTGGATATGAGCGAAAAAGTGACCTTTTTGGACAAGACATTTGTCAAATACATTTCTTCGGAAGAAATCGACGATGCTATCGCGCGGGTGGCTTCTGACATCATGCTGGAATACCGCTATGATGACCCGATTATGTTGATCACCCTCAACGGGGCCATCGTTTTTGCCGTCGATCTGCTGAAACGGCTCGATTTCCCTTGCCGCATCACCTGTGTGAAGCTCGCCTCATACAGCGGCACCGAGAGTTCCGGCACAATCAACCAGCTTATCGGTCTCAGCGAGGACATTCGCGGCAAACGCATCCTCATCCTCGAAGACATTGTCGATACCGGCGCCACCTATATCCACCTGCACAAAATGCTGACAGAGGCGGGGGCCAAGGACGTCCGCATCGCCACCATGACGATGAAACCCGATGCCTACAAAGCCGACCTGCCCGTCCATTACGTGGGCATCAACATCCCCAACAAGTTCGTCATCGGCCGCGGCCTCGACTACGACGGCTATGGCCGCAACCTCCCCGACATTTATCAAGTGATCAGTGAATAGTGATCAGTGAACAGTTTTTATCGTATAATAATCCTTAAGCAGTCTCGAAGAGACAAGATTTTAATAACCCCACACAAGCGCAGCGCAGTGTGGGGCTTGTAACAAGCAAAAACAATATGAAACAAACCAACATCGTCATGTTCGGTGCTCCCGGCAGTGGCAAAGGCACCCAGGCCAAGCAGATGGCCGAAAAATTCCAACTTGAACACGTCTCCACCGGCGACCTGTTCCGTTACGAGATCTCCCACAAGACCCCGCTGGGGCTGAAGGCGCAGGAAATCATCAACCGCGGCGACCTCTGTCCCGACGACATCACCCTCGGCATGTTGCGCAACCATATCGAGAAACACGCTGACGCCAAGGGCTTTATCTTCGACGGCGTGCCGCGCACCATCAAACAGGCCGAGATGCTCGACGACAAGAGCTTCTTCAACAACCTCGACATTACCAAAGTCATCTACCTGAAGGTGGAGATGGATGAGGTGCAGAAACGCATCCTCAAACGCGCCGAAATCGAGCAGCGCGCTGACGACACTCCCGCCACCGTTAAGGCCCGCGTGGAGAACTTCTTCGCCCAGACCATGCCGCTCGTGGAATACTACCAGAAGCAAGGCAAATTGGTGGAAATCAACGGTATGCAGGACATTGAGCACGTGTTTGCAGACATTTGCAAAGTGGTAGAGACGCTGTAACAGTTAGCAGTTAGTGGTTGTAACGAAAAGCCCCAATCCCCCCTTTAGGGGGATGCCCGAAGGGCAGGGGGTTAAAACCACTTCCTTGAGCAGCCTCGAAGAGGCAAGACGCGCGAAGCGCTAATAACCCCATACAAGCGAAGCGCAGTGTGGGGAATCAAAAACAAACATGCTATGAATAACCCAAACGAAAAAGCCACTCCCCGTCGCATCGCCGTCCTCGGCTCGACGGGCTCCATGGGTACACAGGCATTGGAGGTCATCGCTCTTCATCCTGATGTGCTGCAACTGGAAATCATCGCCGCCAACTCCAGCGCGGATCTGCTCATCGAGCAAGCCAAGAAGTACCATCCCAACATCGTCGTGGTGGTGCAGGAAGAGGCCTACCGTAAGGTAAAAGAAGCGCTGGCTGACGAGGACGTGAAGGTCTTCTGCGGCGAGGAATCGTTGTGCGACGTGTGCGAGATGGACTGCATCGATATGGTACTGTCGTGCATCGTGGGCATTGCGGGGCTCAAGCCGGCGTTTCGCACCGTGTCGTGCGGCACCCCGTTGGCCATCGCCAACAAGGAGACCCTCGTGGTGGCCGGTGAACTCATCATGCGCACCGCGAAGGAACATAATGCCCCCGTATTGCCCGTGGATTCAGAGCATTCGGCGATTTTCCAATGTCTTGCGGGCGAGCAGTACAACCCCGTGGAGAAGCTGATCATCACGGCTTCCGGCGGCGCGTTCCGTGGCTATACCAAAGAGCAACTGGAAACGGTCACCCTGCAGAACGCCCTCAAGCATCCCAACTGGAGCATGGGACCGAAGGTCACCATTGACAGCGCGAGCCTGATGAACAAAGGTTTGGAAGTCATCGAGGCCAAGTGGCTGTTTGGGATGCCGTTGGAGAAAATCGACGTGGTGGTTCACCCGCAGTCGGTGATCCACTCCATGGTGCAGTTCGAAGACGGCTCCGTGAAGGCGCAGCTCGGTGTTCCCGACATGCGACTGCCCATCCAATACGCCCTCTCCTACCCGCTCCGACTGCCGTTGCCTTATGACCGCCTTGACTTCAACAAATACTGTAATCTAACCTTTGAAACACCTAACAAAGAGGTATTTCCTTGTTTGGATATGGCCTACAAAGCATCGGCTGCCGGTGGAGGAATGCCCTGTGTGATGAACGCGGCCAACGAGGTGGCAGTCAAGATGTTCATGCAGGAGAAGATCAAGTTCACAGACATCCCGCGCATCATCGAGCACGCCTTGGCCACCGCCCCGAGCGTACGTCCAAAAACCATCGAAGAGTACATCGCGTTGGATGCGGAGACGCGGGCGCGGGTCAACTAAACAGAGATTCCTCCCTATTGGACGATCACTTTCAGGTATTTCGTGTAATTCCCCACGCTCACCGAAAGACGGCATTCGTCGCCGGAATGGTAGGTCGTGTCGCTGAAGATCATGCGGAAGGTGGCGAACTGCACCATCCCGGAGGACTCTAACTCGGGTATATAGGTCCCGAAAGAGGTCCCGTTCAGGATAAGATTGTCCGTTCCAACAATCAATTCAACGGGGTATCCCGTAGCGTATTGCCAGTAATAGTAAACCCCGCGGTTGGAGTTGATCCCAATTGCCTCCGTCTTGATTTTAATCTCACGGTAGCTGTTCAGCGGTACCTCCACGCTGTTGCCGGTGATTTCTTCATTGTCCATGTAGAACGTCACAATCGGTTCTCTTTCCACCACCGCAGGACTGCACGAAACCGCCATCACCCCGACAGCCACCAACATTACAAAAATTATCTTTTTCATATTCAACAAATTAATTCTCAAAATATTATTCATTTTCTACTAAAACACCTTTTTATAATTCATAATTCTTCATTCTACATTCTTCATTCTACATTCAGCATTCAGCATTCAGCATTCAAAATCCATACCCCACCCCAATCGCTCCAAATCCTTTGAAGCCGGCACCGAGCTCAAAGCTGCCGAACCAATGCTCCCCACCAGCCCGGATGCCGAAAAGTGTCACATGCGGCGAGAAAAACAACGTTCGGGGGTTCTTGTTGTTCGTGCTCGAATTGGTATTTATATCGAAATAGGTTATGCTGTTGTCGGCGTAGCTCAAGTCGTAGTTCGTCACCCTGCCGATGAATTTGGTCACCCCGAACGAAAGCTCGGAGTATAGCGTGACGTGCGGTCGGTTAAACCAAGAGAGCCTCAATTCCGGCAAGATACTAATGGCGTGGTATCGGCGGTCGCAGATGCCTGGCACGGTCTGAGTCAAGTCCTTGATTTCCAAATCCACGTAATGGACGTATTGGGTGTGCAGACCAATCCACAGCCATTTCGTGGCACGGAAGTGGTAGGCAAAGGCGAACACCGGCGTAGTGTGGAACCATGGACTGAGCAGGCCTTTGTTTAGGTCGAGATCCAAATCAAAACCGACGGGCACGACAAACACAAAATACCGGTCAAATAACGCGATGCCGGTCGGATCGCACAGTTCCAGCTTGAACTCATGACGGAAATATGGCATCGGCGCCCGTTCGCGTTTCTCTCGTGGTTCACGATGCCGCTTCTCCTTTTCCTGCTTGGATTCTATATCGAGAGATCCATCGTAAAACATCCCTGATAAAGAGTCAGCATCCTCACGAATGTCCATTTGTTGCTGATTTTGACGAAGATAGAGCGTATCGTGTACCCAGGCGGTGTCGCGGGAGACTAACGTATCGTGCTCTATTACTGTTTCGTAGATATAGAGCGTGTCAGGTTTTTGCGCACACAATTGTCCAATTCCCACCATCATCAGCAAGAACACAAAAGTCACCCTATATTCCACATTCTTCATTTATCATTCTTCATTAAGCATATACACGGTGTCTTTCACCACAACGGTCTCCTTCACATGGACTGTATCACGCTGTACGACGGTCTTCTTCACTACAACGGGTTCTTGAGACTCAAGACTTTGGACGTGAGACTCAGGAGTTTGGTGGTGTGACGTATGACGTGTGATGTTGGACGTAGGATTTACGGATGAGGGGACGGAATGATCTTCATTCTGTAGAGACGTTTCATGAAACGTCTCTACAACCACCCTTTCAGATTCTGACGGCAATGCTATCGTATCAACATTAACATTCTCCCCCGCTTGCGGTTCCGAAGGTTTCGGAACGGTATAGCGCAGAACGGCAAAGGTCACGAGACAGCCCGTAACGAAGGAGACCACCCCAATCAGCATCTCCCGTGCATGCGCCAGCAGCCACACGCCAACGCCCGATGTGGAGGCGGCGGCAGCAGCGATTTCCGCCTCCGAAAGCGTTTTCCGTGGCGCACGCGACACCTCCGACACCCCTTGCTCGAAAAGGCGGTCAATATCTGCTCTGCTGTTTTTCATTTCATTGTTATTTGGCATTACTCCTGTTGTTGCTTATTTTTTGCCCGCACACCTAACGATGTACAAGCC
>Ga0310691_10007874_pt1 | contig 11035 bp, 14 predicted proteins | sample 176DNAGHGlowgp2_FD_203887 | JGI IMG/M metagenome (GOLD analysis project Ga0310691, IMG submission 203887) | Sheep rumen microbial communities from Palmerston North, Manawatu-Wanganui, New Zealand - 1766 DNA GHGlow gp2 (v2) (version 2) | ecosystem: Host-associated > Mammals > Digestive system >... | reverse complement strand
ATTAAGTTATTTGACTTGAATATAAGCCATTTCTCTGAGAACCTTAAAATCAAGGATTCTAATATGACAAAGATTTTAGGCGATGCATTGCGATTGATTGATGAGAATCATATAATACTCGATGAAAACGGTCAAAGAGCTGTAAGACAACTTAATGACCTTATAAATAAAAATATGATTCTTGAAAGCAGAGAGCAATACAAAACTCTTATGTATAGCGATAGATTATTAAATGATGTTATTGATTCGTTTAACAGAGCAATAAGAAACGATCAAGGACAAGTTATCATAGATAATAAAGTATATAATTCAATAATTAATAAGCTTACAACAAGAGACGAAATTCGTGAAACGATGCGCGAGTATTATTGGAATACAGTGTTTGCCGAATCATAGATTATTGAGATGTTTACTACTGACTTGGCATATTACAAGAATCCAGAAGATTTCGTAAAACGTATCAAGGAAATACACGCACCTAATTCAAATCTTAATACGAATGCAAAATATATATCATCGATTAAACCTGGTGAAGACCAAAATGTTGGTAAGGCTTATGAATCTGTAATATATATTAATGATGAGGAAATGCCTTCATTAGTATATAAAGAATTAAAGGAAGCATTAAATAACTTGAAACAAAAAGGTTTGATAGATGACATAAGTATAGACTTTATATTATCAAATTATGAAAATATAAAGATTACTGATGGTCAAGCGTTTAGATCATTCTCTTCATATAGAAGAATTCGTATAATGGCTGGTGATTGGACCGATGAGCAAGAAAAAGCATATTGGGATATAAAAGATGGTAAGTTTAATATGAATGATTTCATGACTGTTTACCAAACTCAAAAACCATATATGTTTACACAACAAGCTACATAGTCTGGTATTAATGAAAGTCCTTTCCTAAAGTTACCAATACAACACAAGAATTCAGAATTCATGCTTGCTGCGATGTTTGATATAGTATCAAACGAACTTGGTAAGAATTCAAAAATCAAGGCATTGAATAGATTTATGGAAGAAAGCGGTATTGAAGTTGTACAATTTGCTTCTTGTGTAAAAGTTGGTCTACAAGGTGCTATAGATTTTGATGATGAAACAATTGAAGAACAAAATCTTTACAATGAAGATAAGATGGTTGAATATCTTCGTAACCAATGTTTTAAAGATTGGAAACAAAGAACTGAAAATCCAATTGTCGTACATCAAATAAGTTATAAAGATTGGGGTATACAACAAGCTACACCAGAACATTTGATTGATCATGTACAATTAGTTGGTACACAAATAAGAAAGCTTATCAGACAAGATATGGAAGATAATGCAGAGATACAATTCAATGGTTAGACTCTTACAAAGAAACAATGGTTATATTTGTATGATGCATTAAACACTGAAAACATTCTTTCTGCATTCGAAAAACTCAGTCCAGAATTCAAGGATATAAATAAAGTCCATGATTTATTGATAAGTGAAATGAAAGGTAATCCAAGATATACTCTTGATGACCAGGAAAGCATTCGTGTAGAAAACGGATAGTTTGTATTACCAATATGTGATCCAGCAAAAGCAAATAAGATACAAGCCTTATTGAATAGTATTCTAAGAAAGAGAATCACAAACCAAAAGATAAATGGCGGTTCTGCAATACAGGTTACTGCCTACGGTGGTAGTGACCAACTTCAAATAAGATGGAAAACAGCTGATGGTAATTTCATATTCAATGAAGCAGAATTTAATGGTACTGAGAAAGTATAGAAATCACAACGTGCTTTATTGAGAGAAATGAAAGGTAAATATAATTCTTATGAAGAATATAAACAAAACAATAAAGCAGAGAGTATTGCATATGTTGAATGTTTTATGCCAGCAACATCTTATGATATGTTAAAAAGAGCTTTTGGCGATGGTCAAATAATGAATATAAATAATATACCAGAAGATATGCGTAAAGTTGTTGGTTATCGTATTCCAACTGAAAACAAATATTCTATGTTACCATTATATATAAAAGGGTTCATGCCCCAACAAAATGGTTCAACGATTATGTTGCCTAATGATTGGGTTACGCTATCTGGTTCAGATTTCGACGTTGACAAGCTTTATCTTATGTTACAAACTGCTAAAGACAAAGAACTTCGTAGAGATACTTATGAATTCAAGGATGAAAAAGCCAATTCAAGAATAAGTGGTAAACTTAATTTTTAGTCCGCAACAAGCATGTCAAACGATGAATTTGAAAAGATAATCAGTCAATTGAAATATATGAGCAAATCTCAAAGAGACAATATGATGATTGACATGATGTTTGATATGTTATCCAATTCAGCTTCATTATAGGCACAAACAACACCTGGTAACTATCAACAACTTACTCATGATGCAGAAATATTTGATGTACTTGACAATGTACCGTATGAAGAACTTATAAATACATTGAAAGAAAAGACTGGGAGAGACTTACAGGAAATAACCGACAATCTATACGATGTACTTGAAAGTCTTGATAAAGGTACTGTATCTGAAATATCAAAACAATATAAGAGATTCAATAATCTATTGTCTCCAATATCACAATTATATTTCCATAACCAAAATATGGCAGGTCTTACATTGGTTGGTATCTATGCAAACGGAACATCACATCATGCATTGATGCAAGAACTTGGATTAATGGTTGACAATAAAACAACAATAACAATTAATGGTAAGACTGCAAAATATTTTGATCAAAGAAGAGATTTCTATGGTAATCTTATATCAGCAAATCTTGCACAACCACAAGCTGCATCTGTTGATAACATCAAAGATCCTGTCTTGGCAAGATTAAATCAGAATACATTTACTGCAAATATAATGCCTACATTGTTGCGACTTGGATATAGTCTACAAGATGTAAACTATTTCTTGAAACAACCTATAATTGTTGATGTAACAAATGCTTTCCTGAGAGGTGATGGTGATATTGAAACGATAATGAATAATATTGAATTCCAGTATACTCAAGATAACGCAAGATTCCAACAATTACAATCACAACAACATCAACATGAAAAGGCTTTTTCAAGAAATTTCCTTGCAAAACAAATGCTTATAGCAAAGAATCCTAAGATAAATCTTGAAGCAAGCAATTTTAGTGTTGATGATATAAACGATGATATAATATATTACTATAGCTATCAACTTGATGTTTTAAATATGTTTAAAAACATACATAAAATATCACAAGCAATGACTAACCTAGTTTCTGCAACTAGAGCTGATACTCAAGGTGGTTCTGCTGGTCCGTTGATTTCAGATACTGAATCAAAGATAAACAAATGGCAAGATGTTCTTGAAAATGATTCATTCCCGATTATAATGGAAAATGGTTCTTTAAGTCAATTGCAACAATTGAATATGTTAGACCAATATCATAATGATAATAGAAATGATGAATTAAGATTTAATTTGTATAATAGTAAATTACCATTCTTACAAGCATTTTATACATTTGGTCTTGAAGGTTCCAGATATCTATTTAAGGATTATTTTCCACAACTACAATTACCATTTAGACAAATAGTAAGACAAATGTCTGAATTGTCAAAATACAGTCTTGATTCAGCTACATTGAACGATATATACAATGCAATATTTGCATATGCTGCTACATCAAGAAACTTCTGGGGTGATTCTGATAATAGTACTGCAAGAGAAAAGAGATCGTTTTTTATAGGACAATTCCCATTGGAACTTGCAAAATTATATAATGCAAAGGACACCAATGGTAAACCATTACATCCAGATCTTGTCAATAATGAATTTATAAAACGTCTTAAAGTAACATTTGTTGATAAGCAAAAGATACGTGTTGATGGTGATTTAAGTCATAAAGGAATAATGAAGATTTCGTTTAGGAATGTTGGCCAATTGACTGCATATCAAAAAGAAAAATATATGCGTGAATGGGAACAAATGTTATATTCTGATGATGAAATAGTAAGAAAGATTGCTGTAAATTTGTTTAGGTATTCATATTATAGACATGGATTCAAGTTTGGACCTACATCATTTATGCATCTATGTCCTACTGCAGTTAAAACAGCATGTCCAGAATATGTACAGATGTTAAGAGATTTAACAAATCCAGAATGGATAAGAAATAATTTCGTTGACATTGAAGATGTAATGAATATCAATAGTATATTATTATTTAATCAGAATGATACAGAAATACAAAGAGGTCAACTATACGCTGGCAATTTTGCAGATCAATATATAAGAAACAATATTGACAATTATAAATTTGTTGTACAAAACATAGCACCTTCAATTAAACAAGGTACTACACGCTCAAGACAGTTATCATCAATAAATTTCTTTGATAAAGATAAGAGAATAAAAGACGTTGTTCATTTTACTATTACAGATGACAGACTTGTAACCAATCAAGATAACAGATTAATAAAACAAAGAGTATTTGATTCAGACACAAGGCAAATGTCATATGAATTGATGCCTTACTTCTCTGTCAATTTAAATGGTGAGAAAGTTTATTATAAAGCTGATGTAACAACAATGCTTTATGATGCTACATATCATAGAGTATATCCTCTTGGATACCCAAATAACTTTATAGAATATGATTAGAATCAAAGTCCTGACACTATGACAAGTATATTCTGGTTCTAGAATGAAGAAGGTAGACAAGAATTCAAGAGAAGAAGAGCTGATGATGTTAGGAACGAAACACAAGATACAATGTTACCGAATGAAATCAACTATTACGAATAGATAATGAATAGTCAATGGAATTCTGATTAGATTGAAGTCAATACAATTGAAACGGAAATGCCTATATAGAAATCAGAACTAAAAGTAATATCTGGTCCATTGTCATCGACAGAAGAAGCTGAAGCAGAAGCTGACTTCGTTATTGGTGGAGAAGCTGTTGAAGATTTTGTTGTTGGCGATTAGCCAAATAGTGGTGGTACTGTCATAGTAGGAGCTATTATAACATCGTTTAATCAAACAAAACCTAATGAAAATTATAGAAAAGAACATAATATTTGTAGAGGAAAATGAATGATATTTGTAGTATAATACCATAGGTAATAAACCCTAATACAAACAAAGAAACTGATAGTAGGTTATTTACTGACCTACTGTCAGTTCTTTCATCAAGAGATGAAGCTCTTGATATATATCTTCGTACTAAAGACGAGAGATTTGAAAAGTCATTTAACGACATAATAACAAAAGATGAATTTGGTGAGCCTACAATAGAAAGTCTATTAAAAATTCCTGGTATTGATGAATTCATATCAAATGACAATACGTCTAAATATCTTGAATAGCAAATAGATTTCAAGGATAAACCAGCTACTTAGCAATCAGTGAATGAAGCAATTGAGGAAGCTGTCAAATTCAATAATGATAGTAAATTCAAGGATACACATACTGCAATAGTAGAAAACAAAGATGGTAATACCCATATAAGAGTACAATCAGCAAATAGATATGATAATGTAATAGCTCATGATATGTCTGTATAGTATGCACTTAATAAGAAACTTATACAGATACTTGAAAAATACAATATAAGTGTTGATGTATTAAATGATGCAGAAAGACGTGAAGGATTTGCTGGCGTTGTCGATTTCACAACTGCAAAGACATTTGCAAATGGTATGATAAAACTTATTCGTATTGCAAAAGGAGACATTGGTCAAAAATATTTGCCAGAAGAGTTTTCACATGTTGCATTACGAGCTATGAGAGGCAATCTGTTAGTTGACAGGTATCTTAATTACATATTAGAAAACAATCTTACAGAACAGATACTTGGTAACTCATACGAAGCTAATAGACAATACTATTCATAGTTTTCCAATCCAGAAATGTTACTTGCAGAAGAAGCAGCTGGACAACTACTTGCACAACATATAATAGACGGATATACACCAAACAATAAGACGACACAAAACTTTTTGCAAAGAGTATGGAATGCAATAAAGAGTTTCTTCAAGAAATTTGATACAAATGAAATAGAAGATGCTATTGACTATGCAAACAAATTTGCTTCGAATATAGCTACTGATATAATGGAAAATGAATCTCTCGGTACTTTTGAAACATCTGAACTATTTGATAATGTCAAACTTGCACACTTGGAAGAAGAAGCTACGAATGCAGAAAAGTATATAAAGAAAGCAATGGTTATTGAATTGAAACGTCTTGAAATGTTCAAAAACAAGAAAAACAGTACAAGATTCGTTGAAAAACAACAATAGTTATTGTATGACATGCAAAAGAAAGTCCAGAGACATGACGATATTCTTGCAGTATATGAATATGTCTTGAGAGAAGTAAGGATATTAAACCAACTTAAAGACAGATTCGAAGAAATAAAGACTGACGGTACATATTCAGACAAACAAATAGCTTCATTCTTGAGAGATGCAAAGAATTATATTGACAGTTATGTTATAATGAATAACAAGTATTATGAACTTGTTGATGATGATGATGAACTAAATAAAGAAGACTATATTCTTGAAGCTAAAAAGTTGATGGATGAATGCACATCATTAGTTAGCCAATTATTGACAAGTTACCGTAAAAATGCAAAAAACATTACAATGAGATTATTGAAGCCAGTATATGGTGATGCCGTTGAAGTTGCCTACGGTAAATTCAAAGGTACATATACATTGGAAGATATAGTTACAAAAGTACATCATGACATAACAATTACAGATAAATGGCTTAATAGTGCTGCAAATACGAATGAACTTGGTATTAAGGCAATAGATAACATACTTAAGAAAATAAAGTCAAAATCAAAATCTGATGTTATGCAATACAAGAATGTAATATACGCATTGGCTTAGGAACTAAAAAATAAAGGTGTAAACGATTTTGAATGGCTTTATGAAAGATATTCTGATGGTACTCGCACTGGAAATTATATTGATAAATATAATTGGGGAGAATTCAATAGAGCTAAATCGCAATTTTTTGCTGAAATAGATAAGAAATACGGTAAAAAACCAAGCTCCAAACAAAAACGTAAGCAAAGAAATCAGGAAATAAAAGAGTGGTATGATAACAATACAGTGAAGAAATACAGAGGTTCACAAAACAATAATGAATTGGTACCATCTGATAAATATATTAATCCATTATATATTGAAATAAATAATCCTAATGATGCTCGTCATGAATTCTATTCAAAATTCATAATGATTAAACATAGGATGGATAGATATCTTCCAGATAAAGTTACCCAACCTAATCGTACAATCAAGATACGTAAAGATCTCATAGAAAGAGTTAGACAAACTCGTGGAATAAAAAACTCAATAAACGAGATTTGGGAAGACATACAAGACGATTTTATAAGACGCTCTGATAATATCGATTTCGGTTATATACCGACGATACAAGATTTTAATGACCATGAAGTTCAGGAACTGCCAATATTCTATACGAAAAGACGTAAAGGTGAATCTGAAGAAGATATATCTACAGATGCGGTTTCAACGTTACTCGCTTATTGTGATATGGCGTTGAAATACAAGTACATGAATGATATGATAGACCAACTTGAAGTAGCAAGAGATGTACTTGGTAAAAGAGATGTTCCGCAAACAATAAATGAAATAACTAATAAAAAACAAAAGATAAGAGATGCTGGAATGAAATATGAAGCTGATGCTAAGAAATTAAACAGTAGAGTATAGGAACGTCTCGATGCTTTATACAATATGTAGGTGTATCAAAGATATATGGCTGATGAAGGTACATTTGGCAATACAAATATAGACAAGGGCAAAACAGCTAATGCTTTGAATAAACTTACAGCACTGAATGTATATGCATTAAACATGTTGTCTGGTATATCAAATGTAATTACTGGTAATATAATGATGCGTATTGAAGGTTGGTCCAAGCAATTTGTCACAAATCGTGAAATAAGCCGTGCTGACAAGATTTATAGACGTGAGTTGATGAATTATATCAAAGAGATGAATAGTAACGTTAAAACGAATAAATTGGCTTTATTTGATGAATTTATTGACGTAATGCAAGACTATGATAAGAATATAACTGACGTGGAATGGGATAAGCAAGGATTCAAGAGGCTTATTCAAGGAGATACATTGTATTTCTTTAATAACGTTGGTGAGCATTGGATGCAAAACAGGACTGCAATAGCATTGGCATTACATCATAAGATGCTTGATAAAAATGGAAACGAAACAAATCTTTGGGATGCTCTTGAAGTTGTATATTTCAATGGACTGACAAATGAGGGAATTCCGATATATACAGACAAAGATATGGGTCTTGGCGCCAAGTTAAGACTTAAGGAAGGCACTAAAGAACTTGATGGTTCTGAATTTAATGAAGAAAAACGATTCAAGTTTGAAAGATTATCAGCTGGATTGAATCATAGAATGCATGGTATATATGACAAGCAAGACTAGAATATGATTCAAATGTTTGGTCTTGGTAGAATGGTTATGATGTTTAGAAAATATATGAAGCCAGCTTGGGATAGGAGATTTGCACATTCATAGTATGACGCAGACTTGGATGTTGTTACGGAAGGATATTATATGACTACGTACAGATTCCTAAAAGAGTTAGGTGGTAATTTGAAAGAATATCATAAACTTATGTTATCTGATACATTCAAGAACATGACTAAAGAAGAATAGCAAAATATTTATAGAGCTATTACCGAAGAAGTATTCTTCATATTAATGATTGCTTTAGCTCATTTGTTTGACTTCCTTAATGATGATGATTATGAAGAAGAAGAGATAATTGAGTATGGAGGAGGCGATTTCGGAGGAGCTGGAGCTTCTGGAAGTTGGGGAGACGAAGAAGAAGTTCATATAAAGAAAATAAAAGGTGAGCCAAAGAGTAAGATAGGTCAAGCAACAAAAGATTGGCAGAATGACGGTAATTTATTACACGCATTCATAAAGACAATGATGTTGATTGGTCAAGTCACAATGAAACGTGAAGCTCTTGAAATTGGACAAATGGTTCCTATTAAACACCCAAAAACAACATTGATGACACCTTTGAAACTTCTTGATAGTCCTGCTGCTGCAATATCAACAATTGAAGGTACAATTGGATTGCTTGACTTGTTTGAACCAAAGAACTATACTGATATACTAGAATCTGGTAGATTCAAGGGACATTCAAAAGCATATAGAGCTTTATGGAAATCACCTGTATCAGGTCCATTGAAACAATATCAACGTACTGTACATCCAGAATCATTGATAAAATGGTTAGAAATTTATTAATATATATAAACGAAAAAAGGAGGCTGAAATTAATCAGTCTCCTTTTTTTTTGTTTAATAATTATTGATTAAATACCTAAACATAAAACAACTTGTCGTCTTTCTTCATCACTAAGTGAATTGAATACTTCATTTGACCAACCTTTATTCAATAGTTGTTGTTTTACCATTTCATTCAATGAATTGAATTTTTCATTTCTTAATTGAATATTTACTTTGTCAGATTGTTGTTTATTTACCTACTTGTTTGCATATTCTCCTTTATTAATTTTATAGAAATAATATTTTATATCAGGTTGTATATTAAACCAACTTTTTATGGCTAATATCAAATCTTCAAAGAATGATTTAATTTTAGCAATCAATCCATTATCATTTCTATTTTGCATGTAAGTAGAAAAACTTTCTGCAAGCGATTCTATTAAGTTATAGTCACTTTTATCACCATATTGTATCCTAGCTTCATTTAATATAGAAAGTTGCTCAGAAGGACTAAAAAGTGCCTTAAAAACGAAATGGAAAGCTTCGTGATAAAGAGTACCATTATTTGCTTTAGAAGATATTGTTATCATATTATTATTAAAATAACTTATCGATAATTCTTTATTTCCAAATTTAACAAACAAATCTTTGATTCTAACGAGATTCTATTCAGACAGTTGTGGTAATATTCTCTTTAATACTTCAAATTCTTTTTGAATATCGATACGTGTATCAGGATTGGTTTCTTCAATTTTATAGTCTATATCAGTAGAAACACCATAATCATCTTCGTCGAAGTTATCAAAAGAATCGTCATACCCATCTTCAACTTGTCCTCCAATAATATCTTCGTTTTCAACTTCACCTCCTATTATAGTACCATCAAGACCAACCTTAACTTCTGAATTATCATCCATCTTTATCGGTTGTGGTTTTATTGGTTCTGCTTTAACAGGTTCTTCTTTTTTAGAAACAGGTTTTTCTATTATCTCATCAACTTCAGGTTTTGAAATACTGCTACTTGGTATTCTTGGCTACAATCTTCCTTCTGGCGGCATCTTTTCGTTTTCGTAGAATGTCATCCTACTCAAATCTTCCATAGTACTTTTCAGTGAAACGAAATTCTTGTTTTTCTATGTAGGGTTTGTAATTACAACATATCCAGATTTATCTTTACTTTCATCAACTATATTATTTATTTGACCAGATTCTTTACTGAATGATACGACAAACGGCATTATACCAACAGAAGATACATTGATTCCATATTGAGATTCAAACAATGATTTCTAAGCGATCAATTCGTTCGATACAACCTATTCATCGGTAAGTTTTTGTTTACTGTTTTTAGCACTAATAACAAAATGCTTGTTTGGTTTTTCTTTCGTACCAGTAATCCAACTGCTATCATCAAGAATTACTTTTACTATACTGATATTGCCATACACATCAGATATTATAAGGTCTGCAACAGAAGAAAGTTTATTACCATTTTTATATTCATGGAATAATATTGATTTCGCTGAAATAACTCTTGAACCATATTTATTTAAATGTTTCACAAAGTTATCAAACCTTAACTTCATACCATTGAATTGAGCCTCATTCATTCCATATGTGTTTTCTGAAGTGTAATGTAATTGATTTGTACCATTCATATAATCATCAAAATAATCCTTTATGAATTTACTAAATGCTTTATTTGCTCTTGAAACATTGTCATTACCAGAACCA
>Ga0310691_10007873_pt1 | contig 11035 bp, 14 predicted proteins | sample 176DNAGHGlowgp2_FD_203887 | JGI IMG/M metagenome (GOLD analysis project Ga0310691, IMG submission 203887) | Sheep rumen microbial communities from Palmerston North, Manawatu-Wanganui, New Zealand - 1766 DNA GHGlow gp2 (v2) (version 2) | ecosystem: Host-associated > Mammals > Digestive system >... | reverse complement strand
ATTCTGGTAATGGCGCTTGTTACATACCTTATCAGGATGCTGCCACTTACACTTATCAGAAATGAGATAAAGAGCAAATACATAAAATCTTTCTTATACTATGTGCCGTATGCAACACTTGCAGCAATGACTTTTCCGGCAATACTTCATGCTTCGGATGATGTAAGGGCATCGGTTATGGGCTTTTTGGTTGCTCTTATCCTCTCATACAGGAAAAAAAGCCTGCTTACAGTTGCAGCTTGTGCCTGTATAGTTGTTTTTGTAGCAGAACTGTTTTTGGTGTAGTATATTGTTTGGATGTTGATCAGGATCATGGTCATCATAAAAGACGATCGTAACTTATTTTTGAAAGGAATAATATGAGAATAGGTACAGGTTATGATGTACACAAGCTTGTGAGTGGTCGGGACCTTATCATAGGCGGTGTAAAAATAGAACATACTCTGGGGCTTCTTGGACATTCGGATGCAGATGTTTTGCTTCATGCAATAGCTGATGCGGTACTTGGAGCTGCAGGACTTAAGGATATCGGAGCACATTTTCCCGATACGGATCCCAAATATAAGGGAATATCTTCAATGCTTTTACTTGAGCATGTAAGAGAGCTTATAGAAGATAAGGGATTTATCGTAGGCAATGTTGACGCTACTGTAATTGCGCAGGCGCCAAAGCTAAGACCATATATAGAACAGATGGAAGAAAATGTTGCAAAATGTCTTGGCATAGATGTTTCTCAGGTTAACATCAAAGCAACTACAGAGGAACATCTTGGTTTTACAGGAAGAGAAGAAGGCATATCTTCTCAGGCGGTCTGTCTGCTTTATGATATGTATGATGCAAGCAGGACAGTATACGACAGCGGCTCATCCTGTGAAGGCTGCGCAGGATGCAATAAAAGAGCGTAATAAAAGAGAAATAATAAGGCATGGACCTTTTAAGAGGAGATAAAATGGCAGCGAAGTTTGAATTTTACAATACGTTATCAAGAAAAGTAGAGGAGTTTGTTCCAAGGGAAGGTAAAAAGGTATCGATGTATACCTGCGGACCTACAGTTTACCACTATGCACACATAGGAAATATCCGTACTTACATAATGCAGGATGTACTTATCAAATCACTTATGTATGCAGGATATGATGTAAAGCGCGTTATGAATATCACTGATGTCGGTCATCTTTCATCTGATGCTGACACAGGTGAAGATAAGATGCTTGCGGGAGCAAAGAGAGAGCACAAGACTGTTATGGAGGTTGCCAAGTTCTATACAGATGCGTTCTTCAAGGATTTTGATGCAGTTGGAAATAAACGCCCTGACGTTGTTGAACCTGCAACAAACTGCATTCCTGAGTTTATACACATGATAGAGGTTCTTCTGGAAAAAGGATTTGCCTATGTTGCAGGAGGAAATGTGTATTTTGACACAAGCAAGCTTGATGATTACTATGTTTTCTCTTCTGCGGTTGAAAAAGAGCAGCTTGCAGTTGGCGTAAGAGATGATGTTGAGGAAGATACAAATAAGAAGAACAAGACTGATTTCGTTCTTTGGTTTACCAAATCAAAATTTGAAGATCAGGCGCTTAAATGGGACAGTCCTTGGGGAGTAGGATATCCCGGTTGGCACATCGAGTGCTCATGCATATCAATGAAGCATCTTGGTGAATATATCGATATCCACTGCGGTGGAGTTGATAATATTTTCCCTCACCACACTAATGAGATAGCGCAGTCTGAGAGCTTCCTTGGACATAAGTGGTGCAATTACTGGTTCCACAGCAATCACTTAAATGACAAGTCAGGCAAGATGTCCAAATCAAAGGGGGCTGTGCTTACTGTTTCTGTTTTGAAGGAAAAAGGTTATGATCCGCTTGTTTACAGATTGTTCTGCCTGAATTCACATTACAGAAAGCCTCTTGAATTTTCATTTGATGCACTGGATAACGTGGCAGCAGCTTACAATAAACTCGTAAAACGTGTGGCAGAGCTTAAAGAAGATGGCCCGGTTGATGAGGCTGTAAAGAAGGAATTTGAGGAAAGATTCCTTGAAGCTGTTTCAGGTGACCTTAATACATCAATGGCAGTAACTATACTCTATGACGCGCTCAAGGCTGATACAAATGATGCTACTAAATTATATCTTGTAAATAGTTTTGATAAGGTGCTTTCACTTGATCTTGCAGGACATGCCGCAGCTCTTTCTGACGGCCCTGATGTTGATCCTGAGCTTCTTGCATTCATTGAAGATGCTATCGAGAGAAGAAAAGAAGCAAAGAAAGCCAAGGATTTTGCAAAGGCTGATGCAATAAGAGATGAGCTTATGCAGAAGGGTGTTGAAATAAAAGACACAAGGGAAGGCGTTAAGTGGAATCTTATATGATGCACGACGTGATATGTAAAATGCATTAAACAGATTGGTGCAAAATAAAATGGATAATAATGTTGACCTTGCAAAAGTAATAAGAGAGAAGTTTGAGATTCCCGGGGAACCTATAAACAGATATAGTCCGCTGACTCTGGCTTTTATAGGCGATAGCGTCTATGAGATCATGATAAGGAGTATAGTTGTTCAAAAGGGTAACAGACCGGCACATGCTCTCAACAAGATGAAAATTAAATATGTAAATGCTGCTGCACAGGCAAAGATAATAGAATTCATCGAAGATTTGCTGACAGATGAGGAAGCAGACATTTACAGAAGAGGAAGAAATGCCAATTCTGCCACAAGTGCCAAAAATCAGAGTATGACTGATTACAGAAAAGCGACAGGGCTTGAAGCTCTGTGCGGGTACTTGTACCTTACGGGAGAAGTGGACAGATTATTGGAGCTGTTGAAAAAAGGTATTGAGGTTATCGACAGTTAATGTGAGTTATATTTTATTTAGCAGGAGAAGTGATGAAAGATTTTCAGGACAAAGAAAATGCCCTTACAATTGAAGGAAGAAATGCTGTAATAGAAGCTATAAGAAGCGGAAGATCAATAGATAAGATCTTTATTCTGGACGGATGCCAGGACGGACCTGTTTCTACGATCAGAAAAGAAGCCAAAAAAGCCGGGATAATGATGAAGTTTGTTTCAAGAGACAGGCTCGATCAGATATCCGAAACAGGTGCTCACCAAGGTGTTATTGCTTATGCAGCAGCTTATGATTATTCAGAGATCGATGATATTTTTGAACTTGCAAGCTCCAAGGGAGAGCCTCCGTTTATCATCCTTCTTGATAATATTGAGGATCCTCACAATCTGGGGGCTATTATCAGAACTGCTAATATCGCAGGTGCACACGGAGTTATAATACCCAAGAACAGAGCGGTAGGACTTACAGCAACTGTAGCAAAGACAAGCGCAGGAGCTCTTAACTATACACCTGTTGTCAAGGTGACCAACATGGGCAGGACAATTGATGAATTAAAGGAAAGAGGACTCTGGTTTGTCTGCGCCGATATGGACGGCGAGAGTATGTATAAACTCGACCTAAAAGGTCCCATCGGACTTGTAATTGGAAATGAAGGATCCGGAGTAAGCAAGCTCGTAAGACAGAAGTGTGATATGATCGCTTCCATTCCCATGAAAGGGCAGATCAATTCGCTCAATGCTTCCGTGGCAGCAGGCGTACTTGCTTATGAGATAGTCAGACAGCGCGGATAACAATCGGAGATTTCTATGACAAAGATATCGAGTGATGAAACAGATGAAGAACTGATAACAAGGATTCGCGATGGCGAGTCTGATATAACGGACTATCTCATTGATAAATACAAGGATATGGTACGTGTTAAGGCAGCTTCGATGTATATCCTCGGCGCTGACAAGGATGATCTTATCCAGGAGGGCATGATCGGCCTGTTTAAGGCTGTCAGGGATTATGACCCCGGCAGGGACGCAAGCTTTAAGACGTTTGCGGAGCTATGCGTATCAAGGCAGATATATACTGCAATCCAGGCTTCGAACAGGAAAAAGCATGCACCTTTAAACAGCTATATATCACTCTATGCGCAGATGGGCGACTCGGATGAAAAAAAGGAGTTATCTCTTGATCAGATCCTTGAAGACATGAACGACAGTAATCCCGAGTCAATGATGATCGATCGTGAAAATACCAGGGATATAGAGGAATTCATTGAAAACGGATTAAGCGATTTTGAGAAAAACGTATTAGAGCTCCACATGACCGGGATGAGTTACACAGAAATCGCAAGAGTACTGGGACGTGATGAAAAATCCACAGATAATGCACTTTGGAGATTGAAAAACAAGATACGAAAATTCGTAGATAAAAAAACGAACAAATAGCCGCAATTCATTCTTGCATCAGCCCCTGGGGTATGATATAATGATTAAGCTGTTTGTGATTAGACAGTAATGTAACTAATGATATATTATAAGAATCATTGATATAAAAGAGGTGAAAAGATGAGACAGGAAATTCAGCCCGAATACTATCAGGCAACTGTTACTTGCAACTGCGGTAACACATTTACAGTAGGTTCTACAAAGAAGGAAATCCACGTGGAAATTTGCTCCAAGTGCCATCCTTTCTACACAGGAACACAGAAGGCTACATCTGCTCGCGGACGTATTGATAAGTTCAACCGCAAGTATGGCATGACTTCTAACAACTAATTACTGGAAATGAAATGAGGTTGAGGCTTTTGGCCTCAACCTTTTCTTTTTATTCTATTATGGGGATTGATATATGGCAAAGAAAATAAATCATTATTCGGGAATAGGCGGACAGGCTGTTTTAGAGGGAGTTATGATGAAAAATAAGGACCTGTATGCAGTTGCTGTTCGAAGAGAAAACGGCGAGATTGCTGTTGATACAGAACATTACAAGGGTGCGGGAGAGGCAATGGGATTTACTCACATTCCTTTTCTTCGCGGTGTTTTTGTGTTCTGGGATTCTCTTGTGCTTGGAATGAAAGCTCTTAATTTTTCTGCGTCACTCTATGGAGAGGAAGAGATAACTTCTCAGAAGGACCCGATTGATGCTGAGCGCAAAGAAAAGATACTGATGGGTATAACAACATTTATATCATTTGTATTTGCCATCGGTATATTCATGGTGCTTCCTTATTTTTTGAGTTCACTGTTTGAGAGTTATATCAGGAATAATTCTCTTATGGCTGTTCTTGAGGGCGTCATAAGGATTTTGATATTTATTATCTACATATTGCTTATTTCCTTTATGAAGGATATCAGAAGACTGTTCGCTTATCATGGAGCAGAGCACAAGTGCATAAACTGTATCGAGAGAGGTAAGCCTCTTACGGTTGAGAATGTCAGGGAGAGCTCAAGACTTCATAAGAGATGTGGAAGCAGCTTTATATTATTTGTAATGCTTGTTAGTATCATTTTATTTTTCTTTATAAAAGTTGATTCTGTACCGCTTAAGGTTTTACTCAGAATATTGCTCATTCCTGTAATTGCCGGAATCTCTTATGAACTTATAAGGATTGCAGGCAGAAGCAATAACATTATCGTAAATATTATTTCTGCGCCGGGATTATGGCTTCAGAGACTTACAACCAAAGAGCCGGATGATGAGATGATCGAAACAGGTATCAAGTCGGTGGAAGCAGTTTTTGACTGGAAAGAGTTTTTAAATGATTCCTTTGGATATAAAATAGAGGATGAAGAGGAAAATGAAGTATCTTGATATTTACAATGAAGGTGCAGAGAAACTGAAGGCAGCAGGTGTAAATGAAGCTGCGCTGGATGCAAGGCTCCTTCTTGAATTTGTATGCGATACCGATCACAACACTCTTCTGGTACATGGAGACATGGAAGTAGAGGATGAGAAAAAAGAGCGGTATTTTGAATGCATTGATAAGAGGTCAGAGCGTATTCCCGTGGCATATATAACAAATAGCTGCGAGTTTATGGGACTTGATTTTTATGTTACAGGAGACGTGCTTATCCCCAATCAGGATACTGAGACTCTTACTGAAGAAGCGCTCAGATATATTCATGATGGCATGAGGATAATGGATTTGTGCACCGGATCGGGCTGCATAGGCCTTAGCCTTCTTAGATATTCAAATGATACACATGTGGTGGCAACGGATATTTCGGATGCTGCACTTGAAGTTGCCAAAAGGAATGCGGATAATCTTGGAGTATCAGATAGATTTATGCCGGTAAAAACTGATATTTTTCCGGAAAAAGAGGATGAGAAGTTTGATATCATAGTGTCAAACCCTCCGTATATCAGAACTTCGGTTATCGATACACTTGAACCTGAAGTTAAGAAATATGAGCCGTATATTGCACTCGATGGAAGCAAGGACGGCCTTGTGTTTTACAAAAAAATAGTGCCGGGAGCTCGCGACTACTTATATAAAAGCGGTTATCTGTTTCTGGAAATAGGATATGATCAGGGCGAAGATGTAAGAAAACTTATGGAAGATAATGGCTATAAGGATGTACAGATTATAAAAGACCTCGGCGGAAATGACAGAGTTGTTTTGGGCTGTTATTATTAAAAAGGTAGTAGTTTGATGTTTGACAGATTAGAAGATTTGGTAAGAAGATACGAAGATATAACTATGGAACTCGGAGAGCCTGACGTAGTAAGCGATCAGAATCGTTTCAGGGCGCTCATGAAAGAGCAGAGTGATCTTATTCCCATAGTTGAAAAATATAAAGAATATAAAGATTGCAAAAAGACGATCTCAGATAGCGAAGAGATGCTATCATCCGAATCCGATGAGGATATGAAGGAGATGCTGAAGGAAGAACTTTCTGATGCAAAGGACAGACTTCCTGAAATTGAAAAAGAATTAAAGATCCTGATGATCCCCAAGGACCCAAATGATGACAAGAATGTTATTGTAGAAATAAGAGCCGGTGCAGGCGGAGATGAGGCTGCTCTTTTTGCGGCTGATATGTACAGACTCTATGTAAGATATGCGGACAGACATGGCTTTAAGGTAGAGACCATGAGTGTGGAAGATACCGGGATCGGCGGAATGAAATCGGTGAGTTTTATGCTCTCGGGCACAGGTGCTTATTCAAAACTTAAATTTGAGAGCGGAGTGCACAGGGTTCAGCGAATTCCCGCTACTGAGTCAGGCGGAAGAATTCATACGTCGACGGTCACGGTTGCTATCATGCCGGAAGCATCGGAAGTGGAAGTTGATATCGATATGAATGACTGCAAATTCGATGTTTTCAGAGCATCCGGTAATGGTGGTCAGTGTGTAAATACCACAGATTCAGCGGTTAGACTTACCCATATTCCTACAGGAATCGTTATTTCTTGTCAGGATGAAAAGAGCCAGATAAAAAATAAGGCAAAAGCTTTGAAGGTACTAAGAGCAAAACTGTATGATCTGGAAATGCAGAAAGCTCACGATGCTGAGGCATCTCTTAGAAAAAGTCAGGTAGGTACCGGAGACAGATCAGAGAAGATCAGAACCTATAACTACCATCAGGGAAGGGTTACTGACCACAGGATTGGACTAACTTTGTATAAGATCGATTCTATCCTTGACGGAGATCTTGATGAACTGATAGATGCTCTTACTACTGCAAGTCAGGCAGAAAAACTATCTTCTGTAAATGATTGATCCAAAAATATAAATGGCAGCTGTTTACTTATGATCAGTGAAATAGAGGGGGCATTATATGGATGAACGAATGAAGCAGGAGCTTATTGAATGGGGCGTGACCTGGGATGAACTATCAGATCGCTTTCTTGGTAATGAAGCTCTAATGACCAGGTTTATGTTCAAGTTTTTAACTGACACCAGCTTTGCGGATTTATCGAAATATCTTAATGATAAAAATGCTGAAGAGGCTTTTAAGGCATGTCATACTTTAAAGGGAGTAACAAGTAATCTGTCACTTGATGCCATGAAAAAAGAGGTGATGGAGCTTACAGAGATATTAAGAGCCGGATCCCTTGAGGGCAGTGAAGAACTGTTTAAAACAATAGAAGTTAAATACAATTCATTAATGACTATACTTAAAAAATATGCAGACTGATCAGTCTGCATATTTTCTTTTCTTATCTTTCTTGTCATTGTTCTTCAAATGAGATTCCCATGCCATCAAGAAGGGCTTCGATCTGGTCATCCCATATTTTTTCGTAGGATTTGTCTAGAGTAAAACCCGATAATGCAGCTCCTGTTGTCAGGGTTATGCTGCCGTTTGCAAACTTTATCATTAAAACAAGCGATGACACTATATTTTCGAGACCACCTTCACCGGCATTTTTTAATAGATCATCCTTGTAGTCACTAGAAGTGCAGAGGATAAACTTAAAGGCAAGAGGAGTCCTCTTTCCTTTTATCAGATTATAAATCGTTCCTCTGATCTCACCCCAGCTTATGAGGTCATGTTCCGGAAGAGTATCGCCTTCATCTTCACTGTAAAAATCTTTGTTTACATGCCCGTCGACAGTGTAGTTGATCCCTGTTTTTAACTCCGTGCTTTCCATTAGAAAATTATCGAAGCTGTCTGATGCGAGGAGTTTTGACATAAATAATCTGGTGTTTTGTATCTGAAGTGATTTCATAAATGTATCTGACCTTTTCTGAAGAAATATATTCTCATTATATCAGAAATGCCAAGACATAGAGAAGTATCCTGTAACACTTACGGATTTGTTGAAATAACGTGGCTTAAATGTGTTTACTGTGTTTACTAAAGGTTATAATTAATGCTAGAATATGTAGTACGAAAAACTACGTTAATAGCTGCCACGATACAATATCTTGTGACAGATAAAGATATGAAAATAGACTGGCGGGGATTGGATAAAATATGAGTTTTAAAATTGTTGTAGATAGTTGCACTGATTTACCAAAAGAGTACCACAATGATAAGAGATTTGAGATTGTGCCTCTTGTGCTTCAGGTAGGTGATCTTAATATTCTTGATGATGAGACTTTTGATCAGCTTGACTATATACAGAAGGTTGCAGAATGTGAAACTGTTGCAAAGTCTGCATGTCCTTCTCCTGACAGATATAAAAAGGCATATACTACAGATGCAGATGATGTATATGTAGTTACTCTTTCATCTAAACTAAGTGGTAGCTATAATAGTGCACTTATCGCAAAAGATATTTATCATGAAGAAGTCGGAGAAAAGAACATTCATGTTTTTGATTCTCTTTCAGCATGTTGCGGTCAGACCAATGTTGCTTTTAAGATACTTGAGTATGCAGAAGCAGGACTGCCCTTCGAGGAAGTAGTTGAGAAGGTTGAAAAGTATCGCGATGGAATGGATACATATTTTGTTCTGGATTCCCTTGATACACTAAGGAAAAACGGACGTCTTACCGGAATGAAGGCTATTGTAGCCACAACACTTAATATCAAACCTGTCTGCTATGCCATAGAGGGTACAATAGCTCAGTGGGGACAGGGAATAGGGATGAGGAAGGCACTTATTAAGATGGCTGATCTGGTTGCTCAGAGAGTTGTTGAGCCGGAAAGTAAGACCATGATGATAACCCACATAAACTGCTACGAGAGAGCAGAGGTGGTAAAGGATATGATCCTGTCAAAGGTGAATTTTAAGGACACCTTAATAGTTGACGGAGCAGGAGTTGCAACTACCTATGCCGGAGATGGTGGAATAGTAGTGACTTGTTAATTAAGACTTTTAAGCTTTGGCATTATTGCCAAGGCTTTTCTTTTTGGTTAGAATATACCTTATGAATTCACTTGAGTTGATTATTTGTTATTTTATCATTATTAATTTAATTAGCTTTCTGTCAATGGGATGGGATAAGAGAAAGGCTAAAACACACAGATATAGGACACCGGAATCGGTTTTGTTTATCCAGGCTGTGTTGGGAGGCAGCATTGGAAGTATTCTTGGCATGTATGTTTTCAGACATAAGACCAAGCATTGGTATTTTGTGATAGGTATGCCTGTTATTCTTGTTTTGCAGATTGCGCTGGGCGTTTGTGTTTATATGGCGCCCTTTGAGATTTTGTTCAGGTAAAAGTTTAGGGGAGTTACAAATGCATATTGCAGTTTTTGATGACAACATTGCTGACAGGAAGCAGATGGAGAGGCTGCTTAAACGTCAGTCTGACAGATATCAGAAGGAAGGTAAGGAACACTTCTATATAGATTCTTACGGGAATATAGAGGCTCTGCTTCGTTTTCCGCAGCTATACGACATTATTTTTATTGATATGTGCGGTGAAGAAAGTGAGAGCGAGCATTTTAAGAATGGTCTTGATGTAGCCAAGATCCTGTTTGAAGCAGGTGGAATGAAAAATGTGGTAATGTGCTCATCCAAGTATAACTACAGGGAACTGGCCAAAGAGGAAAAATTTTATGACCAGCTTCAGTTTCTCGATAAAGCAATAAGAGTAAAAGATCTGGAAGAGTGCCTTGCTGAATGTGAGAGGAGACTTGGAAGTCCTATTCCCACATTGGAACTTAGAGGTGAGACGGAAACAATATATGCACGTGAAGAAGACATTATCTGTGCCAAGGCTGATGGACCATATAAGGTAAGTGTATTTTTCACAGGAGGAAGAGAGCTGTCGATCATATCTGATATAGTTAATCTGTATGAGGAATGTGAGATATTCGATTCTATCTGTCCCGTTTCACAGAGTGCTCTCATCAATGTGATGCATATAAAAAGTGAAAACTTTACTTCAGTTGTGATGGATAATGACATGACAGTTAAGGTTGCCCTTACATTTAAGGGAAATATAAAGAAAGTAAAGCAGATAGTTGCTGCTAAAGAACAGGTTTAAATAAATATCCGGAAGGATGATACACCTGAGAAAAGGTTGTAGTCCAGATAAATAATAAAAGGTGCGATATAGTCTGTAATAGTTATACCGCACCTTTTCTAATTATTTTTTACCGTTAACTTCCTGCATTTTCATAGCACGAACTTTGCAGGAGAGGCCAAAGAGATTGATGAAGCCTTCTGCATCGTGGTGATCGTAGAGATCGCCGGTCTTAAAGGAGGCAATTGACTCATTATAAAGTGAGTAAGGAGATTTTGTGCCGCCCTTAATGATGTTGCCTTTGTACAGACTGAAGGTTACTTCACCT
>Ga0310691_10007872_pt1 | contig 11035 bp, 6 predicted proteins | sample 176DNAGHGlowgp2_FD_203887 | JGI IMG/M metagenome (GOLD analysis project Ga0310691, IMG submission 203887) | Sheep rumen microbial communities from Palmerston North, Manawatu-Wanganui, New Zealand - 1766 DNA GHGlow gp2 (v2) (version 2) | ecosystem: Host-associated > Mammals > Digestive system >... | reverse complement strand
CTTCTGCCTATTCCTTGAATATAAGATCTCTAATGATGTAAAGAGAGGTTACAATGCCTGCTAAGAACAGCATAATGGCTACGAATATCATTCGCTTTGGACCTGCAGGTCTGATGGGTACGGAAGCACCTTTCAATATCGTGAAAGCGGGGGTGTTCTCCTGCACCTTGGCCTTTGCCGCTTGTAGTTGGGTGTTGATGGCTGTATAGGCATTGAATTTCAGCTGCATGTCGTTCTCGTAGTCTTCCAACATCAACTCAACACTCTTCATGCTGACTTTAGTGTTGGCATCCGATAAACTGCCGTACTTGCGTCGAACAGTCTCATACTCTTGCTTCGCATCTTTGGCCAGACCTGAGTAATATTCGAAGTCTGTTCTGGCCTTACTGGTACGATAGTCTGTAATAAAATTCTGCAGATGCTCAGTAACAGAGTCTGCCACGATTTTGCAAATCAAGGGATCTTGAGCTTCCACTTCAATGGAAATGACGCCAGTTTTCTTGTTGACACTCACACTGACATCGTTTCGAATCATGCCTGCAATGTTGTTTTCTGATTTAGTCAAATTGTAGGGGTCGATATCCTCCTTCGTTTTAGAAACCTCATCTTTCTTGAAAAGATTTTCCACCCAATTCATGGCTCTCGACCACCAAGGACCTTGATGATGATTCTTTAAGTAGTCGTGATAGGTTGTGGTCAGTTGACCTTTTTTGTCTTTTACTTGCACGTTGAAAAGACCCGTCACGAAGCCGTTATCTTCCATCAGGTCAGGGTAGAGCAGGGGAGTAATGGCATCTGAGGACTGCATATCTGTCAGATCTAAACCAAAGGATGACGCAATAGAACCTAATGTCCCGCTCATGGTGGGACCTCCCATTTCTGGCGCAAGTTTTACGTCCGACTTGTAATATCTAGGCAGGCTGAAGATGTAGATGCAAGATAGTACGAATACTATCGGTAGTACCTTGACGTATAGCTTTTTGTTGGCCCATAGCCGTTTGGTAATTTCGTACAGGTTTATCACCTTTACTTTCTTCTCTTCCATAGTTCCTACTTATTTTGTCAAGTTAGCAATCGTAGCAATCATTGTTGCGATAGAGGCAGTGCTAGAGCCGATACTCAGGATTTCCGGCAGTGACATGCCCTTGCGGCGTGACTTGGTGGGCACCACAATCTGACAACCTGGACGGGGCTTGTGTTTACGGTCTGCACGTGCCACCATACCATTCATGTAGATGATGACGGTCATCGATTTCTTGGCTGTTGATGTTGTTCCACCGGCTAAGTTGATATAGTAGTCGGTACTCTTGCCTTCCTTGAAATATACGGTGTTGGGGAATAACACTTCGCCGTTAATCTTCACTGTACCGTCATAGCGGGGCACTACGATACGGTCGCCTTGGCGAAGGATGGGGTCGTCATCGGTTCCTGGATTCTTCAGAGCTTTATCCAACTCAATACCTACGGGGTAGGTGGTATTTGTCATCAATTTCTTTACGTCGATGGAGTCATTACCCGAGTTGCGTTGGGCGGTGCGTAGCATAGTTTCCATCATGTCGCGCTCTTCAGCGGTCATCTGACGCAATAGCTTGGTGCCCTCTGCATAAGCCTGATTGGTCAGTCCACCTGCCATCTTGATGACTTCGCTCAGTCGCTGTCCCTTGCTTGACAATGCGTAGTTGCCTTCAAACTGTACCTCGCCTTCGATGGTGACATTCTGTTGTTCGTTATAGTCGGGAGAACGACGTACATAAACTTCATCGAATGGTTGCAGTGTAAAGTCGGGTTGTTCAGAAATCGTGAAGTCAGGATTCAGCTTGAAACTGAAGTTCTGGGCTATCTGGTCGCCAGCCTCCGTAGAGTTGGGGTTGGTAATACGACGTGCCACATCGACTTTTGCCAACGATGCAGCCTCAGTAGGACCACCAGCTTGGATAATCAGGTCTTCAAGCGTCTCATTCTCTGCGTAGCGGTAAACACCAGGATAGGCTACCTCACCATTAATGGTTACGGTTTTCTTTTCGTTACGTTCCTGACGGCTGGCAACGTATATGACGTCTTCGTTACACAGAGGAACGTCAGGTGCTGTGCCTTCTAAGATACCGCGAATATCTAAGCTATGCATCTCAAGTGAACGATCAGCTTTGGTGCGATGCATCACGGCATGCTGCGAGATAGCTTCCTCTGTAACGCCTGCAGCAGCCTCTACCAATGTCTTGACGGTATTGATGTTTCCTCCAATCTGATACATGCCTGGACGGAACACAGCTCCGCGAATCTCTACCATGTTCTGATAGCGGTTCAGCGTTGAATCAATACTGACGCTGTCTTCATCCATCAGCTTGAAACTGTTCATGTCAAATTCGCCAATACTGAATACAGAATAGCCTGCACCGGCTTTACGATTGACGCGGATAGCCTTAGTATAGGCATCACCTGTGAAACCACCGGCATAGCGGAGTAGGGTAGCGGCACTCTCGTTTTCTTTCATCTCGTAGAACATGGGGCGCTTTACCTTACCAGTAATATTCACCAAAGCTTCGTAGGGGCTGACGGTAATCACGTCATTGTCTTGCAGACGTACGTCACCACTTAACTTTCCGTTAAGCAGAAAATCATAAACGTCGACATTCGAAAGTAACTTTCCCTGGCGATATACTTTAACGTTACGCAACGTACCAATTTCGTTGGGACCACCAGCCATATAAAGTGCATTGTAAACAGTGGCGAAGGCCGACATCGTGTATGTGCCTGGTACTTTAACCTCACCCATCACGCTGATAGTAATAGTGCGTGTTTGTCCTAAGGTTAACTCGATGTTCGAACCTTGATAGCGTGGTCCTAATACTCGTTTGAGTTTAGCCTTGGCCTGACTGACGCTTAATCCGCCCAACTTGATGACGCCAATACCCTCGATGGTGATAGTACCATCAGGAGAAACTGACTCGGTAACACTCTCCTGTGAGGCTCCCCAAATATCGACGTTCACTTCATCACCAGGACCAAGTACGTAGTTTTGAGGCGTAGCAAGGTTCATGCTACTCTCGAAAGTCAGATTCTTGTTGTTAAACACATCGTGGCCGAATATCTTACGTTTTTCAGACTTTTTCTCCTCCAGCTCGTATTTTAGAGAGTCAGGCATCATAAAGTCAATAGCCTCGTCCATTTCCACAAAGTCCATGTCGTCATCATCGTACGTATGGCGTTGGATCTGGTTTGATTTCTTGCCATCCTTAATACGGAATTGTGAAGCGTTCTTCTTGTCTTTCTTTACCTGTTCCTCACGTTTTTCGCCGTTGGCTTCGCGCATACGATTCTTTACGGATTTCGAACCAGCCGTAATATCTTCTGCACCAAGAGCACCATTTTTAATTTGCTTCTGATACTTCTTCTGGATGCGGCGTAATTGGTCAATGGTGACGCCACGCTGCATCAATTGTGTCACTATCTGTTGGCGAGAGACACCATTGGCATTCTGCTCAATTACAAAGTCCATGATTTGGTTGTCTGTCATACCAGACTGAGCAGTCATTGATGTGCAGGTCAGCAACATCATTCCTAAGAGGAATAGGTATTTTTTCATATCTTGTCTATTGTTTTGGCATAATAATACATTATAATAAACCGATTCACGGCAAAATTATTGCAAAGGTACGAATTTTTTTTGAATTATAAATTATTAATTAAAAAATAATATGTACCTTTGCACCGCAGTACCAGCATGATGCATGGTTCATTTTCTGGGGTTGACTGGATTTGACGGCAAGATGAAATGGTACGTAAGCACGCGGAGCTGGGCGATGGGAGGCTCCTTAATCTCTTCTGTCGGAAAATTAATTGGCAACAATGAGTATGCTCTCGCTGCCTAATCGAAGTATAGTAGATTACTGGCTTAATTCCCTTACAAGGTGAGGGAACGGGACGTCGCTCCAAGGATCTGGTTCCGAATCCGAGGGCTCAGCGGCGCAGGTTAAATCGGAAATAGTCTATTGGGCGCTCCGACTGGTAGATGAAGTTTTAGGAGATAAGGCAATGGTTGGTGGCTTGGGTCTTGCCATTGCACGAAAACGAAGGCCAAGATAAGCGTGTAGAAAGCGTATGGTTTCCTTGTGCGGACGAGGGTTCGACTCCCTCCAGCTCCACTAACGTTACGCCCTCAGGAGGTCTCACCCTCGTGAGGGTTCTTTGCATAGCAAAGCGAGCATAGCTCGAGCGCGACTCCCTCCAGCTCCACTAACGTTACGCCCTCAGGAGGTCTCACCCTCGTGAGGGTTCTTTGCATAGCAAAGCGAGCAAGCTCGAGCGCGACTCCCTCCAGCTCCACAAATGAAAAAAGCCCTCAATCGAGGGCTTTTTCTATTTCTTGTCTAATACTTCGTATATAGAGTTATTTGACTTGTATTCGGGAACAATTTCCTTCATCTTCTTCACCGTGGCCATGTCGTCATACTCCTTCGATGTGGCTATCAGGTCGTTTATAGCCTTGCTGACCTCACCGTAGTCGTACTCACGCACCTCGGCAATACGTATCTTCTCGTGGAACGAGGGCTTGGTGCCTTCCAGTTCGTTGAGCACTTCCTCGTAGAGCTTCTCACCAGCACGCAGTCCGGTGTACTCTATCTTCACGCCTTTGGCGCCGCTCAGGGCAATCATACGCTGTGCCAAATCGGCAATCTTCACAGGCTTACCCATGTCGAATACAAAGATCTCGCCACCGTTACCCTTTGTGCCGGCTTCCAGCACCAACTTACAGGCCTCTGGAATCAGCATAAAGAAGCGTACGATACGTGGGTCGGTTACCGTGACAGGACCGCCTTTCTTAATCTGTTCGCGGAACAGAGGAATCACACTACCGTTAGAGCCCAACACGTTACCAAAACGGGTGGTGATAAACTGTGTCTTATCCGTAGTCTTGCCAAGGCTCTGTACGTAAATCTCACAGATACGCTTTGAGCATCCCATCACGTTGGTGGGGTTCACTGCCTTATCCGTTGATACCATCACGAACTTCTTGACGCCGTATTTTACGCTCAAATCAGCAATGACCTTCGTACCATATATATTATTCTGTACGGCCTCGCTGGGGTTGTTCTCCATCATGGGCACGTGCTTATAGGCAGCGGCGTGGAACACATAGTCGGGCTTGAAATCACGGAAAATCTGCTCCATGCGGTCTTCCTTACAGATACTTGTAACGACAGTCTCTGCCTTCACGTTGGGGAATTCCTTCGCCATCATCAGACGGATATCGTGCTCAGGCGTCTCTGCCTGGTCTATCAACATCATCTTTGCGGGTTTGTAGATAGCTACCTGACGTACCATCTCTGAACCAATAGAACCAGCAGAACCTGTAATCAGTACATTGCGATTTTTGAGCAGAGCACCTACAGAATCCATATCAACCTTAATCTCCTGACGGGGCAGCAAGTCCTCAACAGAAACCTCATGCAGTTGCATGCTGCTGAAATCTGGTTCATCATTATCAGTGCCATCAGAATTTATCTCCTTAACCTGCTGGGCCATGAAAATCTTACAGCCAGCCTCAATCAGCGTGTCTTGAATCTTCTGGTTGTTACGGAAGTCGTTAATACGGAATGGTGATACAAGTACTGCGTCGATATGCTTCTTTTCAATAATTGCTGCTATATCGTCGTTGATGTTGTATACCTGTTTTCCCATCAGCAGCATGTGGTTGGCCTGCTTGTCGTGCGAGATAAAACCTTGAAGCTTGTATTTCTTTGGTTTTTGTGAGTTGATGTTCTTGGCTAGGCCAATACCACCAGTCAGCGCACCGTATATCAGTACCCTCATGGCTTTCTTGTCGGCAACCATGACATCATATAAGTTCTTAACAACGACACGACCAGCCCACATTAATAAGGTGGCTATGAAGAAGGTCACCACTGTTTGCGTCTGATTCAGAGCTGCAATACAAGGGACTTGATCCTCCAGTATTAGAGAATATATAAGTGCCAGTCCCAATGTCAGCGAACTGCCATAGGCTACACGCAACAGATCGACGAAGCTGGAATAACGTATAATACCAGAATAGGTGCGGAAGGCACGGAAACCTACCACGGCGAATACCGTATATATTAACATGGTGTATATGACGGCAAAGCGATGGTCGAAAAGTACCGCTGTCTTATTGAAAATCCAGTAGGTAAAGATACCTGAAAAGAACACAAACAGGCAGTCTGCTATCAGCACACACCAGTAAGGTAAAGTATTCTTGGTAAAGTACCAGTTTAGAATTTTGTTGAATGGATTAATCATATGGTTTGGTATTTGGGTGCAAAATTACATATTTTTTGTAAAATGAAGAAATTTTTGGTGAAATATTTAAACTTTTTGTTTGCATAAGCGTCTAAACATTGATTTCAAACCATATTTTAATCACCATAATTAAAAACAATGAGAACTATGAAGAAATTTTTAGTGATGTTCGCTCTGCTGGCACTTCCGTTTGCCATGCAGGCTCAGACAACGTTCCACGACATTGAGGCAAACAATGCCACAGGAAAAGTGAAGAAGATTGAAAGCAGCCAGATGGGCCACCAGCAAATCATCAATTTCTCTCCTGAAGGAAAGATGCAGCAGGAGGGTATGAGCGAGGCTAAGTACGACGCCGATGGTTACCTGCAGTCTGCTAAGATGAGTATGCGTGGCATGGATATCGTTGTTACCTATAAGTGGGAAAACGGTAAGCTGAAGAGCCAGAGCATGGATATGGGCGGTCAGGGCTTTTCTATGACTTTTGCCTATAACGACAAGGGTGCTGTTGTTAGTCAGACCATGGATATGGGCGGACAGGAAATGAAGATGGAATATACCGATATTAAATATGACGAAAAGGGCAACTGGATTAGCCGTAAGACCTCTATGATGGGGCAGGAGATGGAGCAGACCCGCACTATTGAGTATTACGAATAAAACCAACCATTCACAACATACATTAAATTTCTTTTCAAAAAAATGGCTATCTTTTATTGAGGTAGCCGTTTTTTTTGTAATTTTGCACCCGAAAAAGAATACATAGCGATAAAAAACTAAACGAAATATGTGTGGAATAGTTGGTTATATTGGTAAGCAAGAGGCTTATCCAATACTTATTAAGGGACTTCGTCGATTGGAGTACCGTGGATATGATTCTGCCGGTGTGGCACTGATCAACGGCAACAGCGATCTCAATGTTTATAAGGCGAAAGGCAAGGTTGACAATCTGACGGAGTATTGTTCTGATAAAGATGTTTCTGGTTGCATAGGTATTGCCCATACCCGTTGGGCCACGCACGGTGAACCATCTGCACGTAATGCTCACCCTCACTATTCTCAGAGTCATAATTTGGCAATTATCCATAATGGTATCATTGAGAACTATGCCGATATTAAGGCAAAGTTGATTGAAAAAGGTGTTGAGTTTAAAAGCGACACCGATACAGAGGTGCTGGTACAGCTTGTAGAGTATATCATGGTGAAGAAGAATATCACCCTGCTCGAGGCTGTCCAGGTAGCACTCTTCCAGGTGATTGGTGCTTATGCTATTGCTATTGTCGATAAGCGCGATCCCAGTCAGATTATTGCTGCCCGTAAACAGAGTCCATTGGTAGTAGGTATCGGTCAGGATGAGTTCTTCCTGGGTTCTGATGCCAGTCCTATCATTGAATATACTGATAAGGTGGTGTACCTTGAGGATGGCATGATTGCCGTAATCCGTCTGGGTGAGGAACTGAAGGTGATGAGTATCCTTGGCGAGGAGCAGGAACTGAAGGTGAAGAAGGTGGATATCGACCTTGGACAGATTGAGAAGGGTGGTTACGACCACTTCATGCTGAAGGAAATCTTCGAGCAGCCCGAATGTCTCACTAACTGTATGCGTGGTCGTATCAATGTAGATGCCAACCATGTGACGCTTTCTGCTCTTATCGACTATCGTCGTCAGCTGTTGGATGCCAAGCGTATTGTCATCGTGGCCTGTGGTACTTCTTGGCATGCAGGTCTTATCGGCAAACAGCTTATTGAGTCGTTCTGCCGTATCCCTTGTGAGGTGGAGTACGCTTCAGAGTTCCGCTATCGCAACCCTGTAGTTACCAGCGATGATGTGGTGATAGCTATCTCTCAGAGTGGTGAGACGGCCGATACCCTGGCTGCTATCCAGTTGGCAAAGGAAAAGGGCGCCTTCATCTATGGTATCTGTAATGCCATTGGATCTAGCATTCCCCGTGCCACCGATACAGGTACTTATATTCACGTTGGTCCTGAGATTGGTGTGGCCTCTACGAAGGCGTTTACTGGTCAGGTCACCGTGCTCACCATGTTTGCTCTTGCCCTTGGCGAGGCAAAGGGTACCATCAATCGTGATGAATACCTGAATGTAGTGAAGGAGTTGAATAATATTCCTGAGACTATCAAGGAAGTGCTGAAGACGAACGAGAAAGTGCGCGATCTTGCTCGTACATTTACTTATGCGCATAACTTCCTCTACCTGGGTCGTGGCTATTCTTACCCTGTAGCTTTGGAGGGCGCGCTGAAACTGAAGGAGATTTCTTATATCCATGCCGAGGGCTATCCTGCTGCAGAGATGAAGCATGGTCCTATCGCTTTGATTGACTCTGATATGCCTGTTGTGGTTATTGCCACGCATAATGCCATGTACGAGAAGGTTCTCTCGAATATTCAGGAGATCAAGGCTCGTCAGGGACGTGTCATTGCACTTGTGTCAAAGGGCGACGATACCATCAGTCGTATTGCTGACGAAGTCATTGAACTGCCTGATGTGATGGAGTGTCTGGAGCCATTGATAGCTACTATTCCCCTGCAGCTTCTGGCTTATCATGTGGCTGTCTGCAAGGGTAAGAACGTGGACCAGCCACGAAATCTGGCTAAGTCTGTTACGGTGGAGTAATTTTTTGAATGTAATATATGTCAAAAATGGTGTAACCTGCTGGGCTACACCATTTTTGTTTTGTTTGTATGGGCATGCTAAATATGATTTTTTTTATATGTAACTTCTTTTTTTGAAGAAAAAAGAATCTATAGATAGTAAAACCAGGCGAAGACAATCTCCTAACCGAAGCAAAACAGGTGTTGCAGGAATACATGGATGCACTTGGAGATGCTACGGAAGCTCATAAGCGGTATGCCGAGACAAGAAGCAAGTTGGCTAACGATGAAACACACCGTGACGAAAGCGTTCAATCTAAGGCAGACCTTATCGAATACCTTTGTACCGACGAAGCGGAGCATCAGAAAGAGATACAGAGGCTTTGGGAGAACAGACACAAGCGATTGGAACGCAGATAAACCAGTCTCGCGATATACTATTCAGAAACTCGGTTCCGCCTCGCCGCGCTCGTAGATTGTCCAGCCGTCGCTGTTCTGCCAATGGCCTACAAATTGCAGAGTGGTTGCGTCGGCATAGCCAAAGAGTGGATTGTGGCTATATGCAACAATGGGATTGTTCTCATCATCCCAATCGGCTATGAGGGTAATATGGTATTCGCCAATGCCCTTGCTATTTCTTTCCCAAACAAGGTTCCATTTGCCACTAAAGACACCATTCTCATCGGTTACATCCTCCCAATCGGTATACTGTTCCTGACCGTCGATGGTTACGACTTTTCGCGCCTGCCATTTGCGCCATCCGCTGAGCGTTCCGTCGGCGTTGAACGTCAGTTGTTCGAATGCCCGCTGCTCCTCAATGGTTTTCTCATAGTGCCAGGTGCCGACGATGAACGGCGCGTACTTAGCCCGCAATTGCTCCGTCTTCTCGTGCGCCTCTGGGTCAGCCCATTGCGGTTCGTCGCTGCTACAAGAAGCGAGAGAGAAGGCTGCAAGTATCGCAAAGGCGACTCTCCATAGGTTTATCATTCTCATTTCGTATCAATGATTTGTTGTTTCTTACTTTTTTTTATAAACGCTCACAAGGCGTAGATATTGTGACTGGCGACATTAAGTCCTTTTCAGATTGTCCATCAACCGATAAGTGTCCTTTATTGTTTCAAGAGTTGAAATGACGTGGCTATCATGATGTTCAACGGCTTCCACGAAAGTGGCCAATTCATTGTAATATCCTTGCGAATAGACCTGATTGTTCGCCAATATCGGAGTGAAATTGTTTCGCTGATAGAGATATTCCACAGTTGTTTTGTGAGGGCACAATTTCTCCATCGGGATGCCTGCGATGGTCTGTGACGAAGGGATAAAAGAGAGTTCTTCCATTTGTGAAAGGCGATAAATGCCAGAACAGGTGCAGACCTTCAGCGACTCTTCTGCTTCTGTCCATGAATAGGCCGTTGAGAGTTCGAGCATGCCGACGATGTGCGGATGCTGGAGCATGAGGATGTAGGAGTCCTTGGCGACCTGACGGCAGGCAAGGATTCTGGGCAGGCCGAATAGATGACAAACAAGGTCGAGGGGATGGATGTATAGGTCGAGTAGAGCATCACCCCCTGGGTATGCTCCTGTTAGGTAGTTCAGATCATAACTGACAAGATGCTCTTTTCGAATCCGACGCTTCAATAGTTGGATGGCTGGTGCATAACGCTTTTGCATACCCACCATTGCGACGCGAGAAAGGCTACGGGTAGGCGAGCTGTTCTCGGGAATGCCATATTGTTGCTGCAAGGCAATGAGCGTATCGAGTTCTTCTAATGACTGGCAGGGAGGTTTCTCAATGAAAAGTGATTTGCCACTGCGGAGCACTTGCGAAGCTATGGAGAAATGAGCTGTTGGGTAGGCTGAAACGAAAATGCCTTTGATTGCATCATCGTTCAGAATCTCGTTGAGTGAGGTCGTGGCTTTCACATTAGGAAACTTCTGATCTATCAGTCGGGCTTTTCTTGCCGACGTGACGCAGATGTATTTCAGTGGCACTCCGAGGTAATGAAGAACGGGATAGAGATTGGTTAGCGAGTGCTGCCCCATGCCTACGAAGGCATATTGATATTGATATGTTTGGCGCAGGAAACGCTCTGTACGCATCTGCTTGTATCGTTTGATGAGTGCTTGTATCATTGTATTGCTTTTAGGTGTT
>Ga0310691_10007871_pt1 | contig 11035 bp, 8 predicted proteins | sample 176DNAGHGlowgp2_FD_203887 | JGI IMG/M metagenome (GOLD analysis project Ga0310691, IMG submission 203887) | Sheep rumen microbial communities from Palmerston North, Manawatu-Wanganui, New Zealand - 1766 DNA GHGlow gp2 (v2) (version 2) | ecosystem: Host-associated > Mammals > Digestive system >... | reverse complement strand
AAAAGACGACGGCGGAAAAGACGACGGCGGAAAAGACGACGGCGGAAAAGACGACGGCGGAAAAGACGACGGCGGAAAAGACGACGGCGGAAAAGACGACGGCGGAAAAGACGACGGCGGAAAAGAGATCCCGGAACTGATTATCAGTGAAGATGATGTAATCATGCGGGTGGATTTGGACGAGGACGGCATGGATGACATCGTTGTGACAGATGTTAACGATAACGGGCAGATGGATCTGTTGATTTCCTCCGGCATGGACGGGAATTACGACACGCTGCTGTTGGATGTGGAGATTGACGAGGAGGGGAATCTGGTGTTGGACGATAACGGAATCCCCGTGCATGAAGGCGCATACGAGGTGAACGCCCATCTTGACATCGTGGATGTGGAAGTGCCTGAGGATGAGGTGCCGTCGGTGGATATAGTGGATAATACTCCTATTATAGAAGAATCACCAAATAATGGAGTTGACAATTCCGACTACTCTTCAAGTGATTATTCTGAGTATGTATCAGACGATTATGAGAGCTGTTACGGGACTCCTGATTACGACCCGTCGGAAGCTGCGGATGAAGCCCTGCTGGACCTCCTGTTGGGAGATGACTAAGACGAAACGAATAACCAACCTCCAAACGATATGAGAAACATCCTAACAACCATCCTCCTCCTCGCCGCCCTCACCGTGGCGGCGCAGAACTACTCCCCGTGCTACAAGGAGAAGTACGCGCAGGGCGTGGAACTCTACAACAAGGGCGACTACAACGGCGCCAAGGCGAAGTTCGTCGCAGCAAAGGGGTGTCCGATGGCGAATGCGAAGGAAGCCGACGAGTGGATAGGGAAGTGTAATGCAAAGATTACACCGCAACATAATTCCATAACAAGAGCAACGGGAAACCATTTGAACTGTGTTGTAAAGGGTGTTGCTTTTAAGATGGTCTTTGTGGAGGGTGGTACGTTCACCATGGGCACTAATGATGAGTATGCCTATGACAGCGAGAAACCTGCCCATCAGGTCACATTGACTGACTTTTGGATGGGGGAGACAAAGGTGACCCAGGCTTTGTGGACGGCAGTAATGGGCACTTCGTTATCCCAGCAACAAAGCAAACATAGTGGGTATGTTATTCGTGGTCAAGGCCCGAATTATCCCATGTATTTTGTAAGTTATGACGAAGCAACAGACTTTTGCAATAAGATGAACACGCTTCTTAATGATCAATTACCAGATGGATGCAAATTTGTTATTCCTACAGAAGCGCAATGGGAGTATGCAGCAAAAGGTGGTAACCAAAGCAAAGGATACACCTATGCAGGAAGTAACAAGTTAAGCGATGTGGCATGGTATGAAAACAATAGTGGGGATAAAATCCATCCTGTCAAAACAAAGCTACCAAATGAGTTAGGATTGTATGACATGTGTGGCAATTTGGAAGAATGGTGCAGCGACTGGTATGAGAAGTACAGTGGAACTTCACAGGTTGATCCTATAGGACCGATGTCAGGAAAGGAACGTGTTACGCGAGGTTGTAATCGACGATCCGATGAAAAATGGTGCAGGTTATCCTATCGATATCATGAAAGTCCAAGTTCCGGTTATGACAACTTTCATGGCTTCCGTATAGCGTTGGTCAACATTAAGCTAACAGAGGCAAACAGAAAAAAGGCAGCGGAAGAAGCTAAACGAAAGGAAGAAGCTACAGCAGAGGAAGCAAAACGGAAAGTGGAGGAAGAAGCTGCAGCTATGAAAAAGACCCTGAATTTCACCGTAAGGAACGTTACATTTAAAATGGTGTATGTGGCGGGAGGCACCTTTACCATGGGTTGTTCAAACGAAAAGGGAATTGACTGTGCTAGCTGTGAGAGTTTTGCACATTCGGTGACGTTGAGTGACTATCATATCGGCGAGACAGAAGTAACACAAGCCTTGTGGCGAGCGGTGATGGGAAACACCCCGTCAAAATACAAAGGCGACGACTTGCCTGTGGAACAGGTGAACTGGAACGACTGTCAAGAATTTTGCAACAAACTCAATAATCTTTTGCGCAACGAGCTCCCGTCTGGGTGCCGATTTACATTACCCACAGAAGCCCAATGGGAGTATGCAGCAAAAGGCGGTAACAAAAGTAAAGGTTATCTATACAGCGGAAGTAACAATGTTAACGATGTGGCATGGTGTCTCACCAATAGACATTATGAGGGGCCCAAGCCGGTGAAAACAAAGTCGCCAAATGAATTGGGTCTGTACGACATGACTGGCAATGTGGACGAGTGGTGCCAAGACTGGTACTCGACAGACTACTTCTGCATATCACCATCCAAAGATCCACCAGGCCCTCCTTCTGGTAAGTTTCGTGTTTGTCGCGGTTGCAATTGGGAACACTGCTGGGTAATTTGTCGTGAGAAAAGTACTCCTGAATACCGCAGTGACCATACCGGATTTCGCCTCTCCATTATTCACAACTAATCCGTTATGAAACAATTAATCAATAACAATAATTAACAAACAAATCAAAAGTTATGAAACACACATTCATTTTTATCATTTTATTATTTTTCGCCACTTACTCCCTTTCCGCTCAGCAAGCTATTGGCGAATTCGAAGAAAATATGTCGAAAGGGAACAACGCTTACGCACAAGGTGAGTTTAGTAAAGCGAAGACCTATTATGTCCAAGCTGAACATTATGTTCCCTCCAAGTACAGAGCGAAGGAGTTAAAAAAAAGAATCAAAGACTGTGATAAAAAAATCAAAAAACAGAAAAAGGAGATTCGGACAGAAGAAAAAAGACGCAAGAAGTAAGTATTTTAGACTTCACAACAAATAAGAGTGGCGTTCTGTATGTTTTAGCAGCACGTTCACTATAAGTTGCAGGACAAAACAAGAAAGGTATGAAACTACGAAATACCATAACTCTCATACTGTTCTGTGCTGCTGTTGTTGTATCGGCACAGAACTATTCTCCCTGCTACAAAGAAAAATACGAGCAGGGGGTAACTCTCTACAACAAAGGAGATTTTAGCGGCGCCAAAGCAAAATTTGTGGCTGCTAAAGGTTGCCCCATGCCAAACACTAAACAGGCGGACGAGTGGATAGGGAAATGTACTGCGAAGATAGACAAGCAAGCCGAGGAAAAGCGGATAGCCGAAGAAAGGGCAAATAAAGCAAAACAAAAAGCGGATTCCGCGGCAGCGGAAGCAAAACGAAAATCCGAGGCAGATGCGGCGGCAGCGGCGGAGACGAAGCGCAAAGCTGACGAGGCAAAGCGCAAGGAAGAAGCAGAACTGAGACGGAAAGCAGAAACCCAAGCCTTAGCCAAAACCTATTCTGTATATGGGGTCTCATTCACGATGATTTACGTGGAGGGCGGAACGTTCACTATGGGTAACACCTATGATGAACACCGCGTGACAGTTAGTGATTACTGCATAGGAGAAACGGAGGTGACACAAGAATTATGGCAAGCAGTAATGAGTGGTAACCCTTCCGTCTTCTTTGGAAGCAACCTTCCTGTGGAATATGTGAGTTGGATTGATTGTCAGGTGTTCATCCGAAAGCTTAATGAACTGACGGGCAAGACGTTTCGTTTGCCCACTGAGGCAGAATGGGAGTATGCGGCACGGGGTGGCAAACACCACAACAACGGCAACAAATATGCGGGATCCAACAACATTGGCAATGTGGCATGGTATCTATCCAATAGTGGAGATCATTATTTGTCTGGAGAGGATAGTTGGAAAAAACGGGAAAAAAACAACTGCAGACCTCATCCTGTTAAGACCAGAGAACCGAATGAGCTTGGTCTGTATGATATGAGCGGCAATGTTGAAGAATGGTGTTTTGACTATTATGACTACAAAAATCAAAATAGTAACACACTACAAATTGACCCTACAGGTCCATCTTCGGGCACCAATCGCGTTGCACGCGGCGGTAGCTGGCTCTCAGTCGAAGAGGATTGTATCGTGACAAGACGTAATGGAACGTACCCTGATTCTCGAGGGGATTACAGAGGCTTTCGGATTGTTATTGCGCTTTAACTTATGCTGAATAGAGATAAAAAAGACAAAGATATGAAACACCTATCCCTCTTAACCATCCTCCTCCTCGCCACCCTCGCCGTGGCGGCGCAGAACTACTCCCCGTGCTACAAGGAGAAGTACGCGCAGGGCGTGGAACTCTACAACAAGGGCGACTACAACGGCGCCAAGGCGAAGTTCGTCGCAGCAAAGGGGTGCCCGATGGCGAATGCGAAGGAAGCCGACGAGTGGATAGGGAAGTGTAATAAGGAGATTAACAGACTTGCTGATGAGAAACGGAAAGTAGAGGAACAAACTGAAGGAGCAAAACGGAATGCTGAACGGGAAGCTGCGGAGGCGAAACGGCGGGCAGATGCAGCAGAGAAGGCAAAGCTAAAGGCGGAACAAGAGGCTGCGGAGGCGAAACGACAAGCAGAAGCCGCGGAGGCGGCAAAGCGTAAGGTGGAGCAAGAAGTGGAAGAAGCAAAACGGAAGGCAGAGGCAGCAGAGACGGCGAAACGGAATGCGGATCTTAGAGCCTTGGCTCAAACCTATACGGTGAAAGGCGTTTCTTTCACGATGAAGTATGTAGAGGGCGGCACGTTTACTATGGGCTGCACCTCCGAGCAGGGCGGTGATTGCCAAGCAGATGAGGAACCATCTCATCAGGTGGTATTGAGCGCTTACTGTATCGGAGAAACGGAAGTGACCCAAGCGTTGTGGAAGGCTGTTATGGGGAACAATCCAAGTTCACACAAAGGCAATCGCCTGCCAGTTGAACATGTCTCCTGGTACGATTGTCAGGAATTCATTAGCAAACTGAACAGACTGTTGGAGGACAGAATTCCGTCAGGCTACCAATTTGCATTGCCCACGGAAGCGCAGTGGGAATATGCGGCTCGTGGTGGAAATAAAAGCCAACACTACAAGTATGCGGGTGGCAACACCATAGGCGATGTGGCATGGTATAGAGGCAGCAGAGGATACGATACACGTCCGGTGAAGACAAAGCAGGCTAACGAGCTTGGACTGTACGACATGAGCGGCAATGTGTCTGAGTGGTGCGCAGATTGGTACGCCTTCTACAGCAGTTCTGTGCAGGCTGACCCTAAAGGTCCTTCGGAGCGCTCGAGCCGTGTGTCTCGTGGCGGCTATGTGGGCAGCTCCGCCGAGAGCTGCCGGGTGTCTGACCGCTTCTACGACACCCCCGACTACCGCTTCGATGTCGGTTTCCGCCTTTCTTTAGTTCACCAATAAGGTTGTCCGGCACGGCGTAGAGACGCGAAATTTTGCGTCTCTACGTTGCGGGAACAGAAACAAAGATAACCAAATCCAAATTATGACCCAAGAAGAATTTTTCAAACGATACACCTACAGCGTCCGCAACGACAAAATTGGGGGCGGCGGGTTCGGCACTGTCTATAAAGCCTACGACAACACGCTGCACCGCGAGGTGGCCATCAAGGTGAGTGAGGTGAAGACTGCCGCCAACGGCAAGGTTTTCTCGTTGAAGGATGAGTTTGAGGCGCTCAGAGGCCTGCCACCCCACCCGAACATCGCCAACTACGAGGAATTCTACTCGTTCGAGAGTCCGCAGGGGGTGTTCGACTATGCGGTGATGCAGTTCTACCCCGATGGCAATCTTTCCAATCTCATCAAAGCTGGATTAGACCCTGTGCAGAAGGAGAACGTGGCCCTACAGTTATTAGATGGCGTGGCGTTTCTGCATCAGCATCATGTCGTACATCGCGACCTCAAACCCGGCAATATCTTGATTGTGAAGCACGATGGCAAGATAATCCCGCTGATTACCGACTTCGGGTTGAGCAAGGCGGCAGACACTACCGACCGCAGTATGTTCTCCAACAGTTTCGGTGGCGGTACGGCTCGTTACAGTTCTCCGGAACAGCTGCAGGGGCAGCCTTTACGTCTGAACACCGACTTGTGGTCTTACGGGGTTATCGTCTATGAGCTGTTCACCGGCAATCCGCTCTTCGAGGCGGGTTCCAGTGCGTCAAACAGTGCGCAGGCGGATTTGGAAATCTACAACAAAATCATCAACGGCGACACCGGCGGTCGTCTTGGCAGTGTGCCGGAAAAATGGCGGAAGGTGCTGGAACGGTGTCTGGTTGTTGACCCCGAGAAAAGGGTGAAGAGTGCGGAGGAGTTGCTACAAATAATCAGAAAGAACACAAATGGTCACGCGAAGGTTGGGCCAAAGGATAGTGAGAATACGGATGTTATAATTGATGGGGACGGCACTGATGATGACACGGCGTTTGAGAAAGAAAAGAATCCCAGTCGGAAAGCCTCCAAAAATTCTGATTTGGAAAATCGTAAGATGTCCGCACAGTACGAACCGCAGCCAACCCATCGCAAACTTCTCCCGTGGATTATCGGCGGCATAGTGGCTGTAGGTGTGATTGCCGCCATCGTGATAGGCTCGTTGCAGAATCCGGACACGAAAACATACCAATCCTGTCAAACAGTGGACGATTACAGGGCATATATCAGCAAATATGGTTCAACAGCCAAGCATTTTGAGGAAGCCAAACAGTTTGTGGACAAGTTTGTCGCCGACAGTATTGCTTTACAGGAAGAAGAGGCATATAAAGGATGTTCCACAATTGAGGATTGTGAAGCCTATTTGGAGAATTATCCTGAAGGGCGTTATTTCAAGGAGATTTCGAACAAAAAAGCCGAATTAGAAAAGCAAAAACAACGAGCAATTGGAGATCTTGTGGTCTTTGATGATGGAACAAAAGGTGTTGTGTTTTACGTGGACAAGACAGGTGAACACGGGCTGGTCGTCTCAATGGATGAAGGATATGGGCCATTTTGGAAGAATCCGAATGGAGTCAATGTTCCGAAAGAATTGCGAGACACGTATGAATCCTATTCTTCAATAAATGTCGGCAAGGGCATGAAGTTAACTACAAAAATTATCAATGCCTATGGTGATGATGTGATTCCTGCAACATGGGCTAGGTCTCATGGGAAAGATTGGTATCTGCCGTCTAATGGGGAAATGTTTTATATGCTTCGTGTGGCCAATAAACGCTCTGGTACGCAAGGTCCTGTCAGTGTAGGATTGTCTCGAAATGGGGGGATAACATTGTCAGCGAAGCGTCATCGTGGGTATTTCACGAGCAGTTTATCAGAAGTGAATAATGGTTGGATTTTTTCATTTGATTGGGATGCTACTTATGCGGACTATGGGCCTGGTTCTAAACTAGCATATAGAGCGGTTCGAAAGTTTTAGTTGTTATTTTTTTGAGTTGAATTATTATATGTTTTGTAATGATATGAGAAACATCCTAACAACTATCCTTCTCCTCGCCGCCCTCACCGTGTCGGCGCAGAACTACTCCCCGTGCTACAAGGAGAAGTACGCGGAAGGCGTGGAACTCTACAACAAGGGCGACTACAACGGCGCCAAGGCGAAGTTCGTTGCAGCAAAGGGGTGCCCGATGGCGAATACGAAGGAGGCCGACACTTGGATAGGGAAGTGCAACGCGAAGCTGAACCCCCAGCCGAAACAAAAATCGACCTCAACTGGTGCAGAGAAAATGCCGAAATTTCCGACACCAATGTCCTGTGGTAAAGTCACAGACTTCGATGGTAACACTTATAGCACTGTCCAAATAGGGAATCAATGTTGGATGGCAGAGAACTTGCGTTCTAAACACTATTCCAATGGTGACATGATTCCTGTCGGCGACATAGACAAAATAAGCGATAATCCAAGGAATCCAAGTCCATACCGTTATTGTCCCAATAATGACGAGGAAGAGGTACCCAAATATGGCTACCTTTATAATTGGCCTGCTGCTATGCACGGCAGTCTCGCTAATGACAAAATACCATCAGAAGTGCAGGGTGTTTGTCCCGACGGATGGCATGTACCCTCGTGTACCGAGTGGACTCAATTGACGGATTATGTGTGCCGTCAAACTGAAAACTGTGACGGTAGAAATGCAAGGATTGCCAAGTTTTTTTGTGCTACATCTGGATGGAATGATTGTTTGGACCGCGATACCCCCGGTCATAACCCTCATCTGAACAATGCTACTGGATTTTCAGCACTTCCTGCTGGCAAATCTGCTATTCCTGACTACGAGGGCGGCTCTAGAGGTTTTTATTTTTTTGGAGGCGATGCCTACTTTTGGAGCACATCAGATTCTAAATCACACGTATACCGTAGTACGGTTAATGGGGTGGAGGTTGAAGTTTATTACTACGATGCAATGTCATTCACGTTAAATTTCAGGAGTTCGTATTTTACAGCAAGTAGTTCAGAAAAGACGGATGGCCTTTCTGTCCGCTGTCTCCGAGATTGAACGCTAAGCAGTACGAAACCATTCCAAAAGGGCCGAAGGCCTGAAGTATGCCAACCTAGGGCGAACGAAGTGAGCCCTGGGATATAACGAATAACCAAACCAAAACGATATGAGAAACTTACTAACAACCATCCTCCTCCTCGCCACTCTCACCGTGGCGGCGCAGAACTACTCCCCGTGCTACAAGGAGAAGTACGCGGAAGGAGTGTCGCTCTACAACATTGGCAGATACAGCGAGGCCAAGGCGAAGTTCGTGGCCGCCAAAGATTGCCCAATGCCGAACACAACGGAAGCGAACGCATGGATTGGAAAGTGCGATACCCGAATTAAGGATGAAGAGGCGGCAAGACAAGAATCGGAAGCTTATAATAGTTGCACAAGTGTAAGCTCTTGTAACGAATATCTTGACAAATACCCAAATGGTAAGTATGTGGCCGAAGTGAAGCAGAAGAAACAAGAGCTACAGGCCGAGGATGATGTCTACAATGGTTGTGTGAGTATCGAAAAATGCAATGAGTACTTGAAAAAGTACCCGAAGGGCAGGTATGTCTCCTTAGTGACAGACACGAAGATAAACTTTCTGGAAGAGGACAATACCTACGCGAATTGTACAACTGCGGAAAAATGCGATGAGTATCTGAATAAATACCCGAAGGGGAGATATGTGGCGGAGGTGAAAGGAAAACGGGAAGGCTTGCGAGAGGAAGAATGGCGAAAAGGGAGGGATGAGGTGGTTCTCACTGTGAAAGATGCTCCAAGACCATTCGATCGTGTGACTATGGAGATTGTTTATGTGGAGGGTGGCACCTTCACCATGGGCTGTACCACCGAGCAGGGTAGCGATTGCTCAGAAGACGAGAAACCCGCCCATCAAGTGACGGTATCCGATTTTTGGATAGGGAAGACGGAGGTGACGCAGGAGTTGTGGTATGAGGTAATGCATACCTCGCTCCGAGATCAGAGCCAAAAAGCGATAAACCTTTATAAATACTCAGAAAAACAATTACTGTCTTTGGGTGTAGGCTATAATTATCCCATGTATTATGTGAGTTATATGGAGGCGTTGGATTTTTGTGAGAGACTTAACGGCAGACTTCGTGATCAATTGCCGCAGGGCTGGTACTTTACCCTTCCAACTGAAGCTGAGTGGGAATACGCAGCCCGAGGGGGCAAAAAACATAGCAAACATAAGTATGCTGGTGGAAATAACATAAACGATGTTGCGTGGTATAAGGGTAACAGCGATGGCAAGACACATCCTGTTGACGAGTACAAGCGTTCTAACGCACTATACCTTGCTGGTATAAGTGGCAACGTTTGTGAGTGGTGCTCGGACTGGAAAGATGAATACAACAGTGATCCACAAACTGACCCACAAGGATCATCTTCGGATAAATACCGAGTGTACCGTGGAGGTAGTTTTATTCACGATGCAAGAGATTGCCAAGTGTCTCGAAGGCTTGGAGCTACCGAGAATTACCGCCATTTTTACATTGGCTTCCGTGTCGCATTGGTCCGCAGCAGCCTCGAAAAACCAAGACGCCCGAAGCGCAAGTGACCCATAGATCGAAACACTAAAACCAAATAACTATATGACCGAAAAAACGATAGAGAACGCACCCGAAAAACAGGTGAAAGACAAGAAACAGATGAATCCTGCGGCGGCTTCGGCAGCTGCGGGTGGAATGGTAGGCGGAATGTCAGGAGGATTCGTAGGTGGGACTGCCGCCGAACACCATTTTAGCCAAGAATTCCCCGCACAATCTGGGTCGGTGGTGGACACTCCAACCAAAGAGGAGCCCATTTCCACGACAGCGGGACCTATTCAAAAACCAGAAACCCCTGCCACGGCACAAGAGGTGCCGAATATTGTGGATGATCCGCAGCCAAGTGTATATGGTCCCCCTCCAGTGGATTATGTGGTTGAACCGGAGGATATTATGGATGTGGCTGATGTGGATGGGAACGGTAGAATCGATGCGGTTGTGGCTAATTTGAATGACAATGAAAAACCCGACATGATTCTGGATACAGACCGCGACGGGGAGATGGATATGGTGATACTGGATTTGGAGACCGATGAGGAGGGGAATGTCCTGGTGGATGAGAATGGCCTGCCTCTGAATGCTCAAATTGCCCAAAATGTTACGGTCGCGATGCCAAATGAGGAACTGAACGAATCAGACGATATAGAAACAGAACCAATCGGAGTGGTTTATGGCCCGAATCCGGATCTTGAAACAGAACCGTTCGCGAATGTTTATGGCCCAGCACCGGATATCTTCGACTCCGATGATGTTTCAGCTTCCGAACTTTTGGATATATGAGCCTTCCGAAACCTTCCTCTTCGAAATTGAAATATTTGGAATATGCCGACGGGCAGTATCAGAAACGCCGCAGCAAGCATATTCTCCAACAGTTGTTTTGGGAATGTACGCTCCGTTGTAACTTGAAATGCATCCATTGCGGAAGTGACTGCCGTCAGATTGCAGAAACGAAAGACATGCCCCTTGAGGATTTTCTCCCTGTTCTTGACGACGTGGCATCGGTCATGAGACCTGATCGGATATTGGTTGTCACCACAGGTGGTGAACCGCTTGTGAGAAAAGGCATTTGCGATTGTGGCAGGGCTATCAGGCAGAAAGGGTTTCATTGGGGCATGGTGAGTAACGGAAT
>Ga0310691_10007870_pt1 | contig 11036 bp, 5 predicted proteins | sample 176DNAGHGlowgp2_FD_203887 | JGI IMG/M metagenome (GOLD analysis project Ga0310691, IMG submission 203887) | Sheep rumen microbial communities from Palmerston North, Manawatu-Wanganui, New Zealand - 1766 DNA GHGlow gp2 (v2) (version 2) | ecosystem: Host-associated > Mammals > Digestive system >... | reverse complement strand
TCGCAGCTGGGCAACCGATACCGATTCAGCCATGCCCCCAACGGCAAGGAAGCCCTGAAGATGCTGCTCGTGGCCAGCGGCGAGGACGGTCAGACCCAGTCGGCAGGCTTCGACCTTGTCATCACCGACATGATGATGCCCCTGATGGATGGCCTGACGCTGCTCAAGCACATCAAGGAGAACGTCCACCTGGCCCAGTTGCCCGTCATCATGCTCACGTCGAAGGCCGAGGTCGAAAACAGGTTGCAGGGCCTGCGCATGGGAGCCGACGCCTACCTGGCCAAACCCTTCGACATGGAGGAACTGCACGCACAGATAGACAACCTCATCGACAACGTCCGCCGCCTGCGCGGCAAGTTCAGCGGTGCCCTGCAGCAGGAGGACCGCGTGGAGCAGATACAGGTGAAGGGCAACGACGAGGCCCTGATGGAGCGCATCATGCGTTCGGTCAATGCCCACATGTCGGAGCCCAACTACAACGTCGACGAGATGGCAGCCGACGTGGGCATCAGCCGTGCACAGCTGCACCGAAAGATGAAGGAAATCACGGGCATCTCCACGGGCAAGTTCCTGCGCAACCTGCGCATGGAGCAGGCCGCCCGCCTGCTGCGCGAAGGCAAGATCAACATCTCCCAGATAGCCGACCGCGTGGGCTATGCCGACCAGTCGCACTTCTCCGTAGCCTTCAAGACGCACTTCGGCCTCTCGCCCTCGGAATATGTCGAGAAGAGTAAGTCGCAGTAGTTTGTCCGCTCGCCCTTTCTCGCGCGCGTGCGCACTATACCTTTTCCCTGAAAAAAATCGTCATATCGTCACTCCTGGCCTGCAACCTTCTTAGTGCCTGCCGGTTAGGTGGGTGACGATATATGTGCTGATAGGCCTTTTCGGTGACGATATCGTGTATCGGAGGCCATGTGGTGTCCCCAATGGCTATACTTCGTATCGGCGTGTCCCATGCATGGGACGGCCTCCATCGACGTATTGTCTGAGCTCCAACCTTAGTATTGTCTGAGCTCCAACCTTAGTATTGTTTGAGGCCCAACCTTAGTATTGTCTGAGGCCCATCGACGTGAGGACTAAATCGGAGAGACATATTTTTGTTAATTGATGCATCTATTTTTGTTTTTTGATTCGCGCCTCACTATGATACGTTTTTCGCGTTGCATGAGACATTATTATATTGCCGCATGCGCGTAACACCCTAAATTTGTGCCGAATTCAATCAAATTTTATAAACTTAAAACCAAAAAACTATGAGAAAAATTACTAAACTAATGCTCACCCTGGCACTGTTGGTAGCCGGAGTGGGAGTGGCAAATGCAGGGAAGTTGTATGCTGACCTGAGTAAACTTGGAAATGGTCCTGTCTCCACATGGGATGGTGCTACCAACACGATTACGTGGACTGCGACATCGAACAACATGATTTCCAATTTCGATTTCCCCGCTGGCGACTACAGCGCCTATTCTACAATCTCCATCACGGTTTCCAATCTGACCAATGCTGCTGGTGTTCGTTTGCAGATTAAGGCAAATGGTCAAGAGAAACTGGTTGTCCTCAATGGAAATGGTTCCTTCACAAAGAACTTAATTGACGATTTCGGGTTTACAGCCGCTGATTTGGCTAATGTGGAATGGATAAGGGCACTTGGCAGTGCATGGCAAAATGGTGAGTCCCATACCATCAATGCTGAAAATCCTGCATCTGCAGTCATCAATGATGTATATCTTTTTCAGCCTACAAGAACTCAGGATGTTGTCCTGTCTAAACTGCCGGCTTCCTCAGAAAAAACAACGTGGGATGCCTCTACGGGAACGTTTGCATGGACTGGTCAATCATGGAATTCAATGGAAATTTTCGGTAGTGGAAACTACTCTTCCTTTACCACACTGAATCTGGTTACTGCTGCCGGTACGGCCGACCACTTCCGCATCATCATGAAATTTACAAATGGTGCAGGTCAAGTTACCATCAATCCTGTTACAGCCGGCACTACAAGTATAACATTGACAGACTATACAACTGTTGAGAACCTTGCAAACGTTGAAACCATCAGATTGTCTGGTGCCAATGATGTAACAGGTAATGTCACTGTATCAAGCATTTATCTTGAAGGCCCAGTAGTAAATTATATTAAAGATACAACAGTGAAGGAACTTCCAGTGGGAGTTACAGATATCAATGGCATAACTGGGACTGGTGCTGCATGGGGTATAACTTATCCGCTAACTGTCGGTGATGCAACTCAGTTTGGAGGTGATATTGATAGAGATACTCAATCCGCGGATATATCAACTTACGATTATCTCCTGTTTGTTGTATCTGATGCCTCTGCTGATGCAAAAACATACCTTCGTGTGTTCGTTTCTACAGAACAAAGTGAGAATAACGATCCTCGTGTTATCCTTTATCCTCATCCAATAGAAGATTATACATCGGTATCTGACTGGACTGCAGAAACGACCATCACAGGAAATGGAATTTACGTTGTGAAAATTACCGACTATCCGCTTCTGAGAGGTATCAAAAACAAGGGTTATTGGCAAGGAAGTGCTGGAAGCATTAAAATTTCTATGGCTTATGTCGGCAGTGGCTCTCCTGTTGAACCTGCAGAAAACATCGTTCGTGTCGGAGAAGAGGCTCTTACAGATCCACATGCAACCTGTTTTGATGTTACAAATTTGGAAGGATCTGGCATTACTTTCAATGCTACCAATCCTAATGCACTCTTTATTGCTAAGACGGGAGAACTGACCAACACCAACAATGTAATTATTAATCGCACCTGCGAAAACCTCGTGCTGACCGACGGCTTTGCCTTCAAGGCTCCTGCTGACTTCACGGCTACTACGGCTTCTTATACAACTACTATTAATGCTGATGCTGGCGCTGGTACGCTCTGCTTGCCCTTCGAAGCCACTATTCCTGCTGGTGTTACCGCTTATACGCTGACCTATGCCGGTGGCGACAAGGCTACGGCTACTGCTGTGGAGACAACTATTCCGGCCAACACTCCTGTGCTGCTGAACGGTAGTGGTGAAACGACCTTTACGGGTTCTGGTGCTGTTGATGCCGAGGCCACAAATACCGAAGGCAACATGACTGGTGTGTTCGCATCGGCTACAGTGCCCACTGGCAGCTACGTGCTGCAGAATGGCGACGATGGCGTTGGTTTCTACAATGTGACAACTAATGATATCACCATCAGTCCCTTCCGTGCTTACCTGACCGCATCTGGTGCTCTGGTTCATAACCTGACCGTTGACTATCAGAACGGCGAGGAGACTGGCATTGAGGAAATGAGAAATGGAGAAAATGAGAAAATGAGAAGTGAAATCTTCGACCTGAGCGGCCGCCGCGTAGTTAAGGCTCAGAAGGGTATCTATATCGTGAACGGTAAGAAGATTGTGAAGTAAAAACAGATTTTGTACATATATAAATAAATAGAAAGAGCAATGAAAAAGACATATATTTCTCCGCTGACCAAAATCACCGTTGTCAGCATTCAGCACCAGTTGCTTACAGGTAGCATTAAAGGTACCCAAGTTTATGGCTCTGCAAGTTCCAGCAACGCCGTCCTCGGCCGTGAGGACAACTCGTGGGACATCTGGGGCAACAACGAGGATGACGACTTCGAGGATTAAAATACATTAAGTTAATTTTTTAACCTAAAAACAATTATGAGAAAAATTTATAAACTTTTGCTCACGCTGGTAATGCTCGTTGCCGGAGTGGGAGCGGCAAATGCCCAAGGTGAAACTGACATCACCACCCTGCCTTGGGTTCAGAAAGGACAGGATTGTACGAAAGATTTCAATAATGCAGACGGCGGCACCGTTTTTGGTACCGACGCTGGTGGTACAAACCTCTCATACGTCGATGTGTCGGATTACGGCATCATCAAACTTTATGGCCCTGCCGGTCAGAGAGCACGTCTGTTCATCAACCGTGAAGAGGCTGGCGATCCAAACGGCATTTTCTTCGTTGACCTCAATGAAGAGGGCGTTGCCACTTTCGACTGCAACACCGTCCTCACTCAGCAGCCTAAGGCACAGTACATCCACCTCAACGGCGTGAAGGCTTCGGCTTGGAACACCAAGCTCAACCTGAGCAGCATCACCGTCAGTGGTTCTGCCATCACATTCCCCGAGCCCGACCCGTTCGTGCTCCCCGACGGCGAGGTGGAAATCAACACCCTGCCCTGGGTTAATGAAGGCCAGGCTTGCGCCAACAATCTCGGAACGAAGACCGCATCACCCATCTACGGTACCGATGCCGGTCCTGCAGAGGGCAAACTTTCTTACATCGACGCCACCGACTATAGCGCAGTGAAGCTCTATGGCCCGGACGGCACTGTACGCCTGTTCATCAACCGTGCCGAGTATGCCGAAGGTACATTCCAGTTCTTTGTGACTATCGCTGATGGCGTGGGTACGCTCGACTTCTCCGATGTTTATGCTGCACAGGAAGGTGCCACCTATATTCACATCAATGGTGTGAAGGCCAGTTCTCCCGGTGCAGAGGCACAGGTGAACCACATTACCTTGGTTGAGAAGCAATATATTGAGGCAACAGCTGCTGTTGCCGCTCCCGCCGGAACCACCGACCTCAATGGCATGACCGGTGCAGGCGACATCAAGTGGAACATCTCTTATCCGCAGGTTGTCGAAAGTGAGACGCTCTGGGGTGGCAACATCGATGGTGATAACCAGTCGGTAGACATCACGGACTACGATTATCTCCATTTCGTCGTTAGCTCTGCTTCTGCCGACGCACACACGGGTCTGCGTGTGTTCGTGTCTACCGAACAGTCTGACAACAATGATCACCGAATCTGCCTCTATCCCCATCCCATAGCCGAATATGCCGAGGTTACGAATTGGGAAGAGAAGTCGTGGATTACAGAGCCCGGTGTGTATGTAGTGAAGATTTCCGACTATCCTCTCCTGAGAGGCATCAAGGCCCTGCAGGCCTGGGCTGAGAATGCCGGTAAGATCAGCGTAGCTATGGCATACGTCAGCAAGGGTGCTCCCGTGGCTTACCTGCCCTCTGGTCTGTACACTCTGGTGGGCGAGGCCACAGGTTCTGCTTCTCTCGAGGCTGCCCTGAACGATGACGATGCCACCTGCTACGATGCCACCGGCGTTACGGGCACCGATGTTGACCTGACCAGTGTTGCCAACCCCAACGCTCTCTTCATTGCCAAAGACGCTGACGTGCTGGCCAATACGGAGAACGTTATCGTAAACGACGTTTGCGACGACCTCTTCCTGACCGACGGCTTTGCCTTCAAGGCTCCTGCCGACTTCACGGCAGCACATGTTACCTATAAGCGCGCACTTGCTGGCAAAACGGTGACCGTATGCCTGCCCTTCGCACTGAACAGCGATCAGGTCGCCAATATCGGTACCTTCTACGCACTGAGCAACTTCGATGGCAGCACCCTGCAGTTCACCTCTGTAGACGCTACCGAAGCCAACACCCCGTACGTTGTGGTTGCCTCGTCCTATTCGCTTGGCTTGGATGGCGCAGACGTGGCTGTTCCTGCTACGCCTGCAAGCCTGGCCGCATCGGCAAGCGACGTTGAGTTCATCGGTACCATGGCCGAAACCACCGTTCCCGCCAGCAATGCCACCTACAGCTACTATGCCTACAACAATGGCGAGTTCGTGAAGGTTGTAAACGCAGCCGCCACGCTGCCCGCCTTCCGCGGCTACTTCAAGGTTGCCAACGGCGGTGCCGGTAGTCGTGCCCTGAACGTCAGCTTCGAGGACGCTGCCACGGGCATTGAGACCTTGAGCACTGTAGAAAACGAGACCAAGAGCAACACCATCTTCGACCTCAGCGGTCGCCGCGTGAATGCCGCTCAGAAGGGTGTGTATATCGTGAACGGTAAGAAAGTTATTAAGTAAAGAAAAGGAGGAACCATAAGATGAAAAAAACATATATCAGTCCCGACATGATGGTGATAGAGTCTGAATGCGAGGAAATGCTGGCCCTGTCTCAGGACCTGAGTGACGCTTTGGAGTATTCAGAGGGTGGCACCCTGTCTGGTGTCCACGAGGATGTCTTTGGAGTTGACGATTCCGCTATGGATTGGTAATTTCCTGGTTAATTAAAAGTGAAATGGGGGCTGTGCCGAATCACCGACACGGCCCCCTTTCGCGTGTAATAAGCCTTTGAGACATTTTTATGTAGTATACGAAACGAAAAACCTCTCTGGCTGTCTGTAATCTTTTGTATCTTTGCGCCATAAAAACTATAAAACATGAAAAAAATGAGCAAGTATCTCTTTCGCATCTGTCTCGTGTGCCTGCTGTTGGCAGGTCAGCACATGGCGGCCCAGGAGCGCCGCCCCATCGATTCGCAGCACCCGTTGTGGATGATTCACATCGACGTGTGGAATGTTGCCGACCCGCAGAAGATTATCGACCTGATTCCCGAGGACGTGAAACCCTACGTCTGCATGAACCTGAGCCTGTCGTGCCAGTACGACACCGAGAAGAAGGTGTATAAGATGCCGCGCAATGCCGTCCGCACCTACAAGTCGTGGGCTACGGTGTGCCAGCATAACGGTATGTGGTTCACCTGCCAGCCGGCCAGCGGCGGGCACACCCACATCCAAGACGACGACCTGGAGACGTTTGAGTATTTCTTCAAGACCTATCCCAACTTCCTCGGCTGGAACTATGCCGAGCAGTTCTGGGGCTTCGATGAGGCCGGCGACGAGAGTTCGAGCACGCAGACTTCGCGCATCGCCCTCTTTGCCAAGTTGGTGGAGATGTCGCATCGCTACGGTGGTTTCCTCACCGTATCGTTCTGCGGCAACATCTGGAGCCACGGCCTCAATCCCATTGGCATGATGAAACGCAACGCCAACCTGCTGCAGGCCTGTAAGAACTATCCCGAGGCCATCCTGTGGCTCTACAAATATACGACGTCCTCCTGTTGGTACAACAACGAGAGCGTGACATGGGGCCCCTACGTCAGCGGACTGGCCAAGAACTATGGCGTGCGCTACGACAATTGCGGGTGGAACGGTGCAATGGAGTCGCTGCTCGGCTCAGACAATGGCAAGAAATACCCCGGCGCTGCCGGCATCGGTACGGTGATGGAGCAGACGAGCGTCAACGGCGGTGCCGTCTGGGACGGTCCGGAACTGATATGGACCGAGGACTTCCAGAACCTGAGTAACACCACGGTCGACGGCTACACACGTCGCAACTGGGGCACCTTCCCCAACTTCAACGGCGTATGGCTCGATATGTTCCGAAAGATTCTCGACGGCACCCTGTATATCCCCACGCGCGAAGAGGTGGTGGGCAACGTCAAGATTGCCATCCGGAACAACGTTACCAGCGGCAACGACGAAGGCAAGTATGCCACATGGGGCGACCTCTACGACGGACTGTACAAGCAGACCGACCCCTTCAACCGCAACAACGGACAGTGGATGGACAACCTTCTCTTCCTGAAGAAGACTGGCCGATACGGCACCATACCCATGGTTATCGACTTCTACGACGATGTGGCCAAGGCCATTCCTCTCAAGGTGAACAAGTCGTCGAAGTGGGCCTCGCAGTCGGCCAAGGTGTCCGCCTTCAATGCCCGGTACCCCGTGGTGTCGACCGGCGACCTCTACGTCAACCGTTACCGCAACCGTCTGGTGACCTATACGCCGTACTCCTACATGAACGCCAAGACAACGGCTACGGCGGTCATTCCCTTGCAGTATAACACCTGCAACGAACTGACCCTGACGTGGAACAAACTGTCGAGCGGCTACGTCAGAGAGTATGCCGACCATATCGATTTCTATCTAAACAACTTCCGCAACGACACGACCACCCTGCGTGTGGACCAGATAAAGGTCAGCGGATGCAGTGCCAAGCCCACCTACAAGGTGACGGCCCACAGCACGGCCAAGACGGGAACACACACCGAGGCATGGGACGCCTCTACGGGAACCTTTACCCTGAACGTCAGTCACTGCGGTGGGGTAGAGGTGGTGGTCAACTGCAGCGGAGACGCCACGGGCCGCAAGACCGACACCCTGCCGACGACGGCGCTGCCCACTCCCCTGCAGCCTGCTGCCTATACGGGACCGGTGGTGATAGAGGCCGAAAACATGGACTACAAGAGTGTGCAGAATGTGGTTCTGACCAGTTCGGGCTACTATGTGCCCGACATGAAGGACTTTGCCGGCATGGGCTACGTGGAGACAGGCTCAAGCAGTTCTGCTTCGCTGCGCCACAAGTTGACGCTGTCCGCTGGCGGAGAGTACAACATCTATGTTCGCTACTGTGATTCCGACAAGGCTGGCAGCATGTCTGCCGTAGTGAACGGGACGACAAAGACACTGACCATAGCCAAGGCCGACAAAAACGACTGGCGAAAGGCCAGCATCAAGGCAACGCTGAAGGCCGGCGAGAATACCCTCGTGCTGACCAACAGTCGCAGCATATCGATGAAGGTAGACCAGGTGATTTACGAACCGGCTGGCACGGCGGCTGAGACCTATGCCGTAACCGTGAAGGCCAGCGAGCACGGCAGCATCGTAGCCGACAAGGCCACTGCAGCCGAGGGCGAGACCGTCACACTGACCGTCAGCCCCGACGAAGGCTATGGCCTGCAGGAACTGCGCGTGGTCAATTCGGTGTTCTACACTCAGGGCAAGACCATCCCCTTCGAGAACGGTGCCAACAGTGTGACGTTCACCATGCCCGACGAGAACGTGACCATCCAGCCCGTCTTCTACGACAAGACTGCGGGCTACGACCTGGTGTTCGATGACTTCGGTAAGGCCGACACCGACCTCGCCATGCTGAGGACAAGCGGCGGTCTGAAGTTTGACGCCAGCACCGGTGTGCTCACCACCAACGGAACGGCCGGAACACTCGAACTGACATTTGCCGTTCCCGTCAGCCTGCAATATCTCGACAAACTGATTATCAACCGAAGCGGCGATGCTGACATCATAGACCGCTTGTACTTCTACGAGGACGAAGTCTGCTCGGTAGAGAACCAGAGTTGGTTCTACTCCAGATGGGGAGGCACGACCGACGCCAACGCCACGAATCGGTTTACGGGCAAGACCATCAAGAAGGTGGTGTGGAAGTCGGAAGCAGGCAAGGCAACCACTCTGGCTGCCACCATTACCGGCATCACCTGGCAACTGAAACTCATTGGTGCCATGAAGGGAACCGACGTCACGACCTTGCCCTTCAAGAACTGGAGTGCCGACGGCGACAACGACGCCGGTACGGGCAGCGACATCAATTCGTGGGAGTGCCAGAAGAACTTCAACGTGCTGACCGGCAGTGTGGTCTACGGCGGCGATGGCATCGGCGGATCGAAACGCTATGTAGACCTGACGAACTATAAGAAACTGATTATCCGGGGCTATGGCGAAATTCGCCTGTTCTACAACTGGCACCAGAAAGTGGGCGCGGAGACCGAGGACGTGAAGCCGGAAACCTGTCTGGCCAACAAGACAACCAACGTCGAGACCCTGGAACTGGACATCCCTGCATTCATGGAGGAACAAGGAATCTCGCATTTCCATCTGGTCGGCGTGAAACCCTACTGGGGCAAGGAGGTGTTCGTGGAGAGTATCTCTGCCATGGATGGAACAGAAACTACCGACTATTCGCTGACGGGCGTAGGCCATCCGTTGCCTTCCGTCACTGCCGCATTGGCCGATGCCGCTGCCACAGGTTACGATGCCACGGGATTGACAAACACCGACGCCATCGAACTGACGGCTGCCAATCCCAATGCCCTCTTCGTGGCCAATGCTGGCTCGCTAAGTAATGCCGCGAACGTGATAGTGGATGACGCTTGCGAAGCCCTTGTCCTGACCGATGGCTATGCCTTCAAGGCTCCTGCCGACTTCACGGCATCTGTGGCTACCTATCAGCGTGCCCTTTCTGCCGGAAAGACGACTACCGTATGCCTGCCCTTCGCAATCGGCAGCACCGAGGCCGCCGCAATGGGCACGTTCTATGCCCTGAGTAGTTTCGACGGCAGCACGCTGCACTTCACTCCTGTTGACGCTCCCGAGGCCAATACACCGTACCTGTTGGTTCCCATGGGCACTTCGATGAGCCTGTCCCTGAGCGACGTTTCCGTGCCTGCCACGCCTGCTATCCTGGCTGTCGAGGCAAGCGACGCTGAGTTCGTCGGTACGATGGTTCCCACAGGTGTTCCTGCCAGCGATGCCACCTACAGCTACTATGCCTACAACAATGGCGAGTTCGTGAAGGTTGTCACCACAGCCGCCACTCTGCCTGCCTTCCGCGGCTACTTCAAGGTGGCGAATCGCGGTGCCGGTTCGCGCGTCCTGGGTGTCAGCTTCGACGATGCCACGGGCATTGAGAAAATGAGGGATGGGGAAAATGAGAGAATGAGAAGTGTCATCTTCGACCTGAGCGGTCGGCGCGTGGCCAAGACTCAGAAGGGTGTGTATATCGTGAACGGTAAGAAAGTCGTTCAATAGATTATCGGTATTTGAGACGTTTTTATATAATATACGAAACGAAAAACGCCATGGATGTTCTGCAATCTTTTGTATCTTTGCAGCATAAAATCTATAAAACATGGAAAAAATGAGCAAGTATCTCTACCGCATCTGTCTCGTGTGCCTGCTGTTGGCAGGTCAGCACATGGCGGCCCAGGAGCGCCGTCCCATCGACAATCGCCACCCGCTGTGGCTTGTGCATATCGACGTGTGGAACTCGGCCGACCCGCAAAAGATTATCGACCTGATTCCCGAGGACGTGAAGCCCTTCGTCTGCATGAACCTGAGCCTGTCGTGCCAGTTCGACACGAAGACGGGCATGTACAGAATGCCCCGCAATGCCGTACGCACCTACAAGTCGTGGGCTACGGTGTGCCAGCAGAACGGTCTGTGGTTTACTTGCCAGCCTGCCAGTGGCGGACACACCCACATCCAGGACGACGACCTGGAGACGTTTGAGTATTTCTTCAAGACCTTTCCCAATTTCCTCGGTTGGAACTATGCCGAGCAGTTCTGG
>Ga0310691_10007867_pt1 | contig 11038 bp, 5 predicted proteins | sample 176DNAGHGlowgp2_FD_203887 | JGI IMG/M metagenome (GOLD analysis project Ga0310691, IMG submission 203887) | Sheep rumen microbial communities from Palmerston North, Manawatu-Wanganui, New Zealand - 1766 DNA GHGlow gp2 (v2) (version 2) | ecosystem: Host-associated > Mammals > Digestive system >... | reverse complement strand
TAAAGTAAAAAAATTAAAATCAGAAAACTTTTCTTGATAAATATTGATACTTTTTTACCAAAATTGGCATTTCAATGCAAAAACCACAGTTTTTTTGCAAAAAAATGCCAATAGGTGTAAAAATTACAATATTGCTATTCCTTCGTTTTTACCCAAACTTTGTGCGAATAAGTATTGATGAGCTCGATGACCTTGTCGTAATCAAACTCTGTGTACACCTGCATCTTGGGGAAAAAAGCACAAAAAAAATTTATAAGGGAGTTACACCTATTTATATATAAAGGGGAAAAGATAAAAAGTGTGAAAATCACACATTTTTTGTGTGAACATTTCTTTTAGAAACGAAAAATATGCTATTTTTGCAGCAGACTAACGACTAATTAAATAATTCTTTTAAACCAAAAACTACAGTTAAGTATGAGAAGAACATCTCTAAAGTTCGCTCTGCTTGTCGTGGCGCTGTTCACGATGCAGGCAATGTTTGGTGCTCTCATGGCCAAGCCGATTTCCGGCAAGGTTGTCTCTGCTACCGATGGCGAAGCACTTATAGGTGCTACGATCCAGGTGCAGGGCACCCAGGCGGGAACAGTTACCGACTTCGACGGTAACTTCACGGTAGAGGCCGAAGAGGGCCAGACTCTGGTTGTTTCTTACGTGGGCTTTCTCACTAAGAATGTGAAAATCACAGGTTCTCAGCTCAACATCGAGCTCGAGGAGGACCGCATGTCTCTCGACGAGGTCGTGGTAATCGGCTATGGAGTACAGAAGAAGAAGCTTGTCACCGGCGCCACCCTTCAGGTGAAAGGCGACGATGTTGCCAAGCTGAACACCTCAAACCCGCTGCAGGCCCTGCAGGGCCAGACACCCGGTATGACCATCATCTCACAGTCGGGCCAGCCTGGCGAGGGGCTGAAGGTCAACATACGCGGTCTGGGCACCACAGGCTCGAGCGGCCCGCTGTATATCATCGACGGCATACGCGGTGACATTGCGACGCTGAATCCTGCCGACATCGAGAGCATCGACGTACTGAAGGACGCCGCTTCGGCAGCCATCTACGGATCACAGTCGGCCAACGGAGTGGTGCTCGTCACCACGAAGAACGGCAAGGAAGGCAAGGCCGTAGTTGCGTTCGACGGATATTTCGGAATACAGAGCGTAGCCCGCAAGATCAACATGCTCAACGCACAGCAGTACATGACCATCATGGACGAGCAGAACGTCAACTCCGGCAATGCCGCCTACAACTGGGACAGCTACAAGAGCATCTGGAGATACGACTCCGAGGGCAACAAGCTCGGTGTGATCGACACCGACTGGATTGACGAGATGCTGAAGGACAATGCCCAGACCTACAGCGCAAACCTGAGCATCAGCGGAGGCAGCCAGAAGGGCAACTATGCCTTCTCTCTGGGCTACATGAACCAGGAGGGCGTGGTAGGAGGAAAGGACGTGTCAGGATATTCACGCTACAACTTCCGCATAAACTCCGAGTATCAGGTAATCGACAAGTTCCTGAAGGTGGGCGAGCAGGTGTCACTCATCTACTACAAGAAGAACGGCGTAGGCGTGGGCAATGCCTACAACAACACGCTGCGCTCTGCCTTCGGCACATCACCGCTGGCTCCCGTCTACAGCGACAACGGCAAGTACGGACTGCCATACAACGACACATCAGACAGCGACTGGTATAACGCCGACGGCAACCCTTACGGGTCGATGATGGTGAACAACTACAACAACACGCAGAACATGACCGTCTCTGCCAATGCATTCGCAGAGTTTGAGTTCATCAAGAACCTGAAGCTACGCTCTACCCTCGGCGTGAAGTACGACTCCAACAACTATCGCAGCTTCACCCCGCTCTACCACTTCAGCATCTACAGCTACAACGACTCTCGCACAAGGGCAACCCAGAGCGCAAGCGACGGCTTCGGCATCACCTGGACCAACACGCTGAACTACCAGTTCGACATCAAGGAGCACCACTTCGACGCAATGGCCGGCTATGAGGTCTACCGCACGGAAGGCCAGAGCATCTATGGTGCCAACGGAAGCCTGCGCGACGGTTTCGAAACTTGGAAGTATGCCTATCTGAGTAACGGAACAGCTACAAGCCAGGAGCTCGGTCTCTCAGTGAGCGGCAGTCCCTGGGACGAGGAGCGCATGGTATCCTACTTCGGACGTGTGGGCTGGAACTACAAGGAGACATATATGGCAACGGCAACTATACGCCGCGACGGTTCAAGCCGCTTTGCCAAGGGGCACCGCTTCGGATGGTTCCCGTCAATCTCGGCAGGATGGGTCGTCACCAATGAGAAGTTCATGGAGCCTGTAACAAAGGTGATGGACTACTTCAAGATCCGCGCCAGCTGGGGACAGGTAGGCAACCAAAACATCGGCAACTACATGTATCTTGCCCCCATGGCCTTCAACAACTACTACTATAACTTCGGCAACCAGCTCGGATCCGACGCCGACCAGTGGGGTGCAGTGCCCTCACGCCTCGGCAATGACGAGATAACATGGGAGACATCCGAGCAGCTTGACTTCGGTTTCGATGCACGTTTCCTCAATCAGAGACTGAACGTGAACTTCGACTGGTACCGCAAGTCGACAAAGGACTGGCTCGTACAGCCTCCCGTACCGGCAACAGTGGGAACAGGCGCGCCATATATCAATGGCGGAGACGTGGTTAACACTGGTGTGGAGCTCGGCTTTGCATGGAACGACATCATCGGCAAGGACTTCCGCTACTATGTCAACCTGAACGGTGCCTATAATAAAAATAAGGTGGGAAACATCCCCAACGAGGACGGCATCATCCACGGTGAGAGCGGATCAGTGCTCTACGACAACTCAGGAGAGTTCTACCGCGCATCCAACGGCGAGCCCATCGGTTACTTCTGGGGCTTCAAGACTGCAGGCATCTTCCAGAACCAGCAGGAGATAAACGACTGGATTGCAGCCGGCAACGGAGTGCTGCAGTCAAACGTACAGCCAGGTGACGTGAAGTACTACGATATCAACCACGACGGTGTCATCAACGACGACGATAAGGTAAACCTCGGCAACGGTATGCCAGACTTCACCTACGGATTCTCACTGGGATTCGACTGGAAGGGACTCGACTTCTCTGTTTCAGCTAACGGTTCCGTGGGCAACAAGATTGTGCAGACATATCGCAACCAAGGCACGACAACGGCCAACTATACTACCCAGATTCTCGACCGCTGGACTGGTGAGGGGACAAGCAACAAGATTCCACGTGTCACGAACACCAACATCAACTACCAGTTCTCCGACCTGTTTATCCAGGACGGCGACTTCCTGCGCATCTCAAACGTCACTCTCGGCTACGACTTCGCAAAGCTGATAAAGTGCAAGTATATCTCTCAGTGCCGCCTCTACGCCCAGGTCCAGAATGCGCTCACATTCACCAAGTACGACGGTATGGATCCTGAAATCGGCTATGGTAATGCCGGATGGGTTTCAGGCATCGACTATGGATACTATCCACGTCCGCGAACCTTCCTCTTCGGCGTAAACTTGAAGTTCTAAAATCAGATGAATACGATTATGAAGACAAAGATATTTTCTATAGCCGCCATGGGTCTCGCTACGATTGGACTTGTATCGTGCGGCGAGAGTTTCCTTGAGACTCAGTCAAAGACTGAAGGGACGACAGGAAACTATTATACCAGTGAGTCGGCAGCATCACGCGCTCTCATTGGCTGTTACGACGGATGGCAGCGTACCGTCTCCGACGGACCTACATTCGCCTTCCACTATCTCTCAGAGCTCTGTGCCGACGAGTGCTTCGGCGGAACCGGCAACAACGACGCCCGCAACTCCGCCGTCGTAGACCGTTTCGACATGAGCGAGGACAACTCACAGCAGAACCTGCACAACACGCTCTGGACCAGCTATTATAACGCCATCTACCGCGTAAACCAGCTCATCCTCTCCTCCGACCAGATCACCTTCAGCAGCGATGCTGCCAAAGGCCAGCTCATCGGCGAGGCACGCGCCATGCGCGGAATACTCTATTTCGACCTGCTACGCGTGTTTGAGAACATACCCCTGCTGACAGAGCCCTCTACAGCCAACATCCCGCAGGCCAATCCCGACGATGTATACGCCGTAGTATTCGACGACCTCAAGTATGCCGCAGAGAACATCCCTGCCGACGCCTATCCCAAGTCAGCATCATCTGCTAATGACGGGCGCATCACCCGCTGGGCCGCCAAGGCAATGATGGCACGCGCATACCTCTTCTACACAGGAGTCTACGGCAAGGAGCCGGCAGGCATTACAAAGGCAGAAGTGCTACAGGGCCTGGAGGACATCATCGCCAGCGGCGAGTATTCGCTCATACCACTGTATAAGAATCTCTGGTATTGTGCCAGCACCACGTGGGTGGGCAGCGATGCCGCAGGATGGACAGAGAAGAGCACCTATGCCGGAGAGGACAACGCAGAGAACATCCTGACCATGAAGTTCAACTACACCTCTGACTATAACGGAAACGCCGGCGGCAACAACTCCATCCAGATGTTCTCCGTACGCGGCGGAACCTTCAAGGCTCCCTACGGACAGGGCTGGGGCGGCGCTACCGTACCGAAGAACTTCGTAGAGTCGTTCCCTGCCGGCGACCAGCGACGCGAGGCCTCTGTCATCGACCTAGCCGCAGAGGGCATCACTGCAACGGCAGAGTACCAGAACGCACTGACAGACCAGCGTGAATACACAGGATACTTCAACAAGAAGTACACAGCCCGCTCGGCCTATCACCAGAGTGCCACCGGCTCATGGAGCCTCACCCACTACTGGGACGGAGTGATGGCAGGCGACTTCCAGATATCACAGGCTATCGGCTACACACTTATCCGCTATGCCGACGTGCTCCTGATGGCAGCAGAGCTTGGCTCGCCCAATGCGCAGTCATACCTGAATGCAGTTCACAACCGTGCATACACCACAGAGAACGAAGACGGCACACTGAATGTGCCCAACACCACTGTCGCCCTCACCAAGGAGAACATCATGGAGGAGCGTCGGCTGGAGTTTGCCTTCGAGGGAATCCGCTACTGGGACCTGCTCCGCCAGGGTGTGAACGTGGCAGCTGCAGCCATTGTAGCTTCAGGAGAGAAAGTGCTCAACGGCGGACAGGAAGGCACTGTCAGCTACAAGGCAGAGAACATAACATCCAAGCGCGGGTTCCAGCAGATCCCACTCACTCAGATCCAGCTCTCTAACGGAGTACTGAAGCAGAACGCCGGATGGTAAGACAATTGAAAAATGACAATTGAAAAATGAAAGTTATGAAAATAAAGAAATTAACATATCTGTCTGCTGCGCTGGCCCTCCTCTTCAGTGCCTGCTCACCAGACGACTACAGCCTGAACAGCCCGAACCTCAAGCCCGAAGACCTGGTGGAGGGTGTGGCTTATTCAGTGACTGTCGATGCAGACAACACGGTAACCCTTACCAGTCTGCTCGACAAGAGCTACTCATGCTACTGGACTCAGCCTAACGGCCGCAGCCAGGGACGCGAGGTGAAATTCCAGCTCCCGTTCGCAGGCCAGTATGAGGTAACATTCGGCGTTGACACCCGAGGAGGTGTGGTATACGGTGCCCCATACAAATTCAATGTTACTACCAACAACATGTCACTTCTCGAGGATCCACTGTATACATATCTCACGGGCGGTGTCGGCAAGAGCAAGAAATGGGTGCCATGCGACAAGGCCTATGGCGTAGGACAGTGTTCGGGTCCAGTAATGTACTGCAATCCCGATGACGTGCTCAACGACGGTTCTGGTGACACCAACATCGGTATCAATCACATGTCTCCCAACTGGGATCCAGGTTTCCAGTCGTGGCTCATACCTCAGGACTCACCATATATGAACTCATATATGACGTTCTCACTCGACGACCAGAACGGCTGTACCATCGAGGAATTCCAAGGCGAGGAAGGCACTACGACAAAAGGCAAGTGGAACCTGAACCTGTCAGACAAGAACCACCCGGTGCTGTCGTTGACCGATGCATACGTGATGCACAACACTGCCTTCAACAGCGTCTGTGACAACTACACAACAGACATCGTCATCACAGAGCTGACACCTTATATGCTGCAGTTCGCCACCATGCGTACAAACAGCGAGGGTGCATGGTGGATAATCTGGAACTTTATCGCAGAGGACGTACAGAACGGCACAGTAGAGATACCTTCCGACGAGCCAAGCTATATCGAGCCAGCTGCCCCTGCCGTTCCAGAGATAGCAGACCTGGAGACGAGACTCTTCACCACAGACATTAACGGTGTGGAATTTACAGGCGCACAAATGACATTCCTCGTAAGCGAGGATGCTGCCTACGACTGGATGTGGTGGAACTCATCTGCCTGGGAGAGCGTGGTAAAGGGCAACTACGGCTCTAACTGGGCTCCGAACTGGGGTGACGAAGCTCTCGAAAACGAACTTACACTCACGAAGAAAGGCGACTACACCTATGGCGACGTGAGCGGAAAGTACACTATAGACGGTTCGGTTATCAAGTTTGACAGGGAACTGACTCTCTTTACAGTGACGGGTGATTACCGCACTATCGAGGTTAAGGGTACAGACTGGACAGTATTCAAGTGCGACCCAGGCTCAGAGCTGGTTATCGGTGTGCCTGAGAAGACCGATGCCAACGGCAAGGACAACACCTATCTGGTAGCCAACTTCACCTACAAGCCAGTAGGCGGCGGACAGTCAGGCCCTGTTGCCGTTGCCTTCAACAATGACAACCGCAACAACTACATAGAGGCAGAGAAATACTTCCGCTGCCAGCTCTACAACCCATGGGGCGGTGACCAGCACGCAATTGACCCTACTGCGCTCAAAGTAAAGAAGAATCAGAAGCTGAACGTCACCCTGAAGCTCAGCGGCTTCACATTCTCCGAACCTGCCAAGATGGTGCTCTGCCTTAACTGGGAGACCACGGCACAGAGCGGCTGGGAGCCAGACTGCTTCACGTACGACAGAGCAATAACCGTCAATGGAGACGGCATCTACACCATCTCCTGGACAAACGACACTGGCTCTACCGTAAACTGGGGCGACAACACATCGGCTCTCATCATGACCATGCAGTATGCCGGCTATGCTACACTTGCCGACGAGTCCGAAGAAGGTCTCAAGGCAGCTTGTACGATAGAAAGCATTACTATTGAATAAATACAAAACAGAACAAGATATGAAACTATCAAAGATATTTTTCGGAATCATGGCGCTGGCAATGGGGGCAACAGTCCTCACAGCGTGCAGCGATGATGACTATTCTGCAAATACCACACCGCTGCTGACCGATGGCTCTGTAGTGACGGGCTCTTCCGATGTCACTGCCACAACAGCCACCTTCCACGGCACAGTGGCCGGCCTGGACAATGTGAATCCCGCATCTTTCTCTACAGGATTCTATTATGGCTATTCACAGAGTGCACTGACAGAGACAGCCTCAGCAGCATCGGCATCTGAGTTCTCAGCATCGCTCGACGGACTTAAGACTGGTATTACCATCTATTATCAGGCATTCGTAACCTTACAGGGAAAGCTTACATACAAGGGAGAGGTGAAGTCGCTTCTCACTACAGACGCAAAGGCCATCACAGGCGATGCCACAAATGTGGACTTCGCTCAGGCGACACTTGCCGGCTCGGCTTCGAACTATACGGCCAACTCCACAGTGGGTATTGTAATTGCCGCACAAGGCGGTGACGAGGCGGTACGCGCCGGACTGCGCATGGAAGTGCCTCAGGCCGCAAGTTTCAACGTGACCAAGACCGGACTTCTGCCAGCCACGAAGTATTACTATGCTGCTTATCTCGACCTTGGCTCTGGCGTAGTATACGGTGACGTAAAGGAATTCACGACAGCGGCTAACGACATAAACGTCGATGACGAATTCGTCGACCTGGGCCTTTCTGTAAAGTGGGCTAAGCGTAATGTAGGCGCAAAGACGGAGACAGACTTTGGAGGTCTGTTCGGCTTCGGTGACGTGACAGGTATCAATCCCAGCATCGATCCAGCGGACTATGCTAGTGCTGATACCTACAAGACAGGCAGCGACATCGCCAACATAGCACTTGGCGGCAAGGCTACGCTGCCAACGGCTGACCTGTTCGAGGAATTGTTCCGGCTCTGCAATACAGAATGGACAGAGGTAAACGGCATTGCCGGATACAAGGTGACGGGACCGAATGGCAACAGCATCTTCCTGCCGGCAGCAGGTAAGCGTATCGCCCACAAAGCCAGCGAAGAGGGAACTCACGGATATTACCTGACAGGATCAGTAAACGGATCCAACTCACAGTTTGCCATCGACTACGAGTTTACAGCTTCCACTGGTGTACGCTCCACCCGTGCCGTCTATGAGGCAATGGCTGCACGCCCCGTTTCTACTGCACGCAACATCCCACTCAACAAGCAACTGCTTCTGAACACTTGGCATATCGACCTGCGTGCCGACGGTAGCCATGCACACTTCGACGGTCCTATGTATTTCGCAGGCACTGACGACTCTTGGCGAACTGTCACCAACGGCGAACCCATCGTGGGTAACTCCTGGAGCTGGAATGCCGACTATGCCGGCAACAGCTGGGTGGTTGGCGAGGATCCACGCGACTTCGGAACAATGACTTTCACAGAGGACGGCAAAGTGACAATCGTCCGTAATGCTGCTGACGGGACATCAACCACTGAGGAAGGAACATACACCATCAACGAGAGCAACAAGACCATCACTCTAAGCATCGACCTGCTTGGCTTGCCAAGCCAGATTTCTCAGGCCAGCAACAAGCGTACAGACCTTAAGATATTCTCGCTGACCGACGAGACGATGCAGATTGCAGTGATACGTGACAATGATCCTTGCTCGCTGGTATTCAACTATGCTGCCGATAAAGTATATAGCGGCATCGCCGTAAACCTGCTTGCCGTGGGCAGCGACTGGGGCGGCACATGGGGCTCGACGCTCGACATGCTCATGCCAGAGAACCTGGAAGGCAGTCATACCGTAAAATACGAAGGTGCCGTAAACGGAGCCATGGTTACACTGATAGATTTCGTAGGTCTGCGTAAGCGCTTCCCCAATGCCTTTGCACGCATCGACGAGATTAAGATCGACGGAAGGAGCATCAAGTTCAACGCCAACAACTTCTGCTATGGCGACATTGAAGACAACGGCAACTTCCGTATTGAGATGTTCAACATCTGGGGTAAGGGTGCAAGCAACGGAAAGGTTATCGCTTCACCTTTCAGCGACCTTAAAGACGTGGAGAATGACCCAGCCTTCACCTTTGCAGAGAGCTGCGAGATAACATTTACCATCAAGCTGCAGGGACCAGAGGGCACATACACACCAAGCCTCATCACCATCAATCCTTCATGGGGCGGAACATGGGGGACTCCCGCGTCTTCTTCATTCGACGTAGTACTCAACAAGGAGACAGGCAAATATGAAATAACAAGGAGCGACTTCTCCATCCATTATGATGCCAATGGCACTGACCATAGTGCCGGAAGTATCATGACGTTCGTACAGATAGACAACCTCTACGGATTCTTCCCGACGATGCACAGTGAACTGATCGGCATAAAGCTTGACGGTGTGGCAAAAGAGTTCAACAAAGCCGAGGTTCCCGACAGCAATGAGGATCCTTCATATCGTCTGGAGCTATGGAACTGCTACGGCAAGACCGGCGGTGCAAAGTCGTGTGCCTTTGGTACGCCAGACGGTGACGTCATTCATGAGCTAGGCTTCACCAGCACAATGGATGTGGACTTCTCTATAAAGAATCTCTTTGCTGTACCAGAATTCTGAAGAAGGGGATATCTTCAGGAAATAACCAAAAACTGTGGTGGCCATGATGACCACCACAATTTTTTCTATCCCTTTCGAATATTACCTCTTCAAAGCAAACGCTTTCTCAACAATACCCTTATAAGTAGGTATCTTTATCCTTACAGAATCGGCAGGAATGGCGGATGTCAGGATACTGACATAGACCTGAGTGGAATAGTACTCCGGCACTCCTGCCTGATCATGATAGAAACTGAGATGACATGTATTCGTCTCGTCAGGATTCATTACTATCTCGTCCTGAACGACACGCAATGTCTGCTTTGCCTCTTCATCATCGGCAGAACCAGTCATCAGATACAGGCTCAAATTAATATATTTGCCCGACTTGCTCATCCATGCGCTCTCAAACTTCACAGGGTCGGTCTTCATCTCTGTCTCGAGTTCTGACAAAGGAATAATCTTAGGACACGGTATCTGACCTATTGATATCGGTTCGAAGGCATCCTTTCCCTGTTCATCGCTCACCTTATTATAATATAATATGCAACGATATATAGAATCTGGAGTAGTAACCAGTTTTGCAGAAAAAGGCTTTGAGGCAGACAGGACATCACCGTCATCAGTAGTTATCTGGTATATCTTCTTCTGTCCGTCAGCATGAGCCTCAACAAAGTCAGCCCGCATCAGCGAATATCTGCCTTCACCTTTCTCGTATGCATCCTGGGTACAGCCAAAGATTACCCAGACGACACACATCAGACAGAAGAAATAACCAGACGACGTTCTCATTCCGCAGCTCGTTTATTAATCACAGGATTTGCATACATCGTAAGAATGCGCTCACGAAGGAACGCCTCGTCCTTATTGGGGATATTGATCTTAGCTATCTGGCCCGAGAGATATCTCTCGAAACGCTGTTTGTCTGCATCGGTATAATGACTGGCACTGTCAGAGTTGCCGTTAAGTTCATCGAGGGCGATATAGTTACACGGAAAGAGTGTATAGCCACGATGTATCTCCCTGTCCATGCGCTCTGCCACAGCCTTGTAGAATTCTGTCTTCGGCACGTCCTTCAATTCCTCTATCCAGGTATTGATCGGTGCAGCGGCACGATACACCACCCTACCCTTATATCCGAGGATACCAGTCTTCATGTTGTCCAAGTCGTCCTGACGGCTCTTCT
>Ga0310691_10007865_pt1 | contig 11039 bp, 5 predicted proteins | sample 176DNAGHGlowgp2_FD_203887 | JGI IMG/M metagenome (GOLD analysis project Ga0310691, IMG submission 203887) | Sheep rumen microbial communities from Palmerston North, Manawatu-Wanganui, New Zealand - 1766 DNA GHGlow gp2 (v2) (version 2) | ecosystem: Host-associated > Mammals > Digestive system >... | reverse complement strand
TTGCCGCTGCTTGCGTTCCTGCTCGCGGGCCTTGGCCTGTTCCTTGCGCTGCTTTTGCTTCTCTTTGCGTTCGCGTTCTCGCTCTTTGGCTTTTTCCTTGCGAGCACGCTCACGCTCTTTAGCGAGCTGTTTGCGCTCTTTGGCCTTGTCCTTGCGGGCCTGTTCCTTAGCCTTCTTGGCATCCTTCTTGGCCTGCTCAGCGGCTTTGTAGGCAGCCTTGGCCGAGTCTTCACGCCATTTGTAGCGGAAGTCGCGTTCTTTCTCCTTCTCGCGTTCGGCCTGCTCGATGGAGTCTTGTTCGGCGATTTCTTCTAAGCGTGCCAACTTGCGCTGGTGCTTCTGCTCCTTCTTGATGCTGTCGTCGATTTCCTTCTGGCGCTTGCGCTCGGCTTTCTCGCGGGCCTTGGCCTCGCGTTCAAGCTGCTTGAGGTGCTCTTCCTCGGCTCGCTCCTGCGCTTTCAGCTCCTTGTCACTCAGGGTTGTAGTGCTAGTGCCTGCCACAGTGGACCTGTTGCGGTAATCGCTGGCTTGAATCTGCTTGCGTTCAGATTCTTGACGTGCTTTCTCTTCGGCCTCAAGACGAGCCTTCTCGGCGGCTTCGGCTTCGATCCTGGCCTTCTCTTCGGCTTCGATTCTGGCCTTCTCTTCGGCTTCCTCACGAGCCTTTTCTTCGGCGTCGCGCTTGGCGATTTCGGCTTGTTCGCGCTCCCATTTTTCGTTCTCGATGCGTTCTTGCTCACGTCGTGCGACAGCTTCGGCTTCGGCCTCGTCCAATGCCTTTTTCTCGGCCTCGTCAAGTTCTTTCTTCTCGAGGTCGCTGTGCTCCTTGTCGTTCTTTTCCTCGAGGTAGTTGAAGTAGTCTTCAAATGTGCGTCCCTCGGTCAACAGCAGGTTGAAGTTGTCCACACTGATGATGACGTAATGTACTTGGCGTGGAACGTTGATGGTTTGATCCTGTTCAAAGACCGTGCGGTAATGGGTAGCTTCCTTGAAGTTGTCCATGCCCTTGACCACCAGTAATCCAAGATCACCGAATGCCATTTGCTCAATGTCATAGTCCTTGACCTTAAAGGCGTTGAAGTTGTGACGTGCCACCTCATAGAGCAGGAGGTTGCCATTCACACTGTCGTTGGGGTAGAGCAGGATGAATACCTGGGGCTTGTCGTTGTCCTCGGCAAACGGCGTGAAGGTGCGTTCCAGTGCTTGAGGTGTGGTGTCGTTGCTCAGGCGTGTGGTCCACAGCATACCGCGCACGTTGCTGCCGCCACCCTCCAGGCGCCGGCCTTGGTTGAGTTGCTTGACAATCTCGGATGCGGTAGGGGTGATATCGGTCTGTGGATAGCGCTGGAGCATGTCCTTGAGGGTTGCCTTGAACTTGTCGTGATTCTTCTCGGTAAGGTAGCTCAGTGCGTCAATCCACATGAACTTGGGCATGATCTTGGACAAGGGATACTTGCGCATCATCTCGGTATAGGCGTTATGCACCGCATCGTGGTCGTTGGCCAGATAGCTGGCATAGGCCTCCTCATACATGTTCTCCTGGTCGCGGTTCATGTTCTTGAGGTTCTCGAGATAGTTGGGATCCTGCATGGCGATGCCGTACTTTGATTCCGGGAAGTGGATGAGGATGCTGTCGCGGAATGGGTCGGCGTCGGCTTCCTGTCCGTTGCGCATGTACATCATGTACATATTATAATATACATCTAGCCGGTAGGTGTTGTCGGGATAGTCCCTCAATAGCCGGTTGAACTCAAAGGTTGCCGCGTTATAGTCTTCCATCTTGTCCTTGAGGATGGTGCCCATGTTGTAGAGACCTTCCTGGATGATTTCATGGGCCGCCTGGATGTCCTCTTCGGTCTTGGGGATCTGCTTGAGGTAGTATTCTTCGTAGTGTGGATCCTCGGCGCGCTTGAGGGCCTCGATATCTACTTGCACGGTGTCGCCATTCTCATCGACGACCATACTGTCGGCCTGTGCCAGTTGTGCGCTGTCGGCCTCCTCGTCATTAAACGAGAAGGTGCTTTTATTCCTGCGGCGCCAGTTGTCCTCGAGTTTGCGGCTGCCCCATAGTTTCTGGAATTGGGTCTTGCCGGCATTCTTGGCAGCAGTGTTATAGAAGTACCATGAATTGTCGGTGTTGAGGATGTAACTGGCAGGTTGGTTTGGGTCGGCTCCCAGAGGATTTCCGCTGGCGCTCTGCTGGGCGAGGTATTCCTCGCGTGCCGCGTTTTCTTTCTCCTCTTCTTCCTTTTTCTTCAATTCCTCGATGATCTTGGCGATGATAGCCTTTTGCTGCTCGGGTGTCATGGTAGCCAGTTCCAGCAGCGAGTCCTGCAAGGACACATTCTGGGAATATACTGCCAGCTCATCAAGCACATCGCTGCGCTTCTTGAGCATCTTGTAGTTGGGATAGTCCTCGTTGACCAGCGGTATTGCCTCGGCATAGCACGGTTGCGCATCATCATACTGTCGTCGTGCGAAGTAGATACCACCCAGTGTCAACTGGCTGATGGCCTTGTCCACGCCATTGCGGGTGCTCTTCTTGGCAGCCTGCCTGTAGTTCTCGATGGCACTGAGTGTGTCACCGTGCGAGAGGTAAAGGTTGCCGATGGCATAATAAATCTGGTCAAGGTAATCCTTGTTGCGGTCGTAGCGCGTCATGCGCTTCAGGGCCTTGACCTCGCTGGCGATGTTGGCGCCCTCGTACACGGCACTCTGCTTGATGCGGGCGTTGAACTTGGTGCGGTAGTTAGAGCCGTTGTTGCTGCCTGCGCGCTTGTAGGCCAGATAAGCATTGTGCTTGTCGCCCAAGTCCTCGTAGAGCTGTCCCAGCAGGAAGTTCATGCGCACCTTCTCGTTGCCGCTGAATCCCTTGCCCTTGACGGCCTTGTCGAGATAGGGGATAGCCTGCTCGGGCAACTGGGCCTTGATATAGTAGTCGGCAAAGGCGGCATTGGCCAGCGATCGTATGCGCTTGTTGGTGATCTCGTCCATGTGGATGTGTGAGAGCACATTGTCGGCCTCGATGGGCCAGCCCATGGCGCAGTAGCACAAGGCTTCGCGCACCTGGCATTCCTGGACCAGGTCGTTTTTCCACGGGAAGTGTCGTGCAATATATCGGAATGTGGCGGCGGCATCCAGGAAGTCACCCTTCATGTACTGGGCCTTGGCCAGCATGAACCATGCATTGTGCAGGAAGGGGTTGTATTCTTCGCGTGCCATCCACTCGCGGTACTTGGGGTCCTTGTTCTTGCCGCTCTTGCGTTTAGGCTTTTTCTTGATAGAGTGCAGGGCAATGGCTTTTTCCATCTTCTCGATGGTGCGTTCAAAGCTGCCTGATGGCTGCGGTGCCTTGGGGTTGGAGCGCGCCTCGGCAGGGTGCATGTAGAGGTGCTGTGAGTAGTCGTCCTCATAGGCATCCATCATAGCCTTCTCCTGCTCGTCATAGTTGGTCTTGCCGTTGAAGTAAACGTTGTACTTGGTCGTGAACGATTGCCAGAAACGCGACCCTGCGGTGTTGGTCTTATTGCTGCACGCTGCAAGCACGACCACCATCGCAATAATCATTATCGGTATGAAGCGTTGAGTCTTGTTCAAATCCAATGTCTTGTGTCTCTATCATCAAACCGCGGTAACACTCTTGACAAGCGGTCAAGGCGGCAAAATGGGTGTTAATGCTCGCTCATCGTGTTGCCCTTGAATAACTAGTAAACGCAGTTTGCTCCATTTTATTGCATCTTGGGGTGCTGTTCGGCGGCGAGTTGCAGGAATTCGTCGCGAATGGCGACTGGCATGACCAGGCCGCGGTGCTTGATGCTTTGTCCCCAGCCCAGCAGGTCGGAGGGTTGTAGGGTGTAAAGCACATCACGCCATAGTTCCAGTTCCTCGGGGGTGTAGTCGTCCTTATCTCGTCCGGCAAAGGCATCGAGCTCCTCGTCATCATAGTAGGTGATCTCCTGTTCGCACTGGCCCGCAAGAATCTGCTCGCTAGGGCAGATGGGGCGCAGTCCGCAGCCCTCATCGGCGCAACCCTGCTGTGAAGGATTGCTGCCGTTTTGCTCGGTATCATCAACTACCTCATGGCTCTTGTGGCTGTAAAACAGGCGGTCGATAAGCCACACGATAGCTCCCCCCACCACCAGTATCGTCAATAAAATGAATATCGGTTTCATCGTGTATTATAAAAGATTCTTTTCGCTCCAAAAGTACAATGATTATTTGAAATGCGGGCAAGATATCCCTCCCTTTTTTTGCTGATGGGATCGATGATCATAACAGCGGCAGGAACTGCTGCTAGGGGCTGACGACAGAGTGGTGAACGATGATAGCAGGATAGCGGATGAGCTCCACGGTGTGGTCCTGTGGCAAGACATGGAGGAGCTTGATTTCAGTTGGTGTGGTTAAATAATGTTAAATAATATAAATATTTCTGCTTAATTTGTGCCAATTTCACTTTAAATATTGTGGGAATGGCAGAAAATGAGTACTTTTGCGCCAGCATTCGTGAGAGGGGGCATTAGGGCTTCCTCGTTTTTATTATAATTGGAAATTTGATTAGATAGTTTCAAGAGTTCATCGCGGAACTTATCGCCTGATAATCGGGGTTTTCCAGAAGGGCATAAGTGTGATGACTTGAAACTGAAAATGACAGGATATGATTGACAAGACGGCACTGGAACAAGTGATCAACGAGGCGCTCGAGGGCACCAAGATGTATCTGGTCACCCTCAAGGTGAGCAAGGACAATGTGATTGACGTGGCTCTCGACAGCGACGAAGACATCACCATCGAGGACTGTGTGGCAGTCAACGACGCTGTGCTCGCTGCATTTGACCGTGATGACGAGGACTACGAACTGACGGTAGGCTCCTATGGCATCACCTCGCCGTTGCTGCTGCCACGGCAGTATGTCAAGAACATTGGCTATGAGGTGGAGGTGCTCACCGCCGATGGCCGCAAGCTCAAGGGCATCATTGCCGATGCCAACGATGAGGGCTTCACCCTGACCATGACCGTCAAGCGCAAGCTCGAGGGCAAGAAACGCCCCGAACTGGTCGAGGAACAGGAGCATTTCAATTATAGTGACATTAAACAAACAAAAAATATCATCAAAATTTAGTTGTCTAGTCTATATACCGTCGGCTGTCAGCACCCTCCGCTTTCAACAGACCACCGAAAACAGACAACTGAAAACTGAACAAAGATTATGGCTAAAAGAGAAGAAGCGGTGAACATGACCGCACAGTTTGCCGAGTTCAAGGAACTCAAGGACATCGACAAGACCACACTCATCAGTGTGCTTGAGGAGTCGTTCCGCAGTGTGCTCTCCAAGATGTTTGGCAACGACGACAACTTTGACGTGATTGTCAACCCCGACAAGGGAGACTGCGAGATTTACCAGAATCTGGAAGTCGTGAACGATGGCGAGGTGGAGAACCCCAACAAGCAGATCTCGTTGAGCGATGCCCAGGCCGATGATGATCCCGACTGTGAGGTGGGCGAGGAGCACACCCGCAAAATCGATTTTGCCAAGTTTGGCCGCCGTGCGATCTTGAACCTGCGTCAGACGTTGGCCAGCAAGATCCTCGATTTGCAGAAGGATGCCATCTACAACAAGTTTAAGGCCCTCGAGGGCCAGCTGGTGGCTGGTGAGGTCTATCAAGTGTGGAAACGCGAGGTCCTGCTTCTCGACGATGACAAGAACGAGCTGCTCTTGCCCAAGGAGGAACAGATTCCCACCGACATCTACCGCAAGGGTGACGTGGTCAGGGCCGTCATCGAGCGCGTGGACAATACCAACAATAATCCCAAGGTGATCGTATCGCGCACGAGTCAGGACTTCCTTCGCCGCCTGTTTGAGCAAGAGGTGCCCGAGATCCATGATGGTATCATTGTCATTCGTGCCGTTGCCCGCATTCCCGGTGAACGTGCCAAGATTGCCGTCGAGAGCTATGATGACCGCATTGACCCAGTCGGCGCCTGCGTGGGCGTGAAGGGTGCCCGCATCCATGGCATCGTGCGTGAGCTGCGCAACGAGAATATCGATGTCATCAACTACACGAGCAACCCACAGCTGCTCATCCAGCGTGCCTTGAGCCCAGCCAAGATTTCATCTATCCGTCTGGATAACGAGAACAAGCATGCCGAGGTGTTCCTGCGTCCCGAAGAGGTGTCGCTGGCCATCGGTAAGGGCGGCTTGAACATCAAGCTGGCCAGTATCTTGACCGGATACAGCATCGACGTTTACCGCGACGTGGAGACCGAAGGCGAGGAAGACATCTACCTGGATGAGTTCAAGGATGAGGTTGACGAGTGGGTAATCGAGGCTCTCAAGAATGTGGGCCTTGCCACAGCCAAGAGTGTGCTGCGCACCCCTCGTGAGGAACTTATTGACAGGGCTGACCTCGAGGAGGATACCGTTGACAACCTGCTGGCAGTGCTGCGTGCCGAGTTTGAGGATTAATGTCAACTGCCGGCCACTGTAAAATTTACTTATCCACTTCTCAATAATTATAAATTATAGCAAACAAATATAAAAGCTGAAGGCATGTTGCCGCAAGCGAACTGATAACAAACAATATATGGCGATAAAGATCAGTAAAGTCATCGCGGATTTAAACGTTGGTAGGCAGACCATCGAAGAGTTTCTGCACAAGAAGGGCATCGAGATCAGCGCTAGCATTAATGCGCGCATCCCCGACGATGTCTATGAAATGCTTGTGAAGGAATTCAAGCCCGACATGGACCTCAAGAGCAAGTCGGACAAGATTGCCACCGAACGGCAGAAGGAGAAAGCTAAACACAACGTAGCCAAGGAGTCGCGTGAAATCAAGACCGAAGTGTCTGTCCCCAAGCCCAAGATCCTGGGGAAGATAGATCTGGATGCTTCGGGCAAGCCCATTGCTGCTCAGCCTCAACCCGAACCCGTTCAGGAGGAGCCTGTTGAGGAAAAGGCCGAGCCTCAGCCTGTTGAGGAAGCTCAGCCCGTGATGCCCAACCCTGTTGTTGAGGAAGTTCCTGCCGTCGAGCAGAAGGCTGAACCTGCTCCCGTGATTGAGCAAGCCCCCGAGCCTCAGGTGCAAGAGGAACCCGCCTCCGAGGATGCCGCTACATTGGCCGAAGAAAAGCCTGAACCTCAAGCCGAGCCCGAAAAGAAGGAACAAGCCGATGACGATGTGTTCAAGCCTGTTTCACAAACCGTTGGCGGACCCCAGCTCAAGGTGGTGGGCAAGGTTGACTTGACCTCGATTAACCAGCAGACCCGTCCCCGCAAGAAGAGTAAGGAGGAGAAACGCAACGAGCGCATAGCCAAGGCTCAAGCCGAGAATGCCGGCAAGAAGAAGCGCAAGCGCATCGGTAAGGAGAAGGTCGATATCGAGAGCGCAAGCAACCAGCCCTCAGCCCAGCCAGGAAAGGGCCGTGGCGGCAAGGATGAAGGCGGCAAGCGCAACAAGGACAAGAAGGGTAACCGCAGGCCTCTGCGCCCCGAGGTGAGTGAGGAAGATGTACAGCGCCAGATGAAGGAGACGCTGGCCCGCCTCACTGCCAAGAGTAACAAGAAGGCCGCTGCTGCCCGTCGTCGCGAGAAACGCGAGGAATTCCGTGAGGAACAGCGCGAAGAGGCCGCTCTGGCAGCAGCCCAGAGCAAGATTTTGAAGCTCACCGAGTTTGTGACGGCCAATGACCTGGCCATCATGATGAATGTGCCCATCAACAAGGTTATCGCCACTTGTATGAATCTGGGTGTGATGGTGAGCATCAACCAGCGTCTCGACGCCGAGACCATCAATATTGTGGCCGATGAGTTCGGCTTCAAGACCGAATACACCAGTGCCGAGGTTGCCGAGGCCATCAGTGACGAGGAGGATGATCCTGCCGATCTCGTTCAGCGTCCGCCAGTGGTGACCGTCATGGGTCATGTTGACCACGGTAAAACCTCTCTGCTGGACTACATCCGCAACTCTAACGTTATTGCCGGCGAGGCTGGTGGTATCACACAGCACATTGGCGCCTATAATGTGAAGTTGCCCAATGGCCGCCGCATTACCTTCCTGGATACTCCCGGTCACGAGGCGTTTACCGCTATGCGTGCCCGTGGTGCCAAGGTCACCGATATCGTCATTGTGATCGTTGCTGCCGATGACAGCGTGATGCCACAGACGGTCGAGGCCTTGAACCACGCATCGGCTGCCGGTGTGCCCATCATCTTTGCCATCAACAAGATTGACAAGCCTGGTGCCAACCCCGAGAAAATCAAGGAGGAGCTGGCCCAGATGAATTATCTCGTTGAGGACTGGGGTGGTAAATACCAGAGCCAGGACATCTCGGCCAAGAAGGGTATTGGCGTGAGCGAGCTCATGGAGAAGGTGCTGCTCGAGGCCGATATGCTTGACCTCAAGGCCAATCCCAACCGCAAGGCTACGGGCTCGGTCATCGAGTCCTCGCTGGACAAGGGGCGCGGCTATGTGGCTACCGTGCTTGTTGACAACGGAACCCTGCACGTGGGCGACATTGTCCTTGCAGGAACCCATTTCGGTAAGGTAAAGGCGATGTTCAACGAGCGTAACGTGCGCATTACCGAGAGTGGTCCATCAACCCCTGTGCTGATTCTGGGTCTGGATGGCGCTCCCACGGCAGGTGACAAGTTCAACGTGATGGACACCGACCAGGAGGCCCGCCAGATAGCTAACAAGCGTGAGCAGCTACAGCGTGAGCAAAGCCGCCGCACTCAGACCCGTGTCACGCTGGAGGACATTGGCCGCCGTCGTGCACTGGGCGATTTCCACGAGCTGAACTGTATTGTCAAGGGTGATGTGGATGGCTCTATCGAGGCATTGAGCGACTCGTTGATCAAGTTGTCAACCCCCGAGGTTCAGGTCAATGTGATCCACAAGGCTGTGGGTGCGATTACCGAGAGCGACGTTACCCTGGCAGCTGCCAGCGATGCCTATATCATTGGTTTCCAGGTGCGTCCGTCGGCTTCGGCCAAGCGTGCTGCCGAGCAAGAGGGTGTTGACATCCGCATCTATTCCATCATCTATGACGCCATCGAGGAGGTCAAGAGCGCTATGGAGGGTATGTTGTCACCCGATATCAAGGAAGAGGTCATCGGTAGTGCCGAGGTGCGTCAGGTTTATCACATCAGCAAGGTCGGTACGATTGCCGGTGCCATGGTGATTGAGGGCAAACTCAAGCGCCAGAGCAAGGTGCGTGTGATACGCGACGGTATTGTTATCCACACGGGTGAATTGGCATCGCTCAAGCGATTCAAGGACGATGTCAAGGAGGTGAGCAGCGGCTATGATTGCGGTCTCAGCATCAAGTCCTACAACGACCTGCAAGAGAACGATATCATCGAGGCCTTTGAGGAAATCGAGGTCCACAAGACATTGTAACATGGAGTATTACCTGAATATAGGTACCAATATTGGCGACCGGCGCGATAACGTTTATCGCGCCGTCGTTGCATTATCGGCGGGCAATGGCGTGTGTGCTGTCTCGCCGGTGATAGAGAGTGAGCCGTGGGGCTTTGAGAGTGTCCACCGTTTCATGAACGTTGGCCTGAGGCTGCACAGTGACATGTCGCCACAGCAGATGCTCGACCACCTCCACGACATTGAGCACCGCTTGGGTAGTGGCGCGCACCGCGATAGTGAGGGGCATTATATCGATCGCCTGGTGGATATAGATATTATGGCCATCGGTAACCTTGTTATCGATACCCCCACGTTGCAAGTGCCCCATCCCCATCTGCCTGAACGCGACTTCTTTTTGTTGCCCATGCAGCAGCTGGATGCCACGTGGCGACATCCCGTGACAGGTCTCACTCCGGCTCAGATGTTGGAACAGCTGCAACAACGATGACCCATAGGGTCTTTAATTTGCTTGGTCGATACTTTTTTGTCGTTTTTCACGTTCAAGTTGTATAAATCCATGAGCGGGCATCTTTTTTTGTGAAAAATGTCCTCAAGTTTCATGAATTTAGTTTATATTTGCATGTTAAATGCTTGACAAGAAAGAATAGTGATATGATAAAAAGATTCATATTTATTGTCTTTTCCCTGTTGGTGATTCAGGCCCATGCTCTTGAGGTGAACAACACTGCTGGTCAACTCAAGGATGCGGTGCCCGACGTGTCTATTTCCGATTTGACCGTGAGGGGCACGATGAACGCCGAGGATTTCTATTATATAGCCGAGAATCTCAACAGGTTGCGCACCGTTGACCTGACCGCGGTTCAGGTTGTCCCATGCCACACCTCGCGGACACACTACTGGAATCAGGATTTTGCCGCCGATGTGCTCCCAACGGGGGCATTTGCAGGTATGGAAGTGACGAGCGTGAAACTGCCTGCCGGATTGACTGCCATCGGAACTGCCGCCTTTAGTGGTTGTGCCAGTCTGGTGACGATAACCTGGCCATCGACTCTGGTGTCGGTGGGGGATTATGCCTTTGCCTCTTGTGTGTCACTCCAGGAGGTCGCTTTACCAGCCAGTGTGACTACGGTGGGATGTGGCGCATTTATGCGTTGCAAGTCGCTCGCTAGCCTCACCGTTGCTCCTGACAGCCGTTTGTGCCGCCTGGATGCCACAGCTCTGATGGATTGCCCGTCTCTGTCCACGGTCAGCCTGGGTAATGCGCTGCTCGCGGTGGGCGACCGTGCTCTGGCGGGAACAGGTGTCAGAAATCTGGATTTGTCCAATGCCAAGAGCCTCACGGAGATAGGCGACTGGGCAGTGGTGAAAACTCCTGTCGAGGAGGTTCAACTGCCGTCAACTGCCATGACGATGGGTAAAGGCACATTTTTCTACGACACCAACCTGCGTCGTGTGCTGTCGGGCGGGCAGTTAGCCCAAATCAGTGACTTCCAGTTTGCCGGAACTGCGCTCAATGAGCCTGTTGACTTTACCGGTGTGACCTCTATAGGTGAATATGCCCTCTATAATGTCGCGCAATTGTCGGTTGTGGAATTGCCGGCTACAGTCACCTGGGTTGGCTCCTACGCTATGGCTGGAATGACTGGAATGGCCGAGATGATC
>Ga0310691_10007862_pt1 | contig 11040 bp, 11 predicted proteins | sample 176DNAGHGlowgp2_FD_203887 | JGI IMG/M metagenome (GOLD analysis project Ga0310691, IMG submission 203887) | Sheep rumen microbial communities from Palmerston North, Manawatu-Wanganui, New Zealand - 1766 DNA GHGlow gp2 (v2) (version 2) | ecosystem: Host-associated > Mammals > Digestive system >... | reverse complement strand
GCTCTTGAAGCTTCGTGAGGTGATCTTGTCGTCGGTAGTGTTCTCAGGACGGAATCGGATGTGGATGGCCTTCACGTAGGTCTGTGGGTTCCACTTACCAGCGATGAGGTCGGCCTTCGAGATTCCGCTCTTCTCCGACTCCACGGTAGGAACGAAGGTTCCGAGTCCGTCGATTTTCACTGGATTGCCCTGTGAGAGCAACTCTACGATACATCCTGACATCTTCATGAGTACTCCCTGGATGATGTCGCGACCATAAATCGAGTTGTGCTCCGCCATGTGGTTGCACAAACCTCGGAGTGAGATGGTCTGCTTCTCTACTGCCTTCGGGTAATACTTACCGTAGGCCTCTGACAACGCATTGTCGTTCTTGCGAATGTTAATTTCAAATTGTGGACTTTTTACTGCCATAATACTTAATTTTTATTAGTTAAGAGAGCTGCCCACGTGTGTGTTTATAAATATGTGTTTTCCATGGTATCAGACTCTCTGTCCGGCGAACTGCATCGGGTCGCCGCCTCCCGCTTGTCGTCACTCAATACTCACCTTGGCGCCTTGTGGCTTTCTATCATTTTGACACTGCAAAGGTACTAAAATTATCAATGCAAACCAAGCATCTTTTGATTTTATTTCTGGAATATTTCAAATGTTAAAAATGTCTCGTTAACAAACTATCTGTTTCTCGTAAATACAGTCGAGGTTTGTCGTTATGACCTTCACCATATCCCGTCGCGGTAACGCAGTAACGCGGTAACTTCTACTGCAATCCGATGTGCATTCCGCGACGGAGTATATAGTATTTCTAATTTATATTATATTATAATATAATATAAATATTAATATGATATATAACCCCATTTCTGTATATCCCCAACCACTTAATGTTACCGCGTTACCGCGTTACTGCGTCATGTAGTGCCTTGATGTTCCTCGACTTCTTAGATTGATAGTTTTTCGTGAAAAAGTTTGGAAGTATAGAAAAATGTTTGTATCTTTGCAGTCACAGGGGGACAGGCACGCTGTGAGGTCTAAGATAAAATATCGCAATTCTGCAATGGTTGCGATATTTTTTCTATAAAATTCTTTGTTTTTTGAAAACAAAGTTGTATCTTTGCAGCGCATATGTAACTTATATTTAATATTATGGCTCGTAAATCAAGAGAAAAAAGTGCAACTGGTGTCTATCATGTCATGATGCGTGGCACCAATAAGCAAGTCATCTTCGAAGAAACGGAAGACTACGCCCGTTTCATCTCCATCCTACGTAACATGGTTTATCCTGTTGGTGACACAAGAAAACCACTTCCACCCCGTTGTAACTTCTATGCGTATTGCCTGATGACGAATCACGTTCATCTTCTTATACGAGAATTGACAGAAGAACTTTCTTCAGTCATCCATCGTATTGCTACTGCCTATGCGCATTATTACAACAACAAATACTTTCGATGCGGACACCTCTTTCAAGACCGTTTTAAAAGCGAACCCGTAAATGACCAAGGATACTTTTTCACGCTACTGCGTTATATCCATCAGAATCCAATGGCGGCTGGTTTGTCAAAGGGGTTAAGTGACTATGAATGGAGCAGTTGGAAAGAATATGCCAATTACGGGATATGTGATTGTGGTTTTTGCAATGTCAGGCCCGTTGTAACACAGATGCCTATCAATGAACTGCGCGAGTTTATATCAGATCCTTTGCCAAAGACGACATTGATACTTGACTTAGACAGTGGTAGGAAAATCCTTTCAGATGAAGAAGTGAAGGATTATCTTATTTCATTCGGTTTGAGACAACCAGCAGATCTGCAGCTATATAGCCGTGAGCGACGTCTTGAAATTCTTTTTGAAGCGAAACAATATGGTGCAAGCATACGCCAACTTGTACGGCTAACCGGTATAAGCTTCTATGTCGTCAAAGAGGCGTAACCTCACAGCGTGCCTGTCCCCGTGTGAGCATATACATCACTCCTCGAAATCTGGTATGTCAGGAAATGTGCTATAATTTGAAGAGTAGCATGCATTAATTTCATGGATTTCATCACTTTCTCTTTGCTCTGCCAAATCATGGATGGCAAGCATGGCCTCAGAAATGAGAATTGAGTCAGCAAAACACATCTCGTATTTCAATTCGTCGTTCTCGTAGAATTGAACATAATTCTTATTGCGATCATGTCCTTTCATTACAATCTCCACACGGGTTTTCACATGGTCCTTCTGGGAGAATGTGACGCCATAGGCCTTTTCATCCACACAAAAAGCGCCTTTCCTGTTGGGGAGAAATTCAACATCCAAATTCAAATATCTGTCTTTCTTCATATACTTTTCTTATCAATTCTATCGTGGAAATCTCGTGACGGACTTTCGTGATGAACTTTCCATGGTGCAAAGATACGACTATATTTTCAAATAACAAAGCCTTTTTAAAAAAAACAGATTATGTTATGGCTTCTCGATAAAAAAGTGTATCTTTGCGTCCTGAAAAAGAAGAGATATGAAGACTAAGGAATATTCAATGAGGGAGATGATCATCGACCAGTGTCTTGGCACCGGGCGGGAGTTTACGCGTGAAGAGCTTCAGACGGAGGTGAACAAGGGCCTGAAGGCGCGCGACATGCAACCCGTGACATCGAAGGCCACCATCCTTCAGGACATCAGCGAGATGAACGAGAAATTCTATCTCATCTATGAAGAATACGGCATCATCGCCGAGAAACGAGGCCGAAAGACATACTACCGCTATCGCGACGGGATAGAGTCGATATACAACCGCGAACTGACCCCTGACGAGATCGAGAAGCTGCAAGAGATACGCACCCTGTTGCAAGGTCTGAAAGGCATGCCGCGACTGGAATGGGTCGACCAGATGTCAGTACGCTTCGACCAGCAGCTCATCGGCTCCGACCGCACGATCGCAACTTTCGAGAATGGCACTGCCGGCGACGACAAGTTCTTCCTTCAGCTATTCAATGCCACCAGCCGTAAGGAGGTGCTTACCATCGAATACGGTCCTTTCGGCAAGGAACCGAAGGAGCGCCACATCCATCCCTACCACATGAGACAGTACCTGCGCCGTTGGTATCTCTTTGCGAAAATCGACGGAAAGGACTTCGTGACCTGTTTCTCGCTCGACCGTATCCAGTCCGTTCGGAAGAATAATGACCTGACTTATATTGATACCGACATCGATTTCAACCATTATTTCGACGATATCGTGGGCGTGACCCATCCCGACGGCAAGGAAGTGGAGCATATCGTGATCGAGGGCGACCGATGGTCGGAGTATTACCTGCGCACCCTGCCGATACATCCGTTGCAGCACTTGGAGAGCAGGGGCGAGGATGGCTGTGTGGTTACGCTCGACTTGATGGTAAACCCGGAGCTTGAGCGTGAGATTCTCTCCTATGGCGAGCATCTCAAAGTCAAGGCCCCGGAGTCGTTCCGTAAGCGCATGGCCGAGCTGTCTGCAATCCTCCTCGACAAGCACCGTTAAAACCTCACAGCGTGCCTGTCCCCGTGTGAGGCTCCCAAGAAAATTTTGCTTTAAACTGAAAAAAATCAATGCGTTTGCACTGGGTGAACGCATTGGGCTTATCTTTGCAGCCGAAACCAATTAATTTATGAGTTATGGCTGGATTATTTTTAGCATTTGTAATAGCAGTAGCGCTGACGAATATGTTCAGTGCATACTCAGAGAACATTATCAATAACAATTAAAACAGTTACAATTATGACAAAGAAAAACGAATCAGAAGAAATGACTTTCGAGCCGTATGTCATGTCTGCCGAGGAGACATTGGAGTTCCTCGACGCAAAAGGAATCGAGTATGAAATCTGCGACACTCCTGTTCCAGTACTTTCCAACAGTGTAAAATGCGGGAAGCCCGGTGATGCAGGCGATCAGAGAATCGACGAGTACTATTATCTGCCCAAGTCGGCCGTAGGCCTGCATCCGATGGTAGATCTTCCTGCCCAGGGAGACTCGATGATTGATGCAGATATCCATGAGGGCGACCTGCTGAGAATGGAGATAGGAGCCGAGGCTCATGACGGAGACATCGTAGTGGCAGATATCGAGAGAGAGTTTACTGCAAAAGTATTGTTTACCGACGACAAGAGGCAGAAATGGCTCTTGCCGAGGAATAAGGACTACGAGCCTATCCTGCTTACTCCGGATAAAGAGACAAGGATAACGGGTGTTGTGCGCTGCATCTTAAAGAAGTCTACCCGCATGTCGTACAGAGAGTGTGCCGAGATAGTGAATCGCGCCAAGGCAAAGAGAGGTCAGGAGGGCGACTTGATGCAGCGTCTGACCAAGGCTGTCAGTGATGGCAGTCTGCTGTTCTGGGCAGCATCGGCATGGGCGGTGGCCTACTGTGTGGTGCGCGACTGCTGCGGATATGACGAGGGCGTAAGTGATTTCGAGCGTAAGGCCGAGAACCTGAATCTGCCAATGCGATTCGAATATGCCTGTTCGGCAGGCAAGGTGCAGCGTACTATCAGTAATCATCCGTATATGCGCCTGCATATAGACAAATGGAAAGAGAACGGGGCTTCCACACGTGAGATCGTGCTGATGGAGTTTCTGAGGAAAAACATATAATACTTACCGAAGGAGTTACCGAAGTTCGGTAAGAGTGATAGCTGGTTTTACCGAATTCAAAAAGACTTACCGAAAACACTTACCGAATGCGTTTCAAGAAATTGGAACGCATTTTTTTATGCCTAATTTTGCACTGTCAACAAACGGAAACGGGAGAAGACAAGCGATCTTTGAGCTGCTGAGACAAACAACCGCTGGGGGGGCTCCGGCGAAGAAAAATATCGAGAGAGTCATTAACGTATCTGCGCACGACGCGCATGTACACATACATTTAATAATTAAAAACAAACAGAATTTATGAAACAGACAGCAATTAAGATTCAGGAGATCCGTCTCCTGGCAAATGACGAAGAAGTGCTCGACGAGGCAAATGATATCCTCGCTGAGAAACTTGAAGAACTAAACCGTCGCAGCCGTTACTGCTATACGGCAAATGAGATCGGCAAGGAGTTCGGCCTTGACGGAGCCGATCTGAAATCGTTTCTGGCCGACAAGAAAGTGATCCGTAAGGTGCGAGGCAAGTGGCAGCTCATGAAGCCATTCATCCACATGGGCCTCACGGAGAAACGTTACAGCTACTACATGGGCGGTGACGGTCATCTGAGACTGAAGTCCTCGATAGTATGGACTGAGCTGGGCAGAGAACTTATCAGAGCATTGGTTTATGGAAACTAACAGATATCAAATCAGCGTGAGGAAATGGTGCGCCTCATGCCGGCATAAGGAAGTAGAGAACGACGGCACCAGAGTATGTCAGAAGATGCATCTGAAGGTACCGAGAGACTTCGTCTGTCCGAAATGGCAGATGAGCGACGGGCTCTGGAATGCAGGACGTAATTAGCAACCGAGTCGGAGGAATGAGCAAGTGGGAAAGTATCCGGATAGAAATTGAGCTCAACTGAAAAACACTTCGCTTTCCAAAGCTCACAAATTCGACAAAAGTATGAATACAAACATTAACACAAACATTCAGATTTTCAATCATGAGATGTTCGGAGATATCCGAACCATGACAGATGAGAAGGGTGAGACCTTCTTCGTAGGTAAGGACGTGGCAAAGGCACTGGGATATGCAAAGCCTCTTGACGCCTTGTCAAAGCATGTAGAAGAGGATGACTCCGCAAAATGCGGACTCATCGACTCAATGGGGCGAAGACAGCAGACGATCATCATCAACGAAAGCGGACTCTACGCCCTGGTGCTCTCCTCTAAGCTGGAACAGGCGAGGGTGTTCAAACGCTGGGTGACCTCTGAGGTGCTGCCCGCAATACGTCGCACGGGACGCTACGAGCTGTTGCCATCAGAGGTAAGGCTCCTGGCATCGCAGGCCGACTATTGCCAACAGGTGTTGCTCTCGGTGAGCTGCTACACGATGACGCAGGTGGCCAAGGAGATGTCGATGACGGTCTACGACCTCACGCGCCGACTCCTGCAGTGTGGCATCATCTATTACCAGTCGAACCAGTATATGCTCTACGCCGACTTCGCCCGAAAGGGCTATGCCAAGACTCGCACCGACTGGAGGAAATGTCGCGACGGGAAGAACCGGTCGACGGTGAGACTGGTGTGGACGGAAAGCGGACGACAGTTTCTGCATGACTTCTGCGAGGAGGAAAAGACAAGAGATGAGCAACTGGGAGTGATAGAGTTCTGTTGATAGACAGAGTATCGTTTTAAAGACAGAGTAACAGATTAACAGATTGTAGTAACAGATATATGGGATTTTGCTATCAGAAGAACTTTAGTAATCCAACGTTGCCCGTTGACGAAGCGCAGTTTTATGCGCTCGTCAGGGCGACAAAGTGGAAGGAGAATATCGATAAGTACCGTGAGACAGGTGAGGCTTCGCTGAAGCGCAAACTGCCTGCGTTTATTTTCCAGGCGATGTTTGATGAGACAGCATCGGCCAAGGGAAAGGTGGGGCGCTGGCGAAAACAGGCGGCTACAAGGCTGACTGGTCTCGTAGTGATGGATATTGATCATGTGGATAATCCACAGGAGAAATTCATCGAATGGAAGACACTCGATTTTGGCAAGCTGGGTATCCTGCTTGTGTATATCACCCCTTCAGGTCATGGCTTGAAGATTATTTTCAAGGCCGATGCAGCGAAGGGTAATCTCATCGACAATCAGCACGCGATGGCCGAGGTGCTTGGCGTGGAGGTTGACGAAAGTTGCAAGGATGCAAGCCGTATGAGCTTCATCTGCAAGGAAGAGGATATTTTGTATATTGACAAAGAACTGTTTACGTATGAGAACAAGGAATTTAGTGAGCGATATGATGCTCTATATCGAGACGGTCATTCACAGGCTACGCATTGCGGCGACACGCAGGGAACAGTCCCCCAGTGCTCCGCAAGCTACGCACAGCTGGGACAGTCCCCGTGTGTCACCGAGTCAGTACCGTTAAAATGGCGTGGGTATGAGATACAGCGTATTATTGATGCTCGCTATGGCGACAAGTTGCCATGCAAGGACGACAGCAACCGTCACACAGAGTCACTCAAACTCGCAACAGATTTGCTGCTCATGCTCGATGGCGATAAGGCCGCTGTTCAGCGCATTGTTGAATCGCAATCGTGGGTCAAAGAGATTATCCAGGAGAGGGATGAGAACGTGGCTCAGACGGTTTCCTCAGCAGCTGAGTGTGTGGCGCAGAAGGAAAGGAAGTATGCAAGCTCTCTGCCATCGAAGGCAATGCTCGAAGCGGTCAAGACATTCACCGGTAAGACCTATCAGGAGATTACGAAAACGCAAGCGCAGACGACCTCGCTGATTGACGACGATATTGACCGATGGCTATGGGAGTGGGGCGAGCAGATAGAGGCTCTTTTCGATGACTTTCCTCTTTTGAAGGACATCTGCAGAGGATTGAAGCAGAATCAGTATCCTGCGGCATTGTTCGTTGGCGGAGGATTGCTCATGACCCTCATGACCCGATGCACCTACCATTTCTATCATCGACCAGAGGAGATACGACGTCTTAACAACTCAACGCTGATAATCGGTGATCCCGCATCAGGTAAGTCGTTCGCCAACCGACTCTATAAGATTCTCGCAGCACCTATAGTCTATGCCGACAAGGTGGGTAAGGATGCCATCAACGCCTATCGTGAACAGATGCGCACTAAGGGAGCGAACAAGGAGAAGCCAAAGAAACCGAAGGTCGTTGTCCGCGTGCACCCCGCCCGAACATCTAATGCCCAGTTCATTCAGGACATGGTGAATGCCGTTGAGGTGGTGGATGGGGTAGAGATGCAGCTGCACATGCTCACGTTCGACACAGAGCTCGACAACACCATCATGGTTCAGAAGGGCGGCTCATGGATCGACAAGCAATCGCTCGAGCTGAAGGCTTTCCATAACGAGGAAGATGGCCAGGCGTATTCCAATAACGACAGCATCCTTCAGGACTTCAACGTGACCTGGAACTTCATCTATACGGGCACTCCGCTGGCTCTTAAGAAGAAGGTGAACGAGCAGAATTTCGGCTCCGGACTTGCCACACGATTGAGTTGTATTCCCTTGCCATCGACGCGCTTTAAGATGCTCGACCGGGAGGCAACCATCGATATCGAGAGCGACGGGCGTCTGAAGCAGTGGGCATTCAAGCTCGACAAGATGAAGGGTGACCTGACGGTGCAGAAGATTGTAGACGAGCTCTACGATTGGACTGCGCGCAGGATGGCTGATGCTGAGGACAACGGCTCTGATGCCGATGAGATGCTGCTTAAGCGATGTGCCTATCACGGATTGAACTTCTCGGCTCCGTTTATCGTGATGCGCCACTGGGATAAGATCCATAAGGACGGGGAATATTACTGTGGCGAGTTTGATACAGATGATACAGACTGGAAACTTGCAGAGCTGATAGTCACTATCCAGTATGCTTGCCAGAGGTATTACTTCGGAGCGATGGCAGAGGCATATTTCGCGAATAAGAATCGTGATGCGTCGGTGAATGTACGCAGGAAACCCAAGACTCTTGAGTCGTTTTCACGATTGTCGGAAGAGTTTACCATCGACGATGTGATGCGCTGCTTCTCGCTCGATCAGATTGGCGCTGCAAAGATGAGGGTCAACCGATTGTTGAAAGACCATCTGGTGGAGAAGATTGACGACTTCGTGGATAATGGTACCACCAAGGCCCGATACCGGAAGGTAGGCTTTATGACGCAGTAACGCGGTAACATTTGGGAAAACGAGGTTTTCAAATAAAAAATATATGAGCGCAGTTAGTATAAATAAGAAAGAAAAACTCACCGAGCATTTTACGCTCGGTGAGATGACAAAGACGAAGTATAAGACGAAGGATGGGAATATCCCGAGTCGGGTGGCTATCGAGAATCTTAAGAGGTTGTGCGGATGGCTGGAGATGCTTCGTAGTGAATGGAACAAGAGGTATGGAGATGGGAATGACCCTATAATCATCAACTCTGCCTATCGCTCTTGGGAGGTGAATAAGAAGGCTGGTGGTTCAGCGACCTCGAATCATCTCGTAGGTTGTGCGGCTGATATCAAGTGCGCAGGTAAGGAGCAGGCGCTGAGATATGCGGTGATATTATTAGATATCGCAGATGAATCGCGCGAGGACTTTGATGAGCTGATCATCGAGGTGCGAAGCTCTACGGTATGGGTGCATTTCGCAGTACGTCCGAAGGGTAATCGCAGAAAGATAGTCTTCGATGTAAAATAGTAAGAAGGGAGCCAAAGCGGTTCCCTTTTTTATTAAGTGGAGCGACTTTAGAAATTACTATTTGAATGCGATAATCTCATTCAAGTCGCGGTCGAAATAAAACGTCTTCGACAGCATGAGACTGTCCTCATCATACCGCATACGGATATAGAGCAGCGTTGGCGACTTGGGGATATCACCCAGGCGCACATCCTTGAAGAGGGGATCGTTGAGGGCTGTCTTACGCATGGCCTGAAGCAGCGAGTCGCTGATGACACGTGTGGAATCGAGGTCGGAGAATGAGGTGATGTCTATCTCCTCGGTGGCATGTTGCCTGACAAACTCCTTCACCTTCTGCTTAGCAGCATACTGCTGCCCGCACGAGGCAAGCAGCAGCATGGCTACACATAATATAATATACGCGCGCGATGACTTCATTTCTGTGGGATATTCTTTAGTACATCGAGCAGGTGATCCCATACCATCTGGACGGTAGGAATATGAAGTCGCTCGTCGGGAGTATGAACGAATCGCAGGGTAGGGCCGAAGCTGACCATATCGAGGTTTGGATAACGCTCAGAGAAGAGACCGCACTCCAATCCAGCATGTATGCCGCGAACCACTGGCTTATGGCCGAAGAGTTTCACATACGATGCAACAACAATCTCCTGAAGCTTCGAGTCGGCCTTCATCTTCCATGCGGGATAGCCGTCGCTCGATACGGCCTCAGCACCAGCAAGCTCGAAGGCTGCCTGGATGGTGGCACACATATTATCGAGGTTGGACATCACATTACTGCGCTGACTGCTCAGTATCTCGATGGTGGTGTCGAGGGTATGGATGCTGGCGATGTTGCTCGATGTCTCTACCATTCCTCCGAGAGCCTCATCCTGACAGATGGCGTAGATACCATTGTCGACAGCCTGTACGGCCCACACGAAATTCCTGGCAACGGCGGGTTCGATGATCTTCTCGGCATCAGTGCTCTCCATAGCGAAGACCATCTGAGTGTCGGTAACATGGAACTCATCCTCTACCTCTGAAGCAAAAACATTCCAGTCGGCACGGATATTCTCCTTCAGCTCGTTGGGAACAGCGATAACGAAATAGCCGTCGCGAGGGATGGCGTTGTGGAGCTTGCCGGAATGGAACTGAGCCAGACAGATACCATCGTAACGTTTCATCTCCTGGAAGAGGAAACGGGCGAGAATCTTGATGGCGTTGGCACGCTTCTTATTGATGTCATCACCAGAGTGACCTCCGACGAGGCCCTTCAGTGAGCCCTTGATGAAGAAGCTGCCCTGAGGAGCCTCCTGACGGGCGAAGGTGAACTTTGCCTGGGTGTTACGGCCTCCGGCACAGCTGACGAAGATCTCACCCTCATCCTCAGAGTCGAGATTGATGAGGTAGTCGCCGCTCATAAAGTCTGCCTTCATGCCCTCAGCACCTGAGAGTCCTGTCTCTTCATCACGGGTGAAGACACACTCGATAGGACCGTGCTCGATATCATCGGCAGCAAGGATGGCCAGTTCGATGGCACAACCGATACCATCGTCGGCACCAAGGGTAGTGCCCTCGGCAGTGAGCCACTCTCCGTCGATATATGTCTTGATGGCATCCTTGTCGAAATCAAACTCTACATCCACGAGTTTGTCGCATACCATATCCATGTGACTCTGGAGGATGACTGTCTTGCAGTTTTCCATGCCCTTGGTGGCTGGTTTGCGGATGATGACATTGCCTGTCTCGTCGACTTTTGTAT
>Ga0310691_10007861_pt1 | contig 11041 bp, 8 predicted proteins | sample 176DNAGHGlowgp2_FD_203887 | JGI IMG/M metagenome (GOLD analysis project Ga0310691, IMG submission 203887) | Sheep rumen microbial communities from Palmerston North, Manawatu-Wanganui, New Zealand - 1766 DNA GHGlow gp2 (v2) (version 2) | ecosystem: Host-associated > Mammals > Digestive system >... | reverse complement strand
CCCGCTGTTATCCACCGTGCAAGAGTGGTCGTTGACAGTGCAGCCGCTCTCGTTCTCTGCGACCAGCTCGCGCTTCGTTTCGGCACAGACTGGCTCACAAACGACTGATTATCAGGGAGACGTTCAGAATGCCAGAGATCATCGAAATTTCCGACCTTTCAGCCCCGGGACTCTACCCCTACACACAGACCGCAGAGGTCCAGCTCAAGCGCATCTATGAGCCTGAACCGGGACTGTTCATTGCCGAAAGTCCGAAGGTCATAAGGGTAGCCCTCGCCTCCGGATATGAACCGGAATCGCTTCTCCTTGACCGGAAATACATCTCCGGTCAGGCCCGCGATATAATTGAAGCCTGCGGCGAGATACCGGTATATACTGCCGAACCGGAGGTGCTTACCGAGCTCACCGGTTTCAAGCTGACACAGGGCGCATTGTGCGCTATGAAGCGAAAAAAGCTCCCCTCTGCTGAGGAGGTGCTCAACGGTGCTGAACGAATCGCCGTTCTTGAGGACGTCATGAATCAGACCAACGTCGGAGCGGTGTTCAGGTCTGCCGCTGCACTTGGATTTGACGCTGTTCTGCTGACATCCGGCTGCTGCGACCCGCTGTACAGACGTTCGCTGAGAGTGAGCATGGGAACAGTTCTGCGTATACCGTGGACTTTTCTTGACGAGCCTGCGCCGGATTATATCCGTATGCTGCAAAAGCACGGCTTCAAAGCAGCGGCAATGGCTCTCCGCAGTGATACGGTCAGCATAAGCGACCCGGTCGTTTCATCTGCGGAAAAGCTCGCTGTTGTCCTCGGAACTGAGGGCGAGGGTCTCCGCGAATGCTCTATCGAAGCCTGCGACTACACGATAAAGATACCGATGTATCACGGTGTCGATTCGCTGAACGTCGCCGCCGCAAGCGCTGTCGCATTCTGGGAATTGCGAAAAAAATAATTCATACAAACAAAATAGCGCTGCTTGGAAAAGCAGCGCTTTAGTTTTGGGACCAGCCAAATTTTTATTCATGGCAGACGCAGTTCCTGCCTTTTGATTTAGCGGAATACAGAGCATGATCAGCTCGCACAAACCATGTTTCGGGGCTGTCGTCCGCACGAAGTTCCGAAACGCCGACGCTGCAGGTTATCGTGCCTACCGCGTCAAATCCAGCCGCCTCAACAGCTGCACGGAGCTGTTCAGCAGAAGCTTCCAGCTCTGCTGCATTTTCGCCGTAGATGACCGCAGCGAACTCCTCACCGCCCCAGCGTCCAATGGCAGTATTTTTGCCGGCAAACGTCTGACGGATTATATCCGCAAGTCTGACGAGAGTCTTATCGCCGACAGCGTGGCCGTGGGTATCGTTGACCTCCTTGAAGTGGTCGAGGTCGAGTATCATCAGCCCCGCTGAAAGACCGTTCTTTTTCTGCTGCTCGATAGCATTGCGGAGCTCGGTCTTGATGCGTCCGTGATTGAAAACAGAGGTCAGTGCATCTGTAGAGGCAAGCTCCTCATAATGCTTCAGAGTAGCCTTCATGCTCATGGTAGTTTCATGGACATTCTGCACCATATAAACGAAACGGTAGTCGTTTTCGTTAGTCGTATCCATGCGGCTGAAAATAAGCTTGACCCACTGGTAGATACCGTCAAGATTGACCATTTGGAGGTCAAAGGATTCAACATGACCCGGCTTGAAATGGGAACGGAGATAGTCCGGGGCAGAACGGCTCAAAAACAGCTCCTTGTCCTCGTCAGCTATCATATTTACGATAGTGTTCCTCCATTCCGAATAGCTTATCTGATAGTTCAGCGGCTCATTCGATATCTCTGTCAGGGAAACGCTGCTCGTGGTATCGCTTACCAGATCGAACGCCATTGTAAAAACGTAGATATTATTCTGTATCGAGCTTACCTTATTTTCGGTCTCAGCCTCGTCCTCATGAACGCGCTCGTCAAGCTCGTCGAGAATGAAGAGGAACTGTCCTTTCCCCTCAACCGGCAGTATCGACATCTGTACAAGATGTGTGACGCCGTTAACGAGAAGCTTCAGCCTCTTGCTGTACTTTCCGGTAAACTTGCTCATATTCGGGATAAAGACATCGTATGTATCCGAGATCTCTCTGCCGTCATCGTAACGGTGGAACCAAAGTGTATGCACCAGATCAGTGTAGGTGCCGCTCTCTTTGACAGCATCAAGGAAAACGCCTCTGCGTACAAGTGAACGGTATGTATCCGCACTCTCATCAGCGATTATCATTGCGCCGACAGTATCGCCGAAATATTCCAATGCCTGCTCAAATGAAAGGTCGCCTGTTGATCCCATCATACAAAATCACCTGCTTAATAATTTTTGTCAGAAAAAAGTCCTTTATGAAATTATAGCACGGTTTTTGCTGCAAGTCAACCCGTATTTCCGCAGCTTTTGTGAGTAAAATATAAATTCAAATAAAAATACCGCCCAGTAATGAGCGGTACTTCTATTTCATGCGGAACCTCCTGATGCTTTTCTGCAAACGAGAGTTATCTTCATCATGCCGTCCTCAACAGCGGCAAAGATATCGCCTCCGGAGGAAGTCATGAGCTTGCGGCAGATGTACAGTCCGAGACCGCTTCCGGGCTTGTTTTCGGCATTTGAACCGCGCCAGAAGCTCTCGAAAATATGCGTAAGCTCGTCCGGAGGAAGTGTGCAGCCGGAATTGGAAACAGTGATGAGACGGCAGTCCTCCTCATCGGCAAAAGTCAGACCGATCACTTTGCCGTCACCGTATTTTATCGCGTTCTCGAAAAGGTTTTGCAGTACCTCCTCGAGACGGTCGGGGTCGCCTCTGAGCAGACAGTCAACATAGCGGCTAACTTCAAAGTCTGTTCCGGAAGCAGTCAGCTTGACGCTGTAATAGTAGGTGATACGCTTGATCACCTCGCTCATGTAGAACTCGGTATCCCTGACCTGAAGCTCCATGAAGCCGTCACTGAGACTTCTGATAAGCTCCGTGACATAGCCGCTTATCTCGTCAGCCTTTGCAGAAATGTTCTCGGCAGCCTTTTTCTGTCCATCAAGATCACTGTATATGCCGCGCGAGAGTGCTCCGGCATATAGCTTTATCGCGGAAAGCGGAGTTTTAATGTCGTGTGAAAGCGAAAGCAGCATGGTCTTTTCGTCACGCGCCTGCTCGAGACTTTTTTTCTGTGCGGATTCCAGTTCCTCCCTGAGCATATCGAGTCCCCACACGAATTTACCGAAATACCGGCTTTTGTTCTCCGTAAGCGGAACTGTCAGGTTGCCGCGGGAAAGCTCTGACGGAACACGGCTTATCCTGTTGAAGGGTCTGATGATGTTCCTGCCGATGTGGAGTATTATCCAGAGCACAACTATCGCCGCAGCAAAAAGCGCAAGGTTTATCTTCAGAAGATCGGGTTTCCCGGCAGAAGCTTCGGTGTATTCGATACGGTAGAGCTTTCCGCCGACCTCACGGATAACGTATTCGCTGTCCGAATCGTAGAAATCCGCACTGCCGTCGTATTCAAAGACACCGGTCACGGTCTCATGCTCCCCTGCCCTGCCGTTTTCCTCCAGCTCATGCACCACGCGGCTGATATCGACCTTGTACTGCTTAACGCTTCGCTCGTACTCCCGCGTGACCGTTATATTGATAAAAACTATCACGGCGGCAAGCACTAATACTGCGGCGGCAGCCAGCCTTTTGTAGCCTTTCATGTCAGCCTCCCCAGCGGTAGCCCTTGCCCCATACCGTCTGTATCAGCTGCGGCGAACGCGGGTCAGCCTCGATCTTTTCACGCAGCCATTTTATGTGTACGGTGAGGGTCTGCGGCTCGGATTCACTGTCGCTGCCCCATATCCTATTGAAAAGCTGCTCCTTGGCAACGGTCTGTCCCTTGTTCTCAATGAGCATACGCAGAAGTGCGAATTCCTTCATCGAGACCGGGAGAGCTTCGCCGTTTTTTGTAACGGTCTCGGCATTGAGGTCGAGAACGAGATCGCCCTCAGTAATGATGTCCCTTGCGAGCCTGCGCTGAAAAATGCCCTTGATCTTTGCAAGGAGAATGTCGATATCGTAGGGCTTTTCGATGTAGTCGTCAGCGCCGAGAAGAATACCGTTGAGCTTGTCCTCGCGTTCAGCCCTTGCGGTAAGTATGATTATCGGTGCGTTCTCCTTTTCGCGGATAGCCTTGCATACCGTAAAGCCGTCCATTCCCGGGAGGTTTATATCGAGCAGAACGAGCCTTGCCCCGTATTTTTCATACAGGGACAAGGCTTTTTCACCGGTTTCCGCACTGCTGACTGTATAGCCCTCAGCCCGGAGGAGCTCGCAGAGAAGCCCGCAGAGCTCCGTATTATCTTCAACGAGAAGTATATCTACCATATTACCAACCCATTTCCATAAGCCAGTTATTGAGAGAGCGTTCTCTCGTCCTGAGAGGCTCTTCCCTGTTTATATTATACTCTCCTTTTATGTTTCCGTCAACTATGAAAAGCACACGCGAGCATCTTGCGGCGACCTTTGCATCGTGGGTGACGAGCATGATAGACGTACCGCCGCTGTTGAGCTTGACCAGCTCCTCCATGACCTCGTCCGAGGAGGAACGGTTCAGGGCGCCTGTGGGCTCGTCGGCAAAGAGCATTTCCGGACAGTTTATCATGCTGCGGCAGATACAGGCTCGCTGGAGCTGTCCGCCTGAGACCTCGTTGATGTCGTTGCCTGCAACTTCGATGATACCGAGCCTCCGCATGAGCTCCTGACCGCGCTCAACGGTCTTTTTGCGGCTCTCCTTTATCTTTTTCGACTTAACCGCAGGAAGTATGATGTTGTCGAGAACGGACAGGTTCTTCATCATGTACATCTGCTGAAAGATGAAGCCCATGTCCTCGATGCGTACCCTCGAAAGCTCGTTCTCGCTCATTCCGGATAGGCTCTTTCCGTTGAAAAGGACTTCGCCTGCGGTCATTCTGTCCATGCCCGAAACTGAATAGAGAAGCGTGGATTTTCCTGAGCCGGAGGGTCCCATTATTGCGACCATTTCCCCCTTCGCAACGGTAAAGCTCACGTTGCGGAGGACGTTTATCTGCCTCTTGTTCACGATGTATGTCTTGCAGAGGTCTTTGACTTCAAGTATATTCTCCATAGCTATTCTCCTTATCATTCAATATCGGCTGTATCGGAAGCCTTTATCTTTTTCGTGTATATTGCCGTAAATGCAGCGCCCAAAAGTGTAGCCGCAGCGATTATCGCGGGATAGATCAGGAAAACCTCAAGACTGTCTATCTCATAGCCTACGCCGCTGTCTGCACCCAGCATCTTGAATACAGGGTCGATCGCAAGCTTTGTGAGCGGACGGCAGAGTATCGCCGCAAGCAGCGTTGATATAACACCGGTTATCACGAAGCGGAGCGTATGCTGTGCGATTATCGAGCGTGTGCGGAAGCCGAGAGCCTTCATCAGAGCTATCTCCGGCTTCTCCTTCGCTATGAAGGAACGCTCCATGAGGACGCTTATCATGATAACGATGATGACCGTCAGTATCAGCTCCATTTTTTTCAGAGCGTCAAGTGCTCCTGCAACACCTGTAGTGTCCTCAACGAATTCGCTTACGTTCATGACACTTTCGCAGTCAAATATCTCCTTGCAGAGCTCAGCACGTTCCTTTATGGTCGCCTTGTCAGGGTGGTCGTCGAAATCCACCTGCATATCAAAATATCCTGAGATATGCGTATTCGGAACAGGAGCGTCCTCATGAAAGCGTCCGCTCTTTCCGAGATTGGACATGGAATCGAAAATAGCAGTTACAAGGTATTCGTCAACATTTCCGTAAAGGTCGATAGTTACCTTGTCGCCGATGGATACGTCGAGGTCCTTTGCGGCAGTCTCGGTGAGGGCTATCTCATTCGCATAAGCAGGAGGAGTTCCCTTCTTGTAGACGTAATCCGAAGCCTTTGTGTTCTTGCAGTGCTGGAAACGGATATTGTCCTTGCCGTTTTCTGAAATGACAGGAACATTGTAAATGCACTCGATATGCGCCTTCCCGGGAATACCGTTATCCGCAAGCTTTTGTTCGACCTCAGCCAGTGCTTCATCAAGGGTGATCGTCCCCCTGTCCACCTCAAACATTATATCGGTGCAGGACATATAGAGGTCGCTTTTCGTTGTTCCGAACAGGTAGAGGAGCTTCTCGCTTTTCAGGGTGTGTACTGAATTTGAGATTATCATTACAAGCAGGGTGCATATCATGAAAATGATGCTGATGAGACCAAACTGCTTCGGACTGCTCACAACGTCATTCGCCGCAAGGAAGCCTGTCGTGCTGAGCCTGCTCCTGCTGAGCTGCATGAAGCTCTTTTTGCGGAAGCGTTCGCCTGTCTGACCGCTTCTTACCGCGTCTATCGGTGAGAGCTTCTTTATCTTCGCGGTACATCTCCATGAGAACAGCAGTATCACAAGCACTACTCCGAGACTGCAAAGTATACCGAGAAGCACAGTGTTGTCCGCGCTGAAATACATCTTCCTGATAACGCTCTTTATGAGCATATTGCCGAAGGGTATTCCGGCGATACAGCCGATGAATGCTCCGATAGCTGAGATGCCGATGTACTTTGTAAGGTAGAGCAGTCTTATCGAGGAATTTTTCAGTCCCATTGCCTTCATGACGCCTATCTCGCGGAATTCCTCAGCTATCGTGAAGCCGATAGTGAACCTCAGCACAACAAATGACACGATAACAAGAATAACGCTTGCTACGAGAAGTATAACAGCGATCATCACTTCCATGAAATAGGTCTTCTTGATGATAGAAATATCCCCGCTGAATACAACATTTATATTATCGGAAAGAGCCGCGTTGACCGCCTTGATATTGTCTGTATCGACATAGTAGATATTGAGCGCAAGTCCCTCTACCGCCTTCGGGTCAGAGGTGAGATATGCGTAATCCTCGTCGTTAAGGATAAATCTGGGATTTCCGAACAAGTCAGAGCCGAGAAGCGCATCCTTGGATATGCCGGCAAACCTTACGTTAAGTCTCTGTTCACCGAAAACAAGGTCGAACCTGTCGCCTACGCTGAGACCTATCATGTCAGCAAAGTAAGCCGAAAGGTATACATCTCCCCTATCCACGGAGGAGATCGTCTTGTTGTCCTCGTTGAAGTAGTTCAGCTTCCCCTCGCCGACAGGCATGACCATTATGCTTGAACCGCTGCGGAAAAGACGTTCGCCGTCCTTCTCGAAGAAGTCCTCGCTGACATAGACCATGTGCTCGCACTTGTAGCCGTTTATCTCAGGCGTATTCTCTATGCATTCCGATATCGGAGCACCGCCGCGGTACTGCTCGAGAATGACATAATCAGACACTCCCGCCTTGTCGAAAAAGTCGTCCAGCCCCCCCATGACAGCAGTTATGTTGTTCACGCTGCTTGTCACGAACATGGTCGAAAGTATTACAAAAAGGAGCAGGATTATGTTCATGGTCTTTTTACGTTTCAGGTCTTTTTTAAGTATACTGAAAAACATCGCTATCCCTCGCTTTCTGTAATGATTATATCACGGCAATTATTAAGAAGTCATTAAAAGAAATTCCCCGCTTGAAAAAGCGGGGAAAGGTTTATTTCTTTATAGCCTCAGACCAGTAATCCTGATCGTAGATATCGGTGAACAGGTAGGTTATACGCACCTCGCCGTCCGGGATAACCGCATTTTCTACGGTCATATTATCGGTAACAGTCAGCGTTTCGCCGAGGTAATAGCTGTCCTGATACTCCATATCGTAGGAGTAGTAATCGCAGATGAAGTCGAGCTTAGCGCCGGGATTGAGTGCAGCGGAATTCTTCGCGCAGGTCTCGGTCTCGCCGTTCCTGTAGTCGGTGGAGGCACCTGCGATGTAACCCTCGCCGTCCTCCAGCACGATGATGAGATTGACCCTGTCGCCGTTGAGCATAGCCGGTACATAGCCCATATCTACCTTTTTGCCGTTCTCGTCGGTAATGGAATCGGTATGGTAGTACGCAACGGTCTGACCGTTTATGGCAAGCCAGCTGCGGTCGGTATCTGCTGTGAGAACATTTCCGTCAAGGGTAAAGAGATTGTCAAGACCGAGGTCAACGTAGCCTGTGCCGTCATCGTAGAACATATTCATGTCGATCGAGTGTACCATATCCCACTGCGAGTCAGGAAGCTCCATTACATAGCTGCCGTCCTTTTCCTCCCAGATGAGATTGCTCGGGTCGAAGTAGTGATCCGCAAGGTAATCTGCAGCCTCAGCGTTATCGCCCTCGTTCATGAAGTCGGTGTTCGAGCTGTCGAGACCTGTGATGCTTCTTCCGGAGCTTCCGCCGAGGAACGAACCGAGGAGCTGGGTTATCATATCGGAGCTTCCCGATGAACCGGAAGAGCCTCCGAGACCGAACAGTGAACCGACAGGTGATGATGAACCGCCGGCAGCTATCTGACCACTCGTTTCAAGCTTTGCGAACTGCCTTATGCACTTTGCGTAATCGCTGTCCATACCTATCTGATCGTATGTAGTGCAAGCCGAATCAACGTAAGATGTGCGCTTGTAGGGGAAGTAGATCGAAACGCCGTAAGCGTTGGACATATTTGTGGATGTACGGTTGTACTTGACAGCCTTTTTCAGAGCATCTGCAAGGGACTTGCCCTCGTCGGTGCCGATGTTCTCCGCAAGGTTTACGAGATCGACCTGGTCTATCTTGGAGCTTTCAGCGAACTCACGGGTAGCATATCTTGCATCTGAGAGCTCCTTGTAGTTCTCGTCGGTTATCTTCTTGCTGACAGATTTTGAGAACGAATTGAGCTTATCCGGAACAGTATTAGCAAATTCAGCAAGGTCAATTACTGAGAGCGTAGTTTTCTGTCCCCTGCACTTTCTCGCGCACTCTGTAACGAAATCGTCAACGACATTCTTGCCGATATCGAGAGTGGGCATGGACGTATTCTTTCCGAGAGCACTGAGCCAGTTTGTATAGTACCAGCCGATGCCGGGCTCTGTCTCCTCGGAGGCGATGAGGTAATCCGCATAAGCATCGAGCATGAGGGCGTTCTCAGCAGTCGCCATGAGGCAGGCATCGAAACCGATAAAATCGAACTTCGTACCGCCGTTTTTCAGCGCTTTGCTTATGCCGGCAAGGTCCATAGAGCCGCTCTTTTTGTACTTTTCATCGTAGCCGTAGCCGCTTACCGAACCGCCGCCGTGATCCCAGAAGATGAGTTCATTGCGGTTAGCAGGGTAATTCTGAGTGCAATACTTGATAAACGAAGTAAGGGTAGCAGGGTCAGTCATAGCCTTGCTTCCGAGGTCATTTTCAAGAGTATTGAGACTGCCGTTTTTGATCTGATGTATCTGGTTTGTGGAGCTGCTTATCGTGCTGTTCTTCCACTTCGAGCAGCCGCCGGTATAGACGATGATATTGACGTTATCGCCTATAGACTTGCTTGCCTCCTTCATCTCCTCGATATCAGAGGAAGCCATGCCGTACTTTGATTCAAGATCGGTACCGCACATATACACCATGAGTGTAACAACGTCCTGCGAATTGCCCTTGATAACGGTACGCTTAGCGCGTGAACCGTCCGCTACAGAAGTATCCGCGGAGGTCTCACCGCTTGCGACATAACCGCCGGAAGCCGGAGCTTCATCGTTACCGCCGCCGCCTCCTCCGCCTCCGCCGAGAAGGCTTCCGAGACCGCCTCCCTTGAACATCAGCAGGGCAAGGATTATCGCTAAGATGCCACCGCCTCCGCCGATAGCAGCACGTTTCGCCATGCTTCCGCCGGCTTGCTCGGGCTGGTCGTAGTCCTTCGAGCCGACCTTTCCTGTGCCGAGACCATCTCCGCGCTTATGAACGTCGGTGCTTGTGCCTGTGACTTTCTTTTTGCGTCCCTGCGGACGGTTGTCAGCGGGAGTGTCCTCAAGCGGCATTCCTCTCTGAGATATCTCATCGTCACCTGTCTCATCGGCAGAGAGTTCTTCCCCGCCGTTCTCATCAGGAAGAAGTTCTTCCTCGGACATATCATTCTGAGGGATCTTCTCCTCAGACTTATCATTCTGATCCATAACAGCCTCCGTTGATTTTAGTTGCATAACTGCATCAGTACAGCTTATATTTTACACGTTTTCGGAAATATTGTCAAGCGGAACGATCATTTGTCCAGTTTTCGCATCATTTCCGGGAGACCGGAGAATTCTCCGAGCTCCGGCACCTCCTGAGCTATCGTTCCGAAGCCGTATGCGGCATGGATAAACTCTGCGCCCGCTTTGACCGCGGAATCGTAGTCACCCTGTATATCTCCGACATACCACGCCTTGTCAAGAGCGTTTCTCTCCATGACAAGTGCAATATTATCGCCCTTTCCGAGCAGATTATTTCCGTAGCACTCGATATCGGAAAAGTATCCCCCGAAGCCGTAATGCTCCAGAAAAGCCTCTATATAGCCGCTCTGACAGTTGCTCACGATGTAAAGACCGTACCTTTTCTTCAAGCGTGATAGAGTCTTTTCGAGGTCGGGATAGAGCGTTCCGCCGTTCCTGCGAAGGTATTCGTTCTCATGTCCGCAGCAGAGATCGAGCAGCTCCATGCGCTTCTTCTGAGGCTTGCCCTCGAAGATGATATCCGCAATCCTGTCCATGGTAAGTCCCATTACGCTCATGACGTCCTCTTTGGTTACGGTCATATCATAGCCGAGCATTCTCAGCTTCTCGGTCCACGATGCGGCAACGTTCTCTGAGGAATCCCAAAGTGTGCCGTCCATATCAAAAATAATGCCCTTTTTCATATTCCCTCCGTCATTCTGGCGTATATCTCGCCGAGCTGCTTCTCATCGTGGACAAATGTGTCGAGGACCGTTATTCTTCCGGGACGCACAGTTCTTGCCTTTTCCCACATATCCGCGAACATTTCAGGCGTGATGCCGTATGAACGCGGGTCGAAGTCAAGACCGTGGGACTTGAAGAAGCACATTATGCCGGAAGGGTCCTGTCCCTGAAAGATACACGCAGGGATAGTTCCGAGTGCGACCGCGAGACCGTGGGATATC
>Ga0310691_10007860_pt1 | contig 11041 bp, 12 predicted proteins | sample 176DNAGHGlowgp2_FD_203887 | JGI IMG/M metagenome (GOLD analysis project Ga0310691, IMG submission 203887) | Sheep rumen microbial communities from Palmerston North, Manawatu-Wanganui, New Zealand - 1766 DNA GHGlow gp2 (v2) (version 2) | ecosystem: Host-associated > Mammals > Digestive system >... | reverse complement strand
CAATTCAGATACCTTAGCTGCATCTTTATTCCAGGTTGCTTCAAGTAGTTTTTGCGAATTTTCGAGAGCTTTGAAAACAACGCTCCAATCATCCTGCTTTGTAGAAGCCTCAAATTCAGCTAGTATTTCGTTGTTTGGGATATAGACCTCTTTTTTATCAATGTCGTATGCAAGATATCCCAAGTGAATCAATAATGTAAAAATATCATCTTTACTATGAAAAGTGGTCATATCATTTTGATAATTATCAATAGATACCGAAATTCGATTGCCTGTCATTAATACAGCAACATCTTCCTTTAAACCATCGTAATTCCTACAAATATACTCAGACAGCGCTTGATATGTTTCTGTCTGATTCCAGTAATTCTGTATTCTACCAGTTTGAATTGCCTTCACAACTGATAAAGGACTATATATCGACCATTTTTCTTGACCAGGTTCTTCTGAGATGCTACTACTTTGCTCTCCCATTGATTTAGGCGGAATTATTCCATACATTTCGTATCCGTCATACCAGTTTTTTATCTCCTCATGATTTCTTCCATACTGATTACACAAATCTTCTACCTCATCATCTGTGAATCCAGTATACTTCGCCATCTGCATAGGAAAAATCATGGAATACTCATCAAACATATTCAGCGCTGAATGCTTACCATATTTTTTGATTGGAAGAATCCCTGTCATATAAGCAAGCGCAACATAGTCTTTGTCTTTAAGCCAATCACGCAAAAAATCCAAATACACTCGTTGACCTTCAGCATCCGATTTATTCTCTCTAAAGATTGCATCCCACTCATCAATGATGATTACAAATTGATGTCCTGTCTGCACATAAACATCAGACATCGACTGAATAAGGTCTTCTCTATCAAAAAAATCCACCTCAGAATATTGATTAAGAACATCTCTCATCACTAGCAGCTGGAGTTTTTTTAGCATTTCTTCAGCAGATTTATCTTTTTTTACAAAATCAGTCATTATTATTTTGATAACATCAAATTTTCCAAGATATTTATCCCATTGATCTATTCCTTTTCCATCTGTTGCAATTTTCTTGTTTTCAAACAGCTCCCTACTGTCAGCATACCTATCATAATATGCTGCAAGCATGTTAGCCGTAATTGTTTTACCAAATCTTCTAGGTCTTGATACACACACATATTTTTGCTCAGTAAGAACAAGTGAATTAATATACATTATCAAATCTGTTTTATCTCTGTATATCTCAGATTCTATCGCTTGTTTAAAGCGCGTGTTCCCAGAATTAAGATAAGTTCCCATTAATGTTACCTCTAATTATAGCGATAAGAGCATTCAATTATTATTTTCTACATTGATTGACGACATAATATATTCACTAAATACAATTTTATCATGGCAAATAAGCCCTATCAACGGTTTTACCGGTATGCCCATATGACATTTTTGCTTTACCAATTTTTCGTCTGTACCATCCAATATTTTTTGTGTTTTACATAGCGCTATATGGATTAAAGCATGCCTATGGATAATTACTGTTCTTAAGGCTCCACGTTCTGATTATCATCGGTAGTATAAGTATATATGAATTGGAAGCAGATATCCTGACTCTATTATGTGCCAAATGATTTAATGATATACATGGTAAAGAAACTGAATAATCCCACAAACTAAATATATGGCATATCTAGAAAACATATCCGGATTTCAAATATATCATTACGTCTAGCCCAATGATCTTCCATCTGTTGCCGTGGCAGACTTATCATATATTTCAATTACTCCTTTTGCCTCGAAACACCTTGTTTTGCTAGGCATTCCGGGCTTTTTATGAAATGCTCCGAAATAACAAATCATTTCAAATCGGAGCAAGATTTAGCATACTTTTACCGCCTATTAGTAGTACTCAATTTAAATTAGTTCCTACTAAAAGATTGCATAATAATCACAGTATCCTCTAACGCCTTCTTCCCAACATTTCTTAATTAAAGATAAAAGAGAATTTACATACTCTTGATCAGAAGCAGCCCGAGGGCCAGCATACCCATTTCCCGCATCCCAACTCTCAAACCTAAATTTCAAATCATCTATTTCATCCGCCCCCGTTATTGTAGAAATGAAAACATCTCCTGACAAATCCACACGTACTTGATGCGAAATACCATCATTTGCGTTAGATAGCAATCTCTTTAAATCTATTTCATTTATTTTTCGTATGTCAATTCTTTCTCCTTCTTTATAGATAAAGCATCTATTAATACTAATCAAATCAATCTCACCAAAAGCAAAAAACAATGGCATTAATTCAGATGGAATATCTTTGCAAAATGAAATTGTATAAATGATTCTTTTTTTATCACCCAGGTATATTTTTTTAAACATATTCTTATTTATACTTACAAGAACTGTCTCATTATCACCATTAATAATTGAAGAGATTTTTTCCTCTATTATTTGTCTCCTGCCTGCAACTACAACCTTAGTGCCTTCGCTCTCCAGCCTATACTTCATTTCCTCGGAACAATATCCCTTTTCATCAGAAAAATATACTGCAAATAGGTCACACTTCCGACATATTTTGTTTTCTATTTCTTCCTTACATTTTTTTATAGAAAACTGATTCTTAATAATATCTTCATCAATTCCCATCCTATGAATTCTTTCAAAGAGATCATCACCATCAAATACAATCTTTATATTTTTTTCGATACCATTACATTGGTCTGATAAGACAAGGTCTTTTGCTAATTGAATATTCTTCCTAACATTCTCAATATATAATATTCTCAAGCATAATGCCTCAATCTCATACTTCCACCTATTTGCTGTATGAACTGTTTTCTTAAGTCTTCCAGCATCCTCTAACAATTGCTTTCCCATTCGAAATGTGAATTCATCTAAATAAGGCATACATATATCATAATTCTTTATTAAATTATTCAATCCCTCGAACGGTATTTCAGCCCCATAATAATGATTCTTAAGAACATAGTCAGCCATTGAATATAATTCTGTAAAAAATTCGTTCAAATCAATAAAGTATTTCTTTACGTCCTTGGGAATAATAACTAAATCGTTTCTTTCTGGTACAATTTCTCGTTGTATTATTTCCAATATAGTTTTTAATTTTGCTACATCATAATACTTGCACCATGATATGATATCTTTATAATCCCAAATATTAGATTCATCACAATTCAATGAACTATAATTATCAAAATCTACTGTATAACTCCTTTGTTTCTCTCCAAGAATAAAAAAATAGATTTCATCATAATCATGATCCACATCATTACTTACAATTTCATCTAAAGAGTCTTTGATTTTCTTGGAAGTTTTTGTTGAAGAAATCTGAACACCTATCCTTCTTTCTTTGTCACCTAAATCAATACCGGGATAGTTATTTCTTTCAGAATTAAGGTTTACAAGATTCCATCCCATACATACGTTTAAAATTTCCTTATAAAAATCCTCAGCTAAAACATTATCTTCTAAAAGATTGTTACTTGCTTTTACGTCTATTTCTTTAGATAGCACGGTTAGTTCATGAACTATATTATCAAGTATTTCCTTCTTTCTTAGCATATTTCCAATTCCCCTCTATATCAAAAAAAGCTTATTGGGTGCAGTACACTCAATACTTATTCTATTTTTTCCCCAATCTAATTCCATTCTGCCTATCCCAAGAGTAATGTATGAACCCATATTCCTTTTCCTCCATCTTTAATTTTTTTTGGATTGATTTTCATCCTAAAGAAAGACACCAAAGATCCTAACCTCAATAGTGTTAATAATGCGCATATTTCAAGTTTTCATCAAAAAAATACCTACCCAAACTAATTAGGAAATTTTCTCTCTGGTAACTAGTACCAATGTGAGGCCCTCAAAAAGCCCCCTCAAATCCACATAATAAAAGGACCTGACCCTCAAGTCAGACCCTCAAAAAGCTTGCAAACCCTCAAAAAGTTTGATTATCCAAATTCTACTAATCAAATTATCATTTTGCATAGTACTCAGCAGCTTTCTTGTACATTGCAGCCTGCTGTAACTCATAATCGCGAATCGATTCACTAGTCTTTCTCACAGCCTCTCTATATTTCCTAGAGTTCTCTGCACGTCTTGCTTCGCAACTTTCAATGCATTCTTTTATTGTCATAACAGTACTCATATTAATCCACGCCAAAATCAAGAGCAAATAACCACTCTCTCCTGATTTCGATACACCCCTTCCTCAAATTTAATTGTATCTAATGATTTCAAATTTTGCAATGCCATTTGTATTGCATTCTCATCTATTTTATCGTCAGAGTTCTTTCCTTTGTTAATCTCTTTGCGAATTTCATCAGCTGTCTTTGCAGTATTAGTTGTAATCAGATATAATACTTCTGCTTCTAATTCTGTAAATTTGACCTTGCTAGCATCTTTTAAAGCTCTTATCACTTCTAGAATACCGCATATCAGCCCAAGCTTTTCACCTTTTGCAATCTTTGCTGCAGCTGAAATTATCTGTATGGCATACCCCAAATTGAAAGTTGTTCTAATATTTGATGGTTTCTCGGAATAAGAACCTTCCTCCGAGAAAAGATATGCGGTTTGAGCCTTCTTGTATGTGATATCTTCACTTTCCAAACAACTCTCAACAATATTCTTAAGTGTCACCTTATCAATATCGTACCGCTCAATTGTTTTCTTTAACTCGACAAGATAATCCATTATGGCACCTCCTTCAGATTGTTTACATAGATATGATATGGATTGCTTCCAATTCTTTTGATTGGTTTCTCAGGTCTATATCCATTGTCATAATCCTTGTAATCATATGCATCATCATCATGACGGAATATCCATGAATCCGGGTAGCCTTTCTCGCTAGTTGAATCAACTATGATTCTACCGGAACATAAGTGCTTCTTATACTCTTCTATTGTTGAAAAATCTATGCACCAAACAAACTTAGGCATAGATAGTTCCAAAATAACTTTTTTTATATCCTCATCCATGCTGGCATCTTCCCTGGTTTTCTCTTTCAATGATTTGGAAGAAGTCAAATATATCCTATACACTTCTTTTGAATGCCAACTCATGTCTGCAATATTCATCCAATCTTTTAGACGATCTTTTACTGTGCGATACTCCATATGTATCCTATCATACAGCGGAACAACATAATAATCAATGTTTGCAACGCTATATGGCACTTCGCTATACTGAGTTGCCAACGAAACAGGCATGGACCGATACGGTGCGTAGTTGTCATCCATCACTATCAGTTCATTTATTCCAACAGCATTCGATTTTTGCATGCCAGGCTCAATTTTAGAGATATTATCATAGTCAACATCTCCATGCCCTATTATAGTAATCGCATGTTCACCTCCAACGCCCACAAAAGCAATGATTGGAAGCCCTGATTCAACATATGCTACCAACTCATCCCTGAAGTCAACAAATAGCTCATCTCTCTTTTGATTGATAATTACCGGGCTAAACCCATATTGCTTTAGAATACTGGATGCCTGTATAGGAGTTAGACCGTTAGACGGAGTCTTTCTACCCTCAGATTCTTCGGCCTTATCAACAATTTCTCCGATAGTAGTATCACGATAATTGGGATACTTATTCCCGTAGTATTTTAAGACATTCCAGATTGCGGTATGAGCACATACAGCCACATCTGTCTCCTGATGTTTCCACGGGAAAGCCACGACCTTTCGTTTTTCGCCACATACATGTGCAGCAAATGTAGATTTTAATATATATTTCCTGGCATTTCCAAACAAAACCGGGGCTATAAAGCTTTTTCCAATCTTACTTGCACCCATAATAGGTCTCAAAACCATATAGCCGCAGTAACATTCACTTTTACTATAAAAATGTATTCGATAGCATGCTTTGGGGTAATGATAGAATTTCTGAGAATAATGTAAATAATAAACACTCAGATAATCGTTGTCATAATAAGGGTATTCCACTTGGATCTTGTTACATTTTAACCCTATTCCATTAATTAAAAAATCGAAAACCGAATAATCAATATATTCATCAGGGATAAGATCGTCAAAAACGACTTTTGTATTTTCATCAATATCCTTAAAAAAAGCCCCCATTAACTCACTAAGCAGATTACTGTGTCCTGATAAAAATCTCAAATAATCCAATTTGCTATTTATATTAACAGTCTTAATACCTATCACTGCAGTCCCCTCCCCAATTTTTTGTCGTCTATGCCTTAATTACACCATTATAGCCTATTTCCCCGGATCATCAACCATTTTCATCAGTTTATTCAATACTACTTTCTGGTAACAGGCACAACTTTACACTTTAACTCTGGCTGGAGAAATGATGATGACAATGATGATTTCTAATACTGGAAGAGCCAGGACAATATGCCCTGGCTCTAACTAATTAAAGGTGAATTATCTCACATCCCGTTTTATCTCTTAAATACTCAGCAACTAATCTTCTATGACAATTCTCTGGGGTGGGTTCTGAACAAAGTAAAAGCACTCTGTCATACTTAGAGAAATTCTTTAAAAAAGTTTCCTCTATATGTCTTCTCTCAATCAAAGGAATAAACCGTTCTTCATAACCAGCCCAATCTATCTTTCCCTTTTTATAATCATCAAGTATCTCTTTAGTTGGCGCATATGCTACCATGTGACTATATTCACAATTACAGATTTTCTTTAGAAAAAAAGTCAAATCTTTTTCTTTTGTGAATCCTGCAAGCTGAGATTGATTATTCAATCTGACATCAATTAGCATCTGTATCTTATTATCTTCTATTTTCTTAAAGAAAAGTGCTGCATCTTTTTTGGTGAATCCCATCGTAAATACTTGCATCCTATTCCTCCTCTTCATTTTGTATATGGTAGCCTATATCCGCGTTTCGACGTCTATATGCTAGTACCAATACCTCTTCTTCTGATAGAGAGCTTATTTCTGAAAATAGTGACATTTGATTTCTGTCCGGATAATACTTGTCAAGTAAGCGATTGTTAAGTTCTGTTTGAGTAATTATCTTGCCATCAGGAAGAATGTGGCTAACATCAATTCCTTTTAATTCAAAACCACGAGCAACCATTATTGCTCTGTGACAATCAAATGGATCCTTTTCAGTACACATCAACGCTATATTAAATCCCTTATCTAACCCAAGAGTAACGTTTTCCAAACCTTTCTGAAAATTTTCTGATGCTCTAGCCTTTTCAAAATCAAGATATCCTTGTTCTGTATATAGGCTTTTGTCCATTGGACGAGCTCCGAAGAACTTTCCCATGTGATTATAGTTTACACCGTTTTTCTTTAAAAAAGCAGCTATGACATCTTTATTAAACTGGCTTGTAAACTGAGAAAAAGGCGTACTCCTCACATCTAAAAGATAGGTAATATTATTAGCCCTCAAAAGTTGGAGAAACTCTTCTTGACTATGGTTTGTATGCCCTATAGTAAATAACATAATCTCACCTACAATCTAATGATTTTAGAAACAAATTTATAATAATTTCCGTTGTAATCATCTTCAGGTATACTTACAACTATAAGTCCTTCATCACAAATCTTACCGCCATCACAACCATAGAAATCCGGATCAGTCATAGACATACTATCGTAAATATGCCCATTATAAGTAAATCTCAGCTTTGTCTTGATACGCCCCTCAAATTCAAAAACATCAAGATAAATGTTCTTTACCTTAAACAAAGCCAAGGAATACCCGCATCTGATGGCTGTGCGCTCATCCATATATGGAGATATACCATTATAGATATAAGCATCATCTGAAATATAATCTTCTAAGTCCTCAGGTGTCACGCGACCTTTGAAGACTGGTGTATAGTCTAAATCCACCAAAACATTTTCTGGCTGTATATCACCAGGTAAATCCTCTATTACTTCTACACCTACTACATCTAATGGTTTACATACTGTATGGTCGGAATATCTCATAAAATATTTAGGTATCTCATTTGTTTCAAGATTATCCGAAGCAACTAATCGAATCCATTCATCTGTCTCTGTGTCTATACCAGCAACACAGTATCCCCCATGCTTTGCAGAGCATGTAAGCACAATAATATCTTTCTTCATATTTCACCCCAAATACATTCTGTTTATTTGCTGTCAAATAAAAAACACCATGAGGTCCTTAGACTTCATGGTGTCACCAAGTATTCTATACAATTTGGTTCGCATATATGTCCAGCACTCATCTAAATTTTATTATATTCTTTTAGTCAATTTTTATCAATTAATATATGCTTCGAACAGTTGCTAATCTGGGCTCAAATAACTTGCTTAAATTGAAACAATAGTTGCTTGGCTTTCCAAATCCGAGTGCCACATCGAGTGCCATTTTTTTATAAAATATATAAAGTTATAACAAGTTATATGTGAGTTGTATTCTCTGTAAGTCCAGTATTTATGCGGTTTCATAGAGTTTTATGACTCTTTATGGAGATATATGAAAAAGGCGTTCAAATAACAATTCCCAAATTAAACTTTTGAGCTAAAGTAGGTAACCATTTAATGCCAATAGTTGCTTTCTGCGCATCTTTAATATTCTTATAACCTTTCGCAATATATTCCCTTTCACCCTCGACCATTAGATAATAAGCAATACAACCTGAAACATATTGCCAATATGCTTTGTAACCGCCTAGAGCTGGAGCATTCAAAAGATCCACAACTTTAGACGATTCCTCTAATGCCTCTTTATATGCCTTTTTCCATAAATAATATTGGAATTTAACCTCTCCAACTGCAGCCTTATGAAGTTTTTCATTGACAAGTTGCGTTGAAGAATCTTTCTCATCCCAATATCCATTTCGTATCAACGATATAATTATCAGCCTCTAGCCAAGTTTCATTTCTTTCAAGAAAATCTCTTGCCTGCTCTACCAGTTCTTCTACTTCCTTATAATCTGATGAATTTTCTAACCCAAACTGTATTTCTGCACGTAGTTCTGGCGCATATTTTTTTAAATTCTCATTTTTCGAAAGATCATTTTGTATAGTATCACCTAATATACATACTATTGAATAATCACTTGGATTTTTGGAACATCTTCCTACTGCCTGTATAATTCTAGTCCTAATTCTTTCTTCATATAGCTTTGATGCCCCCATACGGTAAATAAGGAACTTTTCTTGAATATTTGTTGTTTTAGGCAAGTTCCAGATAAAAAGTAATCGACTTTCATCATTTGCAAAATCAACGCCATCAAATCTATTAGCTAAAATAACAGTTGCATCTTCGCTTATAACAAAGTCATTTTTTGATAGTTCTATATCTACAGCGCAATATATTTTGGTGTCTTTTAAGTTTTTTCATAAAATTCCTTTACTGCATCAGCGTGTGGATTATCCGGAACCAAGAAAACACTCTTTTTGCATAGGCCTTGTAGTTTATTTATGACCTCCACTGTCAAATCTTTTTTTAGTGACAAATTTGGAAACACAAAAAATCTTCTACCTAGCCCCTTTTTATCCCAATCATTTACAATTGGCAACCTTGTTATCTTCTCAAGACCAGTAATCCGTTCCAGTTCTCCGCTTTTTCCTAGTGTTGCTGACATAAGAACCCTCTGTTTTAAACCAGCAAAAGGTCGATGTGTCATTGTAGGTGCAATCCATGGTCTTATTAATATACATTGATTTGAAATAATAAAGTTACAGTCCTGAATATTCTCTGCAATTCTAGAAAAAGCATAATAATTTGATGATTGTGCTTCTATGCCAGCTTGTAAAATTGCATTAATTGTTCCCAGCTGTTCATAAATAATAGGAACAGGAATCATATTGCACCAAAGAGCCAGTTCCGGACTATACTCTGGCTCAATTAAATAATTATAATCATTGTCACTTATATAAGGTCTAAGCAAAGTAGATAATTGTGAAAACAACGTTGTTCCAGCCTGTATTTTAACTGTCCAATTAGATATAATATAATCTTCGCAAGAATGAACATCATCCATTATCACCACATCAACATCAGAAAAAATTGTATTTGTAGCAGAAAAAGCGCTATACGATGTAATTCCTACTGCTTCTGCTAGTAGAAACTTACTTTTTTCGCTTGGTTCATATTCCTTTTGCTTTCCACAAAATGAAATAACATTTATTCCATATTTTTCCTCTGCCTGTTCTTCTACTTGATGAACCAACTGATTAGTCGGGCATAAAAACAAAACTTTTTCTTTGTACTTTCTACGCCTATATTCTGCTATTAAAAGACCAACCAATGTCTTTCCGCTTCCGGTAGGTAACTCAAGAGCTACATTCTTGCTATCAATTTGTTGCATATATGCATCCAACATTGCTGACTGATAATCCAACGGTCCCATTATCTTTTTCAGCTTATTGTCTTGATACATTTCCTGAGGAGAATTATAAACAAATTCTTCTCTCTTCTTTCATTTTAAATGCCATTCCATATGCTCCTTCAACAGTTATACCTTGTTTATCAATTCCTTAAGTACAGCAAACTCTTCATCATTAAGAGTCACGCCTTTGCCCATTTTTTCATGTTCCGGTGCCCAATCACGAATATCATACTTTGGCGCTCCACCATTCCATGAAACTTTATTCAATTCTTTAGTCCAGCCTTTTGCACTGGTTGAAAGGACTCCCAGTTCCTCTACTATCTCATACTGAAAATCAGCCATATTATTCCTCCCATTTATTTAAGCAAGCCCATAAGATCCTCATATGTATGAACAACATCATACTTTACTGAATCACTGCTGATAGCTTTAAAATGTTCTCTTGCACAATGTATTTTTGAGCTTTCCATCTCCTTAAGCTGCATAGTGTCCATTGAACCCTTTGTCTCTGCTATGAAGTAAATGTGCTTTACAGTTCCCTTCTTGAAGGAAATAGCACAGTCAGGATTATAATGTCCTACAGGTGTATTGATATAAAAACCGTTAGGTAGCTTTACGTACACAGCTACGTCTTCACAGGTATCAAGCTTTTCTGCGAACTCTTTTTCGTTTGTAGAGTCATAAATAATATGATCATATAAGTGTCGATTTGCCTTCATAGCATTTTT
>Ga0310691_10007858_pt1 | contig 11042 bp, 10 predicted proteins | sample 176DNAGHGlowgp2_FD_203887 | JGI IMG/M metagenome (GOLD analysis project Ga0310691, IMG submission 203887) | Sheep rumen microbial communities from Palmerston North, Manawatu-Wanganui, New Zealand - 1766 DNA GHGlow gp2 (v2) (version 2) | ecosystem: Host-associated > Mammals > Digestive system >... | reverse complement strand
CTGCTCGCTGAGGAAGGGCTGGTCCAGCACCTTGTTTGGGAAATTCATGCTCTTCTGGTTGGACAGCACGCCGCCGTTCACCACCGTACAGATGGCATCGTTTCCGGCAATCTGCTTTACCTCAAAGACCACGAGCCCGTTGTTCACAAGTATTCGGTCTCCTACCTCCAGATTGTCTATAAGACCCTTATAGCTGACGGAAACACGTTCCTTTGTTCCCTCCACCTCGTCTGTGGTAAAGGTAAAGGTATCTCCCTCCTTCAGCTCCACCTTTCCATCCTTAAATGTACGGATCCGGTATTCGGGGCCCTTCGTATCCAGCATAATGGCGATGGGCAGGTTCATGTCCGCCCTGACCTTCTTTATCAGATCAAATTTTTCTTTATGCTCTGCATGTGTGCCATGGGAAAAATTCAGTCTGGCCAGATTCATGCCGGCTTTAAACATTTCCCTGAGCGTCTCTTCATTGTCACTGGCAGGTCCGATTGTGCAGATGATCTTTGTTTTACGCATTTATTCTGTCTCCTTCCATGTCAGGTATTTCAAAAGCCTCCCGGATGTCCGCGCATGCTATGCAGCTTTCATTAAGTAAGCTTATCCATACTGACTGCTGTCACTCCGGAAATCAAACTCGGATTTACCTTTTTCATACCGGGCATCAAACGCTGATTCACTCTTTCAAGCCGGGCATCAAACACTGATTTACTCTTTCATACCGGGCATCAAACGCTGATTTACTCTTTCAAGCCGGGCATCAAACACTGATTTACTCTTTCATACCGGGCATCAAACGCTGATTTACTCTTTCAAGCCGGGCATCAAACACTGATTTACTCTTTCATACCGGGCATTAAACACTGATCTCCGCAGTCATGCCGAGGATATCCGCATTCTCCTGCAGAACTGGATTCACGAAATCCCGGATAAATTCTTCCGTCTGCTCCGGCGCGCGTCCCACATAAAGGATGGGCTTCATCAGTTCCTGCAGCTCCGGAAGGGTTTTTCCGAATGCCGGATCGGCAGCAATGAGTTCCAAAAGCGGGTTCGGCTTTCCTTCCTTCTTCACTGCATATCCCGCCTGCATGGAAAGTGTACGGATCTTTTCATGCAGCTCCTGACGGTTTCCGCCGGCCTTTGCCGCATCCATCATGATATTTTCTGTAGCCATGAAGGGGATTTCCTCCATGAAATGCTTTTCGATCACCTTATCATTGACCACAAGGCCGTCCACCACGTTCATATAGAGATCCAGAATGCCGTCCACCGCAAGGAAAGCCTCCGGTACGGAGATCCGCTTGTTGGCCGAATCATCCAGGGTCCTCTCGAACCACTGGGTAGCTGCGGTAATGGCCGGATTCAGGGCGTCTGCCATCACGTAATTGGCAAGAGAAGCAATCCGCTCGCTCCGCATGGGATTACGCTTGTAGGCCATGGCTGAGGAACCGATCTGGTTCTTTTCAAACGGCTCCTCCACCTCCTTCAGATGCTGCAGAAGGCGAACATCATTGGAGAACTTATGGGCGCTTACCGCAATACCGGAAAGGGTATTCAGCACTCTGGCATCCACCTTCCGGGAATAGGTCTGGCCGGATACGGGATAGCAGGCCGCAAAGCCCATCTTCTCCGCAATCTTCTTATCCAGCGCCTTAACCTTTTCATGATCTCCGTTAAACAGCTCCATAAAGCTTGCCTGGGTTCCTGTCGTTCCCTTGGAGCCGAGAAGCTTCTGCTTACCGATCATGTATTCCACATCCTCTAGGTCCATCAGAAGATCCTGCAGCCAGAGCGAGGCGCGCTTCCCTACCGTGGTGGGCTGCGCCGGCTGGAAGTGTGTAAAGGCCAGTGTAGGCAGGCTCTTATATTCCATGGCAAATTCAGACAGCTTCTGGATCACGTTCAGCAGCTTCCGGCGTACAAGGCGGAGTCCCTCGGTCATGATGATCACATCCGTATTATCTCCGACATAGCAGCTCGTTGCGCCCAGATGGATCACGCCGGCGGTCTTTTCGCTGACCTGGGTACCATAGGCATAGACATGGCTCATAACATCATGCCTTACCTCCTTTTCCCGGGCTTTTGCCACATCATAATTGATATCCTCTGCATGGCTTTTCAGTTCTTCGATCATATCCGGAGTGATCCGGGGCTCGCCCTTCTCATCGGTCAGACCGAGCTCCATCTCTGACTCGGCCAGAGCGATCCAAAGCTTTCTCCAGGTTTTGAATTTCATGTCCGGGGAGAAAATATACTGCATTTCCTTTGAAGCATACCGCTCGGAAAGCGGGCTGTCGTATCTGTCTCTCATTCCTGTTCTCCTCTTGATTACGGAAAGCCGGTACACCGGTTTCCGGATTTTAAAAATACTATGCATTCCGAAAAACGCATCATTTTCATCTGTCGGTCCGTCATCCTCCCGGATCTGCCACCCGGCATAGCTATTCTTCGATCACTCCGCCGGATGACCGCCCGGATATCTACTTTCCGGCAAGTTCCTCTTTCATGTAAACCGCGATGGCATCCTTCCAGTCAGCAAACTGATATCCGCCGGTAAGCTTCAGCATATAATTCTCCAGCACCGAATAGGCCGGCCGCTCCGCCGGGGTGGGATACTCTGCTGTTGTGATCCTCTTAACTGCCGTTTCTACGCCGGCAAGACGGTAAAACTCTTCTGTAAATTCAGCCCAGGAGCAGAAGCCCTCGCAGGTTCCATGGAACACACCATAGTTCTCTGTAGGCTCCAGGCTGTGGATACAGCGGGCAAGCTCCAGCGTGCTTGTCGGACTGCCCACCTGATCATGCACAACGGAAACCGTATCATGGTCTCTGGCAAGTCCCAGCATGGTACGGACAAAGTTCTTTCCATCTCCGTAAAGCCAGGCTGTACGAACAATGAAAAAGTGCCTGGAGAACTGCTTAACAAACTCTTCGCCCGCATACTTTGTCTTTCCGTAGGCGCCAAGTGGTGCGGGAGCCGCAAATTCGGTATAGGGTTCTCTGGCCGTTCCGTCAAACACATAGTCGGTGGAAACATGCACCAGCTTTGCGCCATACTTTTCGGATGCTATAGCCAGATTCCGGGGGCCGATGGCATTCACCCGGTAAGCAGCATCCCATGCGGACTCCGCAGCATTTACGTTCGTGAAAGCGGCTGCATTGATCACCACATCCGGCTTTTCCTTTTCGAAAAAGGCCAAAACCTCCGGAAGATTTGTAATATCCAGGGCCGGAATGCCTTCCACGCCTACGTCTGTCAGAAGGAGCTTCGTATCCGCTTCTCCCGCATATTCCTTTTGCAGTGCCCGGCCAAGCTGTCCGTTGGCCCCGGTGATCAGTATTTTTTTCATACCCTGTGTTTCTCCCTTATATGTATTCTAAATATGATTTTATCTTACCCTTCAGGCATATATTTCATATATGATCTGTATGCATTTGGGGCATGTACTTACCATCCATTTACACACACTTACTTCTTTTGCTGCGCATATTGGATCAGTTTTCCCTCCCGGGCAGGGCGCCTCAGATCTTGATGCCCCAGGTTTTGAAATAGATCAGCAGCGATTTCATGAACTGCATTATCCCTTTCAGGTTCTTTGTGTTGTCCCGGTTCCACTTATGATAAACACTGACCCGCGGCTCGAAAAGGATTGTCTTTCCGCTTTTCAGCACTCTTTGGGAAAGGTCGGAATCCTCGCAGTACATAAAATAATTCCGCGAAAAACCCTTTAAGCGGTAAAGCTCCTTCGTCCGCGCGCCAAAAAAACAGCCGGTACAGAACTCGATGGGTGTCGGCTCCGTAAAGACCTCATCCTGCCTGGTATATTTTTTTCTCAGCCAGTGAAAGCCGGGGAATTTTTCAAGAATGGAAAAACGAATGGATGGCCCGTACTTGGGGATAGCCTGCTCCGAGCCGTCCGGATTGAGTATTCTGGGCGTCACGAGCCCCGCCTCCGGATGCTCCTCCAGGCAGTCAGCCAGACGGCGGAACACCCCGTCAGCCGCCTCGATATCCGGATTGACTACGAAATGATATTTCGACCTTACTCTGCTGATAATGGCATTGTGTCCGCGGCCGAAGCCCAGATTCCGCTTACTCCGGATGACCTCCACCTCAGGAAAAGCCTTTTCCACAAGAAAAGGCGTCCCGTCCGTTGATGCGTTATCAAAAACAAGAAGCCGGAAGGAGAGTCCCTCCGCCTCCTGAAGACAGGTCTCGACTGCCCGCAGTATCGTCTCCCTATTGTTATAGGTAACAATACCTGCAGTAATTTCAGTTTTCGGATATGCTTTCGCCATCATAGTCCTCGAATATCAGCTCGGAATTACCATCAAAGGCCTCAGTGGAATCCTTTTTGAAAATAACGATCAGCGTCTGGAAGATGAGCTTGACATCCAGCCAGAAGCTGTACTCCTCTATATAGAGCAGATCCAGGATCAGCTTGTCTCTCGGAGATGTGTTGTACTTTCCGGCGATCTGGGCATAACCCGTGATCCCCGCTTTAACCCGGAGCCGGTACTCAAACTCAGGAAGATTCGACGTATAGTTAAAGATATTGGCCAGCATTTCCGGACGGGGACCCACGATACTCATATCCCCCCGGAGTACATTCCAGAACTGGGGAATCTCGTCGAGCCTGAACCGGCGAAGGATTTTCCCCACCTTGGTGATCCGGTCGTCGCCCACAACCGAATTGTAGTTATCCACATCCTCCCTCATGGAGCGGAGCTTGTAAACCGAAAAGATCCGTCCGTCCCTGGTCGCCCGGTTCTGCTTGAAGAAAACAGCGCCGCCGTCCTCCACCTTAATGGCCATAGCAGACAGAATAAGGATGGGCGAGGTGATAAACAGGGCGATTCCCGAAAGGATAATATCAAAAGCACGCTTTACTACCTTCTGCTCCGCTGTCATGCCTCTTGTGGAAAGGGCAAACAGCGATACATCGTCCAGGATCACATGGCGGGCGTTCAGCTCCACCACATCAGCCATGCTGGGGTTGATGTAGACATTTTTCATATTCTGATAGCAGTACTCCACGATCTCTGTCCGTTCACGGACCGGAACATCATAGAGAACAATGGTATCATATTGCTTAACGATACCCCTGAGCTCCGGATTGCGGTAATCCACACTCCGGCAGATCCTGTACTGCAGTCTGTATTTCCGGATGCCCCGGGTAACCTCATTCAGAGACCGCTGGGAGCTCGTAACAATGAGGCACCGCTCCGGCGCGTGGATCTTAAAGTAAAACCAGTTGCCGAAGTAGGTAACGATACTGATCTCCAGGATCTGCGCACCCACCACGACCAGAAGCAGCCAGGGATGTGAAAAACGAAACCGTATACCATTGGCCGAGTTCGTATTCATGACGCAGAGCATAACATACGCAATGAGGTCGGTAAAGAACGCAGCAAGAGACAGCGAAATGATGATTGGCTTTGATTTTCGTTTGCCAATATCATATCCGCCGTAAATCTTAATAAACAAATATCCGGAAATAAAAAAGCTGAGGATCGTAACCACGCTGGTACGGCTCGTTACAAGCAGCTGCCAGTTCTTAATGGCAAACAGCCTGTAAAAGGTCCAGAAAAGCATGAAAAGAACCCCTGCCTTCATCAGAAAAACGATGAGATTTCCACATTTTCGCACTAATCTCTTCATGCCACTATCATAATCCATCCGTCATGATATTTCAAGTAAAACGGGAACGCCGGTCAGATATGCTTTACATCCAGCATGATCGGCAGTGCCTTGTGAAGGTTCAATATTCTGCAATTCTTATATGTTCCGCCGTATTCCCCGTCCGTTGTCCAGGCCACCGGGCTGTCCGAGCGGACAGTTACTCTGGACGCCATACGGTAGACAACATACGGATCATCCATGTTTCCGGTCAGGATACTGGAGATGATCTGGGTCAGTCTCTGCGGATTCTCCGGTCTGCGGATCAGCGCCACCTCAAACTTGCCGTCGCTGAACTGCATCTTTTTATTATTCGGCGCAATATTCCTGATCCCGCCCACGGAACGGGAATTGGTGATCTGCCCGTAGATGAATTCGCCTGTGATCGTATCCCGGTCAAGAGTCAGATTCATCCGGTACGTTTTGGTATTGGCCAGATTTTTGGCAGCCTCGAGCACATAAGCCCCGTAGCCCAGCGTGTTTTTCAGATTCTGGGACGTGGAATAGGAAACCTCTGTCAGAACGCCAAAGGCCGCCACATAAATAAAATGCTTTTTTTCCAGCTGACCCACGTCCACGCAGCAGGGTTTTCCCTTTACAATGGCCTTTGCCGCCGCCAGCGGGTTTCTGCTGATGCGTAAACTCCGTCCGTAATCGTTGGTGGAGCCGCAGGGAATATATCCCAGGGGCACCCTCTTTTTCAGCTGTCTCTCCAGGGCAACGACACCGGCAACCGTGCTGTCCAGCGTGCCATCACCGCCGGCGCAGACGATCATTGTGTAGTGCGCGCCTCTTTCCACTACCATTCTGGTCGTATCCTCGGAATTCTTTGTCGGATAAACATCCACCAGATATCCGTCATCCGAGAAGATCCGGATGATCTCCAGAAGATTTCCCTTGATCACGGTCTTACCGGCCTTGGGATTGACCAGAAACAGAATTTTTTTGTTCATCTGACTTTCATCCTCCAAGCGATATATGTCATTTTTCAGCCTGCTTCTTTTCTGCAAGATAAAGCTCCAGCCCTCTTTTTCTGAGCCGGCAGGCCGGGCAGTCTCCGCAGCCGTCTCCGGGAATTCCGTTATAGCAGGTTACCGTCTCGCTGCGCACAAGGTCAAACCCGCCAAGACTGTCTGCTAACGCCCAGGTTTCCTTTTTATCGATCCACATCAGCGGCGTAATGAGCCGGAAATCATAATCCATACCAAGGTTCAGCGTCACATTGAGCGACTTGATAAATCCGTCCCGGCAGTCCGGATAACCGGAAAAGTCAGTCTGGGATACCCCGGTGATCACATCCCGGATGCCCCTTCCCTTGGCAAAGATTGCCGCATAGGTGAGGAACAGCAGATTTCTTCCCTCTACCAGGGAATTGGGCGGTGTGCCCTCCGGCTTTTCCTCATCTACCGGGATATCCTCCCTGGTCAGGGAATTGGGCGCCAGACGGTTCAGCTCCGGAAGGGAGATCACCTCTCTTGGAACCCCCAGCTCCCGGCAGATCTTTTCCGCCGCCGCAAGCTCTGTGCTGTGCCGCTGTCCGTAATCGAAGGACACCGCATATACCTCATCATAGTTTTTCTTTGCCCATAATAGACAGGTCGTACTGTCCTGTCCGCCGCTGTAAACCACAACAGCCTTCCTGCTGACTTTCTTATTTTCTTCCATTTTTACCCTCCGCAAACTCCTTATCCCTCATACCAGCCGGTCTCTCAGGGCAGCATCCTCCCGGAAGGCTCCCCGGAACACCTCTGTCACCGTCTGTGAAGGCGTATTCTTAATGCCTCTTGCGGTCATGCAGCTATGCTTGCCCCGGATCAGTACGGCTACATCCTTCGTCCCGGTCACCATTTCCATGATATCCGCAATATCCGAGCCGATCCGCTCCTGCAGCTGCAGCCGCTTGCCCACCATTTCCGCTATCCTGGCGATCTTGGAAAGGCCGATGACCCTGTCTTTCGGCAGATAAGCCACGGATACCTTCATATCGTACATCAGCGCAATATGATGCTCGCAGTAGCTGAAGATTTCGATATCCTTCACATATACCATGCCGCAGCCTTCGGGCACCGGAAAGGTCTTACCGAAGCGGGCAGCAATCTCCTCATTCGTCAGTCCTATGCCCTCAAAGACCTCGCTGCACATCCTGGCCACCCGGTCGGGGGTTTCCACAAGGCCCGGCCTGTCCGGATCCTCACCCAGCGCAAGCAAAAATTCTCTTGTTAATTCTCTGATCTTTTCCTGATCAACTGCCATTTTTATACGCCCCTTTCCTCCGGGTTCCAGATGAGCTTATGCAGCTGAAGCTGCAGCCGCACATCATTCATTCCTCTTCCGATCAGTTCCTCTGCGATCTCTTTCGGGTCGATCCTGCCAAACACAGGACTCACATATACCTTACTGGTCTCTGTCAGACGGTACCGCCCGATCACCTCGAACATCCGCTCCAGATCATGGTGGTCCGTCACAACAAATTTAACCGTATCCCATTCGCGTATCCGTTCAAAATTGCGGCCGAGCATTCTGCCCTCCATGCCGCTGCCCGGACATTTATAATCCACTGTATAGCTGATCCTCTCCGATATCCCGTAAAAGGGAGTCAGATCCACAGCCCCGTTTGTCTCTACCTCTACTCTGAGGCCGGCATCACCGGACAGCCGTACCAGCAGCTCCCGGATGCCCTTCTGGAGCATGGGCTCGCCTCCGGTAAGGGTCACATTCTTTACGCCTGTATCCTTCACCCAGCGGATGATCTCATCCGCCGTAAGCTCCTCCTTCGGCGGCTCATCCAGCGCCCAGAGCGTATCGCACCATGCGCACCGGAGATTGCAGCCCGAAAAACGGATAAAGGCGGCTAATTCTCCTGCCCTTCTGCCCTCACCGTTGATACTGACGAATTTTTCAGCCACCTGAAAGCTCATACCGCATCCCTCCGGTAAGTGGCTCTGTTCCGGGGCGTCTCAAATACCGTCACCGCAGACATAGGATATCCCTTTTCCGTCAGTCTGTCAAAGAAGAATTTTGCCAGGTTTTCCGCAGTGGGACGGCCTGCAAATTCCACCAGACTGAAACCCTCCCTTTCCAGGGCATCGATCGTTTCCTGCATAAGGCTGCCCTTCTCGTAGATCAGGCTGTGATCCATCCGGTCCGTTTCCTCCCGGAGAGCATTTTTCAGCTCGGAAAAATCCACCACCATTCCCCGGCCGGAGCCCTCCTGCTCCGTATCCGCAGCGGAAGCCTCCGCCTCCACCGTCCAGCGGTGTCCATGGATATTGGCACATTTTCCGCTGTGTCCCTTCAGAAAATGCGCCGCATCAAAGCTTTCTTTTATGGATATGATAAACATGCCAACCTCTTTTCATCCTCCTCCCGCAAAAAAGGGCGCACAAAGCGCCCTCATAGCCCCGGTTTTCATACGCAGGAGGGTGCAAATGAACTGCTTCTATATCGATACTGCCAGGCAGTGCCGTAAATGATCAGATATTCAGGAAATCCTTTACAACCTTTTCCATCTCATCCTTTTCGCAGACGGTCTTATGCAGAACCTCAGCGCTGCGGATTTCCTCTACTGCCCCGGGTACAGGCACGCCGGAGATTGCCGAAAGCCTGTCCACCAGCCTAAAGTCATCCGTTCCCGAAAGAGACGGATCAATTGCCTCCATTACACTGCGGGTAAATTTATACGGGCTTGCGGTAGAGGCAATGAGCGCCGGAGTTTCATCTCCTGTCTCTGCCCTGTACTTATCATAAACCGCCGCAGCCACTGCCGTATGCGGATCGATGATATATCCGTCCTCATCATATACCTTGCGGATCATTTCCGCAACCTCATGCATATCGGCAAAATTTCCGTAGAAATTATAGAGGCTGCTTTTCATTTCCTCTGTGATCTCATATCTGCCCTTTTCGGAAAGAGACTGCATCAGTTCCCGGTTCTTCTCCGCGTCGTTGCCGGCAAGACGGTATATGAGACGCTCCAGGTTGCTGGAGATCAGGATATCCATGGAGGGAGATGTAGTCAGAATAAACTCTCTGTTTCTGTCATATGTCCCCGTGGTAAAGAAATCATAAAGAACCTTATTATCGTTGGAAGCGCAGATGAACTTCGCTACGGGCAGACCCATGAGGGAAGCGTAATATGCCGCCAGGATATTGCCGAAATTCCCTGTGGGAACCACAACGTTCACCGGTTCTCCGGCCTTTACCGTGCCGGCCTTCACCAGACGGGTATAGCCATATACATAATAAACCATCTGCGGAACAAGACGGCCGATATTGATGCTGTTTGCCGAAGAGAACCTGAAGCCCTTTTCCAAAAGCTCCTGCTGCAGCGCCGGATCCGAGAACATCTTCTTTACGCCGGTCTGCGCATCATCAAAATTCCCGCGGATGCCGGCAACAAAGGTATTCTTCCCCTTTTCCGTAACCATCTGCTTTTCCTGGATGGGGCTTACGCCATCCTTGGGATAGAATACAGCGATCCTTGTACCCGGCACATCGGAAAATCCGGCCAGAGCGGCCTTTCCGGTATCTCCGGAGGTTGCAGTCAGGATCACGATCTCTTCCTTCATCTCATTCTTTTTCGCTGCCGTAGTCATGAGGTAGGGCAGGATGGAAAGAGCCATATCCTTAAAAGCAATGGTCTTTCCATGGAACAGCTCCATAAAATAGGCATTATGATGATACTTCACCGGAACGATCTTCTCCGTATCGAATTTTTCATCATATGCACTCCGGATGCAGTGCCATAACTCTTCATCCGTAAAATCTCCCAGCATGAGCCGCATCACACTGAATGCCACGCCGCAGTAATCCATATCGCCGAGTTCGGAAAAGCTTTTATCCAGCATCGGGATCTCGTCCGGAACAAAAAGTCCGCCGTTCGCCGCAAGTCCCTTCAGAATAGCCTGGGAAGCAGTTGCCGTTTCATTCTCATCTCTGGTGCTTCTGTACAAAAAACTCATGCTTTCTCTCCTTTTATTTCAAGATCAAACGGGCAATGGGATTCATCTGATCCAAAAAGCCCATAAATGAAAACTTCTCCGTCATTTCCGCATAAGCCGCAGAACCCGAAAGGGCAAAGACCGCCATGGCTACCCAGACAAAAAGAAGTCCCATGGCCACACCGAATACCATACCCAGTCCGTGGTCTACCGCATACACGATCATAAACTTGTTGATCGCCCCATAGAACAGCCGGCAGATCAGGAAAAGCGCGATCCGGGCCAGAATATACACAATGACCGCTGAAATGAGATTCACCAGCATATTGGTCAGTCTCTTTGCTGTGTAGTCGAAAAAGTTGTTTACCCCCAGCTTTTTCCACATTTTATCGGTATTTCCTTTATCCAGCTTGTCCCGGAGAGCCTTC
>Ga0310691_10007857_pt1 | contig 11043 bp, 22 predicted proteins | sample 176DNAGHGlowgp2_FD_203887 | JGI IMG/M metagenome (GOLD analysis project Ga0310691, IMG submission 203887) | Sheep rumen microbial communities from Palmerston North, Manawatu-Wanganui, New Zealand - 1766 DNA GHGlow gp2 (v2) (version 2) | ecosystem: Host-associated > Mammals > Digestive system >... | reverse complement strand
GAAATCAAGGCTACAACGGAAAGACCCACCTGCTGGTGACCTACCAGTGGAACAACGGCGCTAACGACGCCATCATCATCGACGAGGACTTCGACACAACCAACGAGGCTTTCAGACAAATGGCCCTTATAATGCCTGCCCAGGCAATGCCGGACGACGGCTATCCGATCAAGGAATGGGCAGGCCTCATCGAAAAAGGCTGTGACGACATCTTCGACCAATACAACGCACAGCTTGACACGATGACCAATATCCTCGCAGTCCTCCGAGCAATCATATAAATCAACCGCCCGCCAAGGCCTCTTCGCATTGCCTTGAGGTACAGCGGGCATTTAAATAATAACACAAAATCGAACAATCATGGAAAAAGACAACAACAACATCAAGCCCGTCAGCATCCGCTACAACGAAGACGGCCAGCCCGACGGCGTCCGCATCCGCACCCTCGACGAAGACTTCACCATCGCCCTGCACGACGCCTGCGACCACGACCTCAACGCCGATGAGGCACGCGCCCTCGGCCAGGCCATGACGCTCAAGCAGGCGCACATCCTTTGCGCCTACTTCGACGAAGTGCAGCAGACCCTCGAAGACGCAGGCGGCGACCGCCTCGATGGCTGGTATGTCACGTGCGCTGACTACTATGCCCGCAGCACGTGGTACTTCAACTCCACGGACGGCTGTGTCTACTACACCAGCCGTTGCAACGGGAACTTCAGGTCCCGCACCGTCCTCGCTTAATGCCGTTACCTCTTTGGGCGGCTCTGCCGCCCCTTTAAAATCTAAATCCTTAAAAATGACCCCATTCCAACAATTCGTTCAAGACCTACCGCACGGGCAATACGCCACGTTCCGCAACATGGTGAAGCTCGAGATGCTCAAGGCGGGCATCTCGATGAGCGACCAGACCTTCCGCAACTGGGAGGCCGGCGTCTACGAGCCCGACACCGACGCCAAGCGCGACGTCATCAACCAATGCGCCGAGGCCTTCACAGGAAAACCTATCTACTAACCAATCAAAACTCAACAAACATGGAAACCATCAAGAAAATTGCATCAAAGGCTTTCGCAGCCGTCGCCATCGTCGGCGTGTTCATCAAGAAAATCGCATCAAAGGTTTTCGCCACCGTCGCCATCCTTGGAGTGTTCGTGGCCATCTGCACCATGGACGACTCCGCCCATGAGGTCGCCCTCCGCCTGGGAGGCGTTGCCGCCTTCGCCCTCGGCCTCGTCGGCTGGTCGCTCACCTCAACCGAGAAGGAGGTGGAGATATGATAGTACACCGATTTATGTCTGACCGAGAGTATCAGAAATTAATAAAAGGCGATACACTTAAAAACTCTATCGTGCATAAAGAAAAAGGTTGTCTTTCAACATCCATTGGCTTTTGCTTCTTTGCTGAGCCTCCGGAAAAAGCAATACATTGGCTGTCGTTCAATGTCGACACGGATTGGTGTGTAACATTTGACATCCCAGACGAGATGCTCACCGAGGCAAAAGCGCATTATAGAGACCCTGAGAAAGATAAAGATAGAAGTTTATTTGACGAGCCAGCTTCTATATGGCGAACAGAGTGGTGTCTTCAGGAGTATTCGAATAAAGATGTCCAGATCGTCAAAGCCGACAACCAGTTTGCTAATTATGTAGATGAGATTAAAAAAGAATTAGAAAAACAAGGTCCTTTTGGACGAATGATTCTTGCATTGTTATCATGACCAAAGCCGAGCAGAAATACTACGACGAGATCGCCGCCTTCATGAAGACGATCATCCGCGATGTGGTGACCGAGACCGTGGCCAAGACCATCAAGGCCGTCGAGCTCACCAAGGGCGACAGCATCAGCCAACGCCAGGCGGAGCGAGAGTTCGGGAAGTCGTGGCTCCACCAGCACATCAAGGCGGGGCTGGTGAACTACACCCAGGCCGTGTGCGACGACTACGACCACAACAACACCAAGCGCACCTTCAGCCGCGCCGAGCTGGCAGAGCTGCGCAGGGCCGAGTCGACCGACATCACCGCCTACCAACGCTTCGTCATCGCCTTTCGTCAGGTCCACGAGGGCTACGTCACCTTCGACATGATGCCCGACGGCGTGCAGGAGATGTTCCTCCGCCAACGCCTCGAAGAGACCCAACGGCGCCTCGATGTGGTGAACGCAAGGCTACACCCAAAGAAGAAAGGAGAAAAGAAATGAGCAAATCCAAAATTCAATGGACGGAAATGACCTGGAACCCCGTCACAGGCTGCACCAAGATTTCGGAAGGCTGTGCCCACTGCTATGCCGAGACAATGACCAAGCGGCTGCAAGGGATGGGTCAACAAAAATACAGCAACGGCTTCAAAGTGACACTTCACCCAGAAGCACTTCCGGAGCCAAGCAGAATAATGAAGCCTCACAAGTTTTTTGTGTGCTCGATGGCAGACCTTTTCCATAAGGATGTACCGTTTGACTTTATCGACTCCATTATGGAAGTAATTGCATTAACACCGTGGCACACTTACCAAGTCCTCACAAAGAGACACGAGAGGCTCCAGGAGTATTTCATTAGCCGAAACAACCTGCCAACCAATATGATGATCGGCGTCTCCGTTGAAAACGACAACCACATCGAAAGAATTGGCTATTTGAAGAGCATCAGCTTTTCTGGAATAAAGTTTCTTTCATGTGAGCCTCTTTTGGGCGATTTGGGCGCACTTGACCTTCAAGGCATTGATTGGGTCATAGTTGGTGGCGAAAGTGGACCACAAGGCAGGCAGATGCGCAAGGATTGGGTGTTGAACATCATGCGCCAATGCGAGGAGCAAAATGTGGCATTCTTTTTCAAGCAGTGGGGCACCTTTGGTGAAGACGGAGTGAAGCGCAACAAGAAAGCCAACGGCTGCACCATCGACGGAAAAACCTATCAAACAATAATTCTATGACCCAACAGAGCGCAATCCATGGGTCTTTGTCTATACCTTTGAACTAATCGATTAACCGCCATGAACAACACCGGATGGATAAAGATATACCGTTCACTCCTCTACTGGGAGTGGGCTGACGTGCCCGAGATGGTCGCACTGTGGGTGCGCCTCATCATCCTCGCCACGCACGAAGACACGCAGTGGCACGGCGTCACCATCAGCCGCGGCCAGCTCATCACCACCACGGCAAAGTTGTCCGCCGAGTCGGGGCTTTCCATAAAGCAAGTGCGCAACTGCCTCGACCGCCTTAAAGAAAGCGGGCAAATCTTCACGCAAACGGCAAACAAATATACCAAGATAACCATTTGTAAATATGACGATTACCAAGAAATCGAACAAGGCGAAGGGCAAACAAAAGACAATCAAACGGCAAACGATGGGCAAGCAAAGGACAAACCAACGGCAAGCAAAGGGCAAGCAAAGGGCAACAGTTCAAGAACAAAAGAACAAGAAGAATTAATTAATAACCCCCCTACCCCCTTTCAGGGGGATGCCCCCCGAAAGCCGGAAACGGTGGTTGTTGAGCAGCCCGAAAAGCCAGAAAAGCCCGCCCGCGAAAAAGCGCGCGCAGTGACGCGATACGACCGCGTGTGGGAAGAGATTTACTCGAAGTTGACCAGCAACACATTCTTCTGGACGAAGCGCGAAAACGTGGCCGTTCAGGCCATCGTGGGCCGCATCACGAAGATGATGGAGGAGGCGGGGCGCGACCCCACCGACACCGAGAAGGAAAACGCCCTGCGCTGGTTCGTCGAAAGCCTCTGGCAACTCGACGACCAATGGATCAGGACCAACTTCGTGCCGCACGTCATCGACGGCAAGTTCAATGAGTATTACAACCAACTAAAATTTGCAAAAAATGGAAAACCAAAAAACAACACAGCTGGCAACCCGACAGGCGTCAGTGCCGACTACCTCGCCCGACTCACCCAGCAGCTTGCCGGAGAGGTACAACCCCAATGAGGCCGTGACCGCCGTCATGCTGTCGCCTAAGGCCATCAACACCATGACCGCCGCCTACCGCTCAGCCGCCGACACCGCAGCCGTGTGGGAGGGCAAAGCCTACGTCCCCAGCCTCGAGCGCTGCATAAAAGACATGGGGCGCGATGCCGTTGAGGCCATGCTGAAGCTCTACCTCGTGCGCCTCAACGTGACCACCAACGCCGCCCGACCGCTCACCGAGGGCGTGATAGAGGCGATGGTGCCGGTCATCCTCAACCACATCACCAACGACCTCGACGTCACCATCAACCTTGCCGACCTGCGCATCATCTTCGACCGCGCCACCACGGGCCAATATGGAAAGCCCTACGGAGGCTACACCTGCCAGGAGGTGTGCAGCTGGTTCGACCAATACAACCGCGAGAAGATGGACGCCATCGACCAGATTGAGCGACGCCGCAAATACGATGAGCTGGGAGGCGGTCGCCGCTCCAACCATCGCGGAACGGAAATGTCACGAATGCGCGACGCCATGCACCAGTACAACCTCGAAAAATTGAAGCAAGATGCCCAGCCGCAACCATGAAATATGGGTCACATGCCCCCATTGCGGCCAGGAGTTCGACCTTCGCCGCGACTGGCCCACATGCCCGCATTGCGGCGCGAATTATGACAAAACCTCAAACAAATAACACCATGAACATCTTCACAAGAAAAAAAACACTGTTGGCCGAAATCGCCAATCTCAATGAGCAAATCCGCATCCAGGCGCGCGAGACGGACAAACTCCGCACCGCTAACACCGGCCTCAACAACCTTTGGCAAGACGCCAAGAAAAAGGCCAGGCAATTCGGCGAAGAGCGCGAAGCCCTCAAGGAAGAGCTGCGTGCCAAAGGCATGGAGTATGCCGCCGAGCTTGGCAAGAAAAACCGCCAAATCCAGCACATGCAGCTGACCATCGACGGACAACAGGCAGCCGCCGACGCGCTCAACCAGACCATCGCCGAGCTTAACGACGTCAACGCAGGCCTCGCCTCGTCCGTCAGCGACCTGAAGGCACGCCTCCGCAAGGCCACCGCCGACCGCAAACCGAAACGAAACCCCAAGGCAGCATCCAACCATGAGCAGACATCACAGCAATAACCAGCAGCTCACCCGGGAGCAAGGCGTCGCCGTGGCCGCCTTCAGCCAGGTCGAGAGCTTCATGCGCCGCGATGCCGACCGCATGAACCACCTCGTGGAGCGAACGGGCGAGTGCATCCTCATCCTCAGCGGCTACATCGCCTACCGCATCGAGATGATGATCGACGGCATCGACGGCAACTCGCCCTTCGTCATGCGCCTCCGCAACCGGTCGAACCAGATCGTCCGCGCCTGCGACGACTTCATCCGCGTCTTCGAGCCTCAGATCAAGAAAGGGGAGGAATACAAGGAAGCCTACAGCTTCTTCAGCGAGGCCATCACGCAGAGCCTCGACAGCCTCTTCGACGATCTGCATCGCGACTATGCCGACCCGTCGCTGGCCCTCACCCGCCGCGCCAAGCTCCGTTACCACGACCCCTACATGACCGACGTCAAGGAACGCCAGGCCGCCTTCGAGGATGGCTTCGTCAAGGGCTTCACCGCCTGTGTCGACGACATCCGCGCCGAGCTGGTCAAGCTCAAGGACGTTGGCGACGCCAAGGCCGTCATCGACATCAGCGCAGCCGGGCAGGTCACAATCAAACCAGTAGAGCCATGAACCAACCCACCCCAACATGTGCGGTCAACCTTGAGACCTTGGAGCGTAAATACTTCCCCTCCTTCACCGCTGCCGCCGTGCACACCGGTGTCGACAAGTGCCAAGTCTCCAAGTGCTTCCGCTCCGACACGCCCTTCAACGGCTGGTACTTCTGCCCCGCCGACAAGGTTGGGGAAAAGACCGAGCGTATCCGCTACCTCAGCAACAAGTGGATAAAGGAGGGTATGCCAGTCAAGCGGCGCAACGCCACAAAGCCGAAAGAAAGCCTCGTGAGCCTCCGCATCGACAGCCACACCGTCATCCTCGTAAAACCCGAGAACGCCACCGAGGAATATGCCGAAAAATACCGCGAGAAGCTGAAAAGCCAATCGACAAAACTACTTAAATCAACAAACCTTTAAAAATCAATCAATCATGGAAAAAAAAGAAACGACCGCCGAAGAGGCACGCCAAAATTGGCACATCATTGAAATGCAATGCACCTGGAAAGCCCGCCGCGCGCTGGCCAAAAAAAAAGCCACCGATGCCATCGCCAAGGCCAAGGCCGAAAAGGAAGAGAAGATCAAGTACATCAACGAGCAATGCGAGGCCCAGAAGCGTGCCATCCACGACCTCTATGATGCCGGCGAAGCCAAGATCATGGAGACGTTCAACGACGAGCTGCTCAACATCGCCCGCGAACAGGACGAATACATGCACCGCTTCCGCAACTACGTCGCCAGCCTGCCCAAGGACGAGCAAGCCGCCTACGACACCAGGGAGGAAAGGGAATGAAATGTTACCTTAATTGCACAAGCTGCAAGTCGCCTGTGTGGGGATGGTTCGGTGCATGGTACTATCCCCGCACATGCGGCAAGGGCATGACAACGGTGCCAGGATCATCCGTGTGCCCGTCTTGGCATCCTAAGACCTACACGCAGCTCGAATTGAAGCTGTAGCAAGAAAGCGGGGAAACACCCCGCCCCGTGCGGGAAGTCGCACGAAAACGAAGGAAAAAGCATTGTAAAACACGCCGCCGCCATCCGCGGCACCAGGTCGGGAACTGCGCGAAAGCCCAGGGGTAAGTATTCCATATACGGCGGTTCGATTCCGCGCCCGACCACATGGAAGACAAACACAATAAAAAAACATTGTCATGGAACTGTACCTGCCTCCTATCAACGCCATCATCCCCAAGTCGTCGGAATACTACAAGACGACCGAGACCTTCCTCCGCCTCTCCAAGGCCAACCGCGAGAAGGCGATCAAGTACTGGAGCGACCCCAAGAACCACGAGCGCGTCGACAAGAAGGCCAAGCCACTCGACGTGTTCGACATGGATGGCAACTTCGTGGCCACCTACCCGTCGAGTCGCAAGGCAGCCCAAGCCCTCGGAATCCAGAAAAAGATGGAAAGCAACATCAGGGCAACGGCGAGAGGCGCTGGCCACAAGTCGATAAAGGGCTTCCAATTCCGCTTTCACAAGGAAGGCGTGACCAAGATAGAACCATGGGCGAAAGCTCCGCACAAGCCGCACAGAAGAGGCTACCACCGCGACAACAGCAACCTGCAGAAGCCGTGCTTCGAGTTGGACGACCGCTGGGGCGTGCTGCGCCGCTGGGATAGTCTCAAGGAATGCGCCGCCGACTTGGGCTGCTCATACTCGGCTCTGTGGCGTGCCATGTCAGAGAACAGACCATGCAAAGGACACTTAATCAAGACAGCGAGCAAGTAAAAGAAAGGATATAACCATGGAAAAAGACCAACACCAACACATCCACCAAGCCACCGACAAAAGGCTGGCCGAAATGTTGAGAAGCATAATTTGTCTCCGCGACGCCAGCGGTCGCTGTTACTTTCAAAACCCGCACGAAGCGATTGAAATAGTAAATGAAGCTGCCCGCCGCCTCGAAAATTACCAACCGCGTGAAACTTTCAACCACGAAGCCTTTAAATGATGGAAGACAAACACAATATATTACCACCCGACGAAGACTACCGCGATCCCGACGGCTGCGGCTGCGTCATCAGCATCGCCCTGGTCATCGTCATCTTCGCCATCGCCGCAGGGCTGTGGCTCTTCACAAATTAGAGAACACAATGAAAAAAGACATCGAACACTCATTGCAAGTGTGCTGCGTGCATTGGTTTCGCATGCAATATCCGCAATATGCCACGCTCCTCTTTGCCGTGCCCAATGGAGGTGCGCGCAACGCCATCACAGGCGCAAGGCTCAAGGATGAAGGCGTCACCGCTGGCGTCGCCGACCTCATCCTGTTGCTTCCTCAATGGTTTACGACATGGAGAGGGCGGCAAGGCTGCTTGTATGCTGGCCTCTGCATCGAGATGAAGACCCCCATAGGCAGACAATCGCCCGAGCAGCGCGCCTGGCAAGCCGCCATTGAGGCGCACGGCTACAAATACGCCATCGCCCGCGATGTGCTGGGCTTTGTAAAAATCATACAAGAATACATGGAAAAAACACAATAAATCATGCTTTTTGTGTATCTTCGCCCAACAAGGCCAACCCCATGCGCAGCGTCGTCACCATCCGCATCCCAGAAGAGTATGTCGGCATGCTCGAGCACATCGCCCTCACCCTCCACGAGCGGGAGATTGAGGTCAAGGATGCTGTGCTCATCAAGACGGTTTTGTTGACCGGCATCCGCGCCATCAACCTCAAGATCACACAAGGCATCAACATCTTCGACGACAACAACAATGAGAGAGACAACGAAACAGACCATCGACCGCCTCATCCGTGAAAAGGGCTGCAGCCTCTATGGCTACGCCGACGCCGCCCACCGTGGCGCCACCTACGAGCAGGTGCTGTCCACCTACCGCCCTGGCGAAGACTTCGCCCAATGCTGGCGCCGGGCTTACAACGCCGTCATCGCCCGCGAGAAGTACGACACCAAACGCAGAAAGGAGGTGCCCTATGGCGCGCATATTTAGGCCCGAGCCGAAACCCAAGAAGCCCAGCTACCAGTACCACCGCCGACACGAGCTGGTCTACAACGACCCGCGCTGGCGTCCTTTGCGTGAGCAGGTGATGGCCCGCGATGGCGGCCTCTGCCAGGAGTGCCTTGCCAAAGGCATCCTCACACCCGCCACACAGGTGCACCACCGCATCAGCCCTTTCCAGCGGGGATTGAGCCAACAGGACTTCGACTTCTACGCCTGGGACCTCTCCAACCTCGAAGCCATCTGCCGCGACTGCCACGCCGCCATCCACGCCAAGGAGGGGCAGACAACATGGAATTAAAGGATAAATACAAACTCTTGCTCAACACATTTGAGGCTAAAGAAAGCGAAAATTTCAGCGATACAATATCGCGCGTCTTGTTTTCATCAAATCGCAACGCATATTTTGATAAATACAAGGAATTATTCCCTGATTTGAATGAGGACGAATTGCGAAGCTGTTGGCAATTCTGGCACGCCGACCGCGAAGAAAAGAAACAAGACTACACATCAACACCATTAGCCACACTTTGCGCGAAGCTCTTGTTGAAAGATGGCGGAAATGTGTTGTATGATTGTTGTGCCGGAAGCGGCACATTAAGTGTCGCAGTGTGGTCGCAAAATAATGACATTACCATTATATGTGAGGAGTTGGACGGAGAAGTGATTCCTCTTCTTCTATTCAACCTTGCAGTGCGCAACATACCAGGCGAAGTGAGAAATGGAAATGCGTTGACCGGCGAAACTGAACGAGCATGGCGATTGACTCGTGGCCAGAGTTATAGTTCTATCGAGGAAATGATGTTTGTCCCAGACTATCCAATTAAGGCTGACATTGCAATTTCAAATCCTCCTTTCAATATCCGTATGGATGGAAAGAAACAAAACTTCAGTTTTTGCGAAAGATGCCTGCAAGTTGCCGAAAAAGCCGTTGTGATATTGCCTGCCGGCTCTTCAACCAGCAATGATGAGGTCGATTTCAGAAAGTCATTGATTGAAAGACATAAGGTTATTTCGTGCATACAAATGCCATCTGGACTTTTCGAAAGCACTGGAGTTGTGACGGCAATTTATCTTCTCGGTAATAATAACATTAACGGCGCGGTGTCTCTTGTTGACGCAACGAAAGCTGGTAGCACTTACATTCGAGAGCAACGAGGAGAAGGGAGTAAATCTCATACCGAAAGGATTTACAAAAAAGAAATGGCAACCTTTACCGATGTGCAAATGGATGCCATCTGCACAATGACACAGCACGAGTCAGAAGTGTCGAAGATAGTGAGTGTTGAAGAGCTTGCGGAAAAAAAATACAGCCTTCAGTTCGGAAACTATAAGATTATTTCTCCCGACGAAGGCAACACATTACACCGCGACTTTAACGACATTATCAATGATATAAATAAAATAAATCGGGTACGGAACACATTGAAGGTCACGATAAATAAAGTATGGGCAGAACAGCTTGGCCTTAAGATAATCCTCGACCTTAGCAATGAGAATAAGGAAGTAACGGCCAAAATAAATGACTCCCTTTCAAAACTTGGGATTAAAGAAAAAATAGTCGAAGCTGATTACATCGCACAGACCAATAGCAAGGAATTGAAAATAGTTCAGATGGACAAAGAAATGCTTTCCCCTGTTTTTGAATCATTCCTAATGTTATGGAGGCAGCATATAACCACGATGAATAATATGGAGAATTTGTATTTAGCCGAATTGAGAGACTCTCTACTTGAGCCTTTAATGACCGGAAGATTAAGTTTTGAAGAATAAAAAATAATTTTTTCCAGGCGGGAGGGGTAGCAAAAAAAGTTTGGCCATCGCCGTCAAACCTCCCCCCGAATCGCGTAAAACATATTTGGAATTTTCATAAACGGGGGCTGATTGGGTCTATGTCGTTGAAATTGTCTATCTTTGCCCAACAAGCACCAACACCATGGACATTGACAAGCACATGCGGGCCATTAGGCGATACCTCAAGGAGGAGAAGCACCTGACCAAGGTCGACGAGATGACGCTGGAGCTGCTGCGCTCAGACCTCGAGACCTTGGAGATGATCAAGGCTGAGCTGAGGCCTCACACCATCATCGACAAGGATGGCAAGGAGGCCACCATTGGCGGCATGACCACCGTGGACCAGTACGGGCGCACCATCCCGTCGCCATTCCTCCGTGAGAAGGACCGCGTGATCAAGCGGGTGCTGGAGTATGAGAAGAAGCTCGGACTGTCGCCATACGACCGCAAGAAGTTGGAGGTGGAGAGTGCCGACGAGAAGTCGCCGCTCGAGCAGTTCATCGACGCCAAGCCCACCGACCCCTTCAACCTACCCAACCAGTTAGACCTCTTCGATGTCGACAGCCTGTGACATATCAAAGGCTCGGTGGCACCGTTACGCGCTCGATGTGGTTGGCGGCAAGGTGGTGGCGTGCAAGCAGGTCATCCAAACCTGCCAA
>Ga0310691_10007856_pt1 | contig 11044 bp, 9 predicted proteins | sample 176DNAGHGlowgp2_FD_203887 | JGI IMG/M metagenome (GOLD analysis project Ga0310691, IMG submission 203887) | Sheep rumen microbial communities from Palmerston North, Manawatu-Wanganui, New Zealand - 1766 DNA GHGlow gp2 (v2) (version 2) | ecosystem: Host-associated > Mammals > Digestive system >... | reverse complement strand
TGGTAAATGTCTTGTCCATAATAGTCAACGTGGTGCCACTGGCGTAGTTCATCTCGCCAGCTTTTTCTGCAGGAAACTGATAGGTCACGTTTCCCGATACCACGTTCAGTGTCTGAGCCTGTACTGCTATTGCGAGCACGAAGGCTATGATGAGGCTATATATTTTTCTCATTTTATCGTTATCTTAAATGTTTTCTGCCTGCTCTTCAAAATATATAGTCCAGGTTTAAGCGAACTCTTTGCCTCATTGATATTCAGGTACTTAACAAGTTTGATGCCTCCTGTTGTAAAGACCTCTACAATCTCATCTTCCGAAGTGTCTGTGTCGCTGATACCTGTCAGGTCGGCCTGTCGTGTGAAATACATCTTGCTAAGATCACACAGCGAGAAAGACTGCGTGCCTTCAGCATTCTTAGCTACAAGTTTTCCTTCACTAATTGTGATGGTGAGCGACTCCACAGCAAAGGCTGTCGTGGTGCCCTCCGTATTCTGAAACACCAGGTAGGGGTATTCATAGGCCTGCACTTGGAGTGTGCCCAACGTTATCAGGGTCGTAAGAACCAATTTTTTCATTTTTGTGTTCGTTTTGTATGTCGTCAATAAAAAGACTGTTTGCTTGCAAAGTTAGTCTTTTTCGATATCCAGACCAAACTTTTTAAGCAAACAGTCTTATATTTTCAGTGAAAAGTCGTCTACCTTATTTATAGAGGTAGCGTTTGATACTCTTCTTAGGAGTCTTTGCAAATTCCTCCTCGTGAATTTCAATCTCCGAAATCTTCTCGTAGGCAGGAAGTGTTTCATTCAGCGTGTTGCGGTTCTGCTCCATCACACCTGCGATGTCGTCCATCGTGAAGTTGAGATTCTTGGCTTCGTCGAGATCAGGGTGAACCAAAGCCACGAGCTTGTTGTCGCGCTGCACCACGATGCTCTCAACTACCAAAGCCATTGAGTTGAGCTTATCCTCAATCTCCTCAGGATAGATATTCTGTCCGTTGGGTCCCAGCAGCATGTTTTTTGAGCGTCCATTGATGAACACGTTTCCGTAAAGATCCATCGTACCGAGGTCGCCTGTGTGATACCAGCCATCCTTGTCGATAGTAGCAGCTGTAGCCTCCTCGTTCTTATAGTAACCCAACATCACGTTCAGACCGCGTGCCAGGATTTCGCCAGGGATAGTGGCTGGGTCTGGTGAGTCAATCTTCACCTCCATGTGAATCACTGAGCGTCCGCAAGAGCCAGGCACGAACGAGTGCCAGTCGCTATAGCAGATGATTGGTGCACACTCCGTAGCACCATAGCCCACGGTATAGGGGAAGTTGATGCGATGCATAAACTGTTCCACCTCCTGATTGAAGGCTGCACCACCGATAATAATCTCATAGACATTATCACCAAAGGCCTTGAGCACCTCCTTGCATATCATCTCGCGTACCTTTGTAGAGATGATAGGCATCTGCAGGAGCAGGCGCATGCGGTTGTTCTGAATCTTGGGGAACACTTTCTTGCGGATAATCTTCTCGATAACCAGAGGCACGGCGATGATAATCTTCGGCTTCACCTCGGCAAAGGCCTGTGCGATGATGGCAGGCGATGGGGTGCGGTTCAGGTAATACACATGACAGCCATGAAGGAATTCAAACAGGAATTCGAAGGCCATACCATACATGTGAGCCATAGGCAGGATAGAGATAATCCTGTCGCCCTTCTTGATGGTTGTGCCCAGCACGTTGCAAGCGAAGTCATAGTTCGACCACAAAGCACGATAAGGAATCATCACACCTTTTGAGAATCCCGTGGTACCACTGGTATAGTTGATCAGCGCCAACTCATCAGGACTCTGCTCAATATAGTAATTGATATGCTCCTTGCGGAAGTACTTGGGATATTTCTGTCCGTAGAGGGCGTTCAGGTTCTCTCGAGCATAGGTGAGTTTCTCTGAGCGCGACACAAGGAGTGAGTAGTCCGTGTTACGGATGATACCCTCCAAGTTAGGCATCTGCTCAGGATCTATCGTTCCAGCTACGTGGTCGCCGGCAAAGAGCAACTTTGCATCAGAGTGGTTCACGATGTTATGAATCTGCTCTGGCATAAATTCATGCAGGATGGGCACAGCAACGGCACCATAGGTCAACGTGGCAATGAAAGCCACTGCCCACTGGCTGCTGTTTCGTCCGCAGAGTGCAATCTTATCACCTTTCTGTACGCCTGAGTTCTCGAAAAGGATATGCACCTTCTCAATCTTTCTGGCTACATCGTGGAACTGCAACGTCTGTCCCTTATAGTCGGTCAGCGCGTCAGCATCCCAGTTGACTATGATACTTTCCTGTATTAGTTTATTAAAACTCGGTATTGTTTCCATATCTTAGATTTATTTTATGCTTGGTATAGATAACGCTTAATGCTCTTTTTGGGAGTCTTCTGGAACTCCTCTTTACGCAGGGCGATGCGGCTGATGCGACTATAGGCAGGCAGCTGTGCATTCAGGTTCTCGCGGTTCTGGTCCATCACGGCTTCCAGTTCCTCTTGTGAGAAATTCACCACCTCGTCCTGATCAGGATAGACCAGTGCCACCAGCTTGTCGCCGTCCTGCACCACCAGACTTTCTGAAACCATAGGCATAGAGTTGAGCTTGTCCTCAATCTCCTCAGGATATACGTTCTGTCCGCTGGCACCCAGCAACATGTTTTTGATGCGTCCACGGATAAAGATATTCTGCTTCTCGTCCATCGTACCCAGATCGCCCGTGTGATACCATCCGTCCTTGTCGATAGCCTGATGGGTGGCTTCCTCGTTCTTATAGTAGCCCAGCATCACGTGCTTACCGCGAGTGACAATCTCGCCAGGGATAGTCAGCGGGTCGTTGCTCAGGATGCGCACCTCCATATCGTCCACCGGACAGCCGCATGAGCTGGCAGCAAACTCCTTATAGTCGCGATAACTGATAAGAGGGGCACACTCCGTAGCACCATAACCCACGGTAATGGGGAATCCGATGCTCATCAGGAACTGCTCAACCTCCTTAGACAGGGGAGCACCACCCACAATGACCTCGTAGGCACGGCCACCAAAAGCCTCGTACACCTGATGACAGATGCGTGCCTTCACCTTTGATGACACGATAGGCATCGCCATCAGCAGTTTCATCCTGTTGGTCTGTATGATGGGGAACACCTTCTTGCGGATAATCTTCTCGATGATCAGTGGCACTGATACCACCAGCGTAGGACGTACCTCCGTGAATGCCTGGGCAATCAGCGTAGGTGATGGCAGACGGTTGAGGAAAAACAGGTGACAGCCGTTGCAGAAGCCGAAGATAAACTCGATGGCCAGTCCATACATGTGGGCCATAGGCAGAATGTCGAGCATGGGGTCGCCAGCCTTGACTTTAGAACCCAGATGGCGCAGACAAAATGTCAGGTTGCCCATGATGGCGCGATAGGGTAGCATCACACCTTTCGAGAATCCTGTGGTACCGCTGGTATAGTTAATCAGCGCCAGTTCCTCGGGGGTGTCCTCATGATAGTGTACGTGCTCCTTTCTGAATGCCTTTGGATACTTCTCGCCAAACATCATATTCAGATGCTCGCGTGCATACGTCAGTTTCTCTGAACGTGATACCATAAGCGAGAAATCTGGCAGGAACACGATACCTTCCAATGCCGGCATCTGCTCTGGGGCTATCTCCTTGGCGATATAATCACCAACGAAGAGTGCCTTGGCACCTGAGTGATTGACGATGTTATGAATCTGTTCGGCATTGAATTCGTGGAGGATGGGCACTGCCACAGCCCCGTAGGCCAATATTCCCAGGAAGGTTACTGCCCAGTGAGCGGAGTTGCGTCCGCAGATAGCAATTTTGTCACCTTTCTCAATACCACAGTTCTCAAAGACGATGTGAAGTTTTTCTATTTTACGGGCTACGTCATGAAACTGCAACGTCTGCCCTTGATAATCCGTCAAGGCATCGGCGTCCCAGTTGTTGATAATGGCGTCGTAAATATACTTGTTAAAGCTAATATTAGAGCTCATTGCACAATTTTCAAAATTTTGTGCAAAGGTACAATGTTTTTTGCACAAATCAAAAAAAATCGTGCAATTTTTTAGTCAAATTTGTTAATTTAGGAAAAATAGACGAATATGCGCAACTTTTCGAATTATTCGTAGTGCATCGAACGTGCCGGATGGATGAAAAGAATCAAAATGCACGGCAACAGAAGTACTACGGCACACGACAGGATAGTCTGCAGATTGATGATGGCAATCAACAGCGGATTCAGTTCCATGGGAGCCTCGCTCACGTAGTAAGTCTGGGCGTCGAGCGTGATGATACCCGTGTATTGCTGTAGCATCACCAGTCCTATGCCCAGCACGTTGCCCCATAGCATGCCGCGTGCTGTTATCATGATGCCGTAATACATGAAAGTCTTGATGATGCTGCCGTTGCCTGCTCCCAGCGCTTTCAGGATACCAATCATCTGCGTGCGTTCCAATATAATAATAAGGAGACCGCTGATCATGGTGAAGCCTGCCAGCGAAACCATCAGTCCCAAGATAATCCATACGTTGACATCCAGAAGTTCCAGCCATGAGAACACCTGCGGATACACCTCCGTGATGGCATAGCTCACAGTGGTGTTGCCGTCGCGATCGGTTTGTCCCTTCAGCGAGCGGAGCACGTTCAGGTTCGTGGGCTTCAGTTGTTCAAAGTCGTTGACCAGCAGTTCGGCACCCGAGCATTGCAGGCTGTCCCATCCGTTGAGTCGCTGCGTCACGTACAGGTCCGTCAAGCATATCTGGTCGTCAAAACGCTTCATGTTGGTCTGGTAGATGCCACAGATAGTGAAGCGGCGTGCCCTCACGTCGTCCTGACCAATGAAATAGGCAAACAACTTATCGCCTGTTTTCACGCGTAGTTTTTGGGCGATAGTCTTTGAGACGACCAACGGATATTTCGTCTTATCGTCCGAGAACTGAGGCAGCGTTCCCTCTACCAGATTCTCGCTGATAAATGTTGTGTCGTATTCCTGTCCGATACCTTTCAGCATCACCCCCAGGAAGTCCTCGTCGGTCTTCAGGATGCCCTGCGTCATAGCGAAGCGTTCCGCATGGCGTACGCCTTCTACTGCTTCATAGGCCTTCAGCGTACTGTCGTTAATGCAGATGGGGTAGCCCGTAGCCTGCACGTTGTACACCTGAATGTGACTTCCGAAACCTGCCACCTTCTCACGGATAGCATGTTTGAAGCCCAGTACCACGCTCACGGTGATGATCATCACAGCCAGTCCGATAGCCACACCGATGGTCGCTATACGAATAGCTGGGCGGCTCACCTTGCGGCGGTCGCCCTTATCGCTATAAATCCTCTTGGCTATGAATAATGGGAAGTTCAATTGTCAATTATCAATTATCAATTGTCAATTGAGTTACTCCGCAACTCTTCCCGGATATGCCTCCAGCGCCTTCTGCAGCACCACGAGTGCCTTCATCAGGTCTTCCTTCTTCAGCACGTAGGCTATACGCACCTGATTGATGCCTGCGCCAGGTGTGGTGTAGAAACCAGCTGCAGGAGCCATCATCACGGTCTGTCCCTCGTACTCAAATTCCGACAGACACCAGCGACAGAATTTCTCTGCATCGTCAACAGGCAGTTTGGCCACTGTATAGAAAGCACCCATTGGGATAGGCGAATAGACGCCAGGTATGCGGTTCAGTCCGTCAATCAGGCACTTACGACGCTCTACGTACTCATCATACACATCGCGATAGTAGTCCTCTGGTGCATCCAGTGATGCCTCGGCCACAATCTGTCCAATGAGTGGGGGAGAGAGGCGTGCCTGACAGAATTTCATCACAGCTGCACGTACCTCTTTATTCTTAGTAATCAGTGCGCCGATGCGGATACCGCACTCAGAGTAGCGCTTCGACACAGAGTCAATCAGAATCACGTTCTGCTCGATGCCCTCCAGATGGCAGGCCGAGATATAGGGTGAACCGGTGTAGATATACTCGCGATATACCTCGTCAGAGAAGAGGTACAGGTCGTATTTCTTCACCAAGTCGCGAATCTGGTTCATCTCGCGGCGGGTGTAGAGATAGCCCGTGGGGTTGTTGGGGTTACAGATCATGATGGCACGTGTGCGCTCGTTGATCAGTTCCTCAAATTTCTCTACCTTGGGCAATGAGAAACCTTCCTCTATCGTCGTGGCGATGGTGCGAATCTTGGCACCAGCCGAGATGGCGAAAGCCATATAGTTGGCGTAGGCAGGCTCTGGAACGATGATTTCGTCGCCAGGGTTCAGGCATGACAGGAATGCGAAGAGTACCGCCTCACTACCACCACTGGTAATGATGATATCATCTGCCGTCACATTGATGTTGTATTTCGCGTAGTAGCCCACCAATTTCTCGCGGTAGCTCTGATAGCCCTGCGATGGTGAATACTCCAGGATAGAACGGTCTATCTGCTTCAGCGCATCCAGTCCCACCTGCGGTGTAGGCAGGTCGGGCTGACCAATGTTCAGGTGATACACCTTTGTTCCGCGTTTCTTAGCGGCAACAGCCAGTGGAGCCAATTTTCTGATTGGCGACTCTGGCATTTCCAGTCCTCGTACTGATATTTCTGGCATCTTGTTTATGTACTAATTTTATAATTGCGTGCAAAGTTACGATTTTCTTCCGATATAACAACAAATAAATCTGAAAAAAACGGCTTTTGCTTGCTCATTTCGGATTTTATGCGTATTTTTGCACGTCAAAATTAAGCGCATAACGTATGAATTTCGAGGAATTGCTGAATGTTCAGGAGGGACAGAAACCTCATCGCGAGTCAACCCCGCTGGGCAGTTACTATCGCCGACAGGTGGATGGCAAATACCGCTATGTCATTGATCTGAGGCCCGAACTGACAGACAGTATCGTGTTTTGTGAAGCCTTGAAGCAGGAGCAGCAATGGGCTGCGCGCCAGCGTGGCAAAAATCAGCTCCACTATAATCTGCATCAAGACAGTGGTGGTCTGCTCTATGAAGTGGAATTGGAGCAGGGACATTTCCTGACGCTTCGCTCGCTCCTCGAACAGAATCCTGCTGCTGTGGCTGGAAAGGACTTTGTGGACAATATCGTCATGCCGCTTATCGAGTATGGCTCTACCCTCAATGAGGCAGGCGTGCTCCATCTCTGTTTTGCACCTAATAATGTCTTTGTGCGCAAGAGCGACAATCACCCCTTCCTGCTTACTCATGGGTCGTTCTATAAGGCTATGTCCGATCAGCGCGAACTCTTTGCCGGCGCAGAGGATTATGTGGCTCCCGAGGTGCTTGCCGGACAGGAGGCTACAGACTGCAGCGATGTCTATTCTATGGGAAAACTCATCGCTTTCCTTCACGAACAGGGTGACATGTCTTTTGAGTATAAGCAGGTGGTGAAGAAGGCCACAGCCGAAGACCCCGCGAAGCGTTATAAGTCGTTGGACGAGATGCGCAAGGCCATTATCCAGATGCGCAGCATGCGTCGCTCAGCCCTGCTCATGGCAGCCAGTTTGATTATCTCCCTCTTGGTCGTCTATTTCTATGTCAGTTCGCTGCCCGAGACTACCAATGTAGAGTTCGTAGAACCTGCCCAGCAGCAGACTAACGACCTCTTCACCAGCGACGAACTGGACGAGGATACGGCCTTCCTGGCTGATACAGTAGACCTCTCTGACGATGAAATGATGAAGAAGGCCGAGATGATTTACCGTAAGCGTTATCAGAAGGCTGCCGATAAGATTCTTTCAAGAGTTTATAACAGTAAGCACATGGGCTCGTCTGAGAAGAGTTTCATGGCCAATTCCCAGTCAATGGCCGAGGAACTGCTCAAGGTGCAACAGGAACTGGCTGGCGAGGCTGGCTTGCCCGATGGATTGGCTGGCCGCATCGGTCACGAGATTGTAGAGCAGCTCACCCAGCAAAAACAGAAAGGCCTCAGTCGTAATGGCTATATCAGGCCCGAGAAAGACGAATAGTAACAAAGGAAAAAGACTATCGTCTTAACTCCTTTCGCTCGGCGCTTGCGACGCTTTTACAAAGGTCGCAGACCGACTAAAAGAACTCCTTAACAAAAAAACATAATTAATAGGTATATACAAAAATGATGAGAAGTAGAACAGCAACATGGTTTGAATGTAAGATTCGTTATGAGAAGACAATGGAAGATGGTATGCAGAAAAAGGTCACCGAGGCTTATGTCGTCGATGCCCTGAGCTTCAGCGAGGCCGAGGAGCGTATCATCGAGGAGATGTCTTCATATATCAGTGGTGAGTTTAATGTCACCGACATCAAGAAGGCACCTTATGGCGAGATCTTCTTCAGCGATCAGGAGATGGCCGACCGCTGGTACAAGGCAAAACTGCAGTTTATCACCCTCGACGAGAAGACTGAGAAGGAGAAGCGCTCTAACGTGAACTACCTCGTTCAGGCTGGCTCGTTCAATGGTGCCGTGAAGAATCTGGAAGAGGTGATGGGCGGCACGATGATTGACTATTCTATCGTCAGCGTCAACGAGACCACGCTCATGGATGTCTTCGAGCACCTGGCAAAGGCCAATAAGCAGGACGATAAACCTGAATTCGAAGGATAATTTTACGCTGCTTTATGTATCCTGTAAAAGAGAAATTAAACGAAGTGCGAGAGTCGCTCCCTCAGGGGGTGCAGCTCGTGGCCATCAGCAAGTTCCATCCCGAGGAATATATTACTGCAGCCTACGAGGAAGGTCAGCGCGTCTTTGGCGAGAGCCACGAGCAGGAGCTTGCCCGCAAGGTGCAGTCGCTGCCCAGCGATATCGAGTGGCATTTCATCGGTCATCTGCAGACCAACAAGGTGAAGTATATCGCCCCTTACATCTCTATGATTGAGGCGGTGGACTCGCTGAAGCTGTTGCGCGAAATCGAGAAGCAGGCTGCTAAGGCCGATAGGGTGGTGCGTGTGCTGCTGGAACTGCATATCGCTGAGGAGGCCACGAAATACGGACTCACCCTTGATGCCTGTCGTGAGCTGCTGGCTGATGGCGAGTGGCGACAGATGTCTCATGTGCAGATTTGCGGACTGATGATGATGGCGTCAAATGTGGATGACGAGGCGCAGATAGCGCAGGAGTTCCAGACGGCTGCCCGTTTCTTTGACGAGGTGAAGCAGCAGTATTTCGCCACCGACGATGCTTTCTGCGAGCGCTCCTGGGGCATGAGCCACGACTATCACATCGCCGTCCAAAACGGTTCCACTATGGTGCGTATCGGTACCACCATCTTCGGACCCCGTGTTTATTAAGCTTGAAGTTGAATAGACTATCGTCTTAACTCCTCTAACTCCTTTAACTCCTTAACTCCTAAAAAATGGAAGATAGCATACTGAATAAATACCTCGACGAGATAGGTCGCGAGCAACTGCTCACCGAAGAGCAGGAGTCACGCCTCTCGGCTCGTATCCTTCAGGGTGACGAGCGGGCGCTGAAACGCCTGATCGAGGCCAACCTGCGTTTCGTTGTAGTCATAGCCCGTCAGTATCAGGGACAGGGCCTGTCTATGGAAGACCTCGTCAGCGAGGGCAACCTGGGACTGATGAAGGCTGCACGTAAGTTTGACGCCACTCGCGGACTGCGTTTCGTCAACTATGCCGTTGTCTTCATCCGTCAGCAGATAGAGAAGGCCGTACGTAAGGAGAGTGACGAGCAGCGTGTAGAGAGCACCCGCGACGGACAGACGCGTTCGGTGGATGCCCCACTGGGTTCCAAGGCCAATGTCAGTCTGCTGTCCGTACTGGTCAATGCCGACTCTCCGCAGGCCGACCAGCGCGTCTATAATGCCAATCTCGAGGATGCCATCGAGCGTTCTTTGCAGACGCTCAACGAGCGTGAGACCACTGTTATCAATGCCTTCTTCGGTATTGGTGAGGAGCGTCAGACGATGGCCGAGATAGCCGAGCGCATGTCGTTGAAGCGCGAGCGCGTCCGTCAGATACGCGACAGGGCCGTGCGGCGTCTGAAGAAAAACATGAAATTATTCCGTAAATAAAAAATGGCTCCCGAAGCACATGCGCTTCAGGAGCCGTTTTTTTTACCTTTTTACTTTTTTACCTTTTCACGCCATGCACGAGCTCACTCCCAGTGCCGTTGCGATGGCCGACAGAATACTAATCGCTGTCTGAATTGCGAACTTCCAAATTTCCTTCTTATCTTTCATAATGCTTTACTGTTTAAATTTCACACTGATTGATTTTTTTATGTCACACAGAAAACACAGAAATCACGGAAATAGCTGCGCGCGGAGTTTTTTTGTGTCCCGCAGAAATTGCAGAAATCACAGAAATTTTTATTTGCTCTGCAAATATTGGTAGGCGCAGCCTTTCTGTGATTTCCGTGATTTCTGTGTGAAAATTCACTATTTGTGCGCAGCCTTTCTGTGATTTCCGTGATTTCTGTGTGAGATTAGAGCCTAGTCCATGTTGCCCCCCGAGTTGTCGGTGTTGCCGCCGCCGTTATCTCCTGAGCCCTGACCACCATTCTCGCCTGAGCCCTGGCCGCCACTATCTCCGCCCTCAGTCTGACCGGCTCCCTCTCCGTTCGGAGAGGGCTGGGGTGAGGTGTCATCTTCCACCTCGCCTGAGGTTGAGGTCACTCGCTTCACCTCCTTACCGTCTCGGTCGTAGCAGGTAATCTGCACGGCGGTCTTCGCCAGCTCGTCCTTCAGATCCACGCTGGGGGTGAAGATGATGCGGCGGCTGGAAATCAGGCTCGTCTTCACGTCGTTCACGTTCTCCACAGCCTTGCTTCGCAGTCCGAAGCGCATAGAGCCCAGTCCGGGCAGAGCCACCGAGTGGCCTTCCGTTGCCCATGCCTTAATCACTTCGCCAGCTGCATCCCAGCAGGCCTTCATCACGCCCTGACTTACGCCACTGCGCAGGGCAGCCTCCTTGATCACCTTAGCCTGAGTCAGGCTGGTGTACAGGTCGGCCTTCATCACATAGCGGTACTTGCCCGCCGTTTCCTTGTCAAACTTCAGCAGTCTCTCTACTGC
>Ga0310691_10007855_pt1 | contig 11045 bp, 13 predicted proteins | sample 176DNAGHGlowgp2_FD_203887 | JGI IMG/M metagenome (GOLD analysis project Ga0310691, IMG submission 203887) | Sheep rumen microbial communities from Palmerston North, Manawatu-Wanganui, New Zealand - 1766 DNA GHGlow gp2 (v2) (version 2) | ecosystem: Host-associated > Mammals > Digestive system >... | reverse complement strand
AAAAGTGTGTTAAGTGCGGTAAGTGTGTAAAAATATGTTCGGAATCCGAACATAATGCACTGATAAAAAAAGAAAAATGTATAGAACTAAATAAAAACGCATGCGAAGGATGTTCGCTTTGTTCCCATGTATGCCCTCAGGAAGCAATAACAATGATGACAATATAAATATAATAATTTGTATCAACTTCCGACTGAATATCTCAAACTCGTGATACTTTAACTCAAAATCCCTGATATAGAACAACGCATTAAAAAAGTCCCGTAATAACAGGACTTCTAAGTAAATGGCGGGGTTGACGTTGCAAGGTTCGAACTTTTTAAGAAATTTTACGAACATCTTAACGATACCCCTACTGCCCGAAAGATATGCTATCTCATATCTTCGCTCAAAATAGTAGCATAAATATTAAAAATTATCAAAACATATATTTTTAAACTTTATTTATCTATATATATTTTTTTCAAAATCCTAATAAACTCTTTCAGGCTGTCCTTTTTGTCGTTAGTATGAACACATAAATAACATTCAAATTTTTCTTCACAATCAAATGGAATCCATGCAAATTCACCTGTGTAATCTTGGAAAAATCCGGGAGTTAAACAGATTCCTTTATCTGCAAGAATATTTGTCATTGTTGTTTCATGGGTTTCTGAATTTAAATAATCAATATCAATAGAATTTATTATTCTTTGTTGCAAAGCTCTCAATTGTGGTGGAGAACCTCCTCCGACCATCAAAGTCCTTCCTGTTAAATCAGATATTTTTGCCGTTTTTAGTTTAGCAAGTTCATCATCTTTTTTTGTTATTAAATAAATTCTGCTTGTATAAAGATGAATAAGTTTTGTATCAGGGACGTGTTTCATTTCATTATCGAATGTGAAAAATATATCCTGATTACCTTTTAGGAATTCTTCCGGTTTGTAAAATCCATTAAATATCGGTGTAATTGAAATATCTGGGTATTTCTTGCCAAATTCTTTCATTGCCTGTGGTAGATAGTATATACATGATCGAGTCGGTAAACCTATTGTAATGTTATCAGAATACATCTTGCTGAAATTCTGTGCTTGTTCAATACCCCTTTGTAGTTCTTCTTTTATCGTTCTTAATGTAGCAACAAATTGTTGCCCAGCGGGGGTTAATGTTGTACCTTTTCCTGACCTTTCAAAAAGCAGAAAATTGAGTTCTTTTTCAACTTCTTTAATCTGATAAGTTAAAGTCGATTGTGAGATATACAGATTTTCTGCTGCTCTGTTAAAATTCTGTGTTTGAGCAAGTTCCAATATGTAATCAATTTGTTTTGTGTTCATTTTTTCGTCCTTAATTATGCCCTCTTTTATATATTTACCCCAATCGAATTTTTAAATCAATAATTTAATATTTCAATTTGAAAAATCATTAAACATAATTTATCATAAAAATATAAAAAAGGAGATATATTATGCAATATGTAAAATTAGGCAACACGGGTGTTGATGTTTCAAGAATTTGTTTAGGATGTATGAGTTTTGGAAAACCGGGGAAAGAAAACGGTGTTTTCCCTTGGGCAAAAGATTATGAAGATGCAAAACCTATTTTTAAAAAAGCAGTTGATTTAGGTATTAATTATTTTGATACGGCTAATGTTTATCAACTGGGAACAAGTGAAGAAATCACAGGTCGTTTGATTAAAGAATACGGTTTAGACAGAGATGAAATCGTTGTTGCGACAAAAGTACATTTTGGCATGCGTGAAGGCAGACCAAACGGTGCAGGTTCTTCAAGAAAAAATATTATGGCAGAAATCGACCATTCACTTAAAAGATTAGGACTTGATTATGTCGATTTGTATCAAATTCATAGGTTAGACCACGAAACACCTATGGAAGAAATTATGGAAGCATTGCACGATGTTGTAAAATCAGGTAAAGCTCGTTATATCGGTGCATCTGTTATGTGGTCTTGGGAGTTTGAAAGATTAAACCAAATCGCAGAACGCAACGGCTGGACAAAATTTGTTTCTATGCAAAATCAATACAACTTAATCTATCGTGAAGAAGAAAGAGAAATGATGCCGTTGTGTCAGGACAGAAAAATTGCAGTAGTTCCTTGGTCGCCGCTTGCAGGCGGAAGATGTGCTCACCCTTGGGGAACAAAAACCGCAAGAAATACCATTGATGAAGTATCACCAATGGTATGGGGTGCTACAGATGAACAAGATAAGGTTGTTGTTGATAATTTAGAAAAAATTTCAAAAGAATTAGGATACTCAATGGCACAAGTTTCTTTAGCTTGGATGCTCTCTAAACCTTATATAACATCACCTATAGTAGGTTGCACAGACGTTAAACACGTTGAAGAAGCAGTTTCATCTTTGGACATTAAATTGAGTGATGATATAATAAAAAGGTTAGAAGGAGCTTATGTACCACATATTCAGACAGGATTATATTAGAATGCGTAAGCCGGTGCAAAGCACTACGATAGCGACACTCTGCCGAAGAAAAGGTGACTAAATGTCACGTTTTCTGAGAGGGAGATAATTGAGGCTGTTCGGCATACCTAAAAAGCCGAACAAAGCCGAAATACCCACAGGAGCCTTATAAAAATTTTAAAAGGAGAAAATATGAAAGTATTGTTATTCAATGGTTCACCACATAAAAATGGCTGCACTTATACAGCATTAGAAGAAATCGCAAAAACTTTAAAAGAAGAAGGAATTGATTCTGAAATATACCAAATCGGTATTGGTTCAATAACACCCTGCAGGGCTTGTAGTGCTTGTGCAAAACTTGGCAGATGTGTGATAAATGATGATGACGTTAATAATTTTGTCGAAAAATGCAAAGATTTTGACGGATTTATTTTTGGTTCACCTGTTCACTACGGTTCGGCTTGTGGCGGCATTACAGCATTTTTAGATAGAGCATTCTTCTCTGCTTTATTATCAGGAAAAATGGATTATTTTAGACACAAACCGGCATCTGCCGTTGTAAGTGCAAGACGTTCCGGAACTACAGCAGCTTTAGACCAATTAAATAAATATATGACAATATCTGAAATGCCGATTATTTCAGGCAGATATTGGAATATGGTTCATGGACATAACAGTAACGAGGTAAAACAAGATTTAGAGGGTATGCAAAATATGAGAATACTAGCCCGCAATATGGCTTGGCATTTAAAATGTATGGAAGCAGGTAGAAATGCTGGTGTTCCTATGCCGAAAGAAGAAGAAATTGTATTTACTAATTTTATAAGGTGATTGATATGGAAGAAGTTAGAATTGATGTAAGAACACAAAGTCCTGAAAGAATTGCAGAAGCAAAAAGAAGCTCAGATTTATGCTTTAGGATAAATCACACAAACCCGACAACTCCTGAATGTCAGGAACTCGTTCAGGAACTTTTTAATCATACATTGGGTGAAAATACGGTTATTCATCCGCCGATTTTTACGATTTTGGCTGATAAAGTTAAAATCGGGAAAAATGTTACTATTTTAAACGGGTTTCAATGCATGTCGGCAGGCGGTTTAACTATTGAAGATAATACAATGATATCTTTGAATTGTACTATCGCAACAAACAACCACGATTTTTATGACAGATATGTCATCACCTGCAAACCTGTTCACATAAAGCGTAATGTATGGATTGGAGTAAATGTAACAATACTTCCGGGAGTTACAATAGGTGAAAATGCTGTAGTCGGAGCAGGAGCAGTTGTAACTAAAGATGTCCCTGATAATGCCGTAGTAGTCGGAAACCCTGCTAAAGTTATTAAATATCTGAATGCTGAGAAGTTTGTAAAATAAAGCGAAAGCCGTAAGTTTATTAAAAAACTTTTAGATTTTCTATTTTGCCGTTTAATATTTTACTTTCAGCCTTTTTCAGAATATTACATACTTCAGGTTGTAGTTCTGGGCAATATTCTTCAAAGTATTTTACAATTTGTTTTTTTACAAAGTTGGATAGGCAAGTTGCATATAAAGCCATTCGTTTTTGTTCTATTTCTTTTGATTCTTCTGGGCCTCTGTGTAAGGTTATTGTGTATTCTTCTACTTTAAATGTCATAGTTTCTTTGTTTATGATTTTCCTCCTTCTATATAAACAGAATAAAATATCAAGAGGATTGACGAGGTTTGAACTCATTAAGATTCAATAATAATAACAAAATTATCTCTAAACACACACTATAAAACGAAAGCATACGCATTAAAAAAGTCCCGTAATAACAGGACTTCTAAGTAAATGGCGGGAACGACGAGCGGATTTGCGGACGAATTGAGTGAAACGAAATTCGGATTGCGAAAACCGAAACGAGTACTTGCTGTAAAATAACAGTCAGTTTGAGAAGAAAGAACAGAGAGTTTGATAATTGTTTTGGTAAAAAATATGATTGGCTTTGTTTTTGTTGGGTTTCACCCAACCTACAATCTAAAATGTAATAAACTTGGGGTAATTTGGGATTTTTTGCAAACTGTCCGTACAACGCATGTAATACAACAGTCGGTTTGAGAAGGACGAACAGGGATTTTGATAATTATTTTTGCATAAAAAACTATAGATTTCTTTATAATTAAACTCATTTAGAATATAATGTTAGCTATGATGTCCTTAATTATTGTTATATTTATTATTTTAATAATATTAGAAATTGTATTAAGACCAATGCTTCCTAAAATAGCACAGTCATGCAAGCAAAATGAATTTAAAATGCAAATTAAAAATTTTAAAAATAAAAATAAAATAAAAAATATTTTAAAAAACAATAAATGTGAATTGAGATTACTTTCACAAAAGAGTAATATATTTATTTATTGTAAAGAACGAGCAAAAGGAAACACTCCTGGAGAATATTTTGAAGTAAGAGGTCCAAAGAATGAAATAAAAAATTTGTGGATTTTATTTAATATTAAATTTAGTGATAACGTAGATTGTTCAGAAATGAATATAGTATATGATGAATTTAATATTTCCAAAACTTTATTTATTAATTATAAATATAATTTTCCATACCCAGATAATTTATATAATAATGAGGCACAAAATGAATTTTGTAGAATGAAAATAACAAAAACATTAAATGCATATAAGCTAGAATGTTATGAAATATGGGGTGAAGCATACACAGTTTATGATGGAGATGTAGTAGAAAAATATAGAAAAGAGAAGAGTTTTGAAATCATTTCTGACTACGAAAATTTGTATGTAATATTAACAAAATTTTATAAACAACCAAATAAATTTGAAAATTTTAATTTTTTAGAAAAGAAGTATAGTAATTACATTAAAACTGATATTAATAATTGTACAGAAAATGATTTAAAACGGTTGGCAGGTATAAATCTGATTATGGCTAAAAAAATTATAAAAAAACGTAACGAAATTGGTGGGTTTAGCTCGACACAAGATTTTTTAGAATATATAAATTTAAAACCACATTTTGTAAATCAAATAAAAAATAAAATATTTGTAAAAAAAACAAACAATTCTTTACGATTAATTTATAATAAAGAACGGCAAATAGATATATAACAAAAATATTTTGTAATAAAATTTCAGGGTAGACTTCAGTCTACCGCAAACTTGAGATTGGTTGACTAAAGTCAACCCTACTTTTGTGTGTAATTTTGTGCAAAAAGTGTGCAAGAATAGTGCAAAAAATGAGTAAAAAAGTGCAAGAAAAGTCACTTTTGGAGTAGTTTGAGTCAACTCACTTCCGACCTTTAAAAATTGGCAAAATACTAGACTCTTCGGCATTTTGTGCCTCAGAATGACGAAATAACTTCCAAGCAAACTACTCATTAAAATACAACCGAAACGAGTACTTGCGAAAGCATAACGAGTGACAGGTTTGAGCTGGAGCAAATTGTAAAAGAACATGCAGTTTGACTATTTTGTACACATGAATTGACCTTGTGGAATCCGAACCCACGAATTTTATGATAGAATCAAAATATGAACAAAATTAATACTTTTGACGAATTATACAAAACTAGTATTTCAATAATTGAGGATAAAAATAATTCTTATGAGAATTATTCTGTTGCCGAAATTATCAATTTTATACGATTAAATTCAGACAAAAATGTTTTAAACAATTATTACGTTATAGGTAATATTCCAAATTATATTGCCGAGAAAATTCAAGCAAAAACTACTATCATCAAATTTTCTGTTGACAGCTTAATCAAAAATATAATTGAACATCCTGAACTGACATTAAACGAGTACAAAAATCTTACAAAATATTTGAATAATGCAGAATATATTTTACTCAAAAGTAACAAAAATTTGATTTACTTTAAGGTTGATAATAAAATTTATCAATTTGTAATTAAAAAAACGCAAAATAGTGAAGAATTGTTTATAACAACATTCCATAAAGCCAGTATCAATCAATTAAACAAAGATATTCAAAGATATGAACAAATAAAAAGATAGTCTTGATTATGAGGACTCGAAATATCCCTCTGTGACCTAAAGTCTCGGTATCGAGATTTACCGTATCAAAACTATCTATTTATATTATAAAGGATTTTAGCCATTTTTCAATGGGCTTTGTAAACTTTTGTAAATTATTCTCAAAAATTAGGCAATTTTGAAAGTTCAGTGAACTTTTATAGAGTGTAAAGTGTAGTAAAATAAAAATGAAAGTAGGTTAAAGATGGTAGAAATGATTCCGTTTACAAAAGCAGTCAAAGAGATTAGTTATCCTGGACTTATGGGATTTAACAAAAAAGGCACAGCCATTTTTGGAAATGTTACCGTTAAAAATCCTGAATCTAAGGTTATAGAAGGTGCTTTAAAAGAACAGGTAATGAGGAATTCATTTAAACAAGGAGGAGTTGCAGATATAGCAAACGTAGAAGCTGAGACCGTAAGTAAGCAACTAAAGAATATAGAACATCTCTCGATGGAAACTTATCATACAATGCCAAAAGAAAAGAGAGAAGTTATTGATGCAGCTCTACGAAAAATAGCAAAACAAGAACAAGAAACTATTACAAAAGCAAGAGAAATTGCAGAAAATATACCGCAAGAACAAAAAGATGCATTAAATAAATTCTCGAAAATTTTAGAACAATAGCAGGTATGGTGCAATTATTTGCACAATTTTTCAAATTACCTGTTTTTGTCCTTTTGTGTGATTTTGATTATATCGGTATTTGAGGCGAATATTTACCTTTTCAAAATTCCTGAGTTGGAATTTTGAGGGCTTAAAATGGACTTTTGGGGTACTTTGAAATTTTAATTTCCGACCTCACAAAATCGCTACAGTTTACTAAAATTAGCATTCTTGCGAATTAAAACCATTTGCCCTTTTCGACCAAAAGTCCTGTTAAAAGGTACAAATCCAAGAGAGGCTCGTGTCTTGCTCACTCGCGTTTAACGGCAACTCCGCATTTTGCTTCAAGTGCTAATCGCACTTTCGCAAAACTGCTCCAGCCTCAGCTCGTTCGCGCAACTCGCATAAGCGATTCTCACCACTATCATTTCAGCCATTAAAAAAAGAGCCCTGACGGACTCTCTTTTTAATGGCGGGGTTGACGCATCAAGGTTCGAACTCTTTAAGAAATTTTACGAACACTTGAATGATACCCCTACTGCCCGAAAGATATGTTATTTAATCTCTTCACTATATTATGCAACTTTAAGTGTATAGCCAAGTTCTTTAATAATTTTTAGTGCTGTCGAGAGTTGTGGTTGTTGTTCACCGTTAAAAATGGCATAAAGATTACTTCTGGAGATACCCGTTTTCTTAGACATTCCTAAGATAGAATCTTTAGCACGTACGGCATACTCTAATGCTTTTACAAAAGCATTCAAATCGTTATCTTGTAAAAATTCTTCAAAACCGATATTTATCCATTCTTTTATATCTTCATCGGTTTTTAAGTCTTTTAAAATGTATTCATTAAATGAGCCTGTATTTTTCATTGTGAGAGCCTCCATTCATTAAGAAGTTTTTGTGCTTTTTCAATATCCTTTGACTGTTCTGATTTATCACCACCATTAATCAAAAGTATGACTTTTCCGTTAATTTCTGTGTAGTAAATTCTGTAACCTTTACCAAAATCAAAACGTAATTCTGAAATATCTTCCGACAACCTTTTATGGTCACCAAAATTTCCTTCTTCAATGCGTAAAATTCTTTGATTTATGCGTTTTCTAAAACTTCCATCTAAAGAATTTAACCATTCTAAGAGAGGTGCTTTACCGTTAGAAAGTTTCAGATATTCTATTTCGTAAGTTTCCATATTTACATTGTACTGTACGCAGGACATGTTGTCAAGATTGCAATTTTTAGCCAAAATCTGCTCTATGATTGAAAAACTTGAATTTGTCGCATAATAAATTGTAACAATTCTCCTCTAAATGTAACAATTTTCCAAAAACCATTAAAGTTTTTTAAAAATGTGCCGATATACATGAGGTAAGATTGTAACTCAGTACGAAAGGAGCCTATTATGTCTATATCAGGAGTTAATGCTACGCCACAACCAGAGCAAAATAATTTTGATTCAAAAAAAGAATATGAAGAACGCTATACATTATCTATCTTTAATAGATTAAATAAAGATGGCAATAGTGTAATTGATGAAAATGACGGTATTGATAGTTCTATGTTAGCAGCTCTTAAAAAGTTTGTAGGTACTACTTTAACACTAGAAAACCTGAAAAAAGTTGCTGGAAAACTTAGTGATTTTACTTATACAAAAGCTGGAAAATACAATGGTACAAAAGCAAAAATAACGTATGACATACAGGGAAGAATAAGAAGTGTAAATACAGGTGCAAATAACGCTACTGAAGCCAGAACTCATATGGGATTGGATAAAGAACATATTGTGGGTTGTAATACAGGAGATATAACAACATACGGCAGAGAATACAAAAAAAATAATGGAACAGAAAAAGAGTATTTTGTTTGGAATCCACAAACTAAATCAATGGATTTTGAATGGGGTGCTTGGGTTGCTGACTAATTGGATAATTTTACTAAGAAAAAAAGAACCATTTTTATGGTTCTTTTTTTAATGGCGGGAACGACGAGGCTGTCTTGGGTCGCTCGCGTTAAACGTGCCTACGTGTTTTGACTACGGAATTACATTCCTTGTCAAAAGCACTCCGCACTCTGCTCGCTCCCCGCTCGAACTCAAAATAAGTTCTCGCCTCTGCCGTTTCCTTGGCATAAAAAAAGAAGGTGTAAGCACCTTCTCTTAAAATGGCGGGAACGACGAGGCTTTTCTTGGATTATTGGCAGTTCGTAAACTTCCATTCGTTTAATTTTGCCTACGCAAAATAATCACTCATTACAGTTTCCTCACAGGGACGGCGTTCCGTTCACTATCGTTCACTTCAGCCTTGCCAAAATCCGCCGAACTCGCATAAGCGATTCTCACCACTATCATTTCAGACATTAAAAAAAAGAGCCCTGACGGACTCTCTTTTTAATGGCGGGAACGACGAGGCTCGAACTCGCGACCTCATGCGTGACAGGCATGCGCTCTAACCAAACTGAGCTACGCTCCCATATTGCGATTACCTATTAATATTACTTCGCTGAAAAAAATTTGTAAAGAGGTATAATTAATATAATTATTTTATTAAATTGCGTTTATATTTGATAATTTTTTCTTCAGCTTTATTTATATCGATACTTGAACCTCTATGATACAAATCATACCGTTCGTTATCGCTCAAGATATGTCCTAAATCATTCAAATCAGCATTTAATTCCGTGCAAAAAGTATTAGCTTCCGTCATTTCTTTTTTGCTGTCATTTATTATTCCACGTATTCTTGCACCTGTTAAATTCCACATTTTAGCAATTGTATCCGGACTTTTGGGTGAACATTCGATACCATATCGGGTTTTTATCATTTTTTTCGCTCTGTCATCCAATATCCAAAGTCGTTTTCTTAATTCTTCGTTTAAACGTTCAAACGGTTTACAAAAAGAATTTCGTATATCGCCAAAACCGGTTATCAATTTATCCTTGTTCCAAAAATGAATTTTTTCTCCCAACGTTTTAGATTTTTCCGATTTGGAATAATAACCGTTTGATACAATATTATTGCCGTCTTTTAGAACTATTTTACATATTGAAAAATTGCGCTTTTTGCCGAATATTAATTCCAAATTAGGTTCTTTTAAACCTTGTATAAATTTTGGGATGAGTTTGCCAAGTATAGAGTTTTGCTCGCTTATATCATTGATTCCATTACTATCATATTCTAATTTTTCCCAACATCCGTCTGTTTTCGGCAAAAATTCTTCAAGGTTTGTATTTTTGTTTAATACAAAATCATCTTCTGAAATTTGTTTAATACCATCTTTTAGTGTTATTTTTCCGACTCTTTGTTTTGAGTTCTTTATTGATAGTTCCAATACCGGTTTATCAACACCTCTGAATGAATTGTTTAAAGCCTCCTCTATATTTGGGTTTATTTGTTTAAAATCATATATTCCTCTTGAGTTATATATAAATGTTCTTGATTTCGCTTGAACCCGTGGCGCAAAACGATGTAAATTTCTGCCTAACTTTAAATAATCTATCATAAATTATCCGATTCCTATTATAATTATAAACTTGTAAAAAAAATTTTTGCTAATAAAAATTAAATTTTTTCATGATAATATAAAATCAGTAAGGATAATTATTATGATTGAACACTGGCATATACCTCTTTTAATGACATTTTTGGCAGGATTTGCAACCCTAATCGGCGGATTTATTACTTTTTTTGTTCAAAAAAGTAACTTAAAAGTTTTATCTTTAGGGCTTGGTTTTTCAGCAGGAGTAATGATTTTTGTATCATTAACCGAAATTTTAGACACAGCTCAAGGATTATTGCAATCATATTATCCGAACAGATATCATTGGCTTCTATACTTCGGATTTATTACCGGTGTTGTAGTAGCTAAGCTTATTGATGAATTTATTCCTGATCACGTTGAGGAAAAAGACTTTAATAATGAATGTGATAATGACGATGAAAATTGTCAAAGAAAACACAGAATTAAACGTGCAGGACTTTTAACCGCTATAGCT
>Ga0310691_10007854_pt1 | contig 11046 bp, 10 predicted proteins | sample 176DNAGHGlowgp2_FD_203887 | JGI IMG/M metagenome (GOLD analysis project Ga0310691, IMG submission 203887) | Sheep rumen microbial communities from Palmerston North, Manawatu-Wanganui, New Zealand - 1766 DNA GHGlow gp2 (v2) (version 2) | ecosystem: Host-associated > Mammals > Digestive system >... | reverse complement strand
AAATAATATTTGTTTAACACATATTTCTCCAATATATCCACCTTTAAAATTAACATTTAATTCTAGTGCTGTTGGAATTGAAGTTGTTAAATCAGATAATGAAGGTACTATTATATTTAATGCTCCATTTTTTACAAATGTAGAATATTTATGAGAATGTCCTTGTAATACTAATGGTGCTCCTAGATTATCATACATTAATGTATTTTTCATATGAAATAATAATATTTTATCATTTCTTAAATTTAATATACTACTATTACCACTTAATATAATATCGTGTCTATAATTATTACACATTTCAATTATACTTATTGCATCATGTTGTAAAGCACTTAAATCATGATCACCAGATACACCTATAGTTAAAATACTATTATCTTGTGGATAATTTTTTATAAAATAATCCACTTGTTCATATAAATTACTAATACTTTGTTCTCCTTTAGTAAATGCTCCATCTATTAAATCACCACAACATAAAATATAATTTATTCCACATTTAGCACAATATTCATAAGCACGATTAATTAAATCTAATCTTTCTAGCTTATTTCCAAAATGTAAATCTGATATTAATAAAAATTTAATATTTTTATCTGTAGTATCAGTAATAATAGTTCTTTCTTTTTTTACTGTATTTAATAAACAAGCATCATTAAAAGTACGAACCAATTTATATTTTATAATACCATTTGAATAATATTTTCTATCTATTGATACTCCCCTATTTTTTAGTTCTAATAATAAATTATAAAGTTCTTCTTTACTAATTTTTAATATATCACATATTTCATTATTACTTTTTTGTTCTTTAATTAAATCAATAACTAACATTTTTAAATCTGGCTTATCAGTTTTCATAAAAATACTACTTTTATCATCCGTAGTTAATTCAGTAAATGATATTTTATTTCGTGCTAATATTTTTTTTAATTTTGGAACAATAGAATTATAAAACTTTAATCTATCTTCTTTTGTAAAAGAATCAGATGTTATAGGATTATGTAAATCAGTTCCATATCTTTTTAATATAATATTTTGTTCATCCTTAGCTAAACTAGCTAAAGCACTTTCAATCTCCTCATTTGAAAAATCACTTAACAATTCATATATAGTTTGTAATTTTTTTGGCATTTTAATTCCCCCTTTTTTTAATGTTTATTATTACATTTAAAGGGTTAAAAGTCAATAAAAAAGTAGATTCCTCTACTTTTAATATCAAGAAACTTTTTTTATACTTTTATTATTATATATTTTTCTTGATACAACTATACTATTTTTCTTTCTAAATTCTCTATTTAAATATTCGTAATATGCTCCTGGTGTAATAATTCCATAGATTTTAAGTGCATCAATACCACTTTTACTAATTATTTCATCTGCTAATTTTACACAATTATTTCCTAAAGCAAAATACTTTTTATATTTACCTTTAATAAACTTATACATCTGAGCTGATGTTGCCATATAAAGACAACTGGCGTAATCATTATAATCTTTTTTACGAATTTTTTTACTTTTACTTATATCTTCTTCATATGGAGATTTCCAAGGTTTTAAATTATCAAATAATAAATTAATTTCTTTTTCTATATTTTCTTTTTGTTTATCAGATAATTTTAATCCAAAAGAAAATATCATTTTTTTACTATGCTTAACACAAAAAGATATATATTTTTCTTTATCAGCTACAAATACAACACCATCTGCTACTAAACCGTGATATCTTAATGAATTTATATCATAGCTACCATATGATATTACATTATTTTTATATACTATGTCACAATGTCCTAATCTATTATAACCTCTATTAGATATATGGACCATAAATTCTATATCAGGTTTTATATCTTCCTTATTCTCTTCATACATAAAATCTTTATCAATATTCTTCTTATCTATTATATAATTAATCTCATTTAATACTACATATGGAATAATTGCTTCTAATAATACTGGAAGTGTTAATCTTGTTCTTTTTTTTATTTTATTTTTATACTTGTTAGGAATAAATTCATATATAAAATCCCATATATATGTAATACCTAATAATAATAAATATATACCAATTATAAATATAATAAAATCCAAATAACTTAAAGGTGCTATAGTACATAATATACCAGTTATATAATATATAAGTATTAATATAAATTCTGTTAATTTACCTGGTGATTTATTTATAGTAAGTATTGATAAATCTATAATTTTTATTAAAGAATTTAATATTAAGTATATACCAAATATAAATGGTAATATTGATAAAGGTATATTTCTATATATTGAAAAAATAATACATAATATTAAATTACTTAAACTTCTAATATAATTTATCTTCTTTTTCTTTTTATTACCATAAAAGAAACTTATTATATCTTTTAAAGATAAAAACATTAACGCTATTAAAAAAAGATTAACAGAATTAATATATAACCATTTCTTACCTATCAATATAATAAACGATAATATAGTTATTCCTATTCCTATAATTAAAGTATAAGTTGATTCAAAATATTTATCCACTTTCATAAAGTTTCTCTTCTCTTTTAATATTATTTTCTTCTACCCATATTTTTCATATCTTGTCTATGTTTTTCTAGTGTTTCTATATAATTTAAAAATTTTTCCTGATCATCATACTCAAGTCTAATTATACCATTAACTTCTATATCTCTTTTTCTATAAATATACCTTTGCATTTTTATAAATAAGTCTTGTGCTTTTTTTGAATATTCTTCTTCTAATTCTCCATCAAATAATTCTCTTGCTTCTTTTACTTTTTTATTATATTTACCTAAAACAAGATCTGATAATTCTAATAAATTATAAAAATGATTATATATTTCTATATATCGTTCTAAATAAGGTAATTTCTTTACTTTATTTAATAAGTTTATTAAATCATTTTCAAACATATATTCAGTTAAATCCTGTTTAGTTTTACCTATACTATCATCATTACATTGTTTTAATAATTTTTCTCTATCAGATATTGGTACAGAATCAAATCCGCATATATCTCTATATAAAATCATCTCTTCTACATCAGTAAATCCCAGTTTTAAAGCTTCCTCTTCTTCTTTTAAAAGCATAAAAACACCTCATATCTTTAATAATTATATCATAAAATAATTATTAATACCTTTTTTGATAACCTTGATTATTTAAATCATTTAAATGTTCATCTAAGCTATCTATATATTGTATGAATTTTTTTCTTTCATCAGTATTTAATCTTGTTAAGCCACTTCTTTGTAAATAATACTTAATATTTCTATACTCATATGAATATAAACAAATAGATTTATATTTTTCTTCATATTCTACTTCTAATTCACCATTAAAAAATTCTTTTGCCTCTTGTAATTTATTATTATAAAATCCAATTAAACTCTCAGTTAATATTAATTGATTAAAATAAAAATTATATAAGTAAATTAATCTATCATAAAGTGATAAATCTTTAACAGTATCAAATAAACTTATTAAATCATTATCTAATATATATTGAACAAAATCATTCTTAGTTCTACCTGAATATTCTAAAGAATTTAAATCAAATACATCGCTATCATCACCAGTAGGAACAATTTCATATCCACATACATCACGATATAACATCATTTCCTCTTCATCTTTAAAACCTAAAAAAATGGCTTCTTCATCGTTGCTTCTAATATGCATAATATCACCACATAATGAATTATAGCATAATAAAATAAAGAAGGAAATAAATTCCTTCTTAAATAGTTAAATCATTATTTTGTCTTTTAAGTTCTAATACCTTAGCATTAGCTTCTTCATAAATATTTAAACATTGATTAGAAATTTCTAATTGTTGATTTAATCGTGCTATTTCTTCTTGTGCTATTCTTAATTGTGCTTGAACACGTTCTAATTCTTTTTTATCACTATTATTTTCTTTTTCTAATTCATTTATTCTATTTGTAAGTTCAGTAAAAGAATATTCTGGAGCTATTTCAACTTTAGTATTTGAATATAAATAGTTATTTATAGTATCTATTAATTCTGATACTTCTTCAGACATATATCTAATACCTAATGATTCCATTAAATATTTTTTTTCTATAATAGTACCACTTTTTATATTTTCTAAAATAGCAGTTATAACAGAAATATTATTAGAGTTATCTCTATTAGCATTCATATATTTTTCAATAATAAAAAGTACATCACTATTATTTACTGGTATTAATCCAAAATTAGAAGATAAAAATTTTAGTTTTTTACACCAAATTAATTTTTCATCCAATTTAGAATAAAAAGTTTTATGAAAATCTTGGTCATAATTATCTATAGTAAAACATGTTGGATAAGTAACTTCTTGATTTTTTAATGTCGATAAAAATCTTTGTAATTCTTCTTTATTAATAAATAATCTTGAAGTGTTTGGAACATATTTTCTCATATTTTCATTATATACTAATCCTAATGCAGAATATATCTCATCTTCATGTTTTCTTATAATAAAATAATCTCCTTTTATAGCATAGTCGCTAGAAGTATATGTTCTATCAGTTGAATATTTAACTATAAATTCTAAGTCATCTGTTCTTATTTTTATCACTTCTGTAAATATTTCTAATTTTTTTTCTATAAATTCAGAGAACATTTTTTCTATAGGAAACCCTTTATTCTTTAAACCTTGATATGTTATTTCAGAATTTATTAATTTTCTTATAACTTCGGATATTGATGTATCCATTCTTATAATACCCGAACTTTTTAATTCATCTATTTTAATACCTAATAAATGTCCAATACAGTTACTTGGAATAACAATATTAATATAATCTCCATTAGCTAGATTTAAACTATATTTATTTGCTTCTAATGTTCTTTCAAAGTATCCAACATTACTTCTTATACAAGCTATTATATTATCAAAATCATTTAAATTAATTTTTTCCATAATATCCCCCTTAAATATGTTTGTTATTATATCATAATTATATTAATAGTCAAATTTACACAAAATAAAAAAAGGAAACTATTTAGTTTCCTTTAGTATAATAAGAATCCATACTCTTTACTAGTTCAAAATTATTTGAAAATATATGTTCTTTTACTATTTCATCTATATTAGATATAAAAGTTAATGTATTATACATAGAACATGTATCACCATTTAACTTATAAGATAAATCTTTTTTTATCATAGGTAAAAAGAATTTAAATATTATATTTATATCCTCTTTTAAAGTATCATACTCTTCTTTTGTTATTATATCTTTTATACTATCATAATTAGAATCATATTTAGATATTAATTTACTATATACATTTTTTAATTTCTTATTTGAACCTAAACTTAACATAGATATTATATCTACTATACTTATATCATCTTCTACATTATTTTTAAAGTAATTAAATAATTCATTAACTTCTTCTTCACTTTTATTATTTAGTAATGTATAAAAGTTGGATAAAGCTTTTAATGTAGTAACATATTCTTCTCTATTACTTGGTAAAGAATTTACAAAATTAGATATAAATTCTTTTTTATTTACTATTCCATAATCTTTAGAATCATCACCAAATAAATTTAAACATTTTACTTTTAAAGTTCTACTATTATCAGTAATATCTATTATATTACCATTATTATATATATTTATTTGTTCTGGATATAGATATGTTACTATATCATTTTTATTTATTATATTATGTATATTGTTATATACTTTATTATTGTTTGAACCTCTAGCTGCATCAAAAGTATAAACATATAAATCATCTTGATTTATATGATAACTGGTTTCTTCATTTAAAGTAACACCTACTATATTAGCAATAGCACCACCTCTAGAATAACCAGTTATTAGTAACTTGTATTTATCTATATTATTATCTTCTAAATAACTATTTAATCTATCTAATACTAATTTAGCTGAATCATTAAATCCTTTAGCATTACCATCACTTCCTATATCAAAGTTTGATAACCATTCATCTTCGTAATTAGAACCTCTAAGTACTAGTACCACTAATTCATAATCTTTATTTAATTTTTTATGTGCTAAAGCTGTACCTATAGTATCTTTAGTTATTATTTCATCATCATAGTATTTAGAATCTTTTAAACCTATACCATCAAATATATCTTGTATATATTTATTAATATTATCTTCAGCATATGTTGGTGTAAAAGAAAGTGCTAAAGCAAATGAAAATGTTCTTAAGTGTTCGTTTTCTTTTGAACTTTCATTACTAAAATATAAATCACTATAATAGTATTCACTTTCTACTATTTCATTTGTAATAGATTCCTCATATAAGAATTTATTATTAATAATAGTGCTATCATATTTAACATAAGTACATGAATATATACTAATAATTACTCCTATTAAAACTATAAAAAATATAATTAAACTCCAAAATTTTTTCATAAATATCCCTCAATATAAATTACTTATCATATTCATCTAAAAAAGAATATTCTTTACCATCTTTATGCCAACCTATAATACAATTCATATTAACATTTTCTAATGCTTTAAATATATTGTGATCTATGTCAGGATTAATCTTCTTTAAGTTTTTTATTAATTCTTTCATTTCTTTTCTTTTACTTGAACCATCATTATTAATATTGTTTCTTTCAGTAAATTTACAAGCACAATTTATAAATGTTAATTCATTATGATTTTTCCATGATATTATATCTTTTTCTTTTACTAGTAATAATGGTCTTATTAATTCTATGCCTTCAAAATTATCACTATGTAATTTAGGCATCATAGTTTTTATTTCAGAACCATAAAACATAGATAATAAAGTTGTTTCTATAAAATCATCAAAATGATGACCAAGAGCTATTTTATTACATCCTAATTCTTGAGCCTTACTATATAAATACCCTCTTCTCATTCTTGCACATAAATAACAAGGGCTTTCACTAGCTACACCATTTACAACATTAAATATATCAGATTCAAATATTTCTACAGGTATATCTAATGTTTTAGCATTCTCTTCTATCATTCGTCTATTTAAATCATTATATCCAGGATCCATTACAACAAAGTGAGCATCGAATTTAAACTTACCATGTCTTTGTAATTCTTGAATACATTTAGCAAGTAAAAATGAATCTTTACCACCACTAATACATACCATAACTTTATCATTTTCATGTATTAATTCATAATCACTTACACCTTTTACAAACTTACTCCATATATCTTTTCTATACTTAGTAATTATACTTCTTTCAATCTCTTTATATTTTTCCATTTATATCATTTCCTTATAAAACAGTGTAAAAAGTTAAAACACCTGGTAATAATTATATCATATTTTATTTTACAATAAAATTGTAATTAATAATTAAATCAAATATATCTTATAATATATCTAAATTTTCTTTTATCTCTTATTTTAGAGCAAAAAAATAGAGCTAACTTTATGTTAACTCTTTAAAATTATTATTGTTTAAATATTTTATCTAAGATAATATTTAAATCATATTCATAAGGAATCAAAAAACAATTTTGATCTTTTTTGGTACAACAAAACATACCATAATATTCATCCTCTTCTAATGAAGAAAGGTTTGCTAATAAATATTCATAATAATGAATTGAAGAAGATTTTTCTCCAAAAGATTCATAAAGAGATATATAAATATGAGGTATACCTTCTATTTTTTCATCTTTCAAGTATTTAATAAATTCATTTGTTCCTTCATTAGTAAGCAATTTTTCTTTAGATGTAAAATATCCTGATGTTTTTATTTCAATAGTGGCTACTACATCTTCTTTAGAAAACAAAAACTTCTCATTATTATTCTCTTTCTTTTTAATTACCAAAGCATCATATTCTCTATTATTATTTTTAATAAATACATTTGGATTAGATACCTCATACTCTAATTTATTATCATCTTTGTTATCATCAAAATATTTTTTTAAATATTTTTTTACCGCAAGATAAGAACACATTGCGCTAACCTTACCCGCTATTCTTTTTTCATTATTTATTTTTGATGATTCTAATAACATAAAATAATAGATTTTTAATAAATCATTATTTATGTAATTATCAATAATTTTTTCATCTTTTTTATAATTATCAAAAAATTTGTTTAGATTATCCTTACCTATACAGTCTTTCCAAATATCAGAAGTATATGATTCATAATTTTTTTCCTTAATGATTTCAAATAATTGTTCACAATTTAAAGGTTTTATTGTTTTTTTATCAATTACTTCATAATTACCAAGTTTTATTATTCTATTTTTTCCTGATTCAATGTAATCTTCTTTATTTTTTATGAAATCTGGTATTTCTGTTTCAAGTGATATGGTTTTATCTTTATACTCTAATAAATTAATATCTTCATTAACTATATCAATTTTTTCTCTTTCTATAAGTTTTTTACCTTTAATTTGAAAAAATAATAATAATTTTAAATCTTGTATAATTGCTTTGTTCATAAAATATGAAATATTAATTTCTATTTTTTCATTTTTCTCATCATATATTAGCACACGTAAGTCTTTTATTTGTATAGTTTTTATTGTTTCAACCTCATTCATTAGACAACACCTCTATTTTAATTATAGCATACCTAATTAACATAATTCGACATTTTTCGACAAAAAAAAGGAAGGAATAAACCTTCCTTTATTTCATTATCTCAACATAATTTTTTAATTCTATTATAGTATATAAATACTTATTATATTTACTAGCAATCACATGTGCTAAATTACAATCGTCTTCCCAACATATAACAATATATTTTTTACTACTATCCATTGCGTCACAATAGCCATGTTCTAAATAACTACTTGATAAATATTCAAAATTTATTGTTACATGATGTAATCCAATATCATCTCTATATTCAATATCATCTATATCAAAAATACTTGAGGATGATGATATTAGTCTTGGAAAACCTAGTTGTTCATGGATTTTAGTAAATGCCATGATTACTCCCAATTTTTCTTGTATTGGTGAATAAAATTTTACTTTTTCAATATTCATTATATCTCCCTTCTATTTATCTAATATTTCAATGTCTTTTATAAAGCATTTGGGAAAATCGTAATCGTAGCTTTCATAAACGTTATGATTTTTATCCTCAGCATACAAATGTAAAAAGACTCTATCATCATAATAATCATGTATTATTACAATTTCTTGTCTATCATGCATATCAGTTAATAATACTTTTTTATTCATTAACTTATCAAAATCAAAATTTCTAGTATTATAATCTTTTATTTCTTCTAAAGCTCTTATATCTGATAGTTTTAATTCTCTACTACCAGTTTCGAATAAAGTACTTAAATTATTAAATATAACTTTATTATTTTCACTAACAGATTCTATTGTAGCAAAATAGTTTGATATTGTTTCATTATCTTTTCTTATAACATCCATGTATACTTTTTTACCAATAAGTTTTTTTATTCTATCAATAGTAACATTTCTATCAAGTTGTAAAAACTTTGAACCATACTTAATTACACTTTCCTCATCTAACATACTACCCCTCCTTTCAATATTTATAATATCATATTAAAAAATAATAATTTATTGATGTTGAATTAACTATTGATATTATGGATTTTTTCTACAAAAAAAAGGATAAATTAATCATCCTTTTTGCTTTGTAAAAGCACAAAAAATCAATGCCTTTTATATTTTTTCGTTTAATTTATTAATAACTTAAATATGTTAGTTATTTTAATAATTTTTCAGCAAAAAAATAGAGCTAACTTTAAATCGTTAGCTCATTCAGGGGGTGTTTTAAACCCTCTTTTATCTATCATTACATATACGTATATTCCTTTATTTATAAGGACATGCTCACTATATAAAAAAATTAGTCATAAGACTAATTTTCTTTATTATGTTACATAATTGTAACCTAAAAAAGTATAAGTAACACATTATTTTCATATTTAATTTTCACTATCATTACTTGCCTCTACCATTTTTAAATTATTTTCTTTAATAACATCATCTCTTGCTTTTATTGCTATTTCACAAACTGCTTTTGGATTTTTTATAGATTGAAAAACAATAAATGGCATATTTTCTGGATTTGGATCCAACATTAAATCTTTTAAGTGCAACAAATCAGGATCATTTTCATCAATTTCATTTGATATATCAATTGACATAGATAAATCTCCATAATTATCCTTTACATTTTCACATACAATATTGTTATAAGATGCTAAATAACCAAATACTAATTTATTTTTACTTGATTCATATTTAATAGCTCTCGTATTTGTTAAGCAATAAAAATCATCTGATACGTTTTTCTTTTTCAAATACAAATTATATACTAATGAATAAATACCTAATCCAAATAATAATAATCCAAGTGCAATAAATATAATATAGGTTAAACTAATTCCATTTGCACCATCACCTGTCTTTGTAACAAGACTCCATATTAAAAGTCCTAACCATAATAGCGAAAAACAAATTACAACTAATGATCCAACTACTTGTTTATCTCCTTTACCTGGAGTTGGTCTTCCTTGATAAAGAATCTTTTCATCTTGTAACAAACAACTTTTAAAATCAAAATAACTTTCTTGCATATATTTCTTCCTCCCTAAAAACAATTCTACACTACAAATTAATTATATCACGGACTTTATTTCATTACTATTTATTTGACTAGAACAACCTGAAATCCATATTAATTATTCAATATTTTATATTCTATTATTTTATAAGGAATTAAAAATCATTCGACTAATTTTCTTATTTTGTCACCTAAATTTAATCATTTAAATATGTCAATTATTCTATTATATAAAATTTCAAAATTTAAATTACTCTTTTCATTTTCTAATAATATTTCATTAACTTCTTTTATATAAATAAATCCTTGATTATATTCATTCTCTATCAATTCATTACTATTAACATCATTAACTATTAATGAATATATTCTAATAGTAAGTGCTCTTACTATAGTTTCGTTTATTATATTATAATCAGTTTCATAACCTGATTGTTTTAATTTATCATTATTGC
>Ga0310691_10007853_pt1 | contig 11047 bp, 8 predicted proteins | sample 176DNAGHGlowgp2_FD_203887 | JGI IMG/M metagenome (GOLD analysis project Ga0310691, IMG submission 203887) | Sheep rumen microbial communities from Palmerston North, Manawatu-Wanganui, New Zealand - 1766 DNA GHGlow gp2 (v2) (version 2) | ecosystem: Host-associated > Mammals > Digestive system >... | reverse complement strand
AAAGCAAAGGCCGAAGCCAAGCAGGCCGAAGCGGAAGCCAAGCAGGTCGAAGCCGAGGCCGAGAAGGCAAAGTTTGAAGCCATGCAGGCCAATGCCACGCTGACGAAGGAAATCCAGGACAGCTACCAACGACTGACGGAAGACCTGAAGGCGAACCTCGACACCCAGCAGGAGTACAACGAAGAGCAGAAGCAGTACATCAAGGAACTGAAGGAAGACCGCCGGCACTTGCGCGAAGAGCGCGACGACCTGCGCAAGCGTCAGGACAAGACCGACGAGAACGTGCGCGACCTACAGATGAAGGTGGCCCGCTATGGCCGCATATTGGAGTGCATGCGCCCTTTACTGTGCGGTCGGGAGGGTTGCGCCATACGTGTGCCCGTGACCATCTCGGCCGCAGGAGAGATTGAGAAGCCGGAACCCAAGGACATAGAACCGTATGACGACAAGGATTAACCATGAACATGACCATATATAAGCAAGGCTCGCGTGGCGAGCTGGTTAAGAAAATACAGAAAGCATTAAAACTTTACCCCGACGGCATCTACGGGCCGCTGACGGCAGAGCGCGTGCGCGAGTTCCAGGCCGCACACGGACTGAAGGCCGACGGCGTGGTAGGCCCGGCCACGCTGGCCTGCCTGTTGCCCCCCGTAGTGGGTACGCTGCTGAAGCTGAAGAGGAGCCGACGCACCATCAACGAGATCATCGTGCATTGCACGGCCACGCCCGAAGGAAAAGACTACACTGTTGATGACATACGTCGCTGGCATACCATGCCCGTCAGCAAGGGCGGGCGCGGGTGGAGCGACATCGGCTACCACTACATCATCGACCGCTACGGCCACGTATATGAGGGGCGCGACGTGGACGTGAGCGGTGCCCACTGCACAGGCCACAACAGCCACAGCATCGGCGTGGCCTACGTCGGCGGCTGCGCCGGGAACGGACGCGACCCCATGGACACCCGCACGCTGGCTCAGAAGACCGCGCTGCTGAACCTGCTCACCGACCTGCGGAAGCTCTACCCCAGGGCAAAGATACACGGGCACAGAGATTTTGCCGCCAAGGCATGCCCCAGCTTCGATGCGACAAAGGAGTATAATTATATATGAGCGACGTGATGTCGCATGTTTTTATGTGTTTTTTCATGGATTAAAGTTAAGTTAATTGTTAGTAGTATTCTTTTTTTTAGTTATTTTAGGTGTTTCGAGGCTACAGCGGTAGCCTCTTTTTTTGCGATTGCCCCAGTTGTTGGCAAGCGTGGTAAACCCCAAGACATATTTCTGGCGCTAAGTAAAAAAAGGCAGAGATATGAAATTCCTGACAATAGACTACATCAAGCAGCATTCCCGCATCGACTTTGATTGCGAGGATGGCGAACTTGAACTCTACGGGACGGCGGCAGAGGACACCATCCTCGAACTATGCCGGAGGACGTATGAGAATCTGATAGACGTTTATGGCACAGTGCCACCGAAACTGAGGCAGGCGGCATTGATGCTCACCGACCACCTATACACCAACAGGTCGGTGACATCGCCCAACAACCTCTCCGTGACCATCTACGGCTTCGACATGATGGTTAAGCCGTTCATGTGCCTCACGGAAGGTTCGCTGCTGGAGAACGAGCGCGACTGCTTGCTCGACAAGATCATCACCATCATGCAGGACTTCGACTTCGGCTATGCTGAGATTGAGGAACCGACAGAAGAGCTGACGCTGGCCTACGGTCAGCAGCGGGAGAAGATGGTGAAACTCTATGACCGCTACGGGGCATACCGCCCGACGCAGACCATCTGCCAGGCTCTCCGTCAGGCCGTGGCGAAAGCAAAGGAAGATTGTGACGCAATTCTTAAAACCGAATAAGCATGGACGCAAGTAAAATTATACCACAGGGGGAACTGGCCAAGTTCAGGATGAACATCAAGGATAAGAACTTCGACGCAGAATTCGACGATTTCACCATCCTGCTGAACTACGGCATGATGGGCGAATCTATAGAGATTAAGAAGTCGGACTGCATCATCGCCGCTGATGGCAACTATTTCTCCTTCGACACCTCGAAGATGACTGGAAAGGTGACAGCTGTCTGTGCCTATGATATAGGCGACAGTGACACAGAAGGTGTGCGCAGGCGTGTTGATATACAGATACTTTGCTTTGTCAGCCCGGTCCCGTGCCCGCGTTTCCTCGCCTGTCCCGCCTGTGACGACGAAGAGCACCTGGTGGAGTACACCCGCATCACCGATAGCAATGCAACAGACAGCTACGAACTACTGTGCGACTGCGATGGCAACGCATTCGTCAGCCGTGACAAAATGAAAATATACGTGCTTGCAAAGAAACAATAACAATAAAAAAAGACAAGAATATGGCAAATTATCTTTTGGAACAAACGGGCGAAGAGGTTCAGGATATACTGAACAAAGCCCCCGAGACCGAAGCAGGTCTTCAGCAGGAAGTGACTAACCGAGAGCAGGCCGACACTGCCATGCAGCAGGCCATCGCCGCCGAGACCACCGCCCGTGCCGATGCTGACGCAACGCTCGATGGCAAGATTGATGCAGAGACTGCCCGTGCCGAAGCTGCCGAGGGTACGCTCGACGACAAGATTGACCAGGAAGTGACCGACCGTACCGATGCTGTCGCCGCCGAGGCCACCGCCCGCCAGCAGGCCGACACTGCCCAGCAGCAGGCCATCACCGCCGAGGCCACCGCCCGTGCCGACGCTGACGCCACGCTCGATGGTAAGATTGACGCAGAGACTACCCGTGCCGAAGCTGCCGAGGGAACGCTGACGGATGCTATTAATAAGGAAGTGACTGACCGCACAGCGGCCGTCGCTGCCGAGGCCACCGCCCGCCAGCAGACCGACACTTCCTTGCAGCAGGCCATCAGCACTGAGGCACAGGCTCGCAGCGCAGCCGACACCGAAATCCTTGGCAACTTGCAGACAGAGGCCCGCACTCGACTGAATGCTGACACTGATTTGCAAGATCACATTGACGACGAAGAGACACGTGCCAAGGCTGCCGAAGCCACCTTACAGACTAACATCGACGCCATTGGCCAGAGTGGTAGTGCTGCCGTTGCTGCTGAGCGTGAGCGTGCCCAGGCTGCTGAGTCAACGCTCGACGGGAAAATTGACGCCGAGACTGACCGTGCCGAGGATGCCGAGCAGACGCTGACCGACGCCATCGCCCAGGAGGTGACCGACCGCACAGCAGCCGTAGCTGCCGAGGCCACCGCCAGAACCGACGCTGACGCAGCACTCCAGACGGCCATCAACGGCAAGCAGGCCACCATCGCTGACTTGGCCGCCATTCGCAGTGGAGCCGCCGCTGGTGCCACCGCCTATCAGAAGCCCGCCACCGGCATCCCCGCCACCGACATGTCAGCCGGCGTGCAGACATCGCTCGACAAGGCCGACTCCGCACTGCAAGAGCACCAGTCGTTGGCCGACTATTACACCAAGTCTGAGGTAGACAGCTTGATTACTACTCCTGATCAGGAGTATGTATCTGTCACTGCGACTGCTCAGACTACTGCTGTCACGGACTTGCTTCCTGCCACAGGTGCTGCTGATACCATCTATCGCGTGGGTAACTGGGATGGAACGCAGTATGATCCTACCATGTACGCACTATTTGCGTGGAATGGCACGACATACGTCTGCCTTGCCGTCCGCTCGTTTGTTGGCGAGGTCTATGACATCTCTGTCAATCACCCAGACGGCCAGGGCAACCCGACACCTTACGCCGACCTCACCGCAGCCCTCGGCACCGATGGTGCAAACATCCCAGCCGACTTCCGTCGAGGTGGCATGAGTATCAAATTCATCCAAGGAAACGCACAGAGTTCTGACAATAAGTATGTTCAATATTTCTTGAGCAAGGATGAATGGAGTGCTATTGAAGTGGATTGGCAGAAGATGAATTTAGAAGAAGAAGTCAATCAGTTAGGTCTTCAAGTGATTTCTGATATTAACGCAATAGATTCGTTTGTAGGAAAAAGCGTTGTTGACCTGGTGGACTTTTCAGACCTAAATAGTGTAACTATACCTTTTACAGCTGATACGGGCGACAGTATAGTTGTATCAATGGAGAACATAGGTTCAAATAATGATACTCCATTGATTCATCTTATCAATAAAGACGATACAGAAACCAATTTGGGTTATTTGCCGGTAAATGTCGGTGAAACAAACAGCAAGACGGAAACATTAGCAAAAGATATTGTAGCCGTTAGATTTGATGTAGGTGCTCATAGAAGTGTGTATAATGTAGAATTAATTAACAATAATGGATTGTCTTCACAAATTGATGACCTTGATAGTGAAATGTCCGATTTCAAATCTGAGGCAAACGGTAGAATTAGAACGTTAGAATTGACTGTTGGGGTCCCACATGAAAATGTTGTTGATTTCACTAATACAAATAGTGTTTATACTGAAATATTAATCAAAAAGAATAGTACGATATATGTAACAATAAGCAATAAAGGGGCAAACACTGATTCAGTGGGTATTTCCTTCAAATTCGCAGATAATACTGAAAGCATCGTCTATAATAGAACAGTTAATGCAGGAGAAAAGAAATCGTTTGAGTTTGAGAGGGAAGAAATTGAAAAAGATGTTGTAGGTATTACATATGGTATTGGAAATTACAGAAACATCTATGACGTATCTGTAGTTATAAAGGGAAATATATTAGAGACTGTAAATGACACTTCTGAATATTTAGAATATTTAGATAGTGCGAAGTCAGAAAATCTGTGCAATTTAGAGGAATTTATTTTAGGTTCATATATTAACAGTTCTGGCGCAATAGCTCCTTTAGATGAAGAACATGCTGTTTCTGGCAAGATATATTTCAAAGGGCATTCAAAGATAACCTGTAACCATTCTACAAATGGAGAAGGATACTATTGTGCAATTTACGGAGAAAATGACGACGATGTTAAACAGGTTATTCCTGTTAACGGAAGACCTGTTTCCCCTGTTACAGTTCAGAATGTGATTGGCGGGAAATATGTTAGGTTTGAAATCAATTTAAAACTTAATGGTGAGCCAGTCATTAATTATGGAGAAGATGTAATACCATATACACCTTTCTATAAAATTGGAAGAATCAAAAAGGTAAATTATTTGTATGCTTATGCAGATGATGGCACAGACGATAGTACTCATTTCTACGGAAATACAGCCATAAGAAAAGCTATGGAAAGTATTAATGATGCTGATGCGTTTAATACTTATGTAATTAAGGCTAAAGGTAACTTTATTGCGACATTACCATCGGATTATAAGAGATATGATAGTGATTATGTCATGTTCCGTATGAAGCCTTTTGTTACACTTGATGGTGGAAACAAAGAGTTCTGTGTTGTTCGTGGAGAGTTGCCAGACATAGTGGCTGAATGTCAAGTAGATACTCCATCTTTTCAACGGAGTGATTATTCAATTTACTGTCCCTCAGAGATGCCCGCTGGTGGAGTAATGAAAAATGTAACAATCATTGCAAAAAACAACAGATATCCAATCCATATTGATGGTTCAAATTCTGAACATTGTCGAAACATGGAATACATATTTGAGGATTGTAAATTGATACATGAAGGAAAATTCGGAGATAGTATTGGAACTATTGGAGGAGTTTGCTGCGGACTTGGCTTGTCAGAAATGACGACAACAAAGTTTAAGAACGTTATGTTCAGCTCTGATCAGGGATTGTATATGCACGATAACCATTTCAATACATATCCAGCCTATCTTGAGTTTGATAATTGTACTGTTTGTTCAAGTTCAAGTGATGCGGTTCAATTCCACTTCCTGAAAAATAAGGTGGGTACGGTTATAAATGTCAATAATTGTAAATTCATGAACCAAGGCAGCATAGCAACGCTATCCTATCTTGAGCACGAAGGTTATGATGTTTATGACATTCGTAAACTCATGAATGGAAGTGTCAATTTTGTAGGTACAACCCCAATGCCTGTGAAGATAAACGAAAATAATGAATTTGGGCTAAGAGTGAAATCATCCAATACTGATAACTCTACTGTAAGGTTTGATAAAAATTCTTCCGCATTTGATATTATTATAGGTTTCTCTGAGGAGGTGGATTATATCGGATTCAACAAATTCGCAAGAAGTCAGCAGTATGGATATCAATGGAAAGATGGTGGTGTCGGACTTAATGCGGAAGCTATTGGCTTTAGACGTATTAATGATTCAAGTTATAAACTTGGCGTCTTATTAGGTGATTGTACAACAAATAATAAGACACTCACTGTTGTTATTGATGGAGCTACGTTTAATATTGTATTTAATAGGAATTATAGTTCTGATTCAAACAGTACTATTCTTTCTGAAATAAATAACGTGATTGATGGATATGGAATAGCAGATCTGTATCCTGTAAATACCGACTTCTATCCAGAATTTGACAACATGTCCATCAGCGAAGTTGATGATTCTTCTGCAATTCTTGTAGGCATGGGCATTGCTTTTACAGATAATGGCGTTAGAAAAGCATCTGAATTAGATGACGGGATTGATGGTATTGCAATTGATAATGGTGCAAACGGACAGAAAATCAGAATTATTCGCAAAGGTGGTATTGTATGTGACCCTGCATATAACAAAACGTTAAGATTAAAAGATGGAGTAACCAACTTACAATTTAACGAAAAACTTGGTATATCAGATATAAATGGTGTTTTCAGTAATATTACCGATAAACCATCAGTAATCTACAAAACAAATAATACCGCGTATATTATTTGAGGAATTAAGAAGATACAAGGTTTTTTGTAATAACTCAATACATAAGGGACGCAGGTTTTCAGGACCTGCGTCCCTTTGTTTTTGTGCCATCATAAAAAAATATGGAAGAAAGTTTGGAGGTTTATGGATTAATGCTTATCTTTGCACCGCTTAAACTACAATGCGGTACGTCGATGCCGCCATCATAGGTGGCATTTGTTGTATCTGCCATATTATTGTATTGAACCCAATTGGGGCAGCAGCGTCGGTAATCCGAATAGGACCCGGTGGCTTCGCATTGTAGGCCATAGCAACGCGCAACGCTGCCCCATATTTATTGCAGATACGATTATGATGACACAAGGATTTTATCAGAACAATGCGGGAGCAGGATTCCGCGAGTATCTTAATTCGAGCATGAGCGATATGTTTTCGCTTGACCTGAGCAGATGCACGTTGATCGAGTGCATTAACAAGATGTGCGAAATCAAATCGCGTTCGCACCCGAAGATCAAGCAGAACTACCGTATGCTTGTCAATAAGCTGGAGGACATCGAGCGGCAGTTTGGTTGTACCATCATGCCCGCCATGATCAGCAGCGTGTTCTGGAACCACTTCGTACCGTTTCTTGCAGACCAGGGACTGAAGTATTCCACCATCGGACATGTGAAGGCGAACCTGATAGCCGTGCTGAATTGGTCGTCGAAGTACGGAGTGAAACTGAATCCGAGTTACTCAGAGGTGGACATCCCGAACTATATACCCAGTAAGATTTCGCTCACGCCTGATGAAATCTCGCACATCTATCATTTCAAGATAGGCAAGGAGCCGACATACAGCTTCCGCTCGAAGAAGGTGCTGAAACTGCGCCGGAACAAGATAGAGACATTGGAAAGAGTGCGTGACATGTTCGTGCTTGGCTGCAACCTCGGTCAACGATACTCAGACCTGGTGCGCATCAGTCCTGAGAACTTCCGCAACGGTCAGTTCTCGATAGTCCAGCAGAAGACGGGCAACAAGTGTTTCGTGCCTATCAACTCGCTGAGTATCGACAGACGTATCACCTTTGCTATACTGGAGAAATACGGCTACCATGCGCCATATACCGGCGACATCAATAACTACAACACCTATCTGCACGAGCTTCTTCACCACATCGGTGAGGACTTTATGGACGAAGTTCACATAGACAACAAAATCAACGGCATCATCACCCGCGAGACGAAACTGAGATACCAGCTTATATCTTCGCACAGCGCAAGGCGGTCGTTTGCCACCATCAACACGCTGCGGAATATCCCTCGAAACAAAATCCTGCGAGCGACAGGTCACAGCAGCGAGAAAGCATTTGTACGATATATATGCTATGACGAAGAAAGTTAAATGAGGTCATCTCCAACACTGGGGATGACCTCATTTTTTTGTCGGTAAACCCCAAACCACATAACGCCCGATAGTTAGAAATGACTGTCGGGCGTTTTTCGTTTCGGCAGCAAGAACGAAAAAGAAATATGGGATACTCAAGTGGATTTCTCAAAGACCGCGTGACCATCCTGAACCGCAAGGAGGCACAGCAGGGTAAGTTCGGACTCGACTCGGCTGGCATCGAGTGGGAAGATATGGGGTGCGTACATGCGAACGTGGACTGGCAGAAGGGCAAGAGCGGGATGACCACCGGGGCTCTCGATGCCTACAGCGTGAAGATCGTGCGCATGCGCTGGAACAGTATCATCACAGAACGCAGTCGCATCCAGTGGCTGGGCAAGACGTACCAGATACTGCCTGAGACATTCAATCCAGACCACCAGGGCAATACCATCCAATTCTTCTGCCAGCAGGTGATCAATGACAAGTAGCGGTCGCTGTGACACAGCGACATACTGAACGGAGGAGTAAACCTGTGACCGACATTCGCCCGAAAAGAAAAACGAGATAATTATGGAATTATTTGGTAGTAATTTTAATCTGTTCCGCGTGAGGAAGCGCGAGGCCGATCCGTCGGCAAAGCCCGTGCCGGGCGTGCCCAGCAGTACCATGCCGCCGGAGCCGGAGGTGAAGGGTGCCGACTACCAGGAGCGCATCGCCTACGTCCGTTCGCCGCAGCAGGCTTTGCTCGTGGCGGTGGTATATCAGGCCGTGCGCCTGCGCTCGGACGTGATGTCGGTCATGCCGGTTCAGTATCAGAAGAAAGACTTCGAGGGCGGTAACTTCACCACAGACATGCGCGGGCTTGGCCGACGTATCAACTACATGCTTCAGGAAGAGCCGAACCCCATCATGACCGCCTCCGACCTCTGGCGGATGGTGGAAATCAACCGCCTGCTCTACGGCAACGCCTTCGTCTACATCGAGCGCGACGAGTTCGGATTCCCCGTGGCCCTCTACCTTGTGCGGACGTGCGGATACAACCTCAATTCGGCCACGTACACCAGCGTAGAGTATCTGACAGACCATGGCTACGAGGTGAAGACCAACGTGCCCGCCAAGGACGTGCTCCATTTCCCAAACACGTTCAGATACCCGAATGGATGGGGCATCCCGACACTCCAGTATGCCAACGAGACGCTGGCTCTGAACCGAACTATCAAGCAGCAGAGCCTGGAGACAGCCGCCAAGGGTGGACGCATCAAGGGCATACTCAGCGAGAAGCAGCCGACGCAGGGCGTGGGGACGCTCGCCTACGGATTGCTTAACACGAAGGAGGTGCAGAAGACCGCACAGGAGATGCAGAAGATGTTCTACACTGGCCAGGACATCGTGAGCATGCACGGGTTGGAACAATTCCAAAACCTCTCCATGACGAGCCAGGACATGCAGATGTTTGAGCAGTTGGGCGGAACGAACGACGACGCGGCAAGATTTTTCGGTGTGCCTCGCCCGCTGGTCATGCTCGACACCAATAGCCACTACAACGATTATCAGAACGCCACGATGGAGTTTCACACGAGAACCATCCTGCCACAAAAGACGGGCAACGAGAAAGAGATTGCCCGCAAGCTCATCCCATTGCCGGGCGAAGACCCACTGAAGCGATACGGAATATGGCGTATCCACATCTGTGAAGACCCGCTCATGGCGATGGACCCCGAACGCCGTGCGAAGGTGGCTTTGCTGAAACAGCAGGCAGGAATCAACACCGTGAACGAAGCCCGCCGCGACTTCGACATGCCATCCGTGGAGGATGGCGACGTGCCAATGGCCAGTGCAAACCTGCTGACTCTGAAAGCCCTCATCGCCAAGAGCGACGCTGCCCAGCAGCTGAAGCCCGGCAACTATGTCGTGGATGATCCGAACAACAATCAAAATCAAGAGCAATGACCCCCAACCCTACGAAAGAGGAAATCGACGCCCTGGAGCGCGAGATTCAGCAACAGAGAAAGAAGCGTGAACGCCGTGTGCGGCATGCAGTAAACCCCAGATACTAATTCAAGCGAATAACGTATGAAGCAGACAATAGCCATCATCCACTTCAATACGCCGGAACTGACGGAGGCTTGCATCCTGAGCATCAGGAAGCACGGCTGCGACTGGCCTATCGTGGTGTTCGACAACTCGGCAGACATCACCGCCCCGGCAGGCACCAACGGCAACGACCCCAAGGAGGAAACCGTCATCAAGGCGCGACCCTTCCGGCAGAAGATGAAGGGCGTGAAGGTCATCGACAACACGAAGGGGCAGGTCATCGACTTCGAGCAGTTCCTGTCGCTCTATCCCGACCGCAACCCGCAGGTGGGTGTGTATAAGTCGTCGGTGTGGGGCTCGGCTAAGCACATCGTGACCGTGCAGAAGTTGTGGGAGTTGCTGCCCGACGGCTTTATTCTTGTGGAGAGCGACACCCTCGTGAAGCGCGACATCACGGAGCTGTGGAAAGAGCAGTACTCCTTCTGCGGCTATGTGCAGCGGAACCAGAACGGCAACCGCTTCAAGGTGCCCCGCATCCTGCCCATGCTGTGCTACATGAACGTGCCGAAGCTGACGAAAGAGGGCGCACGATACTTCGACCCCGACCGCTGCTGGGGACTTAAGGCGGACGCCAACCTGCGCGGCAACTGGTTCGACACGGGTGCCTGTCTGTTGGACGACGTACTGCGGATGCGCCCACGGCTAAAAGGCTTGCACGTGGATATTCGGCTCTTCATCGAGCACTACGGCGGCGGCTCATGGCACCAGGGCGACTTGCAAAGGCAGTCGGCATGGCTGAAACAACACGAGGCTCTGTGGGCTGTGAACGATACCGACAAGATAGAGGTGCAGCATCCTCGTGTGCAGTCAAAGGACGTG
>Ga0310691_10007851_pt1 | contig 11047 bp, 4 predicted proteins | sample 176DNAGHGlowgp2_FD_203887 | JGI IMG/M metagenome (GOLD analysis project Ga0310691, IMG submission 203887) | Sheep rumen microbial communities from Palmerston North, Manawatu-Wanganui, New Zealand - 1766 DNA GHGlow gp2 (v2) (version 2) | ecosystem: Host-associated > Mammals > Digestive system >... | reverse complement strand
TACCTCCGCATACAGTCGGAGCACATCAAAGAGCGCATCGCGCAGTTTGGTGACAAACTCTACATGGAGTTCGGCGGTAAACTTTTTGATGACTACCACGCCAGCCGTGTGCTGCCCGGCTTTCAGCCCGACAGTAAGCTGAAAATGCTGATGCAGCTGAAGGACGATGCCGAGATCATCATTGTCATCAGTGCCGAGGATATCGAGCGCAACAAGGTGCGCGGCGATTTGGGCATTCCCTACACCGAGGATGTGCTGCGCCTGCGCAATGTCTTCACAGAGCGCGGCCTTCTCGTGAGCAGCGTCGTCATCACACACTTCAATGGTCAGGCCTCTGCCATAGCTTTCCGCGAGCAGCTGGAGCGGTTGGGGCGCGTGCGCGTCTATTACCACTATCTCATTGAGGGCTATCCCACGAATGTCGAGCTGATAGATTCCGACGAGGGCTTCGGCAAGAATGACTTCGTGGAGACCACGCGCCCGCTGGTCGTGGTGACAGCTCCCGGTCCCGGCAGCGGCAAGATGGCGGTGTGCCTGAGCCAGCTATGGGGCGAGAACCGCCGTGGCGTGAAGGCCGGCTATGCCAAGTTCGAGACCTTCCCCATCTGGAGCATTCCCCTGAAGCACCCCGTCAACGTGGCCTACGAGGCCGCCACCGCAGACCTCAACGATGTCAACATGATTGACCACTTCCACCTTGAGGCCTACGGCAAGACGACCGTCAACTACAACCGCGACATCGAGATTTTCCCTGTCCTGAATGCCATCTTCGAGAGCATCTACGGCGAGAGCCCCTATAAGTCGCCCACGGATATGGGCGTCAATATGGCCGGATTCTGCATCTCCGACGATGAGGTGTGCTGCGAAGCCTCCAAGCAGGAGATCATCCGCCGCTACTATGCCGCCTTGGGCGAGATGCTCGATGGCAAGAAAGGCAACGAAGAGGTGAACAAGATAGCGCTCTTGATGAAGCAGATGAAACTCACGACAGCCAGCCGACCCACCACCGTGGCCGCCTATGAGCGTCGTCTGCAAAGCGGCAACGCCTCTGCTGCCATCGAACTGGAGGACGGCACCATCATCACCGCCGACACCAGCGACCTGCTGGGACCTTGTGCAGCGCTGTTGCTCAATGCCACCAAGTATCTGGCGGGCATCGACCACTCCCTGAAGCTGATTCCGCAGGACATGATTGTCCCCATTCAGCGCATGAAGACATCCATGTTACACGGCAACAACCCACGTCTGCACACCGACGAAGTGCTCATCGCCTTGGCGGTGCTCTCCCAGCACGATGAGAACTGCCGACGCGCACTTGACACGTTGCCGCAGTTGGACGGCTGTCAAGTGCACGCCACCGTAATGCTGGGCGAGGTGGACCGTAAAATCTTCAAGAAGCTGGGTTGCGGCCTCACCTGCGACCCCGTTCGGAAAGTGTAGCTTTTCCCTTTTTATTTAGTCATGTAAATTTCGAGGGTGCCGCCGCGGACGATGTCTTCGTGGCGTAGGATGAGGGCACCTTCTTCGCCGCGACGGGCGTTGTCGAGCGCCTGGCGCTGGAGCGGCTGACCGTTGAGCAGAGCACGCTTGATGTAGATGGCCTTGTCGCTGAGACCATGTGTGCGGATGGTGAAGGTCTTGCCATTACCTACGTGAAGGGTAGCTTCCTTCACCAATGGTGAGCCGAGGACATAGCGGCCGCCACAGGGTTCCACCTGGTAGAAGCCGAGGGCGGAGAGGATGTACCAGGCGGACATCTGACCCACATCTTCGTTGCCGCAGAGACCTGCGGGCTGGTCGGTGTAGAGCTCGCGCTGGATCTGATGTACAATCTCTGCAGTCTTATGGGGCTGGCCCATGAGGGCGTAGAGGTAGGCGATGTGGTGCGAGGGCTCATTGCCGTGGGCGTACTGCCCGATGAGGCCGGTGATGTCGGGGTTGGCGTCGGCGTTGAGCTGGCTGTCGGCAGCGAAGAGATCATCGAGACGTCTCACAGCCTGTTCGCGACCGCCGAGCATCGCCATGAGACCTTCGACATCGTGAGGCACGAGCCAGAGGTACTGCCAGGGGTTGCCCTCGGTGTAGTCGCTGGTCTGATGGGCTGGGTTGAAGCCGTCGATGGGGTTGAAGTCGCCCTTGGAGTTGCGGGAGCGGAGGTAGCCTACGCGTGAGTCGTAGAGGTTGGGGTAGGAGTGGGCGCGCTTGTCGAGGTTGTCGATGGCCTGTTGCATCTCGGCGGGGGAACCGCCGAGCGCACTGCTCTGGGCGTTTAAGATGGCTTTGCCGGCCTGCGCGGCAGCCCAGTCGGCCAGCATGTATTCAAGCGACATGGAGAGGGAGCCGCCGTGGTGGTCGTTGCAGACATAACCGTATTTCTTCATGTCGTCCAGTCCGCGCTCGTCCATGAGGAGGCTGCTGGTCATTGCTTTCATGGCAGCGAGGGAGTCCTTGACGAAACCTTTCAGAAGCAGGTCGGCCAGGATGGGCACGGCAGGGCAGCCTACCATGCAATCGGTCTCCTGCGACATCAGATGCCACACGGGCAGCTTGCCCTGCTCGCGGAAGATACGCAGGTAGGTCTCGACCACAGAGGGCATCATTTCAGGCAGGATGATGGTGCTAAGGGGAGCCGCAGCGCGATAGGTATCCCAAAGGGAGAGGGTAGTGAGATAGGAGGCATTCGTCACTCCGAAGGGCCATGCGACAGAGGCGCGTCCGTCGTCTTGGGGGAGCTGACCAGCATATAACCGATACACGCGATTGTCGGCTCCACGCCAATCTCCATTTTCGTCATCCCAGATTTGCGGAGCCACCATGAAATGGTACATGGCGGTGTAGAAAATGGTGCGGTCGCGGTCATTCAGGAAGGTTGCTTGAATACGAGCGAGGTTGCGGTTCCACTGCTCGTTGGCATATTCCCTCATATAATCAAAGGTCATGAATGGCCCAACCATGTTCTTCATTGCATTGAACTCCGAAACAGGGCTGAGTGAAATCGTTACGATGAGTGGCTCTGTACTTGGCTCAAAGTCAATCCGATGATAGTGACAATCCGTATTAAATTCCCAACAGTCTGCGATGGGGCGTGAGAAGCGCATCGCGAAATAGCAGTGCTGTACGTTTGCCCAGCCGTGGCTAATACGATAGCCGACACATAGGGTGTCGTTCACAAAGGTCAACCGACTATTCAATACGTGGTCGCCGACACCGTTCTCCAAGTCAATAATAAGACTTTGAGTGACAGCTTCCTGCGGGTAGGTGATGCGATACATGGCATTGCGTGTATCGGCTGTGATTTCCGTGCGAATATGGTTGTCCAGCAGGACGCAATAGTAGCCAGGGCGCACCTCCTCATTCTCATGGCGGTAAGGGGTGGCAATTCCCTCACGTGAGAACGTAACATCACCCGTAATAGGCATAATCGCCACGTCTCCGAGGTCGGAGCAGCCCGTGCCGCTGAGGTGCGTCTGGCCGAAGCCTACAATCTTGGTGCCGCTCTCGTGGTAGCCGGAACACCAGTCCCAGCCCGTCTCCAACTGTGTAGGGCCTGCGTTGACCATGCCGAAGGGCACGTTGGCCCCCACGAAGACATGGCCGTGGTCACCTGTGCCGATGCGGGGATCGACATAGGAGGTAAAAGACCCTCCCCCCTGCCCCTCCCTTTTAGGGAGGGGATTAGTTACTTGTGCTGGTAGCGTAAGCGAAACGCTGAAGAACAGGATTGCTGAAAGACTTTTTTTCATAGCTCTAATGATTATTATTCGGCTGTGGGGAGGATCTGTTTGATTTCAACGTTGTGGTAGTAGTGCTTCAGGATCTGCTCGTAGGTGTAGCCTTGCTCGCCCATCACGGCAGCGCCGATCTGGCAGAGGCCTACGCCGTGGCCCCAGCCCTTGCCGTGGAGAACGAAGCGGTCAGGGATGCCTGTGACGGGGTCAATAGCCTGCCGCTCCACGGTGAAGGCCGAGCTCTTCAGGTGCGTGGCACTGAGGGCGCAACGTATCTCCAGCTCCTTGCCGATGGTGAAGGTTCGTTTACTGCCCACAATCTGCAGCTTGATGATGCGCTCGCTGGGCCCACGCTCAATGGGCACGAGGTCGATGATATCGCCCAGATCGTCCATCTTCAGATGGGCGCTGATGTAGCGCTGTGCCTCGGCCTGCGTGAGCGTTACCGTCCAGCGGTAGAAATCGGTCGTCTCCTGGTCGTAGTCGTTGAGGACCTGCTGAATGACCTTCGGGTCTGTCGTGTTGCAGAAGGGGTCTTCGATGCTCTCGAGATAGGGGTAGTGCTTGTCCTCCCAGCAGCTCTCGAAGGTCTCGGTGTAGCCGCCGCAGCACTTGGAGAAGCGTGCATCACAGACCTCGCCGTCGCAGACGAGCACCTGCCCCTGGGTGGCTTTCACAGCGGCCTCCACCTGCGGGCTGGTCTGGCGCGTAATGCCCTGATAGCGCTGGCAATGGTCGTCGGCGCAGACATCAAACATCGTGTGTGCCTCGCGGTCGGTCCAGCGGATGAGCTCGGTGTCTGTCTTCGTGAAGGCGAAGAAGTTATGTGCGCCCTGTGCCCGTGCCTGGCGGCGCTGCATCTGCGCATAGAGCCAGCTGCGGCTGATGACGGCCGATGCCTTCAGGAACTCCAGGGAGCAGTTGGGGCTCATCTCGCTGCTGATGACGCTGCAGAGATACTGCTCTACGGACAGCTCGTTGATGCACAGAATCTGGTCCTCTTCCACCATCAGTCGGAGCGTGCCGCGGAACGTCTGCGCCTCGTTGCGCTCCCAATGGAAGTTCTTGCCGATGGTGACGTCCTCCAGCGTGAAGCTGGCCTCCTCGTTCTCCGGCACAAAGGTCAGCTGGCGATACACCTGGTTGTTCCATCGCACGCCGCCGCCTTCCAGCACCACTTCCTGCTCACCCGTGAGCGTGGCACCCTTGGCCGTATAGTTGCCGTTGAGCTTGAAGCGGATGGCTTCGGCGGAGAGGAGGCCGACGGTGAGGGACCCACCCCCGACCCCTCCCGTGAGGGAGGGGAGGGGCTGCGCGTTGTTGTCCTCATTCAAGCCGGAGGTCTCCCCTCCCTCACGGGAGGGGTCGGGGGTGGGTCTGCTTGGGCTCTTGTCCGTTATCTCTTCAATCACCCCCTTGAGTTCCTCTTCCGTCATCGTCACCTCCTGCAGGATGGCTGCGGCCAGCTCGGGCGTGATCTTGCGGAAATCCTCCTCGCGGGGTGTGATGATGAGGCCGCCCATATCGATGGCGCCGGGGCTGACCATTAATGTCCCCGCCTGATAGCATTCCGGACGGTGCTTCTTGCGTGGGAACACCAGCGTGATGATTTCGTCGCCGCGGCTCTCGTCGCCGGCCTCGCGCCAGCTGATGGCATTCATGCGTGGCTCCTGCTCGCCCTCGTGGATGGGTAGTGCGCGATAGAGACGCTGACACAGCAGGCTATCTGTCTCCTCGGGCAGCGAACGAATCACGAAGACGGGGCAGACGTAGTTCTTCAGCAGGAAGAGGCCGCAGCGCTGACTCGTGTTACCGGCATCCTCCATCTGGATGGTTTCGTCGTCGGTGAGCGGGTAGAGCTTCTCCAGCTGTGTCTCGTACATTTTCCAGTCGCGCTCGATGGGCACGACGCCACGGGAGCCGGCCTGCAGGTGCATGTGGTCGGGGCACGACGCGCCGCATAGCGGACCGTTATAGAAGATCATGTGGTTGGGCAGTGTCCACGCCAGATGGCGCAGCGTGCCGAAGTGCTCCCAGATGGCCTGCGGCTTATGGCGGCGTGTGGGAATCGTGAAATGTCGCGGCAGGATGGGGAAGGGATTCACGAGCACCTGGTAGTGGTGGCGAATCATCAGCGCGTGCTGTTCAGCGGGGCGGTTCTCATCACAGAGGAAGCAGGGGCGCTCGGCAATACTCTGTTTGTCGATCTTGGCGCCTGTCGAGACAATGCGCGCAGGGTTCCATTGCACAGCCATCTGCACATCGCCCGCCACGAGCTCGCGCTGCTGCACATTGGCCTCCAGCGCATCATAGTTCCGCTGCGCCAACTCCCAGTGCTTGAGTTCGTCGTCGAAGAAAGCATCCACCTCTTCCTCCGTGGCCTCCATGCGCCAGGTGGCGTTCATCGCCTGACGGGCACGGATCTCTGTGGTGCGCAGCTGGTCTTTGTAGAGGTTGTTCTTGTTCACCTTGTCGGTGCTGAGAGCTGCGTCGCTGTTGCCCTCCCAGCGGCGGCACAGGTAGAGCTCGTCGAAGATACGCCCGATGCGATAGCGGCGCCCAATCATGAGGCCCAGGGCATAGTCCTCGCCGTAGCTGGTGTTGGGAATCTGAATCCTGCGCAGCACGGGCGTGTAGAACGCACGCGGAGCCCCTAAGCCATTGATGCGCAGGGCGTTGTTGCGGCCGTTCTGGGGCGTCCATTCGCGGTGGTCTATGAGTCCCGGGGGCAGCGTGTTCAGCTGGAAGTCCGTCATGCGGTAGGAACCGATTACCATCGCCGCCTTCTGCTCGCGGAACGCATCCACGATGCGCTGCAGCGTGTCCGTGCCGCTGTAGAGGTCGTCGCTGTCCAGCTGCACGACAAAACGTCCGCACTCGGGATGGTGCACGGCCATGTTCCAGCAGCCGCCGATGCCCAGGTCGTCGCGCGAGGGAATGAGGTGGATCAGTGCCTCGCCGCCGTCGGCGGCTTTGCACTGGTCAATGGCCTCGCTCGTGCCGTCCGTGCTGTGGTTATCTACCACGATGAGGTTGAAGGGGAAGGTCGTCTCCTGCTTCAGCACGCTGCGGATGGCATCTTCAATCGTGCGGACACGGTTGCGCACGGGAATCACCACCGTAGCCTCTACGGGAAACTCCTCCTCGTCGAATTTGATCTCGTCGAACTCGTCGGGCGCCAGCAACGCGCCGATGGCCTTCAGGTGACGCGTGCACGCGCGTTCCATTTCTATCTGTCGGCGACGGTTGCGCGGATCCACGTAGTCGAACTGCTTCTGACCGCTGAGGCGCGTGTCCGTTTCTATTTCGGTGTAGAGTGTCTCGGAAATGTGCACGGGCAGCATCCGCCGTGAGAGGAACAGGCGCAGGTCGTACAACCCCGCGAACTCATATTCCTTTAGGCGCTCCTGAGCGAAGTACGCTTTCACGTCGGAGGTGCGCAACAGCAACAGCGAACCGAAGGAGAAGTCATCGCGCACGCTACCGATCTGGTAGTCGATGAGCGGATGGGCTTCGACGGCGCCGTCGGGGAGTTGGATGCGGTGGTCAGCATAGAGCATCGAGGCATTGCTGTCTTCTGCCACTGTGAGCATACGTGTGAGGGCGTAGTAACCCAGTTGTAGGTCGAAGCGTTTCGTGTAGAGAAGAATGTATGGTGCCTGAGCTTCATCGGCCATCTGGCGCAGGGAACTTGTCTGGCACGGATTGCCGATAAGGTGTATGTCAGACACTTCATCCAGGTTTTGCAGAGAATGGATGGTTTGTAGGCCTTCTGCCTCATCTATAAAGGGGAGGAAACAACTGATTTTTGGCATTGAATGAAAGTTTTTCGAAAAATTATGCCACAAAGATAGGTAAAATTCATCTTTTCGTATTATCTTTGTGCCGAAAATCTATAAACTTAATAATAACTAACTATTATTAACATGAAAAAAATGCTCTCTTTCGTCGCCTTCGCATGCATGACATGCTTTGTTGGCGCACAATCTCTCTCCGTTACCGACAAGGATTGGCACTGGGAGAAAGGAACCATCGTATTGAACACTCCGCAGCGTCCTGCAGGGCAGACCGATGTCATGCAGCTGACGGCTCCGAAGCTGGCTACCGTCCGCGTGGGCTTTGTGGGACTTGGTATGCGCGGTCCCGGTGCTGTGCAGCGTTGGACTTATATCCCCGGTGTGCAGATTGTTGCCCTCTGCGACTATGTGGAGGCACGCGCTGAGGGTTGCCAGAAGTATCTTCGCGATGCTGGTCTTCCCCCTGCCGCCATCTACAGCGGTGAGAAGGGTTATGAGGAACTTTGCAAGCGTCCCGACATTGACATCGTCTATGTCGCCACCGACTGGGACCATCATTTCCCCGTGGCCAAATGTGCGCTGGAGAATGGCAAGCACACCGCCATCGAGGTGCCCTCGGCCATGAACCTGGCTCAGTGCTGGGAGCTCATCGAGCTCAGCGAGAAGACCCGCAAGCATTGCATGATCCTCGAGAACTGCTGCTACGACTGGTATGAGCTCAACGCCCTCAACATGGCGCAGCACGGTGTCTTCGGCGAACTGCTGCGTGGTGAAGGTGCTTACATCCACAACCTCGATGACTTCTGGGACTACTACTGGAAGAATCCCGCAGACCCCGACCAGGCGAAGCTCGGATGGCGCATGAAGTACAACCGCGACAACCGCGGCGACGTCTATGCCACCCACGGCCTCGGCCCCGTGGCCCTCGCCATGAATATCCACCGCGGCGACCGCTTCACCACCCTCGTAGCCATGGACACCAAGAGCGCCCACGGCCGCGAATGGGTCGAGCAGAAGACTGGCAAGCCCTGTCCCAATTTCCGCAACGGCGACCAGACAACGACCCTGATGCGTACCGCTGAAGGCCGCGTCATTGAAATCCAGCACAATGTCATGAACCCGCAGCCCTACAACCGCCTCTTCAAGCTCACTGGCACCAAGGGCTATGCCACCAAGTACCCCGAACCCCATTTCGCCCTCGACAAGAGCCAGCTCGCTGCCAGCGGCGTGGCACCCAAGGTCGATGACCTCAGCAGCCACGGCTTCCTGCCCGCTGCCGAGCACGAGGCCCTGTGGAACAAGTACACCCATCCCATCATCAAGAAGTACGGTGAGATGGCACAGAAGGTCGGTGGCCACGGCGGCATGGACTTCTTTATGGACGCCCGCCTCGTCTATTGCCTGCAGAACGGTCTGCCCCTCGACATGGACGTCTATGACCTCGCCGAATGGTGCTGCCTCGCAGAGCTTGGTGCTCTCTCGATGGACAATAACTGCGCCAGCGTAGCATTCCCCGACTTCACCCGTGGTGCATGGAACAAGGTTCAGGGCTTCCAGTTCGCCTGGGCTGCCCCCGACGCTGAGGCCGCAGCCGAAACCGCAGCACAAGCCTATACAGACCAGCAGAAGCAGCTGTGCGAGAAGTTCCAGCTCTGGGCGAAGTACGATGCCATGCGCCAGGCTACAGCCGAGAAGGACGTGAAGAAAGCCACCGCCGCCTACACCAAGGCCTGCGCCCAAATGTCCAAAGCCGCCGCCAAGGCCAAGAAATAATCAGCCAAGCCATATAATCTCACAAGCGGATGATGCATTTCATCCGCTTTTCTTGTGCGCGTAATAAAAATAATGTGTATCTTTGTCGCGTCATCAAGAAAGAACCATGTATATACCGCCATTTACAATCAGTCCTGAAGCCATTAATCTGATAGCCGAAATATCTGGCCAGATAGAACGCTATGCTATCCGTCTGGAACAGGAAGATGGGCTGTGTCTGCGCAAGGCCAATCGCATCAAGACCATTCACTCGTCATTGGCCATTGAGGGCAATACCCTTTCGGAAGATGAAGTCCGTGACATCATCGATGGCAAGAATGTGGTAGCTCCTATCCGTCAGATTCAGGAAGTGAAGAATGCTATCCAGACCTATGAGCTCTATCCCACGCTTGATGCCTTCAAGGAGAAAGATCTGTTGAAAGCACATGGTGTCATGATGCAGTCCCTGATCGAAGATGCCGGTCGTTATCGTCGTGGAGGCGTAGGAGTGTTTGGCGAGAAAGGCCTGGTTCACCTGGCTCCTCCCGCTGACCGTGTGCCTATGTTGATGAGAGACCTTTTTACATGGCTGAAAAGCGCCAAGGACCATCTGCTTATCCGTTCGTGTGTGTTCCACTATGAGTTTGAGTTTATTCATCCATTCATCGATGGCAACGGTCGCACAGGACGTTTATGGCAATCGTTGATTCTCGGCAAACTACATCCATTGTTCGAGCATCTGCCCGTAGAGAATATGGTGTATGCCAACCAACAAGCTTATTACAACGCCATCACAGCCAGCACCAACGCAGGGCAGTCAGGTCCTTTCATCGATTTTATGCTAAATGAAATCTATTTGACGTTGAAAGCACATCAGGGCGAACCGCTTCCTGATAAAGCTCTTGATATGGATGCAGAGTTCGGTGTAAAGTTCGGAAAAGAGTTCGGTGCAAAGTTCGGTGTAAAGTTCGGCGTAAACGAAAAGCGTGTGCTGTTGTTACTTGATTCCGACCCTGCATTATCTGCGACGGAAATAGCTGAGAAGACGGGACTTAGCAAGCGTGGCATAGAGAAACAAATCAAGAAATTCCGCGACCTTGAGATCATCAGCCGGAAGGGTAGCGACAAAAACGGCTTATGGCTTATCAATAAATAATAGCCATGAACGCACAACAACAGCAGTTCAGACTTATATTTTCCCAGCGGCTGATGATTTTCAGCCGCTTTTATTCTGCTGTTCATTCGTTTGTGCTTATCTTTGCCACCGAAAGGGCCACGATGTTGGCCTAAAAAGGCATTCAACATGGCAGGAAAGAATATCTTTGCAGGTTTATTGATGAAAAATGTGCGACGGCGTCGCATAATTGTTCTCTTCAATTCGTCCGACGCCGTCGGACGAATTGAAGACATCTGCACATGATATCATAAGCAAACTCTTTTTTTGACCGCAATAATTGTGCCTGGCACAAAGTTCAAACGAGTTGCCTGAGTTTTGGGACATGGTTTGTTAAAAAACTCTATTTCACAAGGCTTGTGATGAAAGAAAATGGGAGATTCATAAACGAGGAAAAAGAATTATCGCTATCTTTGTGGCCAGAAACTCTCAGCTGAGAGAATTGAAAACGTAAAGTATGAATATGGCAAAACGTAGAGAAATAAGAAATAGCACAGCTGAGTTCCTGATTTTTCAGATCGAGGGAAAGGAACAAGGCGTAGAAGTGTACTATAAGGACAAAACAGTCTGGTGCACTCAGAAAGCGATGGGGATGC
>Ga0310691_10007849_pt1 | contig 11048 bp, 4 predicted proteins | sample 176DNAGHGlowgp2_FD_203887 | JGI IMG/M metagenome (GOLD analysis project Ga0310691, IMG submission 203887) | Sheep rumen microbial communities from Palmerston North, Manawatu-Wanganui, New Zealand - 1766 DNA GHGlow gp2 (v2) (version 2) | ecosystem: Host-associated > Mammals > Digestive system >... | reverse complement strand
AACCCATCTTATCCTTTGTTGCGTCATTGAACTGTGAACAAAAGCCAGGAATATTAACGCCTGCTTGTCCTAGTGCTGGACCTACTGGTGGAGCTGGATTAGCTTTGCCGGCTGCGATTTGTAATTTAACTACTTTTACAACTTTCTTAGCCATAATCATTTCCTCCTTCTTTCAATGATGTGGTCTAACAGACTTTTTATTTCTTCGAAAAGTCCTCCCACTCCCAGTGTATTTGCATACACGTGCTTATACATTATAACAAATGTGTTTATACAAGTCAAATAAATTATTAATTTTTTTACAAAGAATTTTGGCGGCAAATTTATAAATGAAAAAGAGTCAATTATTAAACTGACTCTAAATTCATAATATTTATATTTTATGCTTTCTTTAGTTTTACTTTTCCTGTTAAAGACTTAGAGAATCTTGCTGCTGCTTCTTTAGCATCCTCGTTACCATTTTGAGCAGATAAACGATACCATGTAAATGCTGAATCAAGGTCAATTTGAGAAACACCAATACCTTTTTCTAGGCAGTCACCTAATCTAAACATTGCATATGGATCGCCAAGCTCTGCTGCCTTTGTCCACCAGTTCTTTGCAGTAACTAGATCACGATCAATTTGGTTATCTGCTGGATCAGTTAGGTTTTCAGCTAAGTGAATCATCGCATCAATATTTCCACCAAGTGCAGCCTTTGTCCACCATTCAATAGCAAGTAAGTCATTTTTAATAATACCATCACCTAAGTGATAACATTCAGCTAACGCATTTTGAGCTGTAGAATCTCCAGCCTTTGCAGCCTTATCATACATATCAATTGCACGCTTCATATCAAGTATTACACCATCACCAAGTGCATATCTCTTACCAAGCTTATATTGTGCAGATGCATTACCATTATTTGCAGCTTCCTCATAATAGTGGATAGCTAATGGAATTGATTGTAAAGTTCCTTTACCTTCAGCATAGCAATCTGCTATTCTTTCTTGGCAATAAGAATCTCCATTTTCAGCTCCAGCTAAGAATAATGTGGCAGCACCTTTCATTTTTCCTAATATTTCATAACAAATACCAGCTTCTCTTTGAGCATCAACAATACCAGCCTTTGCAGCATGGACTAACCACTGAGCAGCTCTAGGGATATCCTTATTAATACCTTCACCTTTTTCATAAGCTAAACCTAAATAATATTGGCTTAATGGATGAGCATATTTTGCGGCTTCAGTGAACCATGCAACAGCTTGAACTGAATCCTGTCCAATTCCTTTTCCTTCAAGATAGCATAATCCTACCATATATGCAGCCTCTGATACCTTATTAGTTGCTGCAGCCATATATAATTGGAATGCTCTTCTAATATCCTTTGATAAGCCTTTTCCATTATAAAGCATATCTGCTAAATAATAAGATGCAGAATAATTAAGAGGATCATTTTTTACAACCATTTCAAAAAGAGGAGCGGCTTCTTTAAATTTTTCTTCTTCAAATAATTCTACTGCTCTTTTATATACACCTTTATATTGATTAATGACATATTCTGGCATAGAATACACCTCCAAAACGATTATTACATATATATTTTACCTTAATTAAATACCTATTACAAGAAAAAAGGATGCTATGAATTATAGCACCCCTTAATAATTAATCAATATCTGAAGTTTCTTCGCTAGTTATCGCAAAATCTGCATCGAAGTCTGTTGGTTCATCTTCTTCATCATCGACTACTTCTGAATAAGTTTCTCTTACTTCATTATCTTCATCTAAATCTTCAAGCTCTTCGATTGGAGCATGCTCACATTCGAATGTATCTTCTTGAAGAATACCAGTACCAGCAGGGATTAAGCCACCGATAATTGTATTTTCTTTTAAGCCTTGTAATGAGTCAGACTTAGATTGAATTGCAGCTTGAGTTAATACTCTTGTTGTCTCTTGGAATGAAGATGCACTTAAGAATGAATCAGAAGCTAATGCAGCCTTAGTAATACCAAGTAATAATTGCTTAGCTACTGGAAGCTTTCCACCATTTCTAATTGCCTTAGCAACAGCGTTTTGGAAATCATTGATTGATACTTCATTACCTGGAAGTAAATCAGTATCACCTTCAGTAATTACTACTACCTTTCTCATCATTTGACGTACGATAATTTCGATATGCTTATCAGAAATTTCTACTTCTTGAGAACGGTAAACCTTTTGAACTTCTTCAACAATATACTTTTCAACAGCTTCAGCATCTAAGATACGGATTAAATCCTTTGGATGGATAGAACCCTTCATTAGCTTAGAACCACGCTTAATTGTATCACCTTGGTTAATTAATAATTCAGATGTAGCATCAACGATATATTCACGCTTTTCTTCTGTATCCTCATTAACAATTTCAATCTTCTTACCAGCCTTTGTGTTAGTAATAGATACAATCTTACCATCAATTTCAGAGATTGTAGCTTTACCTTTTGGCTTACGAGCTTCGAAAAGCTCTTGAACTCTCGGAAGACCTTGAGTGATATCTCCACCGGCAACACCACCATTATGGAAAGTACGCATTGTTAACTGAGTACCTGGCTCACCGATTGATTGTGCAGCAATTGTACCAACTGCTTCACCAACCTCAACAACCATATTAGTTGCAAGGTTTCTACCATAACACTTCATACATACGCCTGTTTTAGCAGCACATGTTAAATTAGAACGAATACAAATTCTATTAATTCCAGCTTCATTAATCTTATCAGCTAAATCTTCTGTAATTAATTCATTTCTCTTAACGATAACTTCACCTGTTTCAGGATTAATAACATCCTTTGCAGCAAATCTACCGATTGCTCTTACATAAGCCTTAACGATAACCTTTGGCTTACCAGCTTCAAGGTTGTTTTCATCTAGGATATCCTCAACATAGAATCCCTTTTCAGTACCACAATCTTCTGTTGAAATAACAACATTTTGAGATACGTCTACAAGACGACGAGTTAAGTAACCAGATTCAGCTGTCTTTAAGGCAGTATCTGTAGAACCCTTACGAGCACCATGGGTAGAAATGAAGAATTCAGCAACTGATAGACCTTCACGGAAGTTTGCCTTAACTGGAACTTCGATAGTTTCACCGGCTGTATTAGCCATCAAACCACGCATTCCGGCTAACTGAGCGAAGTTAGATGCAGATCCACGTGAACCTGAGTCAGCCATCATAAAGATAGCGTTGTTCTTTTGCTTAGATAATTCTTCCCATAGACCTTTTTGGATTTCAGCACGAGCATCAGTCCATTCTTTTTCAACAAGCTTCTTTCTATCCTTTTCAGAAATAGCACCCATATCATAGAAATCAGTGATTTCTGAAATTTTCTTTTCAGCTTGGTTAATACGAACTTCCTTACCCTTATAGTCAAGTACGTCAGCCATAGAGATTGTTAAACCTGAAATAGTTGAATACTTATAACCTAAGTCCTTAATTCTATCAAGCATCTTAGAAGTTTCAGTAATTTGGAATCTCTTGAATACTTGAGCGATAATCTTAGCAATGAATTTCTTCTTAAATGGAGTAACTTCTGCGTGAGATTTTAATTCTTCAATTGAAGCTTCATAACCCTTAGATGGATTTAAGAAATACTTAGCAGGTGTTGCAGTAGTTAAATTCTCATCAGTTGGTTCATTTAAGTATGGGAATTCAGTAGGTAAAATTTCATTGAAAATCATTTTACCAATTGTAGTGAATAAGTATTTTGATGGTAATTCTTGACCTGCAAACTTATGTTCAGGTAAATAAGAAATATCAACGAAAATACGTGTATGTAATGTAATAGCACCATTCTTATAAGCCATATAAGCTTCATCAAAATCCTTATAGAAATGGCCTTCGTTTTCTTCACCAGCTCTTTCAAGTGATAGATAATAGTTACCTAAAATCATATCCTGAGAAGGTGTAACAACTGGTTTACCATCTCTTGGGTTAAGAATGTTGTTAGATGCTAGCATTAATAATCTAGCTTCTGCTTGAGCCTCTAAAGATAGAGGTACGTGGATAGCCATTTGGTCACCATCGAAGTCAGCGTTGAATGGTGTACAAACTAATGGGTGAAGACGAATAGCCTTACCTTCAATTAGAATTGGCTCGAATGCTTGAATACCAAGTCTATGTAATGTAGGAGCACGGTTTAATAGAACTGGATGCTCTTTAATTACATTTTCTAGGATATTCCAAACAGAATCATCTTGGCTATCAATCATTCTATTTGCAACAGCAATTGTAATCTTTTCTTTGCTCTTGTCTACATTCTTTCTAGTTAATTCTCTTAATACGAATGGCTTAAATAATGTTAAAGCCATTTCCTTTGGAATACCGCATTGGTACATCTTTAAGAATGGACCAACAACGATAACTGAACGTCCTGAATAGTCAACACGTTTACCAAGTAAGTTTTGACGGAAACGTCCTTGCTTACCTCTTAACATATCTGATAAGCTCTTTAGCTTATGAGCCTTATCTAGAGCAGCCTTCTTACCATGCTTTGTATTATCAATTAAAGCATCTACTGCTTCTTGAAGCATACGCTTTTCATTCTTGATAATTAAGTATGGAGCATGTTGCTCATATTGCTTCTTTAAACGATTGTTACGGTTTAAAATACGACGATATAAATCATTTAAATCTGTTGTAGCGAAACGGCCACCTTCAAGTTGAACCATTGGTCTTAAGCTTGGTGGAATAACAGGTAAGATTTCAAGAATCATCCATTCAGGCTTATTATCTGAACGTAAGAATGATTCAATGATTTCTAGTCTCTTAATAACCTTATCACGCTTTTGCTTTGAAGGTGAAGCTAATTTCTTTCTTAAGCTCTTTCTTTCTTCTTCAAGATTGATGTCCTTTAATAAAGTTTTAATAGCCTCAGCACCTGTTAAAGCTGTGAATTGCTTAGGATATTGTTCACTTAATGTAGCATATTTTTCTTCATTTAAGATTTGTTTCTTCTTTAATCCAATATTCTTACCTGGATCAATTACGATATAGCTTGCTAAATAAACAATTTCTTCAAGATCCTTTGTAGGGATATCTAAGATTTTAGCAAGAGGTGAAGGTGAGTTCTTTAAGAACCAAGTATGTACAACTGGTGAAGCTAATTGGATATGACCCATTCTTTCACGACGAACCTTAGATTCAGTGATTTCTACTCCACACTTTTCACATACTTTACCTTTATCTGTAGACTTTCTAGACTTACCACAAGCACATTGATAATCCTTAGAAGGTCCGAAAATTTTCTCACAGAATAATCCATCTGGTTCTGGTTTTAAAGTACGATAGTTAATTGTTTCATGCTTTAAAACTTCACCATGTGACCAAGATTTAATTTCTTCAGGAGATGCTAAACCAATTTTAATATATTTATATTGCTTACTCATTTAAATCTCCTCCTATTCTTGATCAGCATCATCAGTCTCTGGAGACTGAGTTAAGCTGTAGCTTGTTCTATTAGATACAACTGGCTTAATCTTGAAATCAACGATTGAACGATTAACTTCATTTTCACCAGCTTCATTAATTAATTCAACATGAATACCTAATGATTGTAATTCACGTGTTAATACTCTAAATGATTCTGGAATTGATGATTCAGGGATAGGTCTACCATCAACGATAGCATCAAATGTTCTATCACGAGCAACTAAATCATCAGATTTTACAGTCATCATTTCTCTTAATGTATGCGCAGCACCATAAGCTTGTAGTGCCCAAACTTCCATTTCACCGAAACGTTGACCACCGTTTTGAGCCTTACCACCCATTGGTTGTTGAGTTACTAATGTATACTTACCAACGTTTCTAGCATGTAACTTATCATCAACCATGTGGCTTAACTTAACGAAATACATGATACCAACTGAAATTTTATTTTCAAATGGTTCACCACTTCTACCATCATAAAGAGTTTCTTTACCATCAAATGGCATTCCTGCTTCCTTCATGATGTCTTCAATATCTTCAATTGTAGCACCATCAAATACTGGTGTTGCAACCTTAACTCCTAATTTCTTAGCAGCCATACCTAAATGTAATTCAAGTACTTGACCGATGTTCATACGAGAAGGTACACCTTGTGGGTTAAGCATGATGTCAATTGGATGACCATCTGCAGTAAATGGCATATCTTCAACTGGTAGGATATTAGAAATAACACCCTTGTTACCATGACGACCAGCCATCTTATCTCCAACTTGAATCTTTCTCTTTTGAACGATAAATACTCTTACAACCTCAAGTACACCTGGAGCAGTTTCATCTCCATTTGCTTTAGAGAAATGTTGAACAGATTGAACAACTCCTCCTCCACCATGAGGTACTCTTAATGATGAGTCTCTTACATCACGGCTCTTTTCACCGAAGATAGCAAGTAATAATCTCTCTTCTGGAGTTGGATCAGTTTGACCCTTTGGAGTAGTCTTACCAACTAGAATATCTCCTTCTTTTACTTCAGATCCTGGAATGATAATACCATTAGCATCTAGATTTCTTCTAGCCTCAGGCTTAACATTTGGAACCTCATTAGTAAATTCTTCAGGTCCTAGCTTAGTTTCTCTAGCTTCAATTTCAAATTCATCAATATGTAATGATGTATAAACATCATCATAAACCATCTTTTCAGACATGATTACGGCATCCTCGAAGTTATATCCTTCCCATGTCATGAATGCGATTCTAACGTTTCTACCAAGTGCTAATTCGCCATCCTTCATTGATTGACCATCAGCAATTACATCTCCTGCTTCAACTCTCTCACCTGGTTTTACAATTGGACGTTGCATAATTGCAGTTGCAGAGTTTGAACGTAAGAATTGGTATAAGCTATATTTACGCATATTGCCGTTATCTTCTTTTACTAAGATTTTCTTAGCATCAACATATTCGACAATACCAGGTTGTAAACAAATTAATGCAGAACCTGAATCCTTGGCAGCTCTATATTCCATACCTGTACCAACGATTGGAGATTCTGGGTTAATGATAGGTACTGCTTGACGTTGCATGTTAGCACCCATTAGGGCACGTGTAGCATCGTCATGCTCTAGGAATGGAACGCAGGCAGCAGCTACTGATACTACTTGCTTTGGAGATACGTCCATGTAGCTTACAGTATCAGAATCAGCTATAATTGTTTCACCATTGCTTCTTGCAATAACCTTTTCATCAACGAAATGATAATTTTCATCTAGCTTTGAGTTGGCAGCGGCAATAATTTGTCCTTCCTCATCATCAGCTGATAAATATTCAATATCATCAGGATCTACGGTATTAACACCATTAGCATCCTTCTTAACTTTAAAATATGGTACCTCAATAAATCCATACTTATTAACCTTAGCATATGTAGCTAAAGATGTAATAAGACCGATAGATGGACCTTCTGGTGTCTCAATTGGACACATTCTACCATAGTGAGAATTGTGAACGTCACGAACCTCAACGCCGGCTCTATCTCTAGCGATACCACCATTACCTAATGCAGAAATACGTCTCTTTTGAGTGATTTCAGCAAGTGGGTTAATTTGATCCATGAATTGAGATAATTGGCTTGAACCAAAGAATTCCTTTAATGAAGAAGTTAAAGGCTTAATGTTGATTAAATTTTGAGGTGTAGCCTTATCTAATTCAACAGTAGACATTCTATCCTCAATATTCTTCTTAAGCTTAACCATACCCATTCTGAATTGGTTCTTTAATAATTCACCGATTAATCTTAAACGTCTATTTCCTAAATGGTCGATATCATCAATTGAACCTACACCATGATATAAATTCATGAAGTAGCTTACAGATGCGATAATATCAGACATAGTTACATGTAAGGCATCCTCTGTATGATTATTACCAATAATCTTAACTTCTTCAGTTTCACTTTGCTTTTCTACAGTAACATATAGAATTTCGCACTTTGGATTGTCACATAAGAATTCATGTAAATTAATTTCCTCACGGAATGCTTCACGAGCACCATTAAGTCTATCGTATACTTCACCTTCGATAACTTCTCCAGCCTTAGCGATAACTTGACCAGCTTCGTACTTAATTTCGCCTGTTTCTTCATCAAAAATATCTTCTTTAGCAACAACATCCTTTGCTAAAGCGAAGCCCTTAGCACGATTTAAAACGTCTAGCTTAATATTATGCTTATAACGACCTACTGTTTGTAAATCATATTTATTTACATCAAATAATCTTGAAGAAATGAATTCCTTAGCTCCATCAACTGGTACTGTTTCACCTTGACGTAATTTGCTATAAGTATCAACGATAGCTTCTGCAGAATCCTTATTAGCATCCTTTTCTAAAGTTGCTCTTAATTGATCACTATCACCGAATAATTCAATAATTTCTTCATTACTATTGAAACCATATGCCTTTAATACTGTAGTTAAAAGGATTTTCTTTGAACGGTCAATCTTACCATACCAAATATCTCTTGAACCAGCTTCGTACTCTAACCAAGCACCACGATATGGCATTACAGTTCCACCAAATTTAACATCGCCTGTTTTCTTATCGATTTCTCTTGTGAAATATACACCAGGAGAACGAACGATTTGAGAAATAATTACACGCTCAGCACCATTGATAATGAATGTACCAACTGGAGTCATGTAAGGAATGTCACCCATAAATAGCTCACGTTGTACTCTAACACCTGTTTCAGTATGTTCTAGTAAAACATCTACCTTTAAAGGACGAGCATAATTTGTTCTTCTTAATTTAGATTGAACAACATCATACTTAGCATCTTCGAAGCGATAGTCTTGGAAATAAAGTTTTAAGTCTCCATTAAATGATGTGATAGGAGAAATGTCTTCAAAAACTTCTTTCAAGCCTTGCTCAACAAACCAATCAAATGATTTAGTTTGAATTTCGATTAATCCTGGTAATTCAACATCAGTACGAATCTTAGAATAATTACGTCTAACTGATTTCTTACCATAATTAACTGTCTTGTAATTCATAAAGTTTAGTTTCCTTCTTTCTAAATTTTTAAACCGTCGAGAGACTTTCTAGTGAGTACTAGCAGGGTGTTTAAAACCTGTTTTATGGATGACCACAAATATATTAACTCTGTAATAATAACTTACAGTTATTTATAAATTAAAGCCTTATAAAATAGCGACAATAGCCATTATAAGCATTTTAATATTATATTTCAAGTTGTCAAAAATTGCAACATATTTTTAAAAATAAATAAAAAAACTAGAGCTTTTCAAACTCTAGTCTCGTATTTAATATAATAATTACATTCCTAGTACTTCTTTAATGAATGTTACAATTTCAGTATCCTTTGCATTTTGGAAGAATAATTTTTTGAAGCTATCTCTATCGATTGTTTCTAATAAGAAATCTCTATCAATCTTCTTTAGGATATCTATCATTGGTGTATGAGTAATTTCTTTTACACCATCTAAAATCTTTTTATTTCTTTGTTCAGGTACTACTCTTTCCTTTGGATAGCCTCCACCAAATGGTGCTTTGAATAAATTCTCATATACATTTTCAAGATTTAATTCAGCACCCCAGCCAAAGCCTTTTGCGTATGGCATTGAAATAGCATTACCATCATTGATTTGACCAAATAAATAAGCATCTGATGGTTCAATAATTAAGCCACATAATACCTTAGGGAAAGAATTACATGCAAGCATTGCTCCTCCACCAGTACCACAGCCTGTTACGATAAAATCTGCTGCACCTGAATTGATTAGGATACCTGCAAGTAAACCATTTTGAACATATGTTAATGATTTATCATCTGGTCCGAACATACCATAGTTATCAACAACGTGACCATATTTTGTTGCAACCTTATTTAATGTGTTATAAATAAGTTCATTTTTTGCTGCTTGTGAATTTTCGTTAATTAATGCGATTCTCATATTTTTCTCCTTCTATATAAAAATATCTATTTTCATTTTAACATTATTAATAATAATATCAATAAATATTTAATCAAAAAATAAGATGATTATATTTCAAATCATCTTACTAAAAGCTTTTAGATTATTCTAGTTCTATACCCTATCAAGCGTAAGAACCACTCTAGGTTTGAACCTATTTTTTATTTTTTACAGAACTGTTATTTTTTTACTACCCATTTTCTTATTATAAAGGTAAATCCTTCTTTTCAAATCGAATAGAACCAATTATATAGCCTGCTAATCCAACAATAACTAATATAATTAATTTATAAATCCAAGCATTACCACCATCTAGAATTGATACAACATCAAATAAAGAAATTAATGATACATAATTGAAATTATTTAAAGCAGAAATTCTAACAACTGAAGGAATTACTGGTGAACCAAATAAACCTAGCATTGTTGCAACTAAGAAAAACATAGAAATTCCACCACCTAATGCCATTGCCTTTTTACTTCTATCAAAGATACAAGATGTTAAATAATTAATACCTGAAATAGCAAATAATGTTACAAATGCACCTAGGTTAATTAATATTAATTTTAAATATGTTAAATCAGTTGTAACATCAGCAATTGCAAAGCAAATACAAGATGTAATTGTTGTACAAATAAACATTAATAATAAAGAACCTGCAAGATAAATTGCTTGAGTAAATGTTACTTCCTTTCTTCTTGTTGATGTTGATAAAACATAAGCCATTGAACCAGTATCAACTTGTCCAGCAATTAAAGAATTTGAACACATAATTAAATAGATAATTGGAAGTAATAATCCTGCCATCTTAAAGAATATAGAACCAACAATTAAACCATATAAATCCATAGTGCCTAATTCATGAATACCATCTGATACATTTTCTGGTAATTTATCTAATAAAGAACCTGCGACATCAATAAATAGCTTATCATGAATTTCGCTTTTTTTAGCTTTATATAAATCTTCATTAGCTTTTATATCTTCATCTATTAATGAATATTCATAATTTAATTTATCTTGGAATTCTACAATACTTTCATAAGCAATTTTATAAGTATTTTTATAATCAAATCCCATTGCATCATATTTTTCTTCAGTGACCTTA
>Ga0310691_10007847_pt1 | contig 11050 bp, 11 predicted proteins | sample 176DNAGHGlowgp2_FD_203887 | JGI IMG/M metagenome (GOLD analysis project Ga0310691, IMG submission 203887) | Sheep rumen microbial communities from Palmerston North, Manawatu-Wanganui, New Zealand - 1766 DNA GHGlow gp2 (v2) (version 2) | ecosystem: Host-associated > Mammals > Digestive system >... | reverse complement strand
AGATAGGCATTATCAGCGATACGCACTCCTATTGGGACCCGAAATACTTGCATTATTTCGAGCCGTGCGACGAGATATGGCATGCAGGCGATATTGGTTCGGTGGAGGTGGCCGAAAAACTGGCTGCCTTCCGTCTGCTACGTGCCGTCTGCGGGAATTGTGACGGAGGAGACTTGCGACTGATGTATCGCGAGACGAACCGCTTCAAGTGTGAGGACGTCGACGTGCTCATCAAGCATATCGGCGGCTATCCCGGCAACTACGACTATTCTGTTCGCTCCACGCTCTACGCCAGTCCGCCACAGCTCTTCGTCGCCGGACATTCCCACATACTGAAAATCCAATACGACAAAACGCTCAATCTGCTGCACATCAATCCCGGAGCTGCCGGAATGCAGGGCTGGCACAAGGAGCGTACCCTTGTCCGTCTGACCATTGACGGCAAGGAGTTTAAGGACTGCGAAGTGATAACATTAGGAAATCATTAATTAAATCAAGTATATATGAAGACGATTGTCATTACTGGTGGCGCAGGCTTTATTGGGAGCCATGTGGTGCGCCTTTTTGTGAACAAGTACCCCGATTACCACATCATCAACCTCGACAAGTTGACCTATGCCGGCAATCTGGCTAACTTGAAGGACATCGAGCAGAAACCCAACTACGAGTTTGTGAAGATGGACATCTGCGACTTCGACGCCTTCTACAAGCTGATGCAGGAGAAAAAGGTGGACGGCATCATCCACCTGGCAGCCGAGAGCCACGTAGACCGCAGCATCAAGGACCCCTTCACATTTGCCCGTACCAACGTGATGGGTACTTTGAGCCTGCTCCAGGCAGCCAAACTCTACTGGGAGTCGCTGCCGGAGAAGTACGAGGGCAAGCGCTTCTATCACATCTCGACCGACGAGGTGTATGGAGCTCTCGAACTGACCCATCCTGACGGCATCGAGCCGCCGTTCACCACCACGGCATCCAGCGCCGAGCATCATCTGGCCTACGGCGACAAGTTCTTCCTGGAAACCACGAAGTACAATCCCCATTCGCCCTACAGCGCCTCGAAGGCATCGTCAGACCACTTTGTACGGGCCTTCCACGATACTTACGGCATGCCCGTCGTCATTACCAACTGCTCCAACAACTACGGACCCTATCAGTTCCCTGAGAAGCTGATTCCGCTGTTCATCAACAACATCCGCCATCGCAAGCCGCTGCCCGTCTATGGCAAGGGCGAGAACGTGCGCGACTGGCTGTTCGTCGAAGACCATGCCCGTGCCATCGACATCATCTTCCACAACGGCAAGATTGCAGACACGTACAACATTGGCGGCTTCAACGAGTGGAAGAACATCGACATCATCCGTGTGCTCATCAATACGGTCGACCGCCTGCTGGGTCGCAAGGAGGGTGAGGACATGGACCTCATCACCTACGTTACTGACCGTGCCGGTCATGACCTGCGCTATGCCATAGACTCTACGAAGCTACAGCGCGAGCTGGGTTGGGAACCCTCCCTACAGTTCGAGGAGGGTATTGAGAAGACTGTCCGCTGGTATCTTGACAATCAGGAGTGGCTCGACAACGTCACTTCCGGCGACTACAAGAAGTATTACGATAATATGTATAACAACCGCTAATCGTTTAGTGTAAGACGTGACTCCGTCACGTCCCCTGTCTATGAAAAAGATATTGTTATTAGGCTCAGGAGAACTGGGCAAGGAGTTTGTTATTGCCGCCATGCGTGCCGGCCAGTATGTCATTGCTTGTGACCGTTATGATAATGCCCCGGCCATGCAGGTGGCCGACGAGCGTGAGGTGTTTTCCATGCTTGACGGCGACGCCCTGGAGGCCGTTGTCAACAAGCACAAGCCCGACATTATCGTACCGGAAATCGAGGCTATCCGTACCGAGCGCCTCTTCAAGTTCGAGGAACAGGGCATTCAGGTGGTGCCGTCGGCCCGTGCCGTCAACTTCACGATGAACCGCCGTGCCATTCGCGACCTGGCAGCCAAGGAGCTGGGGCTGCGTACGGCAAAGTATTTCTATGCCAAGACTTTCGACGAGTTTAAACGTGCCGCCGACGAAATAGGATTCCCCTGCGTGGTGAAGCCGCTGATGTCGTCGTCGGGTCACGGCCAGAGCTATGTGCATAACGATAGCGAGCTGGAACAGGCTTTCCGTGAGGCTATGGAGGGCTCGCGCGGTGACGTCAAGGAGGTCATCATCGAGGAGTTTATTGATTTCGACTCTGAGTTCACGCTCCTCACAGTCACGCAGCAGCACGGATGGCCAACGCTGTTCTGCCCGCCCATCGGACATGTGCAGAAGTCGGGAGACTATCGTGAGTCGTGGCAGCCCTATAAGATTAGCGACGAGGCCTTGAAGCAGGCGCAGATGATGGCCGACAAGGTGACGAAGGCACTGACGGGTGCCGGCATCTGGGGCGTAGAGTTCTTCCTGACGAAGCAGGGCGAGGTCATCTTCTCGGAACTGTCGCCGCGTCCGCACGATACGGGCATGGTGACACTTGGCCATACCACCAACCTCTCTGAGTTCGAACTGCACCTGCGCGCCGTCCTGGGATTGCCTATAGCCGGCATCCATCTGGAGCATGCAGGTGCCTCGGCAGTCATCCTGTCGCCCGTTGAGGCTAACACACCCGTTGACCGTTCGCTGCTGCCCTATAACCTGGTTGATGCACTGAAGGAGGACCGTACGCGCATTCGCATCTTTGGCAAGCCAGAGGCTCATAAGGGACGCCGCATGGGTGTCGTGCTCTGCTATGGCGAAGTGGGCGACGACGTTGACGCCCTGCGTACGAAGGCCAAGCGCCTGGCAAAGACGGTATTGGGTACAGACCCCTACGAGAAGTTTGGACACTAAGATGTTTGATATAGTCAGATATTCTCCAGCTCATGCTGACGAGTGGAATGGTTTTGTAGCGACGTCGAAGAACGGTACCTTTCTCTTCGACCGTCGCTACATGGACTATCATGCTGACCGGTTCGCCGACCACTCCTATCTGTTCTACCGCGAGGGACGCTTGCTGGCCGTGCTCCCCGCCCATGCCAAAGAGGCAACGCTTTGTTCGCACGGCGGACTGACATACGGCGGACTGCTGATGAGTACGCAGCTGACGATAGCCGAGACCATGGCGTTGTTTGGCGAACTAAACGACAGGTTGCGCACTGAGGGATTCCGCCACGTCGTCTACAAAGCCGTTCCGTGGATTTATCACACCATTGCCGCAGAAGAGGACCTCTATGCCCTCTACCATGTGTGTCATGCCCGGATGACGGCACGCGACTATTCTACCTGCATCTTCCTGGGTGTCGGCATGCGTTGGGAACGGGTGCGCCGTCGGGGGGTCAAACGCGCTCGTCAGGCCGGCATCAGTGTGGTGGTGTCTGATGACTATACTGATTTCTGGCGTGTGCTTTCCGACAATCTCTGGCAGAAGTACGGGGTGCATCCTGTCCATACGTTGGACGAGATTCACCTGCTCCACGACCGATTCCCGAGAAATATCGTGCTCTATCAGGCTGTGCTTGACGGTTGCGTGTTGGGTGGGGTCGTACTCTACCTGAGCCGGCAGGTGGTCCATGCGCAATATAGCTCCGCTACTGCTGAGGGTAAGCAGCTCGGAGCTATAGACTTGATATACGACCGTATCATGAACGAGGATTACAAGGACTTGCCGTACTTCGACTTTGGACGCTCTACCGAACATCCTGACGGGAGTGGACTCAACACGTCGCTCGTATTCCAAAAGGAGGGCTTTGGGGCCAGAGGGCTCTGCTACGACATCTATGAATACGACCTGTAGCGCGTACTGGTCACTCGTCCAGCAACAGCACCGTGGCTGAGCGGGCGGCCTGTGCTCCCATCACCAGCACTTGGGCAATGTCGGCAGTCTTTGACGGACCGCTGATGAAGGTGCCATAGCCATACTGGTCGAAAGCATCGGCACCGCACCCTTCGCGCTTCGACAGGCGGGCGTAGGCCTCGTGCATGTTGTTGACAATCTGCGACTTTGCCAAAAGGATGACAAGGTTCTCAGAGATGAAACAGACGGCTTTCTCCTTCATCTGCTGGGGAATCCACACACAGGCATTCTCGGCCACGCCAAACAGTCCGCGAACCACGCCGACGTCAGTTCCGTTCAGGTCGCGGGCACGCCCGACGTCATCGGGGTTGCGCGTGGCAATGGTAATCTCTGGCAGATTGGAGGCAATCTCCGTGGCGTCGGGGTAGAGTTCACGGATCAGCTCATTGACGTCACGGCCCTTTTCCACTTCGATGGCGTTGCCACCCACACTCTTTGTCATGTTCATAAACTGCAACAGCGGGTCAGGATAGCGCGTGGCCTTGATGTCGCTGAGGTCGGGCATGTCGTACCGTTCTCGGATGTTAGCCCTATACTTGTTTATTATATCTTGCTTGCTGCTCATTACTTTATCTCCTTTATGATTACATGGAACGGCTTCTTCGGGAATCTCATCATGTCGTGGCCTTCAGCCCATGGATTCAGGCCACAGTTGATGATAGGCGAGGGGATCAGGTTGGCCCAGTGAGCCAGGTTGGTGGCAAGATTGTAGAGATTTGGCGAACCGTAAAGTGTGGACATGCCGCGGCACATCATTTTCTTTTCGGGATTGGCCGTGCCAAAGTCGTCTAATTGCTGGCGCCACTGGTAAATCTGGTCGCCCAGATTCACCTTGACAGGGCAGACCGTCTGACACGACAGGCATAGCGTACACGCGCTGACGTTGCCACTGTGCTTCTGGGGATCGCGGAGCATGCCGAGGTTGATGCCGATGGGTCCGGGAATAAAGTAACTGTATGAATAGCCACCGGAACGGCGGTAGACGGGACATGTGTTCATGCACGAACCACAACGGATACATTTGAGGCTCTCCCAGTGTTCGGGGTTGCCAATCCATTCTGAACGGCCGTTGTCTACCAGGATGATGTGCATGTTGTGGGCCGTAGGACGGGCCTTGCGGAAGTGGCTGGTGTAGGTTGTCGTGGGCTGACCGGTACCGGCGCGGCAAAGCATGCGCTGGAAGACGGCCAGACACTCGTAGTTGGGGATGATTTTCTCCAGGCCGATGGCAGCAATGTGCAGTTTAGGACATGAGGTCGACATGTCGGCGTTGCCCTCGTTGGTGCATACCACGATGTCGCCCGTGTCGGCAATGCCGAAGTTGCCGCCAGTCATGCCGGCATCGGCAGTCAGAAACTCGTTGCGCAGGCTCAGACGCGCCATATAGGTAAGATATGTTGGGTCGTGGTTGCCTTTCTCGTTGGAAATGCCTTTCTCCTCGAACAGTTCGCCCACATCGTCGTGGCTCAGGTGGATAGCCGGCATCACGATATGGCTGGGGGCCTGACCCTTCAGCTGGATGATGCGCTCGCCGAGGTCGGTCTCGACGACTTCGATGCCTTTGGTTTCGAGGTACGGGTTCATGCCGCATTCCTCTGTGAGCATCGACTTCGATTTCACCATTTTCTTCACGTCATGGTTCTTCAGGATGCCATACACGATTTCGTTGAACTCATTGGCATCTTTAGCCCAGTGGACTTCTACACCGTTCTTCTCGGCATTGTCGGCAAATTTTTCCAGATATTCGTCGAGGTGGGTGATGGTATGGCGCTTGATGGCGCTGGCCTTCTCGCGTAACTGTTCCCATTCCTCCAAACCTTGTGCCATGTTGTCGCGCTTCTGGCGGACGGCCCAGAAGGTGGCGTCGTGCCAGTGGGCATATTGCTGGTTCTTCAGGAACTCCTTGGCTGCTTTGCTATGCTGTGTACTCATAAACTATTAATATTGAACATTGAACATTCGTTGCTCAACTCTCAACTGTCAACTCTCAAAGCCCTGCGGCAAGTATCTCGACAACATGCTTGAATTGGATGTTCTTGCCTTGCTTGCGGGCCACACCGGCCATGTGCATCAGACACGAGCAGTCAGGACCGGTAATGTATTCTGCTCCCGTCTGGATGTGGCGCTCCAATTTGTCAAGCCCCATCTGTGCCGATACGGCTGTCTCCTCGACTGAGAACATGCCGCCGAAACCGCAGCATTCGTCGGGGCGCTCAGGTTCTACGATGTCAATGCCGTCGACGAGTGAGAGAAGGTCGCGAATCTTGTTGAACTTCTGTATGTGCGCCTCAGAGGGCGAGGATAGTCCTAATTCGCGCACGCCGTGACATGAGTTGTGGAGTGACACCTTATGGGGAAATGTGCCCAAACGGCGGTCTGTCTTTACCACGTCGTGCAGAAACTCTACCACGTCCATGCAGCGCTTCGCCGTCTCGCACTCATGCTGCAGCAGGCGAGGGTAGTTGATGCGGACGAAAGCCACACAGCTGACGCTCGGGGCTACAACATAGTCGAAGCCGCTGAACAGGTCTTCAAACTTTGCGGCCAGCGGAACGGCCTGCTTCTCGAAACCGGCATTGGCCATGGGCTGGCCGCAGCAGGTCTGCTTCTCCGGGTAGGTCACGTCAAGTCCCAGGTGGCGCAGCAGCTTGTAGGTTGCTATGCCTACCTCTGGAAAGACCGCATCGACATAGCACGGTATAAATAGTCCTATTTTCATACGTATGTATCGCTTGGGTTAAGTCGTTTCAGAATTGGCAGGGCAGGGCCAGCAACTGGTACATCAGCGTGCGGGCCAGTCGCTCGTGGCCTTTGTCGTTGGGGTGCAGACGGTCACTCTCGGCACTCTTGAAGTACTGGGCGTGCTCGTCCATCATCGGGTAGAGGCCGCTCACGGCATTCAGGTCTATCACAGGAACAGCCCAGATGTTGCCGGCTTCCTTGACGGCGTCAATGTATTCGTCCAGGTAGATGCCACACTGGTTGGTATAGTCCTCTGTGCACTGCCAGTTTTTGTCGTTGGCGTAGAATCCGGCGCGGTGGATGGGCGTCAGCAGCACAATCTGCTTGTCGGGAAACATGCGCTTGACCTTGTCGATGGCAATGTTGATGCGGCCCCGGTATGTGTCCTTGTCCATCTTCATGTAGCGGCGCTTGCGGTCGGTCAGCTTTTTGGGCTGCCCGTGACCGTACATCACCTGCTCGTCGCGTTCCTCGTACCACTGGCCAATCTTCACACCGTTGTTGTAGTCGTTGGTACCTATAAATATAAGTATAGCGTCGAAGTCTGTGCCATGCTCCGACTTCAACTTGTCGGCCTGACGCGGAATGTCGTTCCATTGCCGCCCGCTGACGGCATAGACATAAGGCTCAATGCCCAGCCACTCCTGCAGGAAGTGCCAGTATTTCTTCTTTGAACCGCTGTTGCGCGGGTCGGTTATCGAGTCGCCGAAGTAGGCCACGCGTTTCTGCATCCACGGATGAACGAATGCAGACTGAGCGCTGGCAGTCCCGCATAGCAGGACTACCAACGTTAAGAGCATCAAGTGTCTTTTCACTTCTTTATTTGCTTTTTTACTTTTTTTACCTTTCTTAGTATTCCATCATGCCGGGCAGCTCCTTGGCCTGGTCAATCATTTTCTGGACTTCAGCGACGGCAGGAACGCGGTTGGTAAGATTCTTCACGGCGTTCACCTCCTCCAGCTTCTTCTGCAGGTTCTCTGCCACGCGGTGCTTCAGCTCCTTGACGGTGTCCACGCCGCTGGCTTCCAGCAACTCGGCAAACTGCGGGCCGACGCCGTTGATGCGGTACAGGTCACAGTGGTTAGCCCACTTCAGGATCAGCTTGCCGCTGATGCCGGTCTCGGCCTCCAGAGCCTTGCGGCCTGCGGGCTTTGCGCATTTCTCCAAAAGGTCTGCGTCAGTCTTGATACCGGCGGCAATCAGTTTCTCGGCGTAAACCTCTCCTACGCCCTCAATGTCAATTACTTTGTAAGTCATAAATCTTAGAAGTTTAGGTTTAGTGGTAACATGCACTTTGCATTTACCACCGCAAATATACGGATTTTTATTCGTCTTGACAAGTTTTTTATTCTTTTTTAATAGAAACATTTGCCTACGGCCGTAAAATCGCGTATCTTTCCCCTGTAAGCAGATGGCAGATTGCTTCCGCCGCGCTGATTAGACGCGTTACTCGGTAGCTGCTTTATTAAGGAAAGAATTACTTTGCAAACAAAATGCAAAGTGGTAAAACGTGGCAGTTTGGAGAATTTTTGCTATTTTTGCACGCAAATTGAATGAATCATGAAGCATAGACTAATTATATTGATGGCAGCGAGTCTTGTGATTGGTTGTGGTTCTGACGGCAGTGGTGACAGACCGTACCTGCTGCAGGGCGCATGGACGCTAAGGCAGATAGACTATCCCATAGGACACACGGAGACATTGACCGAGGTGGAGGGAACGGAACTCCGGCTGTACGACGGCGACAGTGTGTTTCACCAATGCTGGATGACAAGAACCGAATCAGGACTGATGGTGAGACCGCAAGTGCAGTTTCCGGTGATGCTGATAGACAAGGGATATGGCGATTACTTCTATCAGGAAGATGACAATCCGCGGCCGCTGGCGGTGGTTGACGACACGACAATCGTCATTCAGCAAAACGGCATACGCTATACGTGGCATCGGGCTGACGACATTGCCGATGAATGGGACTCGGAAATCAAGGGTGCCTTTGCTGTCGCTGAGACTCAAGACGTTGAAACGGACGTGAAGCTGAGCTATATGCTGTCCACAAAGGAACGTCGGCAGGCCAGTTTTATCCATTGGCTTTGGGCGGCCATCGCCGTCATTGCGGCCATTGCCGGCGCCGTCTACGTTACGGGCCGTCGCCGCCGTCAGCAGTTGCAGTTGCAGCTGCAGCAGATTCAGGAGACGCTGGCCGGACGCCCTCAGGAGGTTCAGCAGGCTATCGAGTCGGTAGAAACAGACTTTTTCTCGTCTGCCGAATATCAGGCACTGCTGTGCCGTATTGCTACCGGACAACGGCTGAAGGACGATGAGTGGACGGGCGTAGAACGGCAGGTCAGAAAGGTCTATCCCGGCTTCAGCAGTCAGTTGCACAACCTTTATGACATGTCGGAACTGGAATACCATGTGTGCCTGCTCGTCAAACTGAGGGTCGCGCCGTCTGACATTGCCGCTGTACTGGCTCGCGATGCCAGTACCATCAGTACCGTGCGCAGCCGCCTCTACCGTAAGGTGTTCGGCAGGAAGGGCGGAGCCAGAGAGTGGGATGATTTCATCCTTTCTATCGGAGCATGAGTTGGCGTGCAAACACTTTGCAGTCGTTTTGCAAAGCAGATGCAAACTCAAAAACTTGGCGGAATGGCGGAAACTCCGTACTTTTGCAGCGGTAATTCACTCAATTAAGTAACTCAAAACAAGGTAAGACTATGAAGAAAGCAATGTTTGTGATGGCAATGGCACTCATGGGAGCCATGCAGGTGAGCGCTCAAGGCGTGAAAATTGACGACAAGGAGATTGTCGGAACATGGATAATGGAGTCCATGCAGTGGGAAGGCGAGAAGAAGACCATGTGTGGCAAGGCTACCGGCTACACGCAGTTCAAGTTCTATGGTGCCGATGGCGAGTATGCCTGTGCACAGATTACCATGAACAAAGAGGGCAAGGTGGTGGTGATGCCCCATGAATATGGTACCTATACGTTCAAGGATGGCTGGTACTCAGAAATGGGACGCGAGAAAATCAAGGATGCCATCGTCTGGGTTGACAAGACAACAACGAAAGGTACTTGGATGAAGCGTCATGACATCTGGAAGAAGGTGACGCTGCCCGACAAGGTGGTGAAATATATCCTTGCCTGTTGCAAGACCAAGGCTATGCCAGCCGACGTCCAGCAGCAGATTAGGCAGAATATGTTCAAATAGATTAAGATAGTAGTAGAAAAGCAAAACGAGTAGTACCCGGGAAAAGTCTGGGGGGCGCAGCGATACGCCCTCCAGACGCAATATGTCCTGTTATCGCAATCTGCACAAGAAAAGCCGATGCTAAAGGCTTTTTTAGCCTCGTATTCTGCCCTTTTAGCACATTTCGTTCACTTTTTTATCTCAACAGGCTCTTAATTCCAAATTTTTTATGTAAATTTGCCGCGTCATTATTAATAATTAAATAGGAATTATGAATTACAAAGAATTGAATTTGCAAGGACTTCAGGCCGAACGTCAGTGGGACGTTTCCGAAGCCTTTCCCGTATTGATGAGAAAAGTATACGTGTGGATGACAATGGCTCTCGCCATCACCGGCTTCACTGCCTATGGCGTCGCCACAAGCCCAGGCATTCTGGAGGCCATCTACACCAATCCGATCCTCTTCTGGGGCCTGATCATTGCAGAGTTCGCACTGGTCATTGGTGTCAGTGCTGCCATTAATAAGCTGTCGCTGACGGTAGCCACGCTGATGTTCATCCTCTATTCCGTCATCAATGGCGCGCTGATGTCTTACATCTTTCTGGCCTACACGACGACGTCGGTCGCCACGGTGTTCTTTATCACTGCCGGCACCTTCGGTGTCATGGCCCTGATAGGCTATACCACCAAGGTCGACCTCTCCTCGATGGGTAAGATACTTTTCATGGCACTTATCGGACTGGTTATTGCCACCGTCGTCAACCTCTTCGTGAAGAGTGATGGCTTTACCATGATTCTCAGCTATGTCGGTGTACTTATCTTTGTCGGACTGACGGCTTACGATACGCAAAAAATCAAGCAGATGCTCCTACAGGCTCCTGATGCTGGTGAAGGTGCGCAGAAGTTAGCACTCCTCGGCGCACTGACCCTCTATCTTGACTTCATCAACCTGTTTATCTATCTGCTCCGCATATTGGGAAAACGCGAGTAGTATTCTCCCTTTTCGGCAAGTCTTATATAATATAATAAGGTGTAAGGTTTTCGTATTGTAAATTAATACGAAAACTTTTCATTTTTATCGAAAAAAGTTCTCGGAATATTTGCGAGTATCGAGAAAAGTGCGTACCTTTGCACCCGCTTTCGCTTAAAAACAAAGCGAGGCGCGAAAAAAGAAGAGTTCTTTGAAAAGACTTACATAAAACAGAAAGATAGTAGTACAAGAAGCAGGTGCGGT
>Ga0310691_10007846_pt1 | contig 11051 bp, 12 predicted proteins | sample 176DNAGHGlowgp2_FD_203887 | JGI IMG/M metagenome (GOLD analysis project Ga0310691, IMG submission 203887) | Sheep rumen microbial communities from Palmerston North, Manawatu-Wanganui, New Zealand - 1766 DNA GHGlow gp2 (v2) (version 2) | ecosystem: Host-associated > Mammals > Digestive system >... | reverse complement strand
TGAATAACTTTTTCAACATTGACACCAGCTTTAGTAATTTTGATAGCTAAATCATCAAGGTTTTCATTTTCAATATCGACATAATCTTTAACCCAATTTAAACTAATCATTATTCCACTTCCCTTCTGTCAAATGTTTTTGATTCTCTTAAATCTGTTTGATAAAATGTTCTAATATCGTTAATGCCATATTTTAACATTGCTAATCTTTCAGCACCAAAGCCAAAAGCAAAGCCACTCCATTCTTTTGGATCATATCCACAGTTTTTTAAGACATTTGGATGAACCATACCAGCACCACTTACAGTAATCCAGCCAGTATTCTTGCATAATGGACACCCTTTTCCTTTACAAGCAAAGCAAGAGATATCTGTTTCAACAGATGGTTCAGTGAACTGGTAATAACTTGGGCGAAAACGTGTGGTACAATTTTCACCAAATAATCTTTTGGCAATGACATCAAATGTTCCTTTCAAATCTGATAAGCTAATGTTTTTATCGACAAGTAAACCTTCAATTTGCATGAATTGATGGGAATGAGTAGCATCATCTGCATCACGTCTATATGTTTTTCCAGGGCAAATCATTCTGATTGGAGTATTTCCACCAGCCGCTAGCATTGTTCTTGCTTGCACAGGAGATGTTTGACTACGAAGTAAGATGTTTTCATCTTCAATATAGAAAGTATCTTGGGCATCTCTGGCTGGATGTCCTTTAGGAATATTTAATAATTCAAAATTATATTTATCTTCTTCAATTTCTGGTCCATCAACAACATCATAACCCATAGACATAAATACTTCTTCCACTTCTTCCACAATATGTTCTAGAATATTAGGAGCACCTACGGGAATACTAGTGGCTGGTAATGTTACATCAATTTCTTCACTAGCTAACTTTTTATTTAATTCTGCTTGTTCTAATAGTTCTTTTGTTTTATCATATTTATCATTGAATAAAACTCTAAGTTCATTTAAAAGTGTACCATATTCTTTTTTTTCTTCGTTAGGAACATCTTTCATATATTTTGATAATTCAGTTATTTTACCATTTTTACCTAAATATAATACTTTTAAATCATTTAGTTTTTGAAGATCAATGTCTGTCTTAAAAATATCTTCAATTTCATTTTTTAATTTAGTAATTGTTTCTTTATTCATAATATACTCTCCTTAAAATAATAAAAAAGTTATAAATTAAAGGACGAAATATTCCGCGGTACCACCTTTATTTATAACTTTTAGTTATACACTTATACTTTAACGCAGTTAACGTTTAAACTCTAAGGGTGAATTCATACTTAATTAATTGTTAGTTTGCACCTGACACTAACTCTCTATAAATTAATTATTTAGTACTACTACTTCCTTATCATTGCTTATTAATCATTTAAATATTTTTTTAATTTTTTTATACGTTCATTATCATTTTTAGTAATATCAATATTACGGTAATCATATCCAATAAACTCATCAAGTCCATATCTTTCTAATACTTTTCTTATACCATAATGAATTAAACTTCCCTTACGCAAAGTAATTAAATCATCATCGTTTTCAATAAAAGAATAATCTGTAAATAATGACTGGCAATCATATTTTAAAACATATTCTGGACATAATTTTATTAATTTTTTAATACTGTCAGATGGTAAATATCCAAATTTCTGATACTCTACACTAAATATTGAATCTAATAGTTTGCTTTCCTTATAATTAAATCTATATTCTGGAGATTTATCTATTTTATTATTTAAAGTATTTATTGTATTCTTAATTACATAATGATCGTAATCTATATCTTCATCAAACATTGATAAATTATCTACTACATATATTGAATCATCTTTTTCCTTGCTTAATAAGTCAAGATATAAATCTTCATTCTGACTAGCACCTTTAATATTAGGAATAAGGTGTGGATATATCCAAACTAACCCATGAATTATTCCTGGAATCGATAAAATATAGTCATCAATACTTTCTAAAGATATACCATTTTGATAATCAACTAATATTTTTTCAATTGCCTTTATAATCAAATAAGTATACCCATTTGCATCATATATGTTAGAGTTCTCCTTATTAAATCTTTCTGTTATTTTCTCAATTTCATATAAATCTTCTTCTGTAGGTAGATATATTTTCTTTGACATTTAAATTCCCCCAATAGTTTTTAGATACTCATTAAATCATTTTCTTTGTCTTTTAATTTTTCATCGATAATTTTATTATATTTATTGATTAATTCTTGAACCTCAACATTACCTTCCTTTTCAGTATCTTCAGGTAATTTTAAATTTTTAATAGCAGTATTGGCTTCTTGGCGAATATTTCTTAAAGCAATACGGCTTTCTTCGGCAAGTGCTTTGACTTGTTTAACTAATTCACGTCTTCTATCTTCAGTAAGTGGTGGTATGACGATAAAGACACATTCTCCATTATTGTTTGGCGTTACACCTAAATTAGCTTCAAAAATAGCTTTTTCTATAGCGCCTAAAATAGATTTATCAAATGGTTTTATCATTAGTTGTCTAGCTTCAGGTATACTAATGTTAGCTAATTGTTTTAAAGGAGTTGGAACTCCGTAATATTCAACATTGATACCATCTAGCATACTAGGATTAGCACGTCCTGCTCTTACATTAGTAAATTTATGTTCTAATGAACTAATGGTACTTTCCATTTTTTCTTCTGTATTTAATAAAACTGTTTCCATATTATCCCTTTCTTTCTATATAATAATATCATATATTTTTTTAAATTGCTATAAAATTTCACCAATTATTTGGCCTTTATTAACTTTTTTTACCTTGATTTTAACAAGAGCATTATTTTCTAAATTTGTAGTTACTTCAACTGGTATATAGTTCGTAGTAATTACTATTTTTTTACCATCTTTTCTTGTTTCAATAATACCATCATAAATATTACCTATTTTTTGTTTATAGAAATTATATTCATATTCGTCTGATAGATTTAAAACTTCTCTAACACGACACTTTTTAGTTTTACCATCAACGTGATTAGGCATAGATGCTGCTTTAGTACCATTCCTTTTAGAATATGGAAAGGTATGAATTTTTGTAAATTGAATTTTATTTAGTGTATCTATCGTTTCTTTAAAATCTTCTTCAGTCTCTCCAGGAAATCCGACGATTAAATCAGTAGTAATGGAAATATCAGGTATTTCTTTTCTAATATACTCTACTCTTTCAATAAATGTTTTAGTGTCATATAAACGATTCATACTTTTTAAGATATGGTTAGCACCTGATTGAAGTGGAATATGTAGGTGTTTTGCCATAATATCATTAGTTTTAATGAGATTAATAATACCATTAGTAATTTCATTTATTTCAATACTAGATAAACGTATTCTTAAGATACCTTTAATTTTAACTAACTCGTAGAGTAATGTTTCTAAATTAGTATTTTTTTCAATACCATATCTTCCAGTATGGATACCAGTTAAGACAATTTCTTTGTAACCATTATTAACTAAATTTGTTACTTCAGAAATCACTTTATCAAAGTCTTTGCTACGAAGACTACCTCTAGCATAAGGAATGGCACAGTAAGCACAAAAAGCATTACAACCATCTTGAATTTTAACAAAGGCTCTAGTGTGAGTTAAAAATCTATTTATGTACATGTCTTCAAAAGTGGTTTTAGTAAGATTATCTACTTTAACTATTTTTTGATGATGTTCTTTAAATTCGTTAATTAACTCTACGATATGAGATTTATATTTATTACCAATAATGATGTCGGCATCTATTTTATCTGGGTTTAATTGAGAAAAGCAACCCATAACTATGAGAATTGCATTTGGATGAATACTTCTTGTGGTGTGAATTAATTTACGATCTTTTTTATCAGCTTCGTTAGTGACAGTACAAGTATTAATGATATAGATATCATTTTCTTTATCATATGGCAACATTTCATAGCCATTTTCTTGCATCAAATTAGTAACGTATTCCGATTCATAAATGTTTACTTTACAACCAAATGTATGAATAGCAAAAGTCATATTAATCACTTCCAATTTCTTATGTATTATAACATGATAAGCAAAAAAAAGAAAGTTTTATTTCTTCGTACTTTCTTTAGAAATATCAATGGGGTTTACATGGATAACAGTTAAGTAAATATCTTCATTACTTGAAGTAATTTCTTTTTCTAATTTATCTGCTATGGCATGGCTTTCATAAGTAGATAAATTACCATCAACAAATATTGTAAATGATATTTGATAAAGATATCCTATTGGAGTTGAATTAAAGTGATTTATTTTTTTTACTTCATCGTATTTTTTGATAATGTCGTAGACCTTTTGTTTAGTATCTTCTCTAATTGATTTATCCATTAAGACATTATAACTTTCTTTAAAAATATTAACCGATGTATATATTATCCATAAAGATACGATGATACCAACATATCCATCAAGATAGTAGATATGATATTTAGCTAGAATACATGAAATCAAGTTGATGGTAGTAATAAACATATCGATTAAATGATCTTTGGAATTAGCTTTAATTAAGATATTATGATAATTTTTTGCTAATTTGTTGGTATAGATAAATAGACTTAATTTAACAATAATTGTCGTAAGACAAACAATGATTAACCATGATGAATATTCGTAAGCATTTTTATTAATGATAACCATTAAGGCATCTTTAAAAATATATAAAGCTGATAAAATCATAATCAAGCTTATTATCATCGAATAAATATATTCGGCTTTACCATGACCTAAGTTGTGGTCACTATCTCTTGGAATACTAGCTATTTTATTGCCAATAAAAGTCATCAGGGATGTAAAAATGTCACCAGCACTATTAAAAGCATCAGAGAGCATTGACATGCTGCCAGTAATTAATCCAATAATTAATTTAATAATTAAAAGAAATAAATTACCAATAATCCCTAAAATACTTGCTATTTTAATTTGTTTATTTTTTTTCATAAGTCACTTCCCTAGATTTGATGCAAATACATTATAGCATAATTTATTTAAAATTTATATTATTTATGATAAAATACTTGGTGGTGATGTTATGTTTAAATATACGCTAGATAATAAAAGATATCATACACTTAATTATTTTTATAAAAATAAATTTGGAATTAAAGTATTTAAACTCAGTTTAAATGGTGGATTTACTTGTCCTAATTTAGATGGAACAAAGGGATATGGTGGATGTACTTATTGTTCTCGGAGTGGAAGTGGGGAATTCGGTGGAGACAAGCAAAAGTCGTTAACAGAACAAGTTATAGAAATGAAAAAAGTTGTTAATAAAAAGAATATTCCATGTAAGTATATTGGGTATTTTCAAGCTAGAACAAATACTTATGCTAGTCTTCCAAAACTAAAAAAGATGTACGAGGAAGTACTATCTTGTCCTGATATAATTGGACTTAATATTGCTACTAGATGCGATGCTATTAGTGATGAATGTTTGGAATATCTAACTCTCCTTAATAAAAAAACATTTTTGACAATTGAACTTGGACTTCAGTCAATTCATGAAAAAACTTCTAAACTAATTAATAGAGGTCATACTTTAGAAGAATTTCATTTAATGGTAAATAAACTTAGGGAAAGACATATCAATGTCGTTATACATATTATCAATGGACTACCTTTTGAAACAGAAGATATGATGATTGATACAGTTAAATATGTTAATAGTTTAGATATTCAAGGAATAAAGATTCATATGCTACATATTATAAAGGATACAGAAATGGCTAAGTTGTATCAAAAAACACATTTTCATGTTTTATCTAAAGAAGAATATATTGATATTGTGATTAAGCAGTTAGAACTATTAAGACCAGAGATAGTTATTAATAGAATAACATCCGATCCAGATAAAAGTACTTTAATAGAGCCAAAATGGCTATGTAATAAATGTAGTCTTTTAAATGACATTGATAAGGAAATGAAAAAAAGAAATACATATCAAGGCATAAGGCTTTAATATGTATTTTTAATTAGGAAGGTTCGCCATAACGTATCTATTTTCTTCACGCATTTCATCTTTTTTAACATCATTAATAATAGCTAATGATGAAATTAAGATAACTAAATAAAATAAAATGGCTCCTTTGTTTCTTTTTAAAAATTTCATACTAATCACCCTTTCATGATTACATTATATTACATACGATTGTTTGTGTCAATATTAAAAATAAACATTTGTTTGATATTTACATTTTAGTGTAAATTGTTTATTATTTGATAAAATTACAAATATTTTTTCATTTTTTAATAAACAAATGTTTGACTTTCGAGTAATTATATGATAATATACTAAATGAAAGGAGTTTTTATGAGACAAAAAACTGAAGGTTTAACAAAAAAACAAAAAGAAGTTTTAGAATTTATTAAACAATTCCATGCTGAAAATAAATACCCTCCTTCAATTAGACAAATATGTAGTGCAATCAATCTTTCATCGCCAGCAACTGTACATGTACACATTAATCATTTAGTTGATAAGGGTTATATAAAAAGAAGTGCTGAAGGAAATCGTGCACTTGAATTACTTGTGCCTAATGAATATGAGGATAAGGGTGAAGAAGTTGTCAATGTACCACTTTTAGGAAAAGTCACTGCTGGTTCACCTATTGAGGCTATTGAAATGCCTAATGAATTTTTCTCACTACCAGCCTATTTAATACCACAAAAAAAAGAGGTATTTACTTTAAAGGTAGATGGAGAAAGTATGATTAATAAAGGAATATTATCTGATGATATCGTAATTGTTGAGAGAACAGAGACTGCTAAGAATGGCGAAGTTGTTGTAGCAATGAACGATAATAACGAGGTTACTTTGAAAACATTTTATAAGGAAAATGGTCATTTTAGATTACAACCGGAAAATGATTATATGGACCCAATAATTTTGGATAATGTTACTGTATTAGGAAGGGCTATCGGTTTATATCGTAAATTCTAAAAAAAGATTCATTAATTTGAATCTTTTTTTAATATGCCTAAATGTTTATATGTTTTATCTGTAACTACACGGCCTCTAGTAGTTCTTTTTAAATAGCCATTTTGTAAGAGATATGGCTCGTAGACATCTTCGATGGTCGATACTTCTTCGCCAATCGAAGAAGCAATAGCTTCAATACCAACAGGGCCACCATTAAATTTTTCAATAATCGATAATAATAAATTATAATCAGTTTCATCTAATCCTAATTTATCAACTTTTAATTTACTTAGGGCTTTATCTAGAATTTCATTATTGATGATACCTTCACCATCTACTAAGGCAAAGTCTCTAACTCTTTTAAATAAGCGATTAGCTATTCTTGGGGTTCCTCTACTTCTTCTTGCTAATTCCATAGCAGCTTCATCAGTAATTTCGTTTTTTAAAACTTTGGAAGTTCTTTTGACAATTTGAAATAATTCATCTTCACTATAGTAATTTAATTTACAAATAATTCCAAAGCGGTCACGTAATGGGCTAGATAAATCCCCTGCTCTAGTCGTTGCACCAATTAAGGTAAATGGTGGCAATTCAATTTTAATACTTCTACTACTGCCTTCACTACCACCAATTACGATATCGAGGTAAAAATCTTCCATAGCTGGATAAAGTATTTCTTCAATATATCTAGGGATACGGTGAATTTCATCAATAAATAAGACGTCATTAGGCTCTAATGTCGATAAGATTGCAGCTAAATCTCCACTTTTTTCGATTGATGGACCTGAAGCTGTTTTAATATTGCTACCAAGTTCATTGGCAATAATATAGGCCATAGTTGTTTTTCCAAGGCCTGGTGGTCCGTATAAAAGCACATGATCTAGGCTTTCTTCACGCATTAATGCCGATTTAATGAACACACGAATATTTTCTTTAGCTTCTGTCTGTCCGATGTATTCATCTAGTGTTTCAGGACGAATATTATAAATTTTATCTTCTTCGAGTAATTCACTGCTTAATATTTCATTTTTGGGCATATTATCACCTATCTTTTATATATTCATATATTTCATGCCATGATGAGACATGTTTAAATTCAGTATATTCTTGATTATAATAGGTATTATACATTAAAACCTCAATACCTTTTTCTTTCACACTCTTGCAATGTTTAAAGCTATCATCAATAAATAAATCAATTTTTTCTTTTAAACAGATGTCTGCTTTGTTGCTAACAGCAGTATATATTTTTTCATATCTAATATTATGACTATCTAAGTATTCTTTTGTTAATTCATAAGAATTTGTATAATCGACACCTCTAGCAGTAATAAAATATACAGTATGGCCTAATTCATATAATTTATCAATTACTTCTTTAACATTTTCTTTTAAGGGAATATTTTTAGAATACTTGTCATGAATTGGTAAAAGTATTTTATAGTAATCATCTAAAGTGATTAAATGTTTGATGGAATTATAATATGGCTTTGATTTTGATAAAATATCTTCTGGAATATTAAACATTTTAGAATAATATGGAATTAAATATTCCCAACTATTAGTAATTGTATCATCAATATCGATACCTATACGCATATTAACCTCCACTACTTAAGTAATAATTTTAAGGCTTCTTTAATTTGGTTTTCAATTGTTAATTCATGATTTACACTTTTAACAATCTTTTTAATATCAGACTGTTTATAGCCAAGAGCTACTAGTGCATCAGTAAGTTCATCGGTTTCTGTTTCTAAATAATTTTCTTGATTGTCTGATGTAATTTTTCCTTTTAAATCAAGGATAATTTGTCTAGCAACTTTATCACCAATTTTGGGAAATTTTTTTAGATATAGAATGTTTTCTCTGTTAATAGCATCGGCAATACCATTAATGGAACCAGTTGCTAACATTGGCAAAGCCATTTTAGGTCCTAAGCCTTTTACTGATATTAGTTTTAAGAAAAGATTTAATTCTTCTTTGTTTTTAAAGCCGTATAAAGAATATTCATCTTCTCTAATGTAATTATATGTATAAACTGTATATATTTCATTTAAAGTATAATAATATGGATTTGGAACATAGATTAAATATCCAATACCATTATTATCAATAATAATATAATTGCTTTCGACATCTTTAATAATGCCACTAATATAACCGTACATTTTATTTATATTCCTTTATATCACTATTTTTTAAATCTTTTAAAACAGACATATTCATATCTTTTACCATATCAGTATCTTTGTTAATATTTTTGATAGTATCGTTAATCATAATAGTAAGCAATTCTTTATATGAAATATTGGCTTCTTCCCATAAATGATGGGAAAAACATAATGGAATACTATTAATTTCATTTAAATATAATTTTTTCTTATCCTTATCATATAAGAAATCAATCGTAGACAAACCGGTATTATTAAATAAATTAATGGTCTTTTTGGCTAAATTAATTATTTCATCATTTAATTTTTCTGATATTTTAGCCGGTAATGTTCTAGTAATGTTACCATTTAGATAATTATCTAAATTACATTTATCATTATAATCACGGAATTCTAAATTTGTTGATATTTCTTCGATTGCTGATATATATAGTTTATCATTAGTTTTTAAAATAGAAATATTGTATTCTAAAACGTCGTTAATTTTTTCTTCGATAATTATCTTACGATCGTATTTTAACACTTCATTGATAAGGGTATCTAACTCTTCTTTTCTTTTGACTATTTTAATACCGATACTACTACCAAGAGTGGCCGGTTTAATGATTAATGGATATGATAATTTATCAATTTTTTTGAATAATTCTTCTTTATTTTTAGTATATTCATTATCAAAAAACCAAACAGATTTAATATTAGGGATTTCATTATATTCAAGTAGTTGTTTAGTAAACACTTTATCTTGGCAGATAATGGATGAATAAATATTATTAGATACATAAGGGATACCTATCATTTGAAGGTACCCTTGAATAGTTCCATCTTCAGTACCTCTACCATGAACCATTGGAATAACCAAATGCAACTCTGTTAATTCTCTTTTGATAAATCCTGCTGTTTGTAATACATATCTACCTTTTTTGTTAATTAAATTTACTTTAGTGGCATATCTTTCAATTAAATTAAAATTATTGAAACTATCGACATATCTTAGGCATCCAGAAGAATACCATACTAAATCTTTAGTTACATAAATTGGAATAACTTCATATTTGTCGGTATCAATATTGTCCATGGCTTGCAAGGCAGTGATAATCGATAATTCGTGTTCTAGACTCTTTCCTCCGAATATTACGCCAATTTTTAATTTCATATAATCACCTTCATTTTAAGTATAACATATTAAATTTGGCTACGTCAATTTTATTAACTAGATGCTTAAGAATGTGTAAAGTATGTTGTCAAATATGATATCAAAAGGAAAACAGATAATTAAATTACCATTAAACTATCTGTTTTAGTTTTCTTTTTAATCTTTTTAGGTACTAAGATAAAGTCGCTATTATCGTTAACAATATTTTTTCCTAAGATAACTTTACTATATTTACCTTTGTTATTGCTAATTTCATAAAATATTTTTAAAAACATATTTCTTATTGGACTAATTAAACCACGTGCTCCAATTTTTTTACTTACGGCATTATCAACAATTAAGTCAATGACTTCATCTATGTTTTCAATTTCGATACCTTCATTATTAAGAGATTTAATAATAATAGAAAACAAACTTTCTTCAGCATTTAGGAGAATATCTTTTAATATTTCATGGTGTCTGTTTAAATCATTTAGTTCTATAATAACAGGAAGTCTTCCAACAAGTTCTCTGATAATGCCATAATCTATAATGTCATCTGTCGTTATTTTTTTATTTGAATCTTTAATTTTTGGATAATTATTAAAGCCAATGACTTTTTCTTCATTTTTAGTAAATAACTCAGAAAAGGCTCCGCAGCAGACAAAAAGAATATTTGAAGTATCTATGCTAAAAGTGGTGTGATTATCGAGATTAACAATTTGTTCACTCCCCTCAATCATTTTCAACAATTCATATTGAATGGCAATACTTCCAACCTCACCTGTTCC
>Ga0310691_10007844_pt1 | contig 11052 bp, 10 predicted proteins | sample 176DNAGHGlowgp2_FD_203887 | JGI IMG/M metagenome (GOLD analysis project Ga0310691, IMG submission 203887) | Sheep rumen microbial communities from Palmerston North, Manawatu-Wanganui, New Zealand - 1766 DNA GHGlow gp2 (v2) (version 2) | ecosystem: Host-associated > Mammals > Digestive system >... | reverse complement strand
TATTGCAGAAAGCCACATTTAATTAACGTCGGGTGTATTGGTATGATTCTGATGGCATTGGCGGTTTTAACTCTTTTTCCGTTTTTATCGTTAATACTGAAACAAACAACGTCATCTTTAGTAATAATATCTGCGGTGGTGAGCTGGCATATTTCATTAAGTCTCATACCAGAAAATAAGGCAATTAAAGGCACCCAGTAAAAGCCATCACGATATATCTTGTCACCAGCCTTAAAACGACCGAGACGATTATTTAAACATCCACGGTAGACCGTCGAGTGAAATATAATATTGAGCTGGTTAATCGAAAACGGGAGGTATTTGTCTTGGTTTTTATTGATGGTAATTGAGGGGATTTCCACTTCTTCCATCGGGTTTTCTTCAATAAATTTCTTTTGTTTTGCCCATTTAAATATTGAGCTTAATGTGTGAATGTAATCGGTTTGTGTTTTTTCGGAAAGAGTAGGGGCTTTGTTATGTTTTGCCATATTGATTGCTTGGATGATGGTTTTTCCTTTGGTTACACCTTCACCAAAACGTTTCGGTATATAGGGAATGTTTTGTATCACGTCATTTAAATCATCAGCGGTAATTTGTCGTATGGGTTTGTTTTTCCCGATTATTTCAGCAATCAATTCCATTTTAGATGCTACACGTTCTTTAGTTGCGTCAGATGTTTTGTTGCGTGATACAGTCTGATTATAATGTTTAACAACTTGCATCAAAGACATATCGGGTTTGTGTTGTTTCTTTTGTTTGAGTTCGGCTGATATATCCAGTTGCTTAAAATACATACGGTCAATAAGGCTGGCATCAATTTCACCACAATAGCCATTCAAAAACTCAATCAGATAACGTAAAAGCTGAATTTTTGCCCTCATAAAAGCATTAAATATCATCTCGGCACAAGTTTTGGTAGGTGTCGCAAGTTGTTTTTCTTGGAAGTAATTATTGGTTTCTGCATATATGTCTTGGTAGTTGCGTTGGAGATATTTGTATTCATAAGCAGATAGGAGATTTTGAAAATATTTGCGTTCTTCCATTCGATTTGCGCCATTTAATAATCTTCTGCTTTCAGTTTGGGACTTTTGCATCAACCAGTCATAAGCATGTAATTCGGCTTCTTCCTCGGTATATTCAACTTCTCGGCAAATAATAGGTGGCTCAGGTTTTGGTGGTGTTTTGGGAGTAGCAGTTTTTTGGATATGTTTAAGGTTTTCCAAGTCATTTAATATTCGTTGTCGTATCGCCATCGTTTCAAGTTCAACCCGAAGTGAGGCAATTCGTCGGTCTTTGGTATGTAATGATTGCCAGATTTGCTTGCGGTGGTAGATAGGAACAAGTGATTTAGGAATATTTATAACGGCATAATAAATGGAGTTACGTTTAAAAAGCATCAAATTCACCTCATAAAATAGGCTAAAATTTGACATTAAACATTAGCAACTTTAGGTTAAAAAAATTGACGTCTGCAATTAGCAAGACGTCTAAATTTTGATAAATTTTTGTAAATATTCTGTAAAATCAAATACTTACAAGGTGTTGGCTGGGGCGGCTGGATTCGAACCAACGAATGTCGGCACCAAAAGCCGATGCCTTACCACTTGGCGACGCCCCAACATTATAATGCGGCAAGTGCTGTTCATCACAAGCAAAATCTTATTAAGCCAAAAAAAATATAATTGCAAGACTTTTTTTCGTTTTTGTTAAAAATTCTGCATTTAATCTGTCGTCAACGGTAAAACACTTTGTTTTAGTCTTGATTTAGCGCTTCTTCCAAAAATTCTGAAGCATCAGCCACGCAGTCCGGACAATCCCTTAACACCACGCCGGTTTCTACACCTTTTAAACGTTTGCACTGTGTTGCGCCGTTTCGTTCTTGAAATTTTACCATAATTTGCCGCATATCTTTGATAGACTTTGCTCTTTCTTTATGAACCAACCCTAAAATCACACCGGCACCAATCAGCGCGCCGCATGTTCCTTCCATATTCCCCATACCCGTACCGAATGCATTGCCGATTTGGCATCCCGTTTCCTCGCTGATACCGGCCTTATCGCAATAAGTACAAATAACTGCTTGTGCACAATTATATTTTCCGCAACGTTTCTTTTCGGCAGCGATATGTTTTCTCGTTTCCATAACAGTCCTCGTTTCATAGTCCAAGCCAAAGATACTCTAACAAAAATAAAATATTTCGCAAGGAAGAATAGGGAGTATGCAGATTTTTTATTCATATCAAAAATGTTGCAATAAAAGTTAGAATATGGTATATTATACCTATAAATTGGAGAAAGCTGATGGCAGAAGTAGAAACAAAAGAAGAAAAAGAGAAAGTGCTTCAAGATGATATTGAACGCTGTCAGCAGTTTTTTGAAAAGCACTTCGGCTATAAACCGGAAAATATGAAGGCAGGGGAAAATTCCGTTTCATTTAAGTATGGATCCTATCGCATCCGTTTTCCGCGTGAGAAAAGAAAAGATATTGCCGTGCAAGATTATGCCAAAGAAGCCTATATTTCTAAATATATTCGTGATGAAATAGGTGATTTACCGGTGCCAAAGGTTGAGCTTAAGGAAAAAGACGGAATAACCTTTTCTTCACATCAGGAGATAAAAGGCAAAACGCTGATTGGTCGCCTGCCGGAAGATGCCGATAACATACACATGGAAAGCTTATCAGCTAAAGAAAAGAAGCAATTAGCTTTAGATTTAGGGGCATTTTTAGCCAAGTTGCACAGCGTTTCGCTCGCAAAGGCCGACAAAGCAATGCTTAAATCCAAACAAATGGGAATTGAGGCGGAAGAAAGAAATCCGGACTTTTTAGAAAAGAATAAAAAACTCTACGAAGCCATGGGTGTAGATTATCATGAAGTCAAGGTTGATAAGACGGATTTGGTATTATCTCATAATGACTTTCATAGCGGTAATTTTGCGGTGGATGAAAACAATCGTTTTTCCGGTGCGTTTGACTTAGGAGAGATGGGGATTAACAATCGCTATCGTGATTTTATGAGCTTATATGCAAACAGCGGCAGGGAGTTTATGCGAGATGTTGTCGCTTCCTATAATAAGCATTCCGAGCATAAAGTATCTATGCAAGAGCTTGATTTTCATTATCTGAACAAAATTGCAGACTATGTAGAATACGCTAAAAATCCGGAATATAGTGCCATAGCGCCAAAATTAAAAGAGATGTTCAGTAAGGGCTTGGCAGATTTTACGCAGGACAAACAAAAAGAGCAGATAGAATTAAAACAATTACAAGATACCATAAACATTGGTAAAACTAAATAATCATCAGTATTAAAAATGCATTTAAAATAAGAAAAGGCACCCTCACGGGTACCTTTTCTTTTAATGGTTAAGCACTCCTTAAGAGACTGCTGAGGAGGATGAGATCCGGAGCCTCAACATAATCTACTTTTGGGATGCTCTCCAGAGATCGGATGTGTCCGTCCTGCAGAATGGACGAAATCTCCGGTTGCTGTGTAATTGCGTTCACCGGCAGGAAGACTTGGCGAACCTGGTAAGTCGGCTCCATGGTGTCAGAGCCATAAAATACTTGGTAGTTACAACCATAAGTGTCATCGGGGTCATCAATACAGATGAGGGGAGTAACGAGAACTTCAAATCCACCCCAGAGGATGCATATGATGTTCACTTCAGACTTCACCCATGTCTTGAGCTCATTTTTCGGTTTCCAGAGCTCGTAACCTTCTGCAGTGGTCTCGGCATACTCGTAAGATTTGCGGAGTTTCTTATCCTTCATCTTATAGCTCTCGCCCCCAGGGTTCTGTACTTTGACTTCCCCGTTTTCTATTACAGTTGTATGCTCCTGCACACCGTTAACAACGGTTGCAATTACATCACCGGGCTTAGATGGCAATAAATACACGCAGGCAATCTTTTGCGCCTTGAGGTGTCCCTTTGCACGGTCACACACAGCACCATAGGCAACCAAATCGTCCACAACGTGGAATGGAATGCCGCACTCATTGAGAAGTACACGTGGCATTTTTACTTCCTTGCCCTTAAAGTATGCTACGGGCAGGAACTTACCGTTAGGTTGCTTAGCAGGATAGAGATAGCCACAACCGGCCTTGGCAGAAAGTTGCTTAATCTCTTTTTTGTTGTCCTCCCTTGCAAGGATGTAGTAGATACCGGTTTCGGCATCCATAAACACCTTGTTCGGAACAATGATAGGCTCAATACCGATATGGCCATTCTTAATGGTCGTAACGGTTTCAATTACATTACCCATTAGTTTATCCTGCAGGGTGACAATGTAATTTCCCTTGGTGGAAAGCCTTTTCTTACCAAGAACCCTTGTGTAGATGGCGCCATCCTGGCCCATCACTTTTACTCCCTTACCGGTGGATACCAGCGGGAGCTGATTTAATGTAATACTCATAATGCTTAAAAAATTGGAGCTATTGTTTAACTTCCGACTGCGCTCCAATCAAGTCGAAAGGGGTTAATAATAATTTTTTACTCACGAGCACAATATACCACAATTTTAAAGGGTATTCAAGCAAAATCGGTATGAAAAATATCAAAAAAATCTCTTTACAAGCAAAAAAACACGCCTATACTTCGCGCTATAATGCGGGTTTATGAGAGGAAAATAAAATGGAGTTATTAGCAGATTTCAGTATGCGTCAATTTCTAAGTGCTTTTGTTGTTTTGTTTGCGATAACGGATGCCCCGGGTAATGTGCCGATTATCATCAGTATGCAAAACAGAAAAATGCACATCAGCGCCAGACGTTCTTTTTGGTATTCCTTAAGTTTAATGCTGTTTTTTTTCTATGCCGGAGAAGCCTTTTTGCACTTATTCGGATTAGATATACAATCTTTTGCAATCGCCGGTTCATTGGTTGTTTTTTTAATCAGTATAGAACTGATATTAGATATCAATATCTTTCGTGAAAGCACAGATATAAAAGAAGATGGCACGTTTGTACCGGTCGTTTTTCCGTTATTTATCGGGGCAGGTGTTCTAACAACCTTACTATCTATCCGTTCTCAATATGAGGATATCAATATCTTGTTGGCGGTTTTGGCAAACAGTCTGTGCGTTTATTTAACCATCAAACTTTCTCGCCTTTTGAAAAAATATTTAAGCCCGGCAAACATTTATTTGTTAAAAAAAATCTTTGGTATGATATTACTAGCAATCTCGGTAAAACTGTTTATAACCAACGTTGCGGTTTTAGTGCATCATTTAAGTGCATGAAGACAAAAAATCATGTTCTTAAAAGTTCGGGGATTTTTTTGCACGAGGGGATATATTTTCTTGACAACACAAATAAAACAAGTCAAAATTCCCACTCAGAGGAAATAATATGAAAAAAGTTGAAAACATCTGTTGCTGTTGTTGCGAGAACTCTTAAAGCGAAGCTGCCGGAGCTGTTTTCATCTGTGAAAAATCTAAAAAGGCAGTGTAACAACTGCCTTTTTCATTAACAAAATAAGGAAAATACCATGAGCGTATATTTATATAACACAAAGACCAGACATAAAGATGAATTTATTCCCTTAAATGCCCCGAATGTGAGCATGTATTGTTGCGGACCGACGGTTTATAACTATGCGCATATCGGTAATCTCCGTACCTATATTTTTGAGGATTTATTGGCAAACACTTTGCGTTTAGCTGGTTATAAGGTCAAGCATGTTATGAATATCACCGACGTCGGGCACTTAACCAGTGACGGTGATGAAGGTGAAGATAAAATGCAGGTTGCCGCCGAACGTGAGAAGAAAAGCGTTTTAGATATTGCTCGTATGTATGAAGATGCCTTCTTCCGTCATACTGCGGCTCTTGGTTTGAAAAGACCGACTATCGTATGCCGTGCCACCGAGCATATACAAGATATGATAGAGTTTGTTAAAGCATTGGAAGACAAAGGCTTTGCCTATATTTCCAACGGTAACGTTTATTTTGATACCGCCAAATTCCCGCGTTACGGTTGCTTATCCGGTCAGAACCGTGAAGATTTGAAGCACGGCGCTCGTACCGAACAGGATATGAATAAGAAAAATCCGTCAGACTTTGTTTTGTGGTTTACTTCATCTAAGTTTGAAAATCAGATTTTGCAATGGGATAGTCCGTGGGGCAGGGGGTATCCCGGCTGGCATATAGAATGTTCCACCATGTCCACCAAATATCTTGGTGAACGTATAGATATTCACTGCGGTGGTATAGACCACATTCCGGTCCACCATGAAAACGAAATAGCTCAGTCTGAAGCTCGTTTCGGACACGAATGGGTAAACTACTGGGTACACATGGAGTTTTTGAATAATAAATCCGGCAAGATGAGCAAATCTAAAGGCGGTTTTTTAACGGTAGATACCTTGGTTGAAAAAGGCTATAAGCCGGTACACTACAAATATTTCTGCCTGACATCACATTATCGCAGTTCTGCCATTTTCTCGGATGAAGCTATGGATGCGGCAAAGAAAGCTTATGAAAATCTGGCAGATGCCGTGGCAGATTTTAAGGCAGAAAGTGCCGGAAAAACACTGAGTGCTGAAGAAACCGCAGAGCTTGAAAATCTCAAAAATGAGTTTAACGGTTATTTGTTTGATGATTTGAAAACGCCGGTTGCTCTTTCGTACATGTGGAATGTGGTAAAAGATAATAAGAAATCGCCCGCTTTGCGCTTAGCCTTTTTAATGCATGTAGATGGTGTCTTAAACCTGTTCTTAAAAGATATTGCTCCGCGTCAGGCCGAAAAAATTGAAGTAACGCCGGAAATAGCCGCTTTGTTGGAGCAAAGAGCAGCAGCGCGTGCCGCTAAAGATTGGGCAAAATCAGATGAAATTCGTGATAAGCTGACAGCTTTAGGCATCGGAGTTAAAGATTTGCCTAATAAAGAAATAGAGTTAATCAAGCTGTAATTCAAAGGAGAAAATTATGTCAGAAAATGAAGATATCAGCAATTTAAGTTTTGAAGAAGCACTGACCAAGTTGGAAAACATTGTCCGTGAGTTAGAAAGCGGCAGAACTAAACTAGATGATGCAGTCAGCGCCTATGAAAAAGCAGTAGCCTTAAAAAAACTCTGTCAGGAAAAACTTGCCGCCGCCACACTTAAGGTTGAAAAAATAGAAATCAATAAAGACGGTACAATGAGCACAACACCGCTTGAAAACGTGGAAGCATAATATATTTTTTAGGGACGATCATGGCTGAGATAGAGCAAATATTGGGGGCATATTCCCAAAGATTTAATGCGGATTTGGAAAAGTATTTTCCCAAAGCGGAAAATTTGGAGCATCGTGCCGTTCAGGCCATGCATTACAGTCTAATGAACGGTGGTAAAAGGTTGCGTCCGTTTTTATTGCATGAAACTTCGGCTTTATTCGGCGTTTCTTATGAAAAAGCCTTGCCGGTTGCTGCCTCTTTAGAGATGTTGCATACATATTCGTTAATTCATGATGACCTGCCGGCGATGGATAATGATGACTTCAGACGCGGAAAGCCGACCTGCCATAAAGCCTATGATGAAGCTACGGCAATTTTAGCCGGAGACGGTTTGTTGACTTATGCCTTTGAAGTCCTAAACAATGCTGATTTGCCGGCAGAAACCAAGGTTGAATTAAGCTTATTACTTTCTCGTGCTGCCGGTGCTTACCAAGGGATGATTGCCGGACAGGTTTTGGATTTATATACGGATTCCCACCAAAATTTTGCGAACCCGAAAGAAGTTATAGAACATACCGAAGAACTGAAAACCGGTTGCCTGTTACGTTATCCCTGTGAAGCCGGTGCCGTTTTAGGTAAAGCAAGCACAAAAGAAAGAGAAACGCTGGTAAAGTTTTCACGTCACTTAGGCATCGCCTTCCAGATAACAGATGATATTTTAGATGTTGAAGGGGATGAAAAGCTCGTCGGCAAGACCTTAAAAAAGGATAAAGCCCAACAAAAATTAAACTTTGTCAGCATCTACGGAGTCTCTAAAGCCAGAGCTCTTGCCACCGATTTGATAAACGAGGCGGAAGAGCTGATTATGGGGTTTGGCAGCCGTGCAGAAAACTTAAAACTGTTGTCAAGATATTTTTTAACAAGAAACCACTAAAATGTGACAATTTTGTTACAAAAAAAGCTTGCGTATCCTTTAAAAACATGCTATAATCAAAACATAAGAAAGATGCAATTATTATAAGAGGAGGCAACCATGAATGAGACGACAAAACGCGAAGCCCTCAAGGCAGATTTGATCGCCGGTAAGGGTCCTGACAACGAACCGTTGGAAGCCAAGAAAAAGGGCAAAATTTTCGTTGAAGCTTTGGAAAAATGCGAAACATCTGAAGATGTCATCAATTTGTTGTGTCGGACAATGCCGTTAAACACAATAAAAGACCGTGTCGGCTATGTAACGGAAAATCCATTGGTATTAAATTTCCGTAAGGCAGCGATGGTCGTTAACATAAATGGTGGCTATGATCCTCGCCATGGTGATTTGGTAATGATTGCCGTAGAAAAGGGTTCCCATTTTGAAAAAGACGGGATTAAAGGATTTAAGGATAAGCTTTTTAAGGACTTGAAAATTCGGATGCAAGCTTTAACAGCCGGAGCGAGAATGGCAACCGCATAGGAAATTTTAATTCATTATACGAACAAGAAACATCTTCGTTGCCAAGCGAAGATGTTTTTTTATATAAAAAAAGCCTCTCATCAAGAGAGGCTTAATAAGGTACAGATTTTTCTAACGTTTTGGTAAAAGCTCGGCCATCTGTTTCTGTAGTTTCTGCGCGGCAGCTCCGGCAGCCTCGGCATAGTCAGCATCTTTGCTGGCATAGATAATACCGCGTGACGAGTTAACGAGCAAGCCGCAGTCAGGTGTCATACCAAACTTTGCCACATCTTCAAGGCTACCGCCCTGCGCACCGACACCAGGAACCAACAGGAAGTGCCTCGGCACAATCTTCCTTACTTCCGTGAGCATCTCTGCCCGCGTGGCTCCGACAACATACATTGTGTTCTCAAAACTGCTTTCTTTCCAACCGCTGGTTGTCGCCAGAACTTGCTGGTAGAGGGGAACACCGGAATTGTCCTTAATCATCTGGAAGTCCAATCCGCCGGGGTTAGATGTCAGTGCCAGAATGACCGACCAGCAGGTTGCATCACGCGCCACATCATGGTAGGTCAGGAAAGGCTTAACACTGTCGTAGCCCATGTAGGGGTTAAGTGTCACGGCATCCGCCTTGAGATTACCGAAAATAGCCCTAGCGTACTGGGTTGCCGTGTTACCGATATCTCCGCGTTTGGCATCAGCGATAACCAGTATTTCCGGATGATTTTTCTTGATGTAGGTCACAATTTCTTCAAGAATCTCCAGACCACGGGATCCATAGCGCTCATAGAAAGCAAGATTCGGCTTGTAGGCAACCGCATAGGGAGCAGTAGCATCAATGATGTCACAGGCATAATGCAGCACCAAATCCGTTACATCACATTTTGGGTTAGCATCCACCAGACATTGCGGGAGTTTGTCACCGTCAACGTCTAACCCGACACACAGAAAAGATTTCTTTGCGAAAATCTGTTCAACTAATTTAGAATAGTTCATAAGACATAAAATTAAAGGGTGAAACAATAAGATATTTTGTAATAGGAACTATAAGGACAAAAAAATAAAAATCAAGTTTTTTATTGACAAAAAAAAGAAAATAAATATGATAGCCGTATCTTATTTATTATTGTGTGTTTAGCACACGTTATGTCTAACTTTTTAAAATTATTAATTATGAACAAAAAAGAAATTGCTAAAGCATTGCTTAGCGCAGGAGCGGTGAAATTCTTCCCGAACCCGAAAGATGCGATTACCTTCAAAAGTGGCATCAAGAGTCCGATTTACTGCAACAACCGGGAAATGACCAGGGATCCGGATTGCTACAACCCCATCATGAATGGCTTCATGGAAGTCATTGACCAGATGTGGGATGAGTACGATTCTCACGCCGATGTTATTATCGTCGGTGTTCCGATGGGAGCCCTGTTCTGGGCAAGCGTAATCGCCTTCGATTTCAGTACAGGTTACACCTTTGTCCGTCAAGAGGCCAAGGATCACGGCATGAAGAGTAAGATAGACGGACATCCGCTCGGAGAAGGAACCAAGGTCATCATCATTGAGGACCTCATCTCTACCGGTGGCTCATGTCTGGATGTGGTAGAAGCTGTTCGTGCAACCGGTGCCGAGGTCATTGGTGTTGCCGCTATCGTCACCTATGGCTGGCCTAAGACAATCAAGCGCTTTGAAGAGGCCGGGGTGAAGCTTAAGACCTTGACAGACTACGCAACGATCGTCCGCACCGGTGTGGAGATGAAACTGTTCTCGGCAGAAGATGGTGCCGTTCTGGAGAATTGGCATCACGCCCCTGAGAACTGGGGACAACTCTAGTTTCGTTGCGTTTACAAAAGAAAAAAGAGAGCCTGCCGCAAGGTAAGCTCTCTTAATTTTAAATATCACTAAGATTATTCAATACAGCAATCAACCGCTTTGCGCACAAAGGCTTTCATTTTAGCAAAACCGCTCTTCGGTTCTTCGGCAACCGGTTCGGCAACAACATCACTGCCAACCACAGCCGGAGCTTCTTTGTTGATTTTTTCGCTGATTTTCTTAATATCTTCAACGCTATCCTCAATCCACTTCATATCGGAAACATTAAGCATATTCATATTTAAGCCCCAAAACAGGCAATACAAATCATAAGCTTTATTAAATAAATCATAAGCTTGCTCTTTATTTCCCAAACTCTGCTGTTTGGTACCGACCTCCATCAAACGCATAGAAGAAGCCAGTAAGTGCTTGGATATACACCAAACTTCTCCCTCATAGGATGGGATAATCTTAAGCATTAACTTTTTACGTGTTTCGCGTACATCTTCAATTAAATCATAGAAAGAATTTTTGCCGGTCTTAGCGCCGGAGAATACCAAATGTTCCTCAATGGAAATAAGGTTCATGATGGCAATCGTCAAATCCTGATCGGAAGATAAATCTTTCGGATTAACCTTTTTGGTTGCATCAATGCGCTCAA
>Ga0310691_10007842_pt1 | contig 11055 bp, 8 predicted proteins | sample 176DNAGHGlowgp2_FD_203887 | JGI IMG/M metagenome (GOLD analysis project Ga0310691, IMG submission 203887) | Sheep rumen microbial communities from Palmerston North, Manawatu-Wanganui, New Zealand - 1766 DNA GHGlow gp2 (v2) (version 2) | ecosystem: Host-associated > Mammals > Digestive system >... | reverse complement strand
CCAGTTCAAGGGCCTGTTTGTTGTCCAGCCGGCCGTCCGGGAAGATATAAAAGGCAGGCCCATATCCGGCGCGGGAATGGACGTTGCGCTCCGGCACCATGTTGTAATTGAGGACGGAAGTCCCCTCCAGGGCCGAAAACTCATTGACGGGACCTTGAGGGCGCATCATCCAGGGCTGGGCGGCCGCAAGAAAACCGACGAGGGCTGATGCGGCTGCCGTCAACAATTTCTTCTTCATATATCTTGGAAATCAAATCTGACTGTTCGCCTTGATCAGGTCGGCGATGCTGACGTTCGGGTTGCGGTAGCGGGCATTCCGGTTCGGCTCCTCCGGCTCCGGAGGGGTCGGGATGATGGAGATGGCCTTCTGCGGGCAGTTGTGGACGCAGGCGAGGCAGTTTTCGCACTCCCCTTCGGCGACGGAATGGCCGTCGACTACCTTCCAGGAACCGTGCGGGCATACAGAAGTGCAGACGCCGCATCCGACGCAGGCGTCTGTGGAGAAAACGATTTTTTCGGAACGGGTGACCGTAGGCCGCTTACGGTCACGCCCGGAGGAACGGTAATATCCCTCGCAGATCATCCTGTCCATCTCGGTGACCGGCAGGATATAGTTTTCGCGCTTGTCGATGGCCGCGAGAACGGCTGCAATCTTTTCGGGAATCAGCTGATTCTTCGGGTCCGCCTTTTCCCTATCCACATCAAAATACGGCAGGTAGGTGTCGACCATCTGGATCGTATTGATGTAATTCATCTGGAAACCGTTCTCCTTGGCCAGGTTGTCCACGAATTCCGGGAAGATTGTGCTGTGGGCACCATAAGTGCCGACGGTGAAGAAATAATCGGCCTTGAACGTGGAACGGGCGATGAAGTCCTGCACGATTGCCGGCGGGATGAAGCAGTAGACCGGGCAGACGAAGCCGATTTCTTCCGCCTCAAAAACAGGATTCTCATTGTGGATTTCCTGCGAGATGCTCAGCAGGGTGCCCTCTTCTCCTGCAATCTGGCGTGAAACATAAAGGCTGTTGCCGGTGGCGGAGAAGTAGAAGATCAGGCGTTTGATCTTCTTTTCTTTCCGGGTGTTTCCGCAGGCGGGAAGGGTCGGGACACAGCTGGCAAGCATGCCGAGGCCCAACACCTTGAGGGCATTTCTCCGATTGATGGGGCGATTGATATCCATACTGGTTTTATTTTTACAAAAGTAGCGTGTTTCATCTGAAACGGCATAACACATTTTTGCCCATTATTAACCAATTTCGCAGATAATCATTATATTTGTCAAACCTCCAGTTCGAAGTGGTTCAGTCCCTGAGGTCTCATATGTTCTCTTGTCACACCCTTGTTATCAGGCCTTTTTCGGCATCCATCAGGATGTGGTCTCCGTCTTTGAGCACCTGGGTGGCACCCTTCACATTGACGATGGTGGGGAGGCCATATTCCCGGGCCACCACGGCGCCATGCGACAGGGACGAGCCGATTTCCGTAATCAGACCGCTCACAACGGAGTAGTAAGGCGTCCAGCCGATATCCGTAAAGCGGGCAACCATAATCTCCCCTTTCTGGAGACGGTTGGCATCTTCGGCCGAATGGACGATGCGCACGCGGCCCTCGCACTTTCCGTTGGATACCGGAACGCCGGACAGGGCGCCGTCATCTTGCGCCAGGTCATACACATCGGCCACCGGCTTGCCCATATAGGTGTCGTCAAAGGAGAGTTCCTCCTGCAAGGCAAAGGCCTTTTTTCTTCTGGCGGCCAGCGGTGCAAGGGAGGATTCGCCTTGGATGAGCCGGCCGATTTCCCCGTGCGTCAGGAAATAGATGAGGTCGGCCTCGGGAAGCAGTCCGTCCTTGGTCAGAAGGGCGGCCAGCCGGGCATACTGCGTTTTGAAAAGGTCGATGATTTCTATCAGACGGGACTTGGTGTACTCCCGGTCCACCACAGCCTGGCGCGATTTCTTGGCGTAAGAAATGCAGGCCGCCTTCAGCAGCGGATTTTTGACAAAGCCGAATTCCTTCCGGTAATCGATCACTCCTTCCTTCTGGACCAGGTTCATGGGCGAGTGAATGATGCTGGAAAGGTAATTCATCAGTGGAATCTCGTCCTCCCGCCAGGGCTTGTTCCTCATTTCGGCCTCCTTGATGCAGCGATGGCCGTGATGGGCCAGGAAATCCAGGTAGCGGCGGTGAAGGTCCTTGTCGTTCCGGATGTATTCCAGCAGTTCCTGAGGGCCGAAGTCCAGGGACTTGGGCTCCCGCGTCCGAATTGTCCGGGCCATATCCTGAAGGCGGGTCAGGATGTCGGCACTTTCGATATGCGGGATGTTGGAAAGCAGCCGGGACAGGAAAGACTGATACTCCTTCTTGTCCGGAAAATACTTGTCCACCATCCGGTAAAGCGCACTGGTGGCACTTCCGGAGTAGGCCGACGAAGCGTAGTGATAGGTAAGGCTCTCATCCAGAAGCGACAGGTTGTCATCAATGCTTTGATACAACTCCCCGGCCGACGATGTGTCTGTGAAATGCACCCGCGTGAGCAACTCGTCGAATTTCCCCATGGCGCGGTGCCCGGACATTACGTAGGCCAGAAACTTGACGGAATTGATGCCCCGGACGAGGGGAGAAGAAAACGGAGCGGAAACGGGCGGATAATCGTGGTACTCCCCCATGATGGACAGGTTCATGGACTGAGGATCGGCGACACCCACTTTTGCATGCATGGCATACAGCAGGTTCATATCGAAAAACAGGTGTCCCGATATGGACGAAATCAGCCGCAGGGGGGTCTCGTCGTCGGGCGAATGGTACACGCCGGCCGTTGCCAGCATATAACGCATGCCGTAGTCGATGGCCTTGACAGAAGTGGAAAGGGTGAGCGGCGTGACAGCGCCGGGCATCATTTCGCCCACATTCCGCTTGGTAAACAGATGGCCGCTTACATCATCATCCCTGTCAAACTCCTCGATGTCAATAATTTCCGTAGTAATCGGCCGCATTTGCAGCAGATAGAGCCGGTCACCTTGGATGGCCCATTCCAGGTCTTTTTCTTCCGAAAATACGCTCCGGATCTTTTTGCCCGTATCGTACAGCAGCCGCACCTCTTTCTCCGACAGCAGCCCGTCGGCACAGGGCCGATAGCACTTGCGGGAAATCTGGTAGCGATGGGCGGAAGTCTTCCCGGAAACCAGGTTTTCCCCCTGCCCGCTCACCGCCTCGATCAGGATGTCGGAGCCCTTGTTGGGATCGGCCGTAAAGAGGACGCCCGCCTTTTCGCTATCCACCATTTCCTGGACAACAAGATTCATCCGGGCCTCGTCCAGGTCAAAATGGCGGGCGTAATCCTTCACACGGTCGGCCTTCAGGGAGGCCAGGCAGCGGTGGACGCTTTCCAGCAGATGACTGCGATCGACAAAAAGGCAGGTCTCATATTGTCCTGCGTTGGAAACGCCGGTCCCGTCTTCATTGGAGGCCGATGAGCGCACGGACACCCACTTCGCTCCCAAAGCGTCAAAGGCCCGGTACAGCGCCTCTTCATCCACCTGGTCGGGCTCGCATACGACAAAACCCCTGGGGACGTCGAACTGATTTCTGACCAACAAATCCAGCCCTTTGGCTTTTCCTCCTACACGGGAATACAGTTCTTCGGGCAATGCGCCCAACGGGTATATCGTCATCTCTTTATGGAATGATAATCTCTCTGATTGAAAAAACGCTTGCTGTCGCCGTTGAAGCCGATTTCAAGGATGCCCCGGCAACGCTGGTTCCCCAGTTCGAAATCGGCGATGTTTTCGTGAAGGATATAGGCACCATCCTGGAAACGGTATGTGACCCCGGAAAGCACCTTGGCCCGAACGGGAAGGGACTCGCCGTTGTCGAGCCGGATGCAGAGGTCCAGTTCCCCGGGAACTACTCCGCCGTCCACCTTACGGAAATCCAGGTCGGATTCCAGCATATAGTGCATGCCGGAGCCGTCCCTGAAATTCCCTACCTCCAAAGCCGTAATAACGGGATAGGACACCAGGGAATAGTTGAACTGGCACTGGGGGGAGACGGCCATCAGCCACAGGTGGTTGTTCATAAAGTTCCAGTCCCGCTTGCCGAAGGAATGGTCCCGTACGCAGGGCAGGCGGAACGGCAGGGTTTGGCTGCCGAGGGTCAGGTTTCCCTCCAGCACGCCCTCCTGCTCATAATGGCACTGACCGCTCACCTGCTGTAACGCATTGAAGTAAGACCGGTCCCATTTTTCGTTGGCGATGGCTCCGGCCATTCTTGCAGCCGGCATGTGACTGGTAAAATCTATGGGAGGATGACTGGCGACAAAAGTGGCGCTGAATACGGCCCGTTCACTGTCATTGACCGTCCCTTCAAAGCGGATGGTCCAGTTCTCCCCTGCCCTTTTTACCGCAAGCGGAGATTCACCGGCGGGGAAAAATTCCTGCCGTAGAGAATATAACTTGCCTTCCAGCAAAACGCAGAACCAGGTTTCATCCACGTTCACGCGCCGGCCCAGGCGGGCATAAACGGACATCTTGCTGTCGTGGGCTGAAAAGTAATAAGAATTGTTCACCATGGAATCTTCCACGCCCTGCAGGGAAAAGGCTTCGGCCCGTTCGTAATCAAACGGTTGCTGTTTGTTCCTTTTCGCAAGCGCCTTGCACATTACGGCCTTTTTCAAGCTGTAAAACATCTTTTCCGGGTTAATAGGTATCAGTCACAAATTTACGATAATTTTTAAAAACCATTTGTAACTGTTGCCGAAAAAGTGGTATCTTTACCAAGCTGAAAAATCCATAATTGTATGATTGACCCTGTTTACGCTGCAGCAGAAAACCGCTATGCACAGATGACCTACCGCCGGAGCGGCCAGTCCGGTATCCAAATCCCCGTCCTGGCACTCGGCCTTTGGCATAATTTCGGTTCCCACAAGCCCTTCCGGGATGTGAAAGCCATGGCGCACTATGCCTTCGACAAGGGAATCTGCCATTTTGACCTGGCCAACAATTATGGCCCCGAATACGGTACGGCCGAGGAGAATTTCGGTCGGCTGATGGACAGTTCTTTCCGTCCCTACCGCGACGAACTGCTCATCAGCACCAAGGCCGGCTGGGATATGTGGCCGGGGCCCTATGGAAACTGGGGCTCGCGCAAGTACTTGATGGCCAGCCTGGACCAAAGCCTGCGGCGGATGAAACTGGACTATGTGGACGTGTTTTATTCCCACCGTTTCGACCCCCAGACTCCGCTGGAAGAGACCATGCAGGCCCTGGTCGATATCGTCCGGCAGGGGAAAGCCCTTTATGTGGGCCTCTCCCGCTATCCGTTCGAGGCTGCCCGCAAGGCCTATCAGTATCTGGCCGACCATGATGTCCCCTGTCTCCTGTACCAGGACCGTTACAACATCATCGACCGTGCGCCCGAATGCAGCGGCCTGATTGGCCAGGCGCTGGAAAACGGGACGGGATTCATCTCCTTCTCCCCTCTCCAGCAAGGACTTCTGACGGGCCGGTATCTCAACGGCATTCCGGCCGATTCCCGCATGGCCCGCGGCACCTCGCTCAAGGAGGACGTGCTCACTCCCGATATGCTCCAAGCCCTCGGCGCCCTGAACGACCTCGCCGCCAAACGGGGCCAGAGCCTTGCGCAGATGGCCCTTTCCTGGCTGATCCAGGACCCGAGAGTGACTTCCGTCATTATCGGCGCCAGTTCCGTGGGGCAAATTGAAGACGACCTTAAAGCCCTGGAAAATACGTCCTTCTCCCCCGAACAGCTGCAGGCAATCGAAGCCATTTCCTCCCCCGTTCAACTAAAGCGGCTGTAGCATGAATCTGCTTCAACTGTTCAAGAATATCCGGCCTTTCGTGAAGCCTTACCGGCTGCTGGTGGTCATTACCCTCATTCTCACCCTGGTGGGCTCCATGATGCAGCAGGTGAATGCCATCGTGCTGGACCGGACGGTGGATGCGATCAACGCGCTCATCGGCACGGATTTCACCTGGAACCAGGCTGCCCGCATCCTCACCGTCATCTCCGTCGTGCTGCTGGGGAAGGAAGTTTTATCGGCCGGAATCACGTTTGCGCAGAACTATTATGGAGAGAGGATGCGAATTTTCGTTTCCCGGGATCTGTCGCAAAGCGTTATCGAGAAGGTGCTTACCTTCCGGATGGCCTATTTTTCCAGCGACGAAAATGCGACCGGAAAGGTTCAGGCCCGTATCGACCAGGGCGTGAGCAGCCTTTCGCGTACGGTGCAGAATTTCTTCATCGACCTGCTTCCGCTGTTTACCAGTGCAGCGCTGGCGCTCATTCTCATGTTCGCCGCCAATGTGTATGTGGGGCTGGTCGCCCTGTGCATTGTGCCGGTCTATTTCTGGATTACCTACCGGCAGGCCCGGCGCCTGAAAGGCTGGCGGCGAGAGATGCGCGGCTATCTGGAGAGCAAGAGCCAGGGCATCAAGAACATCATCGATTCCATCAATGTGATCAAGTCCTTCAACCGGGAAGGCATCGAGGCCGGAAAGCAGTTGGACCTGCAAAATCAAGTCACGGCCAACCAGGTGAAAACCCGGCGGGTCAGTTTTTACTACAGCGGCATCAAGAGTTTCGTCAAGCAGGTGGGAACCGTGCTGGTGATTATCCTTACCGCGTATTTGGTCCTGATCGAATATCCGGGCATGACCATCGGTATAATCATGTACCATGTGATGCTGTTCTCCAACGTCATCGCTCCCATTACGCAACTTCAGCGCATCTTCGACGACGTCAATGACGCTCTCATCTATGCCGAGGGTTTCTTCAGCATCCTCCAGTCGGACAGCGAAGTGGAACCTTCCGGAACCTATCGGCCCGAAAAGATTCGCGGCAAGTTCGAACTGACCGATGTGGACTTCACCTATCCCAACGGCAATCAGGCGCTCTGGGGCATCAATATGACCATCGAGCCGGGCAAGATCACCGCCCTGGTCGGTCTGTCCGGCGCCGGAAAAAGCACCATTGTGAATCTTCTGGACAAGTTTTATGTGCCGCAGAAGGGCCGGATCATGCTGGACGGCGTCGATTTGCAGGACTACGATACGCACTACCTCAGGGACCATATCGGCCTGGTGCTGCAGAAGAACCATATTTTTGACGGGACGGTCGAGGAGAATATCCTTTACGGAAAGCCCGACGCTACGCACGAGGATGTGGTGGAAGCCGCCAAGAAGTCGTACATTTACGACCAGATCATGGCCCTGCCCAAACAGTTCCAGAACAAGGCGTCCGACTTGTCCGGCGGCCAACAGCAGCGTATCGCCATCGCCCGCATGTTCCTCAAGAATCCGCCCATCATTTTCCTGGACGAGCCGACGGCCAGCCTGGATGCCATCGCCACCGAACAAATCAAGAACAGCATCGATGCCATCAAGAAAGACCGTACCGTTATCATCATTTCACATAGCATCTCTCAAATTATTGACAGTGAGATGATTTATGCTTTGCAAAAAGGACGTGTAGAGCAGTCTGGACATCCGGACGATGTGTACAAAAAAGGCGGTGTCTATAAGGATATCATCGACGCTTCCGCACGGAGTCTGAATATCGAAAAGATTGCCCGGACGGTGCAATCCTGATTATTTTTCCGTATCTTTGCCGCCGCTTATGCTGGAGTCATTTCTCATCGCCCTGGCCCTTGCCATGGATTGTTTTGCGGTTTCCGTCGTATGCGGGGTCATCATGCGCCGTCTCGAAGGCCGCACGATGGTGCGTATCGCTTTCCTCTTTGGCTTTTTCCAGGCCTTGATGCCGCTTGCCGGCTGGTTTCTGACCACCCGTTTCAGCGCTTATATCCAAGCGGTCGACCACTGGATCGCCTTTGGCATGCTGGCGCTGATCGGCGCGAAGATGATTTCCGATTCTTTCAAAGAAGAGGAGCCCTCCGGCATCAATCCACGGAACCTCAAGGCACAGTTTCTTCTGGCCATTGCCACCAGCATCGATGCGCTGGCTGTGGGAATCACCTATGCCTGCACGGGATATGAACGCGTGGCCCAGTTGACGTGGCCGCTGCTCATTATCGGCCTGGTCTCTTTTGTCATGAGCATCCTGGGCTACGGCATCGGCGTGAAATTTGGCAGCATCGTCAACAAAAAAATGCGCCCGGAACTGTTGGGCGGCATTATTTTGATAGGAATCGGCATCAAGATTCTGGCCGGGCACCTGTCGGCTTAGATGCCGGAGAAGTATTTCAGCAGCGGCGAAATCATCAGCGACTGGATCAGCCGGTTTTCTTTGAGCAGGGTGAGCACCTCGTCCCGTTCCAGCAGGTGGACTTCCAACTCTTCCGTGGCATCCAGATGTGTCTGCCCTGTCTTTTCGACTCCGGTGGCCAGGAAACAGTGGGTAAAATTGGACATGGAACTGGGATTGGGCGTGATTCGCATCAGTTCCTTCCACTCCCCTTCTCCGTATCCCGTTTCCTCCATCAGTTCCCGTCTGGCGGCTTCCAAAGGCGTTTCACCGGCCTCCATTACCCCACAGGGAAGTTCGTAGCAGGTCATTCCCACGGCATGCCGATACTGCCTTTCCATCACAAACTTGCCCTCCTTCGTAATGGCGATGACATTCACCCAGTCGGGATATTCCACGACATAGTATTCCGGGTTGACCCGCCCGTCCGGGAGTTGTACTTTGTCTCTCCGGGCGGTGAGCCACGGTCTTCTGATCAAATATTCCGAGGAGAGTATCTTCCATCGGCGCATATTGTCTTCAGGGATGAGTGCCATATCGTCAAATTTTTTGCAAAGTTAAGAAAAGCACAACAAAACTTCTTCAAAAAACTTTGGAATTTCCAAAAAAAGACTTACCTTTGCAATCCCAAACAATGGTGCTGTAGCTCAGATGGTAGAGCAATGGACTGAAAATCCATGTGTCGGCAGTTCGATTCTTCCCAGCACCACAGGAACCCGCTGATTTTCAGCGGGTTTTTCTTTTTGGTCCCACTTTTGGTCCCACTTTTCACTTTAAACCCTGGTAAATCGAACCCTACTAAAATAGCCTTTGAAGTGCTTTCATGGCCGCTTTTTGTGTAAACTCTACTACATCTTTTGTTACGGTTTTTGTGACGGTCTTCTTCTCACTTGGCGTCAAAAAAGTGGGACCAATCTGGGACCAATTGATGAGGTGCTACAGGGAAATGAACACTTTCAGCCGAATAAACGCGGAAAAGTGGGACCAATTCTCAAAGAAAGTGGGACTAAAAGGTTTTTCGCCGGATTTTTTGTATATTTGTCATAACAACTTGACCTATAGTAAACTATGCCGCGCTTTACGCCATCCATATTGATTTCTGATTGTTGGGGCTCCGTTGGAGACCTCACCTTCTATCATCAGAATGGCCGGTGTTTCTACAAGAAGAAAAGCCGGTGTGAGTTCCGTGGCACTGACGCGCAGTTGGACCAGGCCGATGTCCATAAGCGGGCGCTGGCGGCCTGGCGGGAACTGGAGCATTCGGTGCAACTGACCTGGAATGCCCTTGCAAAGCCCGTTATTTCGCACCGGCCGCCGTTTGACAATACCACGCACATTTCCGGCCACAATCTCTTTGTAAGCGCGTATCACGGCTTTTCTACGCTTGGTCACGAACATGTTCCTGAGCCACGGCCCTGGGAGGAATTTCCTGTCTATGCGCTGGAGTTCCTTTCATCTGAGGCGCTTGGTGAAAAGGATCTGCTCCTCCGCTTCCGTGTTACATTTGAGGCCTGCCCTACTCCAGAGCGGTACCAGATTCTGATGAAACTTCAACTGACCAAGCCTGGCGGCGGCAAGAATCCCGGTCTGATGCGGAATTTCCTCGCGGCCCGGCCTTGCACTGCTGGTGATTCGGAGGTGCAGTTCCTCATCAAGGATTACCGGAGCATCTGGGACTTTGACTTGCGGGAGTACCAGGCGCACTGCCGATACCTTCTTCTGGACCGGAAGACCGGTTACCGGAACATTCATACGCCGCTGTCCTTCCCGGTCTCCGTCTAAGGCGGCGGCTTTGATTGTGCTCGCTTCGTCACTTCGTATGTGCCGGAGCGATTTTTCTTTGTTCCCGGGCTACACTCCGAAATACTCCGTTATACCCCTCTATACTTAAAGCGTAACTTTAGAAAAATAATTGTAACTTATTGTTTTGTAAATAGAAAACAATTTATTACATTTGTACAGCACAAGGGGTTGTGTCGCTTACTTAAACCTAAACTTAACCTATGATTGCACTTCCTTCCATCGCTTTCGGAGGTTTCTCTGGTTCAGCAAAGGGCGTTACGGCTCGCCAAACAGGCGGCCGTACCGTCCTTTCTGTAAAGAGTTACCCGACTGGCTATGTGACCGCCGCCCAGGTGGTGCGCCGGGGTGCTCTTGCGAAGATTTCCAAGGCGTTCAAGGCTCTCTCCGACGAGGAGATGAAGGCTTGGGCCAATCTTGCCGATAAGACTTCCGGAACCTCTGTATTCGGCCAGAAGGCCAAACTGTCTGCGCACAATCTCTTCGTGCGCCTCAATACCAATCGTGCCTACTGTGGAGAAGCTGAACTCCTCTCCCTTCCCCCGGCATCCATCGTGGCCATCCCTGCAGTGGAGTTCACGGACTTCTGCATTTCCGAGAACTGTGTGATGTTTATCGGTGTTCCTGACCCGGAGGGAGAACTGAAGCTTGTGGCCAAGATGTCCGACGGCCAGTCTTCCGGGGTTTCCAACGCCTGGGGCAAGACCGTCATCATTTCCCCGGACAAGGTACCGGATTGGGGCGAGATTGACCTCACGGATGCTTTCAAGGCCGTGATGGGCCATTCTCCCATCAATGGCCAGAAGTACTTTGTGGAGCTGTACTGGATTGACCCTGTGACCGGCTTCACCGGCGTTCCCGTGCAGGTGTCCTGGATCTGCCAGGACGGCAGCGCCCACACCGGCCGAGCCATGGCCAAGAGGACCACCTTCAAGAACTCCGACATCGTGGATGACGACCAGAAGTTCATCACGGACCTGGACGTGGAGTTCGCACAGGGCTCCACCATCATTACGGGAGATATCAAGTATGACG
>Ga0310691_10007837_pt1 | contig 11063 bp, 3 predicted proteins | sample 176DNAGHGlowgp2_FD_203887 | JGI IMG/M metagenome (GOLD analysis project Ga0310691, IMG submission 203887) | Sheep rumen microbial communities from Palmerston North, Manawatu-Wanganui, New Zealand - 1766 DNA GHGlow gp2 (v2) (version 2) | ecosystem: Host-associated > Mammals > Digestive system >... | reverse complement strand
AGGCGCGCGGTCGGTCGCGCCGTCGCCTGTCGGCGCCGGGGTGGTCGGCCCGCGGCGGCCGTCAGGCCGCCGCCGACATCATCCGCAACTCCTTTCCCCCTGCAAATATCCAACACCGAACCGCGTTTGTCAAGAGTTTTCGGAATTTATTTTCTCGTTGGTTCTCAGGAGGATGCGGAAAGTGCGTTAACTAATCGAGGTCGAATAGTTAATTTTCGGGACGGGATTTCGCAGGGGAACGGGGGAGGGACTGTGTTTTTTGTATCTTTGCTGCGTTTTTTCTTATGGCCATTGGCCAGGGAAAAGGGGAGAACAAAACGATAACAAAAAAAACAAAGTGTTTATGAAAGCGAAAAACATCGAGATTAACGGCGTGCGTATCGAGAAGCCTCTCCTTCCGGGATTGCCTCGGAACAGGTGCATTGGCGGATACGCGTGCGAGAACCGGAAAAAGCACAACTTGGCGGAGGTGGTATTCTGGAAACAGGTGCACCAAGGCAAATTCCACGGTATTGACTTCACCCGGCAGCTCGTCATCGGGAACTATATCGCCGACTTCTGTGTCCGGGACCTCGGTCTGGTGGTGGAGGTGGATGGCGGGTATCATGACCAGCAGAGGGATGAGGACGCGCAGCGCGACGCGTACATGCGCTCCCTTGGGCTGCAGGTTTTCAGGGTCTCCGACTACGAAGTCCTGCACAACCGGGCCGCGGTGATGCGGAAGTTGGAGCGGTTCATTGTCGAGCACTACGGGGTGGCCGATGCCTGACGGGTGTCGCGCCGTCGCCTGTCGGCGCCGGGGGAGGCACCACCCCGCCCTTCGGGCACCCCTCCTTGAAGGAGGGGAATGTCTCGGGGTCGTTAACGTCTGCGGGAAGACGGTGCATCCTTCTCCGGCAACCCTCGCCAGCTCGGAGGCCGTCGCCGCCCCGCCCGCAAGCCGCCCCGAACAGAGGTTCGCTCCACCACTCGCTGTCGGAGAGCAACGCCCCGTCACTCCCGCAAGCAGTCTCGACTCTGGAACCGGAACATCATGGAGAGCCGGAGAGGAACGCCCCGTCACTCCCGCAGACAGTGCCGGTCCCGCGACATTCCCCTCCTCTCAGGAGGGGTGGCCGAAGGCCGGGGTGGTCGGCCCGCGGCGGCCGTCAGGCCGCCGCCGCCGACATCATCCGCATGTACATAGGGAGACGACAAGAGGATGGCAAGTGCTTCGCAAGTGTTTCGCAAGTGTTTGGCAAGTAAAAGTGCTTGCTTGGACTTGCGAAAGTCTTGCCTGGACTTGCGAAGGTCTTGCCAAAGTCTTGCCAAAGTCTTGCGAAAGTCTTGCGAAAGACGCGGCGTACCCACCCATTACGCGCGGCGTGCCTCTGACAAGCACAAAAAAAAGTCAGCGGACATCTATCCGCTGACTTCTGCTGTTTTGTGAGACTTTCGGGCGGCAGGTCGGATTCGAACCGACGACCCACGGAACCACAATCCGGTACTCTAACCAACTGAGCTACAACCGCCATTTGGTGTCTCAAAAAGACGCGGCAAAAATACACTTTTTTTGGATATAAGCAACGGTGTTGAATTTTTTTTTTTTTTGAGTTCGGGTCTCCCCGCCTTTCCCACCAAGGGAATCCGCCTTCCTTGCTATGCGTTTTCCGTAGCAAAAAAGATGTTATTGTGTGAAAAAAAAAATAGTACTTTCGCGCCCCCGCAAAGAAAGGGGGTAAAGTTTTTTGTGAGTATTTGTATCTATGTGATTAATAATATTTTGAAACTTTTATTTAGGTTTAGACCTTGCTATGATTTTTGTAAAAAGTAACGTTAAGGACGGCGAAACGTATGAGCCTTTAGTTTGGTATGAGAAAAAAAATAGTAATGCAAAAACAACAGGAATTTGTCCAAAGACATATAACGGAAATGAGAAAGATATACACGGGTCTTGAGCGGAAGGTTTTTCTTCTCCTCGGAGTTCTGCTGACGCTTTTCCCCGCATCGTGGGCGCAGGAAACCACCCATTCCGATGCCGATAATAACTGGTCGGAACATGTCTCCCAATATGAAATCCGTTTTCGACCGATAGATGCCACCTGTTTCAACAATGCGCACATGCTCTATGCCGTGGTGGACAAGAACAACCCCGATACGCCGCTCGACACGGCCACGCTTCGGCTGGCCGGGCTGGATGAAATCCGCATTTACCATGCCCAAACCGAATTGGACACCACCAAGCACCGCAGTGCTTTCTATAAGGGCGGATGGGACACCCTGACGCTCGATTATGGCACGTATGTGTTTGGCGTGGAGGCTGTTATGCGTGAAGGAATCGGCGAAGGCCTTGACTATGTGGTGGTTGACACCAACACGGTGCTGTCCATCGGCACCAGTTACTCCATGCCCAAGGCGGCGGCCATGTCGGTGAGTGCGTTCTCCCGCGATGCCTTAGGCAACCTGCCCACGCTGGCGTGTATGCCCACCGGCCGGGTGCAGCTGAGAATCGAGGACGGTGCTTTCCCCTATACCATCACTGTGCATCCCCACGACAACCCTGACAACGTGTTCAAGACGGTCACCTTCGACGACCGCATGTACAGCGGCAACGACGAATGGCGTTACGACTACAAGGACTATTACACGATCGACAGTCTGCCGGCCGGTGACTGGGACTTTTACCTTGAGGACGGCTGCGGTTCCGGTTTGCCCCGCACTGGCGCGATTGTGGAGACCGTGCAGGTTCCCAATCTCCACGACATCGAGGTGTACGCTGCATCCGGAAACCCCCATCACAACCAGCTTGCCCCATACGACTCCAACGTGATCCGTATCAATGCGGAACTCGACATGCCGTATTACCCCTATTTGGACTCGTTGGCCAAATATATGTCCTACCGCATCTACCTCGACACTTTGGACAACAGCCAGCATGTGGCTTGGGACCCCTATCCGCAGCCGCTGAAGGTCAAGACCACCCTGTATGACACCATCGTGGGGCTGAAATATTGCGATTTCTATGGCAACACCATTGTGTTTGAGTACAAATTCGACATGCCTGCGTGCACGACCTTCTCCGTGAAGGACACCTTCCACTACTACAAGCCTAACGAAAAGTGGTTCGAGAAGCGGTCTGAATATGTGATTGACAGCGCGTCCACGGTGGATTCGTGCGGCCGGATCTGGTATTCGCATCGCGACTATTATTCCATCCGTTACCGTTCTTACGAGCCGGACTTTGTGAACGACACCATCGATGACGACAACCTCTACCGCCGCTATCACTTCACGTTCCCCGTTTATTGGTACTATTACGATGAAGACGGTCACGTTATCAAGATTGATACGCTCACGGATATCTACCAGAACATCGCGGCGACCTCCAAGCTGACCTACGAGGAGGCTTACGCGTATTTCCAGCCGGAGAACCCGTCGTTCAGCCGTCGTGTCAGGCGGCAGCTCGTCGGGGCGAAGGGATGCGAGCTGTACGAGACCGAGGACATGATGTATTTCGACCGGAAGGTGCAGTCGGAGGCCCCGTCGTGGTCGTTGAGCACCCATGCGTCGGGCCATTGCTGCGAGATCCCGCGCACCATCACGCTGACCGAGAGTCACGGCTCGGAATACGACATGGATAGTGTCGTTATCGAGTTGGTGATGAGTCCGTATGACAACCTTTACAACTTCAAGGCGGTGTATGACGGCACCACGCACACTTGGGAGGTCGAGAAGTACAATTTTGAGAACACGATGGAGGTTATTGGCGCTTCGGACGGGCGTTCCATGGAGTTGTCGGCCTATTGCATGCCGGGAGGCCCGTACCGTTTCGTCGTGACCACCCCATGCGGGCAGTATGCGGTGAACCGCGACATTGAGTTCCCGGAGATTTACCGCACTCGTCTGACGGCGGAGCCCCGTTTCGCCGTGCACGCCGAGTGCTCCGACGAATACATCCGCTGTACGCAGGGCAAGGTGGTGCGCATGGCTTTCAGCCGCGACCCGCACACCGGCGTGGAGCGCACGCGCATTGACTCGCTGACCACCTACTATGAAATCGTTGATGGCCCGCCCGGCGGATACTCCACCAGCGACCATACTAAGTATATGTTGAAGGACTCCATCCGCATCTCCATGCCCGGCCGTTACATCCTCCGTGTCTATCCCGACCATAGCGAGGAGCTTTGTGAGGACTACGAATATTTCGACACCATCTACTACGACGGCAATTCCGTGGAGTTCGAGTACGCCCTGGCGTTGCTCTGCGACGAGAACACCACTTCCGGCACCGCCTACGTGAAGGCTCGGAAAGGCACGCCGCCGTACGTCTATACCCTTTACAGCGAGAAGGATCTTGGAGGTATCGCATTGGCACATGACACGTTGGACGGCAATCAGGTTTTCGTCGTCCCGGACACGGTGTTCGTGAATGCCGGGGTGGAACTTTCCCCTCAGCGCGAGCTCTCGTGCCTCGTGCAGGATGCCTGCGGCTCCTATTTCCGCATCAACTTCTATCCGCAGGTGCTGGCTGACTTGCAGAAAACTTGGTTCGATGGCGGTTTGAATGCCGACACCACCTGCGAGGGCGCCACCATCCAAATCCACGCTCTGCATGTTTCTGAAATTTTCACCTACCAATGGACCGGTCCTGACGGGTTCTATTCCGAGTCCTCCGATCCTTACCTGTTCATTGAGCGCGGCTCCGGGTCGGGTTACTATAAGGTGACCATCCGCGGAACCGGCTGTCCGGTCGACATCTCCGACAGCATCTTCCTCGGGGTGAAACCCTCACCGACAGTGTCAATCAGTCCGATGGGCGAGGTGTGCCCCGGCGAGGAGGTGGAGCTGAAGGTCGTCCCGCATGTGGGCATCGACACGCTGGCGAATTTGAAGGTGAATTTCACGGTTGCCTTAGACAACGGCACGAACGTCTATACCCGCTCGTTTGACAGCGTTACCAGCGGCGACACGCTGCGGTTTACCTACATTCCGACTTCGGAGACCAAGATATACCCGCAAAGCATCGTGGATGCCGAGTGCGGTTACCATTATGCCGACCCCGGCGACACGGTGGTGCTGCGGATGAGCGGAAGGTCCGTCACGCCGTGCAACATCATCACCACCCACGACACGGTCTGCTACGGCGGTACCGGGCACCTCACGGCCACGCTGAACCTTGAAGGCCGGCCCGTGGAGGACTTTCCCACCCACGTGCGCTGGTACGGCGACTACGAGATGCACCACCTGCTCTCCGATACGGTTATCCGGGGGGATGTTTCCATGTATGACACGGCTGGTCTGACCAAGCGCACGATATTGTATGTGAGTGTGAATCAGGAGGATATGTGTCCTTCAACCATCGGCATCCCGAATAATGCGACGAATATGGTCCATGGGGACACCACGAGGATGAACTGTGCCGATGTCATCCGTTTTTACGATCCGGGCGGCCCAGACGGCACCTATCCCGTGGGCACGGCCTCCAAGCAGGTGTTCACATCTGTTGACGGGCGTCCTGTGGCGTTGCACTTCGAGTCGCTGAATTTGGCCACGCCGTCCTACCTGTACGTCTTTTCCGGCACGACGGTGCACCAGGACTCGTTGCTCTACTTCTTCGGCTACGGTTCCACGCCTCCGGAGCTCATCGTCTCCCGCAGCAACAGCATGACGGTCTATTTCTCGCCCGGCCCGCTCACCTCCGATGGTTGGAGTGCCATCGTGAGCCCGGCGCCCGGCATGGCCATCGCGGATGTGTGGCCGCACAACGAGGTCTTCTTCTCCGACGAGCTGTGCTACGTGGAAGGCGTTCCCTACACCCCGCCGTTCAGCGGGTGGGAATCCGTGGTGAGCCGGGAGCTCCTCGACGACCGTTTGCATCACCCCGGCACCTACACATTCGTTTCCCACTTCCAGGACATTCACCACTGCGACTCTTCCGTGGTGTTTATGCTCAGGGTGAACAGCGCCCCGGTGCGCGGAGACACCACGGTTGTGATCCTCGACAACACCGGCGGCTTCCGCTGGCACGACCGGGTTTATACCGAGACCGGCCAATACACCTACTCCGTGAGCGGCGCCACCGCCCCCTCGGGATGCGACAGCGTTGACCGGCTCAACCTCATTGTGCTGAAGGTCGATACCTCCGACAACGAGATTTGTGTTGGGGAGACGACGCAGTTGCACGTGCAGGTGCACACCCCGAACATCGTGGAAAGTTTCGATATCCCCTCGATGGTGGGCGATGTGGTATGCCAGCGGATGGTGCAGTCGGAAGAGGGTAGTTATACCACGACCGAGATCCTCCGCCCCGATTCCTTCCTGCTGCACGCGGATGACGAAGGTCTCATCCCCATGGGGGTGGTCTTCTATGTTGATCCTGCCGACAATGCTCACGGCAAGGCAATCGCTCTTGTTGACGCGCATGACACCTGTATCTGGGCGAGCGATAACCGTATTACCAACACACAACCATTGGGAGGCACAGGCACCAAACAACACTACATGGCTCTTTTTGATATGAAAGGGAATGAACATACGAAGGATATTTTGCAATCGGCGAAGAATTTACTATTGGCGGGATATTTGGTGGGTACCGAAGCGGAGGTGGCGCCTGCAGCCTATTATTGCCACTATTACGACCACGTCACCCAGACAACAGGCAGCACTCATCTTGCTTATCCAGATTGGTATATGCCCTCTACGGGTGAAACTTGTCTCTATCTATCCGAACGTTTGGTGGTTAACAGCACGTTACAGAAGATAGGAGATTATTTGGAATCGTCGGGATCCGCCTACCGTGCCGAAATACCCTTCGATGGTTTATGTACTGATACTGGTTATTGGACTTCCACAGAATACAACAAAGAAACTGCCGGCCATATAAACCAAAAGGGACAGTTGCGTAACCATAAAAAAGACGGATCGGCATCTCCCGGCTGGCGTCGTGTTATAAAATATGTTCGTGCGATTTTCGCCTATTAGGTTTTTATTTTAAACCGACATGCTGATGGTTAAGATTTATAAGAGAAAGATAGAGATGAAAGCAATAAATACAAGAATAGCGGGAAAGTGGAATCTGATGAGCGCCTTTTTGCTGGCCGCTGTGATGGCCTTTTGCCCATTGGTGGTCGCGCAGACGAACCCTTCCGATGAACAGTCGGAGCGGCTGGTCAAAGTCGGCGACATCATCCAATTCCGCGATGGTTCTAAAGGTGTGGTCTGTCATGTGAACTCTGATAGCCCCTACACTGGCTGGGTGGTGGCGTTGGAGGGTTTCAATGTGTCGGCACTTAAAATGATGCCAACGAACTATTGTGAATTTCTCAATGATATGGGTGGATGTACCAGTGGTTCTGATATGATAGGTTGGATAACAACATATTCCGTTACCAGTGAGGAATGGCCGTCGATAGGGTATGAGAACACGAGAAGGCTGTTGGAGAACGGGTCGCCCATCGCACAGGCTTTGGCGGAGAGTGATGACTACAATTTCTACAACGGCTGGTATATTCCTGATGCCTTCCAAATGCAGTCGTGGTTTACCAAATTGCCGATTATCAGAGATTCGGCGAATGCCAATGGGGACAACATCCCCGCATCGGGCGCTACTCCAGCTAATGACGGATACTGGTCCAGTTCGAGGGAAGGCAACAGTATGGTTTATTTGGAATACGCTACTGGACAAATGAAAGCTATAAATCCGAATTCGACTGGTCTGAAACTCCGTCCTGTGCGTGACTTCAACCTTGGGGAGGCGTTCGTTTACTGGGATTCTTTGGCGGCGAACGGCGACACCAACAACGTGATGAACGTCAGTCCGGGAACCACCACCGATTATACCGCGCACGTCGTCTTTGGCAACGACTCGTTCGTGCTGGCCAGCAACGTGAAGGTGAACGAACCGGTGGACCGCGACACCATCCCCGACATGCTCTGCAAGATGGAGGGGGCTACCTACACCTGGACTCTCCACGACAACCTTCTGAACCAGGACATCACCCGTACCCTTAAATTGGACACCATCCCAGCAAGCCTGGATCCCCGCTACTACCGCGACACGCTGCACACCCTCAAAGGTTGCGACTCCATCGTCACCCACAAACTCTGGATCATCGACAAATGCAAGTACGTTATCCGTGACACCGTCTGCCCGATCAAGGAAGGTGAAACTCATCATGTAAAGTTTGATGATGGTGTGGTTTACGACACCTTATTCACATATCCAACGGAACCGGGTCTGTTCATACACCATGATTTCATCACATCTACCTCGGGCGAGCAAGTTCCCGTTACCGTCTTTTATTACCTCACCTACCGGGACACTTACTTTTTCGAGGAAGAGGATTTGGTATGCGCCGATGGCGACCCTTACAAGTGGAGAGGATATAGAGAACTGGAAGTGCCCGGGGAGGAAGGCATCTACACTTATTGGGACAGTCTTCATACCGTCCACGGCTGCGACAGTATCTATAAGCTGACGTTGACGGTGAAACTTCCGGTCTCTTCGGAAAGTTCTGTGACCGCTTGTGACAGCTACGAATGGTATGGGCACACTTACAGGGAATCGGGGGACTACATTCATACTTTCACGGCCGCCAACGGCTGCGACTCCGTGGTTACCCTTCACCTGACCATTCTTCCGGCACCGAAGGTCACCCTCACTGACAAGGTGGTGTGCCACAATATCGACACGGCGCAGGTTCTGGCGGAAGTGGTAGCGGCCGGAACTGGCGAGCCGACCTACAGTTGGGACGGTTTTGCCGATTTCGTGCCTTCCACGCAGCAAAGCAACCCAGTTTCCATCAAGATTCCGGACGACCCCGATGCCTGCGATGCCGAATATCCGGTGACCTTGACGGTGACTCAGAACGGGTGTTCCGCCACCGCCACCGCCAAAGTGCGCGTGGAATCGATGATACCCGTTATCACGCCCAGGGTTCCTCTCGACAGCCTTATCGCCGTGTGTAATCCGACTGTGAATGCCCCTTCTGCGCAGGATTTCGTCGTGAACGACCCTTGTGCGCAGAATCCCGAAGTGACCTTGAGTGAGGAGACCGAGACGGTGCACGGATGCGAGCACTCCCTCTCGTGGGTGGCTTCGTATGCGAACACGTGCCACCCGGCTGCGGATGTGGTGGTGACCTACCGCTGGACAGGTCCCGTGACGAGAGACACCACAGCGGTGGAGTGCGACAGCTTTGTTTGGTACGGCAATACCTACACTGAGAGCGGTGACTACACGAAAACGTTCCAAAGAGCGAACGTCTGCGGCTGTGACAGCACGGTGGTTTTGCACCTGACCGTAAACCAGAGCGCACACGACGTCCTCACCCAGACACGCTGCGGCAGTTTTACATGGTATGGCACCACTTATACGGAATCCGGGACTTACACCCGCGAATACACAAACGCCAACGGCTGCCCGTGCGTCGATACGTTGAAGCTGACGGTCTATCCCAAATACAACATCGTGAAAGACACCGTCGTCTGCGGCTCGTTTGTATGGGATAACGACACCTACACCGTGTCGGGTACATACGAGAAGACCTTCAAGACAGCATTTGACTGCGACAGCACGGTGACCGTGAACGTCACGGTGAACCCGATGCCCGATTTGACGGTGAACCCGAAACAGCAGGAAGTCTGCTACGGGGAGACCGCAACGTTTGAGCCGGCTGTGACGGGTTGTGGAAGAATCCTGTATGAGGAGAACTTCCAGCATGTGACCTCCGGTAATGGCAATCAAATTGAAAATTTGTCTGAGCAGGCTCCTCTGTTCGCCACGGCCAATGCGGTGTATGGCGGAGGTGGGAAAAGCATTCGTCTCGGAAAGATAGTAAGAGAGAATAATGTGATAACGGAGATGGTGTTTGGTGAAATCATCACCCGGCCATTGGATTTGTCACAGTCTTCTGTCCTGTCGCTTGGCATGAAGGGATGGACTAGCGGCAGTGTCCCTACCCGCATCGTGGTCTTGTTGGGTGACACGCCGGTTGACTCGGTGACGTTGCCTGCGGCCGCTTCGGCTGGTTACAGCAACTATAGTTTCGCCATCCCGTCCGCCACGGCAACGTCCACCATCACCCTCAAGGCCATCAATGAAACGCAGAGCGGGTACAGCTATGCCGAAGAGCGCTTCTATCTGAACCATGTGCGGATTGAAAGTGCGGAGCCGTGTGCGCTCACGTGGACAAAGGTCGGTGAGTCCGCCCCTGTCTCCACGGATGCCACGTCCCCCACGCATTACGATCCGTCGAGCGGCGAGCTGACGGTTGCCGCCGAATCGGACGCCCGTTATGTGGTGACGGCGATGCACTCATCGGGATGCGAGGCGAACGACACGGTGGGGGTGACCGTCAAGCACGGTACGCACAATGTCGAAATCGAGACCGCCTGCGAGAGCTACGAGTGGCACGGCACGACCTACACGGTCACCGGCGAATACACCTACGAGTACACGAACGATGCCGACTGTCCGAGCGTCGACACGCTGAAGCTGACCATCAAGCACGGTACGCACAATGTCGAAATCGAGACCGCCTGCGAGAGTTACACCTGGCACGGACAGACCTACACTCAGAGCGGCACCTACACGTATGCCTACACGAACACCGACGGCTGCGCGAGCGTCGATACCCTGAAGCTGACCGTCCACTACGGCACGCACAACGTCGTGACCGAGACCGCCTGTGAGAGCTACGAGTGGCACGGCACGACCTACACGGTCACCGGCGAATACACCTACGAGTACACGAACGATGCCGACTGCCCGAGCGTTGACACGCTGAAGCTGACGGTGAACCACTCCACCACGGGCACCGACACGCAGACGGCGTGCGACAGCTACACGTGGATCGACGGCAACACCTACACCGAAAGCAACAACACCGCCACCTACACCATCGCCGGCGGCAACGCCCAGGGCTGCGACTCCGTCGTCACTCTCAACCTGACCGTCAACCACAAGACCTACGGCACAGACACGCAGGTGGCCTGCGACAGCTATGTCTGGATCGACGGCAACACCTACACCGAGAGCAACAACACCGCCACCTACACCATCGCCGGCGGCAACGCCCAGGGCT
>Ga0310691_10007835_pt1 | contig 11065 bp, 9 predicted proteins | sample 176DNAGHGlowgp2_FD_203887 | JGI IMG/M metagenome (GOLD analysis project Ga0310691, IMG submission 203887) | Sheep rumen microbial communities from Palmerston North, Manawatu-Wanganui, New Zealand - 1766 DNA GHGlow gp2 (v2) (version 2) | ecosystem: Host-associated > Mammals > Digestive system >... | reverse complement strand
AGCAGGAACACCAGTGGCGCCACCCGGAGCACCGCCGAATCCACCCGGCTTTCCACCGACGCCTCCCGTACGCTGAGAATATATCTCCTCTTCCTTGCGGAGCATCACCAAGGCATCCTTGACCCCGTTGAGCGTACTGAGAAGAACGGCATACTGCCTCTGGAAATTCCCGTAGTCGTCCGGACCCGGATTTACGAGGTTTTCCATCTCCTTCTCTATAGCGTCAAGCATCTTCTTGCCACGCCTGAACAAGTCGATGTACTCGTCGCGGAGCATCTTGCGGTCACGCGCAAGAGTATCCATGTTGAACGCTTCCCCAAGTTCCTCGTCAAGGCCGGCTTCGTCCATATCCTTAGCAAGCTTCGTCTTCTGAGAGACGCTCCTTGCGCGAATACTGAGATTCTTGGCCTCGTCCTTAACCTTCTTGACTTCCTCCTTGGCAAGCGCAAGGCCCTGCTTTGTAGAACCATTCGGGAGTCCGAGAACCTGCTCGACTCCGGCGAACGGATTTTCCTGGGTAGCCTTGACCTTAATCGACGGGTCGTCAAGTGACTCCACCGATTTTATCTTGACCGGGTTATCATTAAAATCGACATCACCGAACAAGTCATCGGCATCCGTAACATCTTCTGGTATTTCCTCTTCCTTCATCCTAGCAACGCCTTTGCCTTTACACACGGCGATGGCCCGAATACCGCTTTCTTTCCCCTCGCGAGTTTCCGGGTAGTTTCTTCAGGGCGTTCAGGCGAAACATCGACCTGACGCTCATCGTCGACTGCCACATCAGCATCGACATCAGTACTTATTTTTGTCTCTGATACCAACAATTATCTGTCCTATTTCCTGCCCAAAGTTATGCACACGCACCAAGGCGTCCGCATTCCTCGGATAATACCTAATCAAATCCTGCATACTCTCAAGGAACTTCACGAATTGCTCCTGGCATTCGCACCGTTCCTTCAACGCACTCAAATCAGGGTCACCCTCGACCATAATCGATTCGCCCTGTGCGCTCGGAATCCACTTCATCTTTGTGTTATGTATATTCTCATACACCTTCTTTTTTGCCTGGCGATACTCACTGTTGAGCGCACTCAGCTTAAGTTGGTTCTTGAACGCGAGCATACCTATATGGATGGCGTTTTCACCCATATTATAGGTACCCTGATGATAAATCACATTAGCATTCGGCTTTCCGGATTCATCGCAAGTCTGCAGAGCATTACGAAGCCACGCCCTAAGGCGCTTCATCTGCATCTCGACCGGCGAGTTCTCGTCGCCAATCATCTCCTGTATTGCATCGGGGTCAAGCGAAAATAATGACATAGGTTCCTCTATTTCTGTATAAGGAAACTAGAAATTTTTTATCCGGTGTGCAACATAAAAGGGGGCGGACCGCCCCCTGGGAATTACGGAAGTACCTTCCGCGTTAAGCCTGTCCAGCCTTGATTACCTTGTAGTCCGGGTTGAACCAAATGTTCCACCGGTCATAGGTAAGCGTAAAGTTGAACTTCATAAGCGTTGCATTCTGGTAAGTCAACTGAGTACCAACACCGACCTTTGACGGCCAGGCATTGATATAACGAATACCCATAATGACATTGCCGTACATCCAATCGTAGAGAACCAGCGTAACATGGGAGTTACGGAGGAGAACCGCCGTGGAGTTCAGGTAGTTCTCCTGCTGGCCGAGACCGAGGTACAGCTTGTTGGTGCCATCCTCGATACGGTTAGATTCGCTGTTCGTGTCGCCGATACCAGTCTTGTTGAGGATACCGGAGTTCAAGCAGCACTGGTTCCAAGCCATCATCGCTTCATAACCCCTACCGTCTTCAAGAAGCAAAGCATTGAGAGTGGTATCACCCGCAAGGTTCTGCTGCTGAACCGGGTAGCGCTTTTCGTAGCCCATGTACCAAATGCTTTCCCACTTGATTGCAGCATCCGGAATCTTCGCACCATCAGAAATGTGGATGCTGAATTCCTTTGCCGTTTCCGGGCTGATGCCGAAATCGGTACCGTTAGTCGGCTGGATACCGACCGCCTTGAAGATTTCATTGCTAACGAGGAGGTGCCAGCGGGTGCTTCGCACCGGGTCCGGCAAAGTGTCCACCATCGAAGCATAGAAAATCTTCTTCTTATCAGAGAGTTCTACTTCATAAGGTTTAGCCATAATTCAGTCCTCCTTTATTAGCGGCTACCCGTGGTGAGGTCCGTGGTAATCGTGTTGCCACTGGAACGGCTCAAGACATTCGTCCTCAAGAAGATGTAACGAGTGCTCGTAGTCGGGTAGAGATAGAGGTCGACCATAAGCTTATGGGCCTCAACAACTTCCGGCGGGTTGTTCTCGTTATCGCACTTGACATAGCTACCCACTTCAAGGCCGGCCGGGCGTTCACCGACGATTGCGTCAATCTTAGCCTGGAGGTCTGTCGTGATGGTGGACCGGAGTTCAGCCGTGTTGAGCTGGAACACGCGGGCATCAAGGTAGTTGTAGAACGACTTATGAATCTGGGCGACAAGCATCGTCACGTTGATTGCGTTGAATGCAGTGTCTTCCATCTGCATCGTGAAGTCGCCGAATGCGTAGATGCCACCCTTCTCGTTGCACCGGAACGGGTTCACATGGATGTCGCTGAGCTTAGCGATATCAGAATCCGGAGATTCCGGGATGAGGAAGGAACGGTCGTACTTCATTTCGGAGCACCAAGCACCCGGAACCTTACCCATAATTTCGCCAGCCGGCACATGCCAGTAGACGGAACCACGGCGGTTAGAGGTGATGAGTGAAGCCATCGCGACGGACGGAGCCAACTCAACCTGGGACTTCGTGATGTAGGTATCATTGAAAATCGGGCGGTTATCGTAGATAGCACCCCAACGGCCCAAGGTAGAGCCAAACTGGCTGGCCGGGGCGTTCAACTTGAGAGCCTGCTTGATACGGGAATCGCCAGCGGCATCGAACAAGGCGAAGCAATCCTTGCGGAGTTCGCAGATGTTGAGGATAGCCTGCATCAACTGGGTGTTCAAGGATTCGTAACCCTTGAAGCCGAAGTTGTTCACATTAGACCCTGCGGCGACAAAGAAGGACACATCGGACTTATCCTTGTCGAGGTAGAGGTTGTATGCGTTGCTGAGCGTACTCGTGCTCTTGTTGTTGTTCGGGTCGTATACCCAGACACCGTTGTTGATGATTGCCGGGTCGTTCTCGTTGAAGGACGGGCAAGTCATCACGGCGGACGGGATAGCCTTGTAAGAACCATCGTTCTGGAGTTCGCCGACGACCGTGTTAGAGAGGTCGTAGGAATTGTCCTCGCGGAACATTTCGATAACATCGTCCTCGTTGAGCACGAACTTAACGCCGGAGCCCTCGAGTTCAACCTTAGCGGTATCACCGATGTAGAGCTGACGGTCGTTGTACACATAGCGGACTATTGTACCATCGAACTCATAGAGGTTGCCGTTGTACATATAGGCAACGGAGAGGTAGAGGCGAGCCACTGCTTCACCATCGTCGGTAAGGTCGTAAACCTTGACCGTATCGCCGGTAAAGTTAATATCCTCGTACTTCAGGGTAGCAAGGCCGAGGCTCACGAAAGTAGCACCGATGCTTGTATCAGTGAGGACCTTCTCGGTCTGAGCGACGAGAGCACCCTTCTTCTTGTGGTTACCATCGTAGTACTTGAACGGAGCAGAATCGCCGACAAACACATCGTCCTTTTCGACCACAGTCGTAGTCGTCTGGATGGAGTTCGGGACGCTAGTCGTGAAGTTACCTACGAAGTAAATGTCGCCGAAGCTCAAGTCCTTGTCATTGGCTTTAATACGGCACTGGATATTTGCCGGTCCGCTAATTGTCGGCGGCTTCGGGGTATGCGTAGTACCTTCAGTAACGAATGTACCGGTGAAAGTACCCTTGCCAGTGAACGCAGCCAAAGCATACTTGACAGCCGGATTTGCAGTTTCATCAGTTGCAATCGACTTGACCTCAGTATTCCAGGTAGTGCCATTCCAGTCGAACTTAACAGAGTCGCCAACAGCAACGCCATCATCAGTCACCTTAAATGCGATTACTGCATTTTCAGCAACCTTATAGGTCGGATTTACCAACTCAGCTGGAGTATCGCTGTAATGACCAGCGTCATCCAATACCAAGAAGCTGTCGGACTGCTTAGCAGCATATGCATCCTGTGCAGTAAACGGAGCTTCAAACTTGTAAGTAGAAACACCCGTGTAAGCGGCCTTGTTAGTCTGCGTAAGGTTGATGAGCTGGAACCCAACATAAGTTTCCGCATCCTTCAATGCCGTATTGCCATACACCTTGATGCCGCTGATATCAGCAGACAATTCAATGGTATCGGAAATCGGGTCAGAATTCTTAACCTTACCTACCCAATAGATAGCAGAGCCGCTGAATCCATTGCCGTCATCGTGGTCGGCATTACCCGTATCGTTGACATCGACACTAGCGCGAGTCAATGCAACAAGGTCACCCGGGAGGAAATCAACTGCACCACCCGGAACCGTCGTAACGGTCGTTCCTTCGGCAGAGAGCTTGACCTTACCATAAAGCTTACCGGAGGCCGGGTCATTCTTTACAAGGTCGGTGATAATTGTCGAAGAACCGAATTCGAGTTCAGCAGAACGGACAGCAACCAACAAGTCAGCCATCACGGATGCAACCGTAGATTCGCTATCAATGAACAGGTTCAGTGTATTCGTAGAATCAACCCAGCTAGCAGCCGGAGCGTCAAGAACCGGAGTACCCGTGGTGATACTAGCAATATGAGCCTTACTCTCGGCATCGATTTCAGCAACCGACAAGCTAATGCCATCCTCATCCTTACCGGTCACATTAAACACGGCAGAATAGAGGCCAGCGCCCCAGGTCAACTGAATCTGGTCACCAACCCAGATTGCATCAGGGTCAGCAACTGCAATAGTCGCGGTAATAGGGTCACCGTCAACCACGTCAGAGACTTCGGTAACCGTCGTCATCGTCGGGGTAGCCACACGGACGAACACCGTATTAGCATCCTGGTCATTGAATACGATTGCAGAGCCGGACGGGAGAAGCTTCAAGGCGGCAAGGCCTTCGTCATCCAAGTGCAATGCGCTGAAAGTCTTTGCACCCTGACCAGCCACGGCCGTCTTGACGGTCAAGTAGTCATAGTTATCGGCAACAACATTTTCCGTATCACTATAGAAGATAACTTCCGGCCTAAGACCAGCAATAAGATTCTTCTCGGTAACGGTATCATATGCCTTAAGGGTGATTTCCTTGTCGTCAATATCCTTCACAACGAACTTGCTAAGAGTCGTGATGCGTCCAGTTGCCGGAACACACACGATATCATTCACAGCAAACCCAACCTTAGTCAAGCTGGTAACCGTGATTTCGCCCTTGTCACGGGCAGAATTATCAAATTCATTCGTGTCAAGCCGGTAGCTAGTATAAGCACGATTTGCGGAGCTCGGGTCAGCGTTCATGAGGGCGAAAAGCACCACATCGTTCTTACCACGGGCGACACCGCCGTTGGACACCCAGTTCTTCTTGTCAGAATAATCGGACCCTGCACTAAGACCGAAGTCAACATTACTGCCGTTGACGATAGTCTCGGCAATGTTGTTAATCTTACGGGTCAAGCCGTACTTGGCGCCACGGTCGCTCTTATAGCGGGTAGCGGCAAAATACTCGATGTTAAGCGAGGTCTTGTTCGGGTTTTCGGCATTCTTGGCCGCATAGCGGTCATAGGCAACAACGAAAGCATCCGTCTTCAAGTCGCGCTTGAAATCATCGGTCTTATCAATCTCTTCACCGTAAGGACGTACGAATTCGACGAAACCACCCGCGTTGATTACAGCGCGCGCGGCGTACATCCCCTGGTTATGGCGGGGATTGTTGAATCCCCGGCCAAAATACAATTCCTGCTCGGCGATATTCGTAAGGCGCTGAATTTTATTCAACTCGCCCTTGGGCGCAAACCCAACCACAGCGCCGACAGCATTCGGGCTTTCGACTTGGCTATAGCCAGAGTCGTCATTGAGTTCTAGACGAACACCACTCGCTCCCATCTTCGCCATAATCAACCTCATGGTTTGTTAAACATTCTGGCGAAAGTTTATTCAGTGGCCACATTTTTTTCTGGTTTTCAGCAAAAATTTCGATAAACTTGCTGAAAAGTGAAAATCCGGGGTTATATAATGGACTTAAGGAAGCTTAATAGCCGAATAAACGGCCTCAAGGACGCCTATCCGAACGAACAGGCGCTCATCGAAGGCGTACAGAACCTCATAAATACCAAGATTCAGGTAATTTCCGAGAAGAACCGGCATGCACTCCGGCAGTTCCCGATGCAATTCACCCGCCGGGTCAGCCTCGGTGACGGCGAATGGACCACCACGCTCCACATGTGGGCAGATAATATGGTCGACACACTCCTCGAAATCGACCCGATGTACCTCACCACTAGCGATTCGATGGGCTACACGGTGCTTCATGCCCTCATTTTTGCAGCTACCGGCAAATTTACCCAGCTTGTCAACTATGACCTCATCCAAAAAATACTCGACAAGAACATGAGCTTTATGAAGCTGACCGTCCCGGGCAACCCGAACTCCAAAGTCGAGGACAATGCCTGGACCTGCAAGGATGTGATGCAGAAAACCCCGATGGACTACCTGGTCGAGTTCGCCAACGGGGACCCGGAAGGCGGTATCGCCCCGGACGAGACCCTCCAGCAGATGCTACTCGAGTTCGGCCAGAGCCCTAGCGTGGAAGCCCCGGTGGACAATACCCCTCCTATGCCGACTACGGACGAACAGCTCGCCGCGGTTGACCAGGCAAGCGGCATCGGGCCGGACGGAAAAGTCGATACACAACAGGCAATCGCCTCCGCAGAACCAGAAAAACCCGGTGACAACCAGCCGGACCTCAGCATAGCCCAGCAACAGCAGTCCGCCGCCGACGCTACGCAGAATTCCAACGGGCCGACTACCAAGGAAAAAGAAATACAACCGGCGGAACCGGTTGCACAGGCAGCTACACAGGAAAAAACTAACGAGAAATCGGACGAAAACCCTATCCTCGAGACTTTTCTGAAGCTGATTTAGCTAAGTTGTCAACATCCCTCTTCATCGTCTCGACCCGGGCACCAATCCCGGATTCCCCAATGAGGCGGTCAAGGGCAGAACCATTCATCAGGGCTCCCGCACGGAAGCCCTTTTCTATTGCCATCCGGGCCTTCTCCTCGTCCAGTCCGAAAGTCTTCATCATGAACTCAATTTCTGAGCTTGTCGAAGATTTCCCCGAAACACTTGTCGATTTTCTGTTTCCGTTCGGATGCCCAGTCACTGAAGTACTTGAACTTTCGGTAGTCCTGTCCGATTTCTCCGGCGAGGCGCTTGGTTTCTTGTTCATAGTGGTCAGCCCTTTCCTCAAAATATTGCTTGTGAAGGATACAGTACTTGATTTCCTCTTCATATACAGCGGACAAAGTTTGATTGGCGTCTACCAACAGCTTATCCAGGTCGTTCTTGGTTGACCTGACTAGCTTAAGATACATTTTCTTGGCAACCTTGATAAGAAATAAAGTCGCCAATAGCTGAACGAGCATCATAAGTATCATCAATTCCACAACAATCAAGAGCGTATTGTTCGAAATTTCAGACATGAACCGAATCCTCCTGCTTACCAACCTTTGCAGCGTGTTCCTTCTTGGTGCCGCCACGCTTCTTCTTCCCGCCGTACATCTCGAGCAGCTTAGCCGGCTCGTAAATACGGATGTACTTCTCCTCAATCTTTTCGATATCGAGGAGCTTCCCGTACTTCATCGTGGCAACCACATCGTTATGGCTGAGACCGGTCACCTTCATTATACGCTCAATCTGCTCGGACTTCTCGCGGAGAGCCTCGGTCTTAGCACGGCACCACCGATTGTTCATATGGACCCGGTTCAGACCCTGCATAGTGATTGCCTGTATATCCCTCGGGAGATGGGAAAAGGTCAGCTCGTTCAGCTCATGGGCGACCCTACGCATATTCGGGTCCATCGACACTGACTGCACTACATTGAACAACTGAAAATTCCGCTTGTCATCATCGGTAACAGGAAGCCCCTTTGCACGGGCATTCATGAAGGCAAACGGGTCGAACTTATACTCTGCCATTGGGATATCCTCCCGGGTATGCCGTCTGAGCATACTGCGCATTGGCGACCGGAGTAGCCTGGGCATTTACCGTCGGGACAGCCTGTGCGAACTGAGCTGCATTTGCCTGATACTGAACCGGCTGCTGCTGTGCCGGGGCAGGATTCGCCTGAGATGCCGGTTCCGGTTCCTCGACGATATCATCGACGGTCAATGTATTGTTCTTTTCATACTGCAGTTCAACCGGGTCAAGCCCCATCTTCCCTATCATCTGGTACTGCCCAATTAGCATCATGACATCACAAAGGAATTCATACAGGGCGATTTCCTGGTTCACCTGAGTATTCGATGCGCGATACGCCTTACCAAGCATTGACCCAAATTGGATATACATCCAGTCGACTTGCCCACTGACCGGTAGAGGAATTCTGGAGAAGAAATACAATCCGAACGGAACATACACGCTCTTACAGTCATGGAATTCCTGCGAGATGAAATACCGGAGCCTTCTCGGGTCCATTGCGATTACATTCCGATAGAGCTTCGCGATTGATTCCTCGCGGATTACATTCGGGTGGCCGACAATGCTGCCACCATGTTCAAGGAACGTAAGGTGCATCGCGTTGACCATCGCGCGGACATCCGGATAGCAAGCATTGATTGTTTCCACCAAAGTTTCCTTGGACACCTGCCCACCGGTAATGGCGGTTTCCTTCTTGGCGATTTTCTTCAAATGCTTGTATATACGATTCTTGTAACCCTTGTCATCACCCGGATGGTCGAACGGAATTTCCTTGCACCGTGAACGAATTGCCGCCGGAAGACGACCAATATCATTACAGGTCAAGATAAAACGGAGATTACTGGATGTCGCCTCGATAAGAGACTGCAGCTTACGATAGAAGGAATCCGGATTGGAAGGATTGTCCGCTTCGTCAATTACGAAGTATTTAGGCAACCCATTACCGGAACGATACATACCGCCTTCGGAAATTGCATCGATAATCTCGGAATCGCGCTGCGCATAGAGAACTTCTCGTTCGGCACCCATCAACAGCGGAAGCGCTTCGGCCAAGCTAGTCTTTCCAGTTCCCGGCACACCCGAATAGAAAATGTAGTTATTGTAGCCGCCGAGCTGAAGCATACCAATAACCCAGTTTCGCATCTTATCCGGCAAGATAATTGCCCGGACATCGGATTCATCAAGGGTAATCCCACGGTACTTTTCCACCCATGCCTTGGTAGGGTCCTCATCGGCAACCGGGCGCCCCATAATAGTAGACTGCACGGGAAGGCCCGTAATAAAGTCAATTTCTTCATTCATTGCGCAACATCCATAGGTTAGAAGATATCTTTACCTACAAATATAGCAATAAACTTTAGGTTATGAAAAGCGTCATTCTCGAATTTATCACCGCATCGACCACCGGTCAGCCTGTCCTGCAGGAACAGGTCACCGCCATATACAAAAATCTTTTCGAACAGGCCGCTACCGACATCAACAAGAAGCAGATAGCGGCGGACCCGGGCACCTGCTCGCAAGGAATCGTGAAAAACGAAATCCTGTCCAACGACAAGTCTGCACCAAACGGAGTAGTGGGTGACCTGATGAATGCATCGTACGCCAGCCGGTTCGGCCAGGAGAAGAGCGTGGTGGAACCCGGGCGGTCTTCTACAGGCATTGGCGGTGGTCTCAATAACGAGAATATCAATGCATCAGTATGTAATGAAGCGGTAGAAGCACCACCATCCGGACTCAACGTCCGCGAAGCTACCTATGACGAATTTATAAAGTCCTTCGCCGAATGTTCACTGAATGAAACCGGATTCTATTTCGATGACGACAGTAACCGCGTAACCCTTCTCTACCTATGCATGAAAGAAGCAATCCCAGTATGGAAGAGGAAAACTCATGCATACACAATCGACGGCCTTGACCTTGTGTGTACGGTTCCGACGAAAGACGGCACTCCATACATCTATGCGGTATACACGGCGCCCGAGCATCGAGGCAAGGGCTATACAGGCGCCCTAATGAGGAAAGCAATCGCCGACGCCCCGAACGGAATATCGCTACACACCCATATAAATAACAACAAGGCAAAATCGGTATACGAACACTATGGGTTCAAGGTATATCCAACAACCTGTAAGCACGAGTGGTTCATGGCTACCAAGCCGGGTATCGGCGGACGGGAAATCTGGGACGATACCACAGACTACTCCGGAGAAACCGAAGCCGATGCCATCACCGGCTAGACCCCGAGCCAGTTAATATTTTCCGGATGGTATTCGATAACGAACTCGCCATTGGTATATCGCATATCGAATTCCATTCCGGCATTAACCATTCCCCATAAAGTCCGAGCAGAGTCAATGTCGGAAATCACCTTAAATGACATCATGTAACCTCCGTGCTCGCCCGCCCGGAGATTCTTCATCATTCCAACTATGCGGCCATCCATGAACTTGACCGGGTAAATACCCTTGGAATACTTTTTAATAAATTCAGCATCAACTTCAGGCTCTTCTCGCAGCCAAGCCGGCCGAGGGTTGATGAAAGGAATATCTATCCAGTCGCCATACAGGTCAAGCGACCGGTTAATATTCCCGTAGCCGCACGGAAGAATCCGATTACGAATACGGAAAAAACTTTCATACTGATTATCGGCATCCTTCTTTACAACTTCTTTGCTTTCAGAATCGGTGGCATACCAAATACCCGTGTTCAAATAATGCTCCATACGAGGCGAAAGATATACCGTACCTTCATTGCTCAACTCGCCGTCATAAACCACAGTCTCGTAGATACGGTCGGTAACTACAATAGCCTGTTCAAACAGTGTCGCGCCACCAATGAAGAAGCACTCGGTTTCTTCGTAACGCTCGGCCATCGAAATCGCTGCCCAGATAGAATTCG
>Ga0310691_10007833_pt1 | contig 11066 bp, 10 predicted proteins | sample 176DNAGHGlowgp2_FD_203887 | JGI IMG/M metagenome (GOLD analysis project Ga0310691, IMG submission 203887) | Sheep rumen microbial communities from Palmerston North, Manawatu-Wanganui, New Zealand - 1766 DNA GHGlow gp2 (v2) (version 2) | ecosystem: Host-associated > Mammals > Digestive system >... | reverse complement strand
AATGGCCAAAAGATTATGTTGCCAGCAGATTACAAGCCAAATCGCGATTTTTTGGCATATCATAGGGACCATGTATACAAGGGAGTTTAATATATAAGTTCGTTTGGGTATTTTCAGCTAATATGGACGTTATTTTTGATCCTTGATTATATTTAGGAAAGAATCTTTAGATTTTATTTTTCATCCCCTCTGAATCTTCCATTTATGTTTTCTTGATGAAAGTAATAATAAACGAGTGATGTTTCCACACAAATGACAAAAGATTGTTCTTTTATAGTTCAATTAAAGTCAATTAATTTTGTTAATTCGAAAAAATTGTGTATATTTGCACAATAAAAATGTGGTTTTACCACATGAGTTTTTATTCATTAGTTAATCCCTCGCCATTCGTGAGAATCGCGAGGACTATAAATAAATTATGAAATTAACTTGTATTATTGTAGATGATGAACCATTAGCAGTAAAATTACTTGAGACATATGTAAAAAAGACTTCTGGCCTCGAGTTGATTGCCTCTTTTTCTGATTCAATAGAGGCTATTAATGCTATTAAATCTGCCCCCCCAAATCTTTTATTTCTTGACATACAAATGCCTGATTTAAATGGTATGGAGTTAGCGCACATGATACCTCATAATACTCGTGTCGTATTTACTACAGCTTTTAAAGAATATGCTTTTGATAGTTATGAAGTTAATGCTATGGATTTTCTTCTTAAACCTATCAAATACAGCAAGTTCCTTATTACAGTAGAAAGAGCTATGGAATGGTTTGGAAAAACTCATGCAACAGAAAACAATAATGCCGGCAATTTAAGCAATGGCATTTATATTAAAGTTGATGGTGCATTACGCCATGTTCTTATTGAAGATATTATATATATAAGTGGGATGAAAGACTATGTAATGTTTTATGTTGAAAATGAACGAAAGCCTCTTATTACTTATCTTAGAATGAAATCTATAGAGAACATACTTCCGAAAGAAAAATTCATGCGAGTACATCGTTCTTATATTGTTGCTTTAAATAAAATCGAAAAAGTAGATCGTAACAATTGCATATATATTGGAAAAGAGATAATACATGTTACAGAAGCCTTTAGTGATCAATTTCATCGTTTCTTACAGAATCATAGATTAGCTGTAAATGATTCTTGAAGTTTTTAATACTATCATCAGTCTTCAGCCCTTATTCTCGTCATTTAAACAAATATTGTTTCTAATTTGAACCTGAAAATTTGCATATTTAAAAATAATTCTGTAATTTTGCACCTTATATAAATAAAGAAATAAATAAAATGCCCAAGCAAATAGCTTCACTCTTTTCAGGCTGTGGTGGCCTGGATTTAGGATTCACAGGAGGTTTCGTCTTTCAAGGAAGGTTATATGAGAGATTAAACACTCATATAAACTTTGCAAATGACTTTGATCAAGACGCATCGAACTGCTATAACGCAAATCAATTATTGATAACAGACGGAGCAGAATGTCTCCTACAAGATATTCGTACTGTAGATGCCAATTTGATTCCTGACTTTGATATATTATTAGCAGGTTTTCCCTGTCAGCCTTTTTCAAATGCAGGAAAAAGAAAAGGTGTTAATGATGCCAATGGCAGAGGAACGTTATTTGAAGAATGCGAGAGAATTATAAGAGCCAAAATTAATGCAGGTCATCGTCCTCAAGCTTTTGTCTTTGAAAATGTAAGAGGAATCCTTTCTTCAAAGATGCCAGACGGAGTTACAACGGTGCCACAAGAAATCTCAAATAGGATGCAAAACATGGGATACAGCATGAGTATGCAACTTGTTTGTGCTAGCGATTATGGAGTTCCACAACAAAGATATAGGGTGCTTATTATTGGTGTTGACATGGAATTAGGGTTACCCCCCTTTGATTTTGACTTAATGCGAAATGTAGTGAATGAATTCAATATCCCTTCTAAAAGTTTTGGTAGAGATGAGGAACTTTTACTCGGGAATATACTTCAGGGGGTAGAAAATGTTCCAGATAATATTGTTTGGAATTACAGTGAAACAACTCAAAGGACAGTTGAACTAATAGGTGGATGTGAGCATGGTATGGAAGCAATTCGTTATTTTACACCTGGTTATAGAAAAGAAGACTTACCTCCAATAGTTTTTGAAGGGAGATCATGGAAAAATATCCCATACGAGCAATTGTCTACGCGTTTTAAGAAGATAGCTGATGACCCGAAGCGATATCATGCTCCAAAATTTTTCAGACGCTTTGCTTTTGGCGAAATTAACGGAACCATAACGGCATCAGCACAGCCAGAAAATTGTGGAATTACACATCCTGTAGAAAATCGTAGGTATTCAGTCAGAGAATGTGCACGAATTCAATCTTTCCCAGATGATTATCATTTTGGAGCCATTCCTTTACAAGCCCAATATAAAGTAATTGGAAATGCGGTTCCTCCTGTTTTAGGATGGATAGTGGCTAAAGCGTTATTGAACTTTTTACCTGAATAATTATGGCTTATTTATCTAAACAATCTATACTGAATGTTTTTTCAGTAATTAAAAATTCTACTCAAGAAGCAGATAGTAGTAATTTTAGCTCATTGCAATATTTTCTTGCAACTGACAGATATATCCATTGCAACAATGGCATACCATGTGATACAGGAGATAAAGAGAAAAAAACAATATTTGTTTCTTATGTTAAAGATGTTATTGAATTAGATGATGGGAAGTACCTCAAAAGCTTAAAAGAAAAATATTTGGGTGGAAAATCGTTATCTGCTTCAATAAGTAGCAATTTCTTTAGTGGTAGTTCTGTCCTGGATTCTTCAAAAACACCAGATGTAGAATATCCATATCCTTCCAAAGAAGGTCAATCGCTTTTGGTCGCTATTAACAAACAATTAAGTATTCCAGAAGTCTATTATTCTAATTTAGATAAGTATTTAGATGAGAAAGAAAGATTTGCTCTTGCATTTTGGCTGCTAAGGAAAATGAATTTGAATGAAATTTCAATAAAGGAAGCAAGAGAAGTCCTGGGAGTGTATTATTCTGAACAACTTGTTGACAAACTCCTTCCTATTAATTTGCCTATATGGGACGAAACGGTAAAATTATTGAATATTGAATTGGTAGAAGAAAAAGCAATAATAAATATGACTGATTTATTTAAGGCAGATGAGGAATATGATAATACAGATGAATTGTCTCGTCAAATTATATTTTATGGTGCTCCAGGAACAGGCAAGTCTAACAAGATTAAAAACAAAACGAAAATAGCGGAGAATAATGATAGGGTGTTTCGCACAACATTCCACCCGGATAGCGACTACTCAACATTTGTTGGTGCATATAAGCCCAAAATGGAGAATGGCAAAATAGTTTATGCTTTCGAGCCTCAGGCTTTTACTAATGCTTATGTTGAAGCATGGAAATCCCAAGAAGCTGTTTTCCTAATTATAGAGGAAATTAATCGAGGTAATTGTGCTCAAATTTTTGGCGATATTTTTCAGCTCCTTGATCGTAAAGATGAAGAATCAGAATATAACATTAAGGCAGACTCGGCACTCGCTGATTATTTAAGAAGCATGTTTATTGGTGAAAAAAACATGCCTCAGAAGATCCTTGAAGGTAAAGAACTGAAATTGCCTCGCAATCTATTCATATGGGCAACAATGAATACAAGCGACCAGAGTTTATTCCCCATTGACTCAGCATTCAAACGTCGCTGGGATTGGGAGTATGTCAAAATCTCTAAGGGCAAAGACAATGAGACTAAGAAGGAATTAGAATGGAAAGTAAATTTTACTTTCGAAGAAGATAAAAAAAGGTATAGCTGTCATTTTGATTGGTGGGAGTTTATTCTTAAGATTAATGAGATCATAGCATCTGCTACAAGTTCTGACGACAAGAAACTTGGTTATTTTTTCTGCAGAGCAAGAAAGGATAATAATGGACGTGATATTATTGACGCAAAAACATTTGTTGGTAAAGTCGTCTTTTATTTGTGGAACGATGTTCTGAAAGAAGAAAAACCTGAATTGTTCAAAGTTCATTCAACCAAAGGCGAGCCTTCATTTGATGCGTTCTACAAAGAAGATGAAGAAGGTGAGACAGTGGTTGACACCTTGGCGTTGAAAGATTTCATCAGCAATATTTTCGGAGATGATTTCAAGGAAATGGTTGTAATTAATGAAGTTGCAAATAAGGAAATAGCAGATAACGAAGATCTGACTCTTACTCCATAATAACGGCCTATGCGTATTCTCATAGAAGAATATCAGTACAAATATGAAGATGTGAGCCAGGTTTTGAATGGGCTGGGTATTCTTCATGATGTTGAGGGTAAGGTTAGTCTCAGCTATGTTGGCTATTTCTATAGTCCAGAGATTCAAGACACCATTTTTATCCTGCCTAAGGTCTTATTAGAGGGAAAATTTGGAGAGGAAAAAGTGTTTGGCCACATTGCCCCCAAGGATCTGATAAATCCTGATGAATGCGAAGGCCTTACTGGTGATGAACGTAAGTTCATTTATAAGCTCTCTGTTTGGATATATAGGGCTATCTGTGTGTTCAAGGAGCATGAGTACGATAGGACTAAAGGCGTAAAGAAAAAGCCGTCAATTGTACTGCACAAGCAAGCACCATATATCGGCCATTCCAAAAGGATTAAGGCTACGACCTTCCTTGACGTGTTGTTGGCGTTGCAGCAGTGGAATAAGAATAATCAGCAATATGTCACTTTTATAGTGAAGAACCTGCATGCGGGTTTTAATAAGATCAATTGGACGCGAACTATTACCCGTTCTCAAAGCTTTATTAGTGAAGATGAGAACGGCAATCAGAGTGTTGCTTACCTGAATCCTGTCAATAAAAAACGATGCATCAACTTTGATGAAGAGTTGTTGGTCATCTTTTATAGCATATTGCATTATATTAATAAGGAGTATGGCCTCCCTGTTGAGATAAACGTGAACTTCGATCTTGTCAAAGACGAAAAGTTCAAGAAATATCTGAATGGTTATGGCAAGAGGAGGCTAAAGCAAATTAAATACAAGTATTTCTCAGATAAGGCATTGGAACTCTGGGGGCTGTGCTTTGACTTCTTTGATCAACCCCTGCATGCCCGAATTTCTGCTGATAGGAAAGAATATCTGTTGGTTAAGAGTTTCTATGTGGTATTTGAATCAATTATAGACAAGCTCATTGCTGGAGATCAGAAACTTCCTGATGGACTTATTGACCAGGAAGACGGCAAGGTTGTGGACCATATGTATCAGTATTATGAGCTGACGAATAACGACAGTGGTAAAGAGATTTACTATATTGGTGATTCGAAATACTACAAACGTGGCCGAGAACTATCCGATGAGTCTATATACAAACAGTTCACATATGCAAGAAATGTGGTGCAATGGAACATTGACCTCTTTAACGATAAAACAGAAGATGAGCAAAAAGGCCATATCAAACTGCGTGATGATGTGACTGAAGGATACAACATCATCCCAAATTTCTTTATATCTGCGCAACAGAATGATTTGTTGATGAGCGATAGTATTGAGCTGACAAAGGATAGGGAGCAATTTCATTTTAGTCGTCAGTTCGAGAATAGGCTCTTTGATAGAAGTACTTTCCTGCTGGCTCACTATGATGTGAACTTCTTGTTTGTGTTAGCCCTCTATGGACGGGACAAGGAGTCTGCACAGGTAGAATGGAGAAAGAGTGCAAGAAAGAAATTTCGTGAACAAATACAGTCTTTACTGAATGAGCGGTTTATATTTTATGCGATGACTCCTCATGGGGATGTTGATGCTAATCTGTTCGTAAAGGAGAACTTCCAGTCGCTCCTCGGAAAAGTATTCCGTCCTTTTGATGATGATTTGAACCAGCAATATTTCTCGCTGGCACTAAGAAACCCAGAGAAAATTGACGTTACAAAGAAAGGTGGCCCAGAATTAAAAGCAAGAATCGAAGACGAAAATGACGCAACACTATTCTTAATAAAACAAACGTTTTATTATGAGAAATGTGATTTGGGTGTTGATCCAAGAACTAAGCTTCAGAAAGTTGATCCTGCTCAACATATAAGCTTTGAAAAGTCTTTGCTAACTGTCCATCATCTTGAGAAGTATCCAAATACATCTTTCTTAATAGGTGGTTTTTATGCTGAGAAACAATTAAAATGGATGTTTGGTCGCGAAGGTGGAAAACGTGATGATGCATATAATGTTCGAATTGGTAAAAATGTTCATGGAGGTATAGTGAAAAGCCGTGAAGAAATAAAACACGCTAAGTTTGTACTTTTATATGAGTTCGGAAAAGAATCAGAAGGAGTGTTCAAGGCTTTCAGAGTTAAAAACACTGGAGAACTTTCTAAAGAACAGATGATAAAGACGGGATATGAAGATCCTCATCACGATCAGTATCTCTGTTATTTCTTTGACGAAGAAATATTTTTGGGCGATTTTGATATAAAGGCTATTATTGAAGCTGACAAAGCCAGGTTTGATACTTCAAAAAAAGATAAAACAGAAGAATATCCGAAAGGCCGCCCAATATATATGACTGGACTAGAATTGATAAAATTTAGACGCTAATTTTACTCGATAAGATTTTTGGAACTATATGTTGTCGGAATGCAAGTTTTATAAAGGGGAAGAAGATTGTCCAAAAGGCGTGTTCTTTTTTGGATGGGAATGCGAGTATATGTACGTTAAGCATATGGCTGCTGGTGATAATGGATTCTTTAAATCAGCCTTAGATCTGTTCTGCAAATTGGGCCTTGACAAAGTTCATGAGTTGCAAGACGGGACTCCAATAGAAATACAAGCACTCCTGTTTGAACGATACTGCCATAATTGCGATACTGACCCTAAAACTCTTGCATGCAGTTTTCCCAATTATTATGTTAGGAAATGGCACGGAAATAAAAAATGAAATATGGCCCACAAAAAGATATATGTCGCAAGCAGCTGGCGGAATGAATACTATCCTGAGGTAGTAAAGGCGCTGAGGGATGCAGGGCATGACGTCTATGATTTCCGTAATCCTCCATCTGGTGATCCAGGATTCAAGTGGAGTAGCGTTAGTGAGGATTATATGAACTGGGGGCCGCTGGAGTATCGGGAGAATCTGAACCATCCCTTTGCTCTAAGACAATTCAGAAATGACATCAAGGCTATGGAGTCATGCGATACTTGTGTGTTGGTATTGCCCTGTGGCAGGAGTGCTCATACTGAAGCTGGATGGTTCGCTGGGAGAGGGAAGAAGGTGATAGCCTATATCCCAGAGAAACAGGAGCCGGAACTGATGTATAAGCTCTTTGATGCAGTATGCTGCTCGATGGATGAACTCTTAGAAGAGCTGAATGGATAAACTCTCTCCAGAACAACGGCATAAGAATATGGCTGCTATCCGTGGAAAGGATACGAAGCCGGAGATGATTGTGCGCAAAGGGTTGTGGAGAATGGGATTCAGATACAGGCTGAACCATAAAAGACTTCCTGGACATCCGGATTTGGTACTAAAGAAGTATCGTACGTGTATCTTTGTAAACGGATGCTTCTGGCATGGACACAATGTAGATATAACAATCTTTGATAACACAGATTGTTGCAAGATTCCTAAGACTAATCGAGAATTTTGGATAGAGAAGATCCGCAGGAACAAAGAACGAGATATCGAAGAACAGAAGCGGCTTGCGGAGATGGGGTGGCATTGCATCACCGTATGGGAGTGTGAGCTGAAACCATCGAAACGCGAGGCTACTCTGAAATCTCTGGCATACACTCTCAATAAGATATGGCTGGAAGATCATGCCGTTATAGGCAAGCCTTATGAACTACACGAAGAAGAAATGCTAAAAGCTGCAGAGGAATAAAAATACAGAGCTATATGATGTTGATATAATGAAACAGATAGAAGTCGTAGCAGCAATAATACGTAAGGGAGATAAGATCTTCGCAACCCAGAGAGGATACGGAAATTTTAAGGACTGGTGGGAGTTTCCTGGCGGCAAGATGGAATTAGGGGAGAGCCCTGAGGAAGCCTTAAGGCGTGAGATACGTGAAGAACTCTCGACGGAGATAAGTGTAGATGAATATATATGCACCGTAGAGTATGATTATCCGAAGTTCCATCTTAAGATGCATTGCTACTTCTGCTCTCTGATATCAGAAGCCCTCCATCTGAATGAACACGAAGCAGCACGCTGGCTTGCGAAAAATGAGTTGGATAGAGTAAAGTGGCTACCTGCTGATGTATTAGTGGTAAATGAAATCAACAAGAGATAAAATGGCATCACATAAGATATATGTCGCAAGCAGTTGGCGAAATGAATACTATCCTGAGGTGGTAAAGGTGCTGAGGGATGCGGGGCATGACGTCTATGATTTTCGCAATCCTCCATCAGGTGATCCTGGATTCAAATGGAGCTGCGTTAGTGAGGATTATTTGAACTGGGGACCGCTGGAGTATCGGGAGAATCTGAATCATCCTTTTGCTCTAAGACAGTTCAGAAATGACATCAAGGCTATGGAGTCTTGTGACACGTGCGTGTTGGTGTTGCCATGTGGTAGGAGTGCTCATACCGAGGCTGGATGGTTCGCTGGGCGAGGGAAGAAGGTGATTGCCTATATCCCAGAGAAACAGGAGCCGGAACTGATGTATAAGCTCTTTGATGCAGTATGCTGCTCGATGGATGAGCTGATAGAAAAAATATGAGTTAATTGCTAAAAATTATTAATCTCAAAAAATAGTGCGTTGTTTAGAATAAAAACAGCGCATTTTTTAATAATTTTGCAATCAATTTTTAAAATGAATAACTAAAATTAAACAACTAAAAATTTTAATTAGAGGAGGATATGACGAACGATCCAGATAGTTTGAAGATAGTCATTGGTTTGGCAAAGGAAAATGGACGCGCGGAAAAGCAGAACGAGTTTCTAATTAAGGAATTAGAAGAAGTCAAAAGCCGGTTAGCGACAGTTTCTTCAGAGCGCGATTTCTATAAGCAGGAGAGCGAGACGTACAAGAATGCTTTAAGGGAAGAAAAAGAAAAAAATAGGATCTTGACTCTGCGTAATGCTGAGCTGCAAGATGTCATAGCTCAAGATGTCAGTCAAGGCCGACTTGCTAATCCGCTGAACAAGGTAGTAGTGCTTAATTATTACATGTTGTCTGTAGAAAAAACGGTTAGATACTGTGGTAGTTTGGATGATAATTATCGTCTGATGATAAATAGTCTATTCCAATTCTCTCTGCCAGACAATACACCACGACATGTTTATGATAAGGTAAACGAGATGACAAAACCTCTCGGTGTAAAGCGCACCGAGGAACTGAGTGATGCGATGAAGACAGCTGCTACCCGTCCTACTAACGATACTAAGATTTTTCCGCAGAACGGAAGCGATGTCAACGTGGCATGCGTGATAAAGGATACAGATGTAAAAAGCATGCCAAATCCAGGACAGGAGGTTAAGATGATTGAACTGCAGGACAGCGAGGATAACCAGAATTAGAATCAACAAGATGGAAGAACGGAATACCCCTCAGACCATAATTGCATATGCACCTATTAACATAGGTTGCAAGATGGATAATGTGAAGTTTCAGACAATCATCGTTGACAAGCCTCAGACAGCAGTTGCCGAAGAGGTGTGTGAGCTGGTAGACACCGTATTCTTCGACAGGAAGAAATTCGGTACAGTCGAGAGTCAGATGCGGCTGAGGAACGCGATAAAGAGTGTGTTGTCGAAACTGGATACGGATAATGGGCGTGACTGGATAGTGGTCTATATCGCTTACCATTTCTTTATGGAGTGTGAACTGATAATGAAGGGACAGTCGTATTTCTTCAAGGATATTGACGCCTTGATGCCAGGTCTGCTGAAAAAGGTGAATCATGGCGAGACATCATGCGACAAGCGCTATAAGGCTTATTCTGACCTGCTGAGACTGGAGTGCCAGAAATGGTTTATCCTGAATGGTTGTCTGCCTAAGGTACAGGAATGGACCTCGAGCCAATTTAGATATAATGTGGATGACACACGCAGGAGAAGGATACAGCAGCTCGTAAAGGAGGTATTACAGGGGCTTAAGGCATAGAATAGAGATAACCGGATTTCTCAATCAGCACCAGGTGGCAGTGCTATCTGGTGCTTTTTTATGCCCGTTCTTCGTGCGCTTCGTGCGGATTACGGGAGATTCTTCGTGTGCTTCGTGTGGGCTCTGACAAACACGTTTTTTTGCTTTTATTGCTTTGTTTTAATGTCTAATTTTGCATTGTCAACGAACGGAAACGGGGCTTGACGGTGCTCATTGAAATATTGAAACAGACAACCGCTGGGGAAGGCCCCGGCGATGAAAAATAATATCCTGGGGTAAGGCTCGGGAGGCTATTCGTGAATTATTAACGCATGTGCGTATGATGCGCACGTGCACATACATTAATCAAATTAAAAAAGTAAAAGCAAATATGAAACAAACTGCAATTAAGATCAGTATGATCAGTAACATTGACAATGTCGGAAACGACAATACTAACAATGGTGAGCAACTCATGACCTCGCTGGAGGTTGCACAGCTCACAGGAAAGAAGCACAAGGATGTGCTTAAAGCTATCAGAAACATGGAGCCTGGATGGATTCATATAGCCGGGCGCAATTTTGCGCTCGGGTCTTATGAGGATGCTAACAAACAGCTCCGCCCTTGTTACATGCTGTCGAAGACAGAGACTCTCTTCATCGCCACGAAGTTTAATGACGAGGCACGAGCTCGGCTGGTTCTCAGATGGGAAGAACTTGAGAGCGAAAAGCTGAAGGTGAAGAGAGAAGAGTTTGCTGCCAGAGAGAGACCTAAGGAGATACGACTTCTTGCCTGCGACGAGGAGGTGCTCAACGAGGCTGACGATATCCTTGGCGACGAGCTGGCTAAGCTGAACCGCTACAGTCACTGCTGCTATACTCCGACGGAGATAGGCAAACCCTTCGGACTTGACGGACGTGACCTTAACTCTTTCCTTGCCGATAAGAAAATCATCCGGTGGGCGCAAGGTCAATGGCGACTTACTGAGAAAT
>Ga0310691_10007832_pt1 | contig 11066 bp, 9 predicted proteins | sample 176DNAGHGlowgp2_FD_203887 | JGI IMG/M metagenome (GOLD analysis project Ga0310691, IMG submission 203887) | Sheep rumen microbial communities from Palmerston North, Manawatu-Wanganui, New Zealand - 1766 DNA GHGlow gp2 (v2) (version 2) | ecosystem: Host-associated > Mammals > Digestive system >... | reverse complement strand
TTTGTGGTATAATCTTAAAGATTTTGTCAGAATGATAAGATGATCAGAGTAAATGCTATTAATGATCGTGGAGGAGGATTATCAATGGGTGAAGAAAACAAGATGGTACTTGCAATGTATGATGTGCGGGGGAAGCAGGAGTTCATATTCAGGACCAACAAACTTCAGGAGATAGTAGGTGGGTCATGGATCATAAGAGATATTTTTGAAGATTATTTATATGAGGCTGCAAAGCAGGGCTCCATAAACGAAAAGGGGATATACAGGTATAATACCGGGGATCCATTCAAAAAAGAAGAAATGAGAAAACATTTTAAAGATGGGTATATCGGTGAAGTGATTTATGAGGGGGGAGGTAATTTTTTACTTGTTTTTAAAGATGAGTCTACGTTTGAAGATGTGACGCGAAAATTTACAACTGAGATCATAAAGAATATAGGGACGCTCCATGTACTTGGAACCTGTGTTGAAGTGAGCGATGATAATCTGACTAATTATAAGAAAGATAACGAAAACTTATATAATTTACATAGGAAGAAAGAGGCGATGGATGGATATATTGGGCCTTGGGCATGTCTTCCCTTTTCTCAAGTGGATAGAAAGACGTCCATGCCACTTATTGATTATAATGATGAAATGTATTTAAAAGAGGAAAAGGATAAAAGTATCCGTGAGGTGATCAGATCCAAAGGGCAATTGACAAAGGAAAGTTTTGCTAAATTGAAAAAGTATCATGAGGTCGTAAATGGTATAAAAAAAGGCAACAAAAATGATGATACGGTATTGGAAATAGAAAGAGATTATTTCAAAAAAAATACTGATATATTGGATGAGATCGTAGAAGAAAAGGGCGTGGATTCAAAACTTGCGATCGTTTATATTGATGGAAACAGCATGGGGGCTAAAGTCCGCAAGGAGATTGAAAAAAAAGAGGATACTAAAGAACCTGCTTTGGCGAATTATGATTATGATAGGTGTGTTAATGCGTTAAGGGATTTTTCAAAGGGAATTCAAGAGACGTATATAGAAAAGGGCATAAAAGCGGCCTTTAAAGACTTAGTAAATGATCCATACAGGATAGTGGTATATGCCGGTGATGAAGTGAATTTTATAGTCAGGGCCGGTGATGCTTTTTCTTGTGCTAAAAATTATTTGGATTCATTGAAGGAAAAAAATGAGGGAGAAGATTCAGCCTGTGCCGGCATTTCGATTTTTCATAGTCATTCGTCATATTCGGATGCATACAGAATAGCAGAAGAGGCCTGTGAATCCGGTAAAAAGAAGATGAAAGAAATGGATTTGGAATGTGCATCCTTTATCGATTTTCACTTTGGCCAGGGGGCGACGGGCATTACGCTTGAGGAAATACGAAAGAAAGATAATGCGGATGATATAATAGGACGTCCATGGCTTATGTGGTCAAAGGATAAGAATGATGTGAAGGATGTGAAAGACGTGATCACGTATGATGATGCAGAAAAGATTGTGGCGCTTGTCAATGCGATGGGACGTGGTAACGTTAAAGGCCTGGCTGAATCAGCAAAAAAGAGCAGGACCGATCTGGAGATGGAAATCAACAGGATATATTCGCATCAGAGTGAGTCGGATAAGGTGAAAAATGCGAAAATATGGGAAACTGCTATGGCTATGGACAAGATCAAATTCAGAAAACTGATATATGATGTAGTGTTGGCCTATGATTGTTGGTTTGATGAAGGGAATAAAGAAAAAAGCAATGAGTGGGGGATGACAAATGAGCAAGGTTAATATGCGGATTAAAATAGAACTGTTGTCTGATCTCTGTGTTGGTTCAGGATATTCATATGCAGGAATAGTAGATAATGATATTTGTTATGATGAGTACGGTATTCCTTATATTCCGGCCAGGAGAATAAAAGGATGTATGAGAGAAGTGTTATCAGGCATTTTATATACAAAGTATCCGGAACAGGCAGACTCGTTATTTGGAAGTGGCGGAGAGTCAGGGCTTGATGATGGTGAGCGTAAGGTTCGGATCGGTAATGCGTATATTGCTGATCATTCAAAGATAAGAAAGTCAGTAGAAACGCTTCAGAACTATGACTGTGAGATATTTGCTGCTCAGTATATTCTTTACAGATTTACACATGTGGTAGCGCAGACTGCAATAAAAGAGGAGGTTGCGGAGGATAATACTTTGCGTTTTACACGTGTAGTGAACCGCTATGATCCGTTGGGTGAAAAAGGCACTCCCTTGTCTTTTTATGCTGATATTTCATATGAGGAAAATGATAAAGAAGTAATAACAGACATCTTGAAGGGAGTTCGTCACATGGGGCTGAAAAGGAACCGTGGATTTGGGAATGTCAGGTGCAGTCTTATTCCCGAAGAGAAAACAGGTGAGTCTTGCACTGAACTGTATACGAGTGATGAGAAAGATGGCAAAAAAAGGATTTATTATGCAATAAATAATACTGAACCTTTGGTCTTGTCCTCTGTGGATGAACAGGATTCGGAAAGCTATATCACAGGACAAAGTGTTTTGGGATTATTGGCAGGAAGATATATTAAACAAAAGGGGAAACCCGAATCGGATGAGTTTAATGACTTGTTTTTAAACGGTAAGGTTATTTATTCGAATCTTTATCCCTGCGATGGAACAAGCATATATTATCCGGCACCCGGTTATATCTGCATGCTTAAAAAATCAAAAAGACTTGTATATAATCTTGCGGATAAGCTTCCTGAAATTGATGAAGAAATGAAAGAAAAAGGTTTGGATCATAATGATGGAAATCTGCCTAAGTTATTGAAAGGTAAATATGTTTCTTTAGATGAAAAAAATGTTACTGTTCATGAGGTTATGAAAGACATTATTTATCATGATCGGCATGAGGACGAGGAAAATAATGTAGAAAAGATTTTGTATTCATCAACTGTCATCAGGCCGGGGCAATGTTTTAAAGGCTATATCGAAGCGCCTGTAAAGTATGTGGATAAGATCAAGAATCTTTTATTGGAGGGTGATCTGTATTTCGGAAAATCCAAATCTGCTCAGTATGGACGCTGTGTTTTGGCTAAGACGAATGAAGACTCATGTAAATGGCCTGAAGAAAAACAATTTAAGGCCGGTGAGGCGGTGATAGTCACCTTTTTGTCGGATGCCGCTATAATTGGCAGTAATAGTGAGTATTCAGTTGGCGCTGAAGATATCAGGAAGGCATTTGAGGATATATTTAAGAAGAAATATGGTGTTGGTTTTGAGTATGCCGATGACTATATTTCCATGATAAAAACAAAACTATTGACAGGATATCTCAGAACCTGGAATCTCAGAAAGTATCCTGTGCCGGGAATAAAAGCCGGAAGTTTTATAGTAATAAAAGCAAATAAAGATTTTGAAACGGATAGCTTTTATATCGGAGAGAAAAATCATGAAGGCTATGGGTATATCAGGTTTGATCGGGCAGAAGATTATAAATATGATTCTCTTAGTGACATAGAAGATAAAAATAATCCTGAAGATGAAGATACTGAGAAAAATACGTCGGAAGATGAAGATATTAAGAAAAATACGCCGGAAAATGAAGATGTTAAGAAGAAGACACCGGAAGATGAAGATATAAAGAGTTCGGCCGGAAATATTGCGGATATGATCATTCCGGTGATCGTGGACAGGTGGCTGGAAGATCTTATTTATAGAAACCTGGATAACAGCAGTATAGAAGGGACCACGAATTCAGCGGTAGGCAGATGGAAGTTAATGCTTATGGAGAGTTGTGAAAATGCTGATAGTGATGAGGCATTTAAAGATTTTTCCAGGAGGATCAATTCTATTGCCAATGAGAGCATTAAGGAAAAGGGTAAGAGACTTTTGGAATTAGCAATCAATTTCAGGAAGGCTGAACCTGATGGCCGATTGAAAGAAGTGATAGATAAGACGGGAATTGATGTCGATGAGGTTAAACGCAGACTTTATGATCGCTGGGGAGAGTATATCATGGCAATGATCACTATCAGAAAATACAGAGGAGGTAAGAATAAATGAATAAAATCCGGAAGAAATGCTATCTGAAGATTGAGTTTAAACTTCTCTCTCCGTTGAATGTGGGCTCAGGAGCATCATTGAGTACAGATAAAGATATTATTAAAGATCCTGACGGGATACCGTATATTCCGGCGTCGACAGTGGCCGGTGTGGTCAGAGATAAATTTAAAGAAAAATATGGCGATGAGATGTGTGCTCAGGAAATAAATAAGTATTTTGGAAATGTGAAAAAAAGGAAGGCAGGGGTGATCGAAAAGAATGATGACGACCGCGAGTCTATAGAAAGCCGCCTGTTGTTCTATGATGCCATAATAAATACGGAGAATGAAGGTGTTAATCATATATCTATACGCGACAGTGTGGCATTAGATGAACATAAAACTGCCAAGAAAGGCGCCAAGTTTGACATGGAAGTATTGGAGCCCGGAGTAAGATTTATTACATATGTAGAACAGAATATTTATTCTGATGCAGATAAGGATTATCTTCAGTTGGTTGCAGATATTTTCAGTTCAGGACTCATGTTTGGAGCAAAAACTACCAGAGGATACGGAAAAACAGGGGAGGTTAAAACATATTTCAAATCGTTTGCTTTTACTGAAGGCAGTGATAATACCTTAGATGATTGGTTGGATTTTAATCTGTATTCATATGATGGATGGGGTGATCCTTCCACTCAATCGGAATATGGCAGTGCTGTTGGTTGGACAATTATAGTCGCGTTGGAACTGAAAGGTGGAATATCTATTTGCAGATATACGACCCAACCCCATGAAAAGGAAGAAATAATTCCGGATATGGAGCATCTTACGTCATATGATGGCGAGCAGCAGATCGTTCCTGTGATCCCGGGGACATCCTGGGCCGGTGCATTCAGACACAGGATGGGAGAATTTGGCGTGGATATTGATTCGGAGAACAGTATTTTCGGATTTGCCGGTCCCCGTTCCAATGAAAGGACCCGGATAAGGAAGAAATCCAAACTTGTTTTTTCTGAATCGGTAATACATAATGCCGTTGAAAAGGTTCTGTCAAGAAATGCAATAGACAGATTTTCGGGGGGAACGGCTAACGGCGCGTTTTATACAGAAAAGACTTGTTATGGTGGCAATACTGATTTAGTTATTTCATGGAGAGGAAAAGAAAAGATTTCCGAAAACGATAGGAAGGCTTTGGCTGCTGTGTTGACAGATCTTCATTATGGATTTCTGGCTGTAGGCGGGGAGACGTCTATAGGCAGAGGTTTGTTCTTGATCACTGAAATAAATGGCAAACCTATCGGCGTTGATGCTTATGAAGATATAAGTAAAATACTTTCGGAGGTGGCAAAATGAATGTGAGTGAAAAGAAACTGAGTGTGAGTGATTTTATGCAAGAAGCAAAATCAAATATTGAAAATGGCTGGTTTGTTGCCGCCTTGACTGATGAACTGATCATTGATGATTTTTCCAAGATAGATAGTTGGGAAATTATTGAAAAAGAGAAAAAGGTTCTTGAGATAAGGTGTTTTAATAAGGATAAAGAACTTAAACTTTTTAGAAGTGATATCGGTAAAGACTTCCGTCATCGTATTAAGGATGATAAGGATTTGAATGAAAAGACTTTGAATGAAAAGACTTTTGATGAGATTCAGCTTATCGATATTGATTTAAAGAAGACTGAGCAGCTTAATAAAAAAGGATACGTAGTGTCCACCGGCGGCGGGGTGTATCCGTTACCCATACCGATCGAAAAACAGGCTGGAGCGAGTGTCAGAGTAAGATATTATCTGGATGATAAGGCCGGAGTAAATGATTGGCGAATAGTAGAATTAAAAGGGGGAAAATAGGATGGCTGAATACAGAGATGGGCAATTGGGATTCATTAATCCGTATAATTTTGTGCCGCTTCAGGAAACGTGTCTTCAAAATATAGATGCAGAGAAGAATAACAGTAAAGCACATTCAGGCTTTTTAAAATGTGAGATGGAAACTTATACCCCGCTTGCCATACCGGATACAGCAGATAGAACGGAAGATGCGCAGGTTTCCAAACACTATAATTATCCTTTTTTGTCGATCAATGATAAGCCGGTTGTCCCCGGCAGCAGCATACGCGGTGTGATACGCTCAGCATATGAGACGCTGACAAACTCATGTCTTTCTACGGTGAATCCGAATGAACATATTACAAAGAGAAGTGATTTGGGTACTTTTTCTCCATGTGTGTTAAGGCGAATAGGTAAAAACGAAAATGCATCTTGGATCCTTAATAAAGCCAAAAGGATCCCTTTGGTTGCTGATGAAAAATCTACGCCTGAATACAGGTGGATTCGTGGAGACGGTTATACTAAATTTAAAATAGGTATTGATGAGAATGAAGTAAAATATCTTTTGACAAAAAAAGGAGAAAAGGTATATTGGGGAGATCCGGTTTCAATAAAGGACAGAGGACCCGGTCATAGAAAAAGGATGCGAAACGGATCTGAACGTGAGGTTTGGAATAACAGATCGATAAGTGAAATATCTAAGACTGATACTTCGACATCTAAGGACGCATTTTTATATTTGGGTGAAGTTATAGAAAATAAACATGCGGAAAGTGTTTTTGTCGAAACCGGTGAATCTATCGACGATGGAGAAAAAAAGATAGTTTCCAATGCTTTATCTATGCTTGAAGATACCTTGAGGATGTACAGGAGTGATGCGATCAACAAGAAAATCGGTAAAAATCATTATGGATACAGAGGCTTTGAAAAAGCAAAGAAAAAAGGTTTTATACCACTTTGGTATAAGGAAGAAAATGGACGGCTGTATCTGTCGCTGGCGGCGATTGGGCGTATTTCATACTATACGCCTATGGGCGGATTGATCAATGGACATGTTTCCTGCCGGGATAGAAGAAATCTTTGTCCTGCCTGTGCTTTGTTTGGAATGGTAGGTAAGGGTAAAACCGGTGATGGGATAAACAAAGGCTGTGGAAGCAGAGTACGGATCACGGACGCCTTCATAAGCGGAACTGAAGACATGACGATCAAGGGAGTCACTTTAAAAGAATTGGGCGCGCCTCGAACATCATACGTTCAGTTTTACAGTAAGGATAAAAAGAAATATGATGAAGATGGCGCTTGTATAAGGGGACGAAAGTATTATTGGCATATTCCCGAGGCTTGTAATGATGCATCGGTTTATTCTGATAAAAAGAACGGCAGAAACGGAACCTTTGATCTGGTCAAGCCGGGCGCCAGGTTTGAGTTTTATGTTTATTATGACGGGATAGATGCCGAGCAGCTTGATATGCTGAAATATGTGCTTACATTGGAAGGAAATGATTCGGATTATATGCACAAAATCGGACATGGGAAACCGTTGGGACTTGGCAGTGTTAAAATACGTATTATGGAGCAGTGTGAACGGAAAGTTGAAAATGGATATTGCATAGAAAAGACTGATGCAAAGGATTTAAATATAAAAGCGCCGGAATTACTTGACGCGTCATCCTGGAACAGTTTTAAATACATTGCTATGTTTTCCAAAGAGTCGAAGGATAAAATAACTTATCCCTATGTTGAGATGGGAAATGGATGTGCGGAATTAATAAAGAAAAAGGAGGCTGAAGATAAGACGCTTAAAGAGAATGTATTAGCATCCCATCAGTGGTTCAGTAGAAATGATAATGTTTTATCTGATATTGAGAAAGCGCGGGAAAGGAAACTGAAGGTCAAGCAATGTTTTAATCTTAACGAAGAAAAGGATTTTGAAAGGAAAAAAGATGCTAAAGGAAGTAAAGATGCTAAAGGAAATAAAAGTTTTAATAAGAAGAATTTTGAGCCTGAGCCTAATAAAGACTATCATGTTAAAGTCTCAGGATATGAAACAGGAAGAGAAGGTGAGTTATTTTATGTGCGTGTTGAATTTGATGACGGATCCACTATAAAGATTCCATTTTATAATTTGGACAGATCAGCTAAACAGGCAACGGATATTAAGGAAAATACAGAATTTATAATAATGTATGCTGATAGAAACAAAAATGGATATCCGAATTGGCGAAGGGGAGGTCGCTGATGGTTTTACCGGGAACTTAGCAGAAACCGGTAAATGAAGAAAAGATGCAGGAAGGAAGAGTCTTAGAAATTAAACTTTGCGTTTAATGACAATTGAAATAATGAGTTCTATACTTGTGTCATAATAAAGAAATCTAATCTGAAATGATCCAACTGCCTGTTACGGGGAGAGCTGTAATAATGCTGATAGGTGAAATTACAAAAGGAGATAGATGCTGTATGTATGGGATATGGGAAAAAGATTTTGAATACTATGAAAATCAAGGATCATATTTTGAATATACACATGATGAAGATGCTTATGAAGAGGAAGAACTCTATGAGCAGTTAGAATATGAGCGGACAGTAGCTAAAGTTATCAGGGAAAGAGCCGCTCAAGACAGGCGCGAGAATATTCCCGCGCGAGATATTGATCAATTGGTCGAATTTATTATATCGGAGGGATTGCTTCCCCTGAAAAAAATAGATTTGTTCAAGTATGAGATAATTATGGATTATGCTCTGGCATATGATCGCTAGAAGGTTGGGAATCTGTCTTTTTACGTAATCTGGAACCGGCCTCCGAAAAATATTCGGCTGCAAGATGGATGTGTTCCTTGATCTCTTCTTCAGTGATCGTTCCGTTTGCAGTCTTTTCCCTGAGTTCCTGGAGTCGCAGCCCTTTTTCGTGTAAAGTCATTTTGTACCCCTCTTTTGAAATAGTTGAAGTTTTTCTTTTTGAGTTTATTGTATCATGAATTCTGATTATTGCAATATGATGATCATTATTACCTGATTCCGGAATGGATCAGGTTTTTTTGAAAAATGGGATGGATGATCAGGATACATCTGTTTAAAGGTGATGCGATAAAGTTTAAACTTTAGTTTAAGGATTATTAAACTTCTAATTGATAATCACTTATTTTTCATTGACAAGTCTATGCACAAATGTTATCATATGGTTACCCTGAAGGGACTATGAAATGTGTAATAATGGATTGGTGATATATTATGTTGGATAGGAAACAGCCTGAACAGCGCTATAGATCTGTAATTATCGGGGAAAATGATAAGGACACTGATTCAGAGCGAAGAATAAAAGAATTTGTAAAATTATTATATGAGGCTAAAGGAGATAACAGGAGTTTTTCGGCTTATGCAAGGGCCTCCGGGATCAGCGCTACGGCAATGTCTCATTTGAAAAACGGTGATTATCTGCCTACCCCGGCTACGATGAAAAAACTCACATCAAATCAAGCGGCGCCGCAGGGGGGTGTTACATTTGCAGAGCTTATGCGTGCTGCGGGATATGAGTACAAAGTCGACATTCAGATTACTGGTTCTAATGGGGAGGTGTCTGATCATTTAGGTTTGGGGCCCAGGGAATATGTGAGTATCAATGGTCATATATCGAGAGAAGATGTGCTTATATTTGAGAAAGAGATCCAATTGCAGATATATGCTGCGCTGGTTGATAAAGGGGTGGTTTTCAGGAAGACAGATAAAGGTTCAGAGCCTGAAACAGAATCCCGCATTCGTCGGATGGTCGATCTGTCTATTGATATCATGGATCAAAAAATATCAGAGTGGCTGTTTGAATTTCGATATTGGCCTCCGGAAAGGGGAATTCCTAATCCGGCATTGATATTCTTTAGTTTGGGGAATGCATTAAAACTACATATTTCAAAGGATACAAAGCTCTCGCTGGTCGTGAATAATGAGCGGATCTTTCAGATACTTAAGAGATATGATCATGCATTATCATTTCGTGGTGAACTGTCGGTCATATTATATGACTTTGAGAAAAAAGAATTTGTTGAGGAATGTTATTTATCAAATTATTATGAGGAGAAAACTGAAAGGGAATTATATATAGTTTAGTGGTGAAATAGTAGAAGAGAGCAGCTTGCCGGCTGCTCTCTCCAAGATAGACGGACATTGCCGTGTCCGTATAGTAGTAATGAAGATTATATATTATCCGTGCTGTTGGGATAGCAATCTCCATGTCTACATCTTATCATACGGATTATTGAGCGTCAATTATATTGACAGTTTAATCCGGATATTTTCTGATCTTGGTTTTTCTACATTTCTCCAATGGTAATGATCATAGTTGCAAAGGGGTCAATGAATTTGGAGGTGAATCATGTCTGTTTATATCGATGTTGAAGCAAGTGGACGTAAGATCAAAGAATTAAGCCGTGATAAAGGATATTCGGCTATGGATCTGCAGAATTCATTAGGGCTGGAAAGCTGTCAGGCGGTTTATAAATGGTTTTCCGGAAAAGGGTTACCCAGCATAGACAACCTGTTGGCAATAGCTCATCTTTTTGGAGTTTCTATGGAAGATCTTATCGTGTCGCGGGAGGTGTATGTCTGATCCGTGATATTCAACCACGAGTTTAATGACAAGCACTTTTCGCTGTAATATACTGTTTTTTCAGTTGATACGGGATCTGATTGACCGCTTTCAGAAGATAGATGCGGCTATTGTGGCATCTAATGCAAATATGTTGAAATCCATGAAGCAGGTTAGGGCGTTGAAACGGTTGGCTTGAAGTGTTCCTCGTGGCTGTGCTGCAAGCAATGATCTAAAAAATGCAGGAAATAATCAGTTAAAAATGCAGGCAAAAAGCGGACAATAATTTAGTAAAAAATCTTGACAATGAATAGTTTCTTTGGTATCATAGCGGTCATAAAAATATTTTGCTTTTTATAAGCGGATGTAATTAGTGATTTGACAGACGGAATATCTTGCAGGGATATTCTGTCCAAAATTATTAATACATCGGCTTTTTTGTTGTGCCGAATTTGTTCCTTGAAAACTGTATCTGCAAATGCGAAGACGGCCGGCCGGGGGAAGCAGGCGATGATATGAGCCTGCCAACGGAAATATGCTTCGCAGATTGCAATAACCGTAACAAATGTTCCGGTTGATAAATGATGACATTTACCGCCGGAGTGGTTTTAAGAAAAAGGAGTGGCACAGCTTATGAATATCAAATTGAAAATAAC
>Ga0310691_10007830_pt1 | contig 11068 bp, 11 predicted proteins | sample 176DNAGHGlowgp2_FD_203887 | JGI IMG/M metagenome (GOLD analysis project Ga0310691, IMG submission 203887) | Sheep rumen microbial communities from Palmerston North, Manawatu-Wanganui, New Zealand - 1766 DNA GHGlow gp2 (v2) (version 2) | ecosystem: Host-associated > Mammals > Digestive system >... | reverse complement strand
GGGGCTACTGGGGCAGCTGGGGCTAATGGGGGAGGTGGGATGTGCGGTGGGGAATATGGTGGGGAAGTTGCAGTCGTTCATCTCGTAGTCGCGGCCGCTGATGGTGCATACTCGGCGCTCGGGGTCGATATGCTCCAAGAGACAACGGTCTTCCATCAGCCACTCCGGGCGGCGGTGGAAAATGCGGGCCTCCTCCTTAAACTGAATGATGCTGATAGCCTTGTGCATCTTGCCCACGAGCTGCAGGGTCTTGTCGTCCATGCGGCCGGGCTTGAGCACCTTGGGCATGAACTCCGTGCAGGGGTCGTCGCCGTAGGTGTCGAGGGCGAAGGTGGCCAGCGGCACGAGGTTGATGCCGTAGCCGTCTTCAAGTGTGGCCAGGTTGGCATAGCGCAGCGAGAGGCGCAGCACGTTGCAGATGCAGGCGTCGTTGCCCGCCGCGGCGCCCATCCAGAGCATGTCGTGGTTGCCCCACTGAATGTCCCACGACTGATAGCGGCGCATGACATCCATGATGATATGAGCGCCGGGGCCACGGTCGTAAATGTCGCCGAGGATGTGTAGCTGGTCGATGGCCAGGCGCTGTATGACGTTGCAGAGGGCAATGATGAAGTCGTCGGCGCGGCCGGTAGAGATGATGGTGTCGACGATGACATTGACGTAGGCCGCCTTGTTCTGGTCGTCGGTGCGCTCATGGAGCAGTTCCTCGATGATATACGAGAACTCCTCGGGCAGCGACTTGCGCACCTTCGAGCGCGTGTATTTCGACGACACGTCGCGGCAGACGCGCACCAGCTGGTGTATGGTGATGTGATACCAGTCGTCGATGTCGTTCTCCACGGCCTTCACCAGTTCCAGCTTCTGCTCGGGGTAGTAGATGAGCGTACACAGTTCCTTCTTCTCCGATTCGCGTATGCTGTTGCCGAAGATTTCGCCCACCTTGCGCTTGATGTTGCCCGAGGCGTTTTTCAGCACGTGCTCAAAGGCTTCGTTCTCGCCGTGGATGTCGGCCAGGAAGTGCTCCGTGCCCTTTGGCAGGTTCATGATGGCTTCTAAGTTGATAATCTCCTTGGCTGCGTCGGCCACCGTCGGAAACGACTGCGACAGCAGGTTCAGGTAGTGCATATCGGTATTAGTGTTCATATTCGTAGATGGTTTTTAAGCAGGTTTCTAATCTTTTTAGTGCCGCCGTCGTCGAGTGGCCTGACGGGCAGGAATCCCTCGTCGAGCGCCGTCTGCTCGGTGAGCACCTGCAGCAGGCGGCGGAAGTATTTTGTCAGTTGCCTCTCGGCAACGGCCTCCAAGAGCCAGTCGTCCTCGACGTCGCTGCGCCGCAGGGCGCGATCCAGTTCTGCGAGGTGGCGCAGGGTGAACTCTCCTTTGTGTATTTCGCCGATGATGCCCAGCAAGTCGTTGGCCTTCACCTTTGGCCGTTCGTAGCCGGTGGGCAGGTAGCTCTTGATAGTGTCGGTGTCTAAATACGGTTGCTTGATGTCTATATGTCGTGCGCCGCTGTCGACGATGGTGCGTACGTTCTCATGGTCGGCATAGATGAGCAGGCGTCGCCACTGCACCTCGCCAATGGCGGCAGCCGCTTCTGCGGCCCATAGGCTGTCGTCGCTGCTTATCCATCGGCGGTCGCCGGTGATACCTACCTTCAGCAGCAGGCGCAGTAGCCGCCGACAGTCGTCGCTCATCAGCTCCAGGGTGTTGGAATCCATCACCTTGCGGTACACCTCGCCGGTGTTGGCGGCCATGGCTTCGGGGGTGATGGAGTTGGTGACTACGGCGTTGCGGATGGTTTCCATGCGGGGGTTCCAGCCTAAGGCTTTCATGGCCTCGGCCTCCATGCGCCCCTGTACTATCACCACATAGCAACTCTCCACCAGCCGACGCTGCCAGAGCAGGGTCTTGCTGAACTTCTCGCCCCGGTGGTGGGCGATGACCCAAGGTTCCAGGCCGCCGTGGGGCGTCAGCACGATGCGTGCCCCCTGGCGGTGCAGGCGCAGCGCCTGTCGGCCGATGTCGTAGTTCCAGCAGCCGTGCACGTGGACGATGTCCGGTTGCCGGCTGTCGCCATCGTCGTTATCGGCCGGGGTGAGCATCCTTACGTGCTCGGCCACCAGCGTGTCGTCATGCGGATAGAGATGCTGTACTGTCAACATACTTAAACCTCAAAAAACTTGAGCACGTCGTGGCCCAGGCTGCGCTTGACGACGATGAAGTCGTAGCCGCCGCCGGGCAGGAGCCTTGTCTTCCACCGACCACCCTTCGACAGCCGCCACCGTTCAGTCTTGCTGATGATGCCGGCAGCGCGGCTCAGGTCGTCGTAGGCGCGAAGCTTCACGTCGCCATTCTTGCGGTTGATATAGCCCGTCAGCAGCTGCGTGGGCGCCTGGGTGTAGGCTGCCAATTCTTGCAGCCATTGTTCTGAGGGTAGGGCAGTGGTGGGGTCGAGAAACACTAGCCATTCTCCTTTGGCTGCCTTCACGCCGAGGGTCAGCGCCAGCCGCCGCGGATGGGTCTGATACTGGTATTTAGGCAGAAACGTAGTGTATAGTCGTGAGTTCTCGCTTTGGAACTGTTTTAGCACGTCAGGGGTGTTGTCGGTAGAGCTCGCGTCAATCACTACTACATCGTAGTCTTCACTGTATTCCTGACCGAGCAGCAGGGGAAGATTCCGTTGCAATGCCTCGCCTTCGTCGTGTGCCGGCAGGATGACGGTGAACGTGTTATGTTGTGTCATTGGTGGGGTCTTATACGTTATCGATATTCGTTTACAGAACGCTGCAAAGTTACATATTATTTCTTTAACAGCCAAGGGAAAGCCAAATTTTTGTTCTTTCTCAATTATTTTTGCGTGATTACCGAGAATTATTATTAACTTTGCAGCCAAAACCAGAAAACGAAGAAAGAATTTATGCAACTGATTGACGGAAAAGCAACGGCGGCAGCCATCAAGGCTGAGATAGCCGAGGAAGTGAAGCAAATCATGGCCCGTGGCGGCAAGCAGCCCCATCTGGCAGCAGTGTTAGTGGGCCACGACGGCGGGTCGGAAACGTATGTTAAGAACAAGGTGCTGGCCTGCGAGGCTTGCGGGTTCAAGTCGACGCTCATACGCTATGAGGACGATGTGACTGAGGCCGAATTGCTGGCCTGCGTAGCCAAGCTCAATGCCGACGCTGACGTGGACGGCTTCATAGTGCAGCTGCCTTTGCCCAAACATATTGACGAGCAGAAAATCATTGAGGCCATCGACTACCGCAAGGATGTTGACGGGTTCCATCCTATCAATGTAGGCCGTATGGCTATCGGGCTGCCCTGCTTCATATCAGCTACGCCACTGGGCATTATGACCCTGCTGCAGCGCTATGGTATAGAGACCAGCGGCAAGAAGTGTGTGGTGCTCGGCCGCTCCAATATCGTTGGCAAGCCTATGGCTCAGCTGATGATGCAGAAGCAGTATGGCGATGCTACCGTCACCGTGTGTCACTCTCACTCGGCCACGCTGCAGCAGGAATGTCGCGAGGCCGACATTATCATCGCAGCCATCGGGCGTCCGGACTTCGTGACGGCCGACATGGTGAAGCCGGGGGCGGTCATCATCGACGTAGGCACCACCAGAGTGGCCGATGCCACCCGCAAGAGCGGATTCCGCCTCAATGGCGACGTGAAGTTTGACGAGGTGGCTCCCAAGTGCTCATTTATCACCCCTGTGCCCGGTGGCGTAGGTCCGATGACCATCTGCTCGCTGATGAAGAACACGCTGGCTGCCGGCAAGAAGGATTATTACAAGTAAGCCATGACTGCCCAGGAGTGGTATGAGCGCGGCAACGAATACCGCCGCCGGAGCCAGTGGCACGAAGCTATCAACTGCTATATCGAGGCTGTCAGGATAGACCCCGACAGTCCCGCTGTGGAGGCTAAGAAAATGCTCGACGACATTATGGCTTTCTACTGTAAGGACATGTATAATCCATAAGGCTATTACCGGTGTGGAGGCATTGAGTGAAGAACGGGCTGACAGCTATAGTCATGTGCTGAAATATACCGGCATTTTCGGAGGCGTGCAGGGCCTGAATCTATTGGTGGGCCTTGTGCGCAATAAGTTGGTGGCACTGCTGCTGGGACCTAACGGTATGGGGCTGGCCTCGCTGTTTAACACGACGGTGAGCTTTGTTTCGCAGGCCACCAACTTCGGCATCTCCTTCTCGGCCGTGAAGCATGTGTCAGAGCTTTTCGACCAGGGCGATGCTGCCGCCGTGGCCCATTTCGTGAAGGTGGTGAGACTGTGGTCGCTATTGACGGCTTTGCTGGGGATGATTGTCTGCGCCGTGGCCGGACCGGTATTAAGCAACCTGACATTTGCGTGGGGCGACCACACGCTGCATTTCATACTGCTCGCGCCGGCCGTGGGGCTGATGGCCATCACCGGCGGCGAGACTGCTATACTCAAGGGCGCACGACAGCTGCGATCGCTGGCCGTCATACAGATTTACACGGTCGTGGCGGCGCTGGTGGTCTCCATACCGCTATATTACTTCTTCGGACAGACAGGCATCGTGCCCGTCATCGTGCTGATGGCGCTGACAGCAATGCTGCTGACCATTCGCCACTCTTACCGCCTCTATCCCTTGCAGCTGAAGGGCGAACAGGGACTCCTCGGCGAGGGGGTGGCCATGGTGCGCCTGGGGGTGGCCTTCGTTATGGCGGGCGTGCTGGGCAGCGGGGCGGAAATGGTGATTCGCTCATACCTGAACGTTAGCAGTGGCGACCTCGACGTGGTAGGACTCTATAATGCCGGTTTCATGCTCTGCGTAACCTATGCGGGCATGGTGTTTTCTGCTATGGAGACCGACTATTTCCCCCGTCTGTCAGCGGTGCCCCGAGAAGATGTGGCGGCTCAGAACCTTACCGTCAACCGCCAGATAGAGGTGTCGCTGCTGATTCTGTCGCCCCTGCTGGCGCTGCTCATCGTAGCGCTGCCGGTGTTGGTGCCACTATTGTTTTCGGTCAAGTTCCTGCCGATGGTAAGCATGGCTCAGGTGGCGGTCTTCTCCATGTATATCAAGGCCGTCTCCCTGCCTGTTTCGTATATCACGCTGGCCAAGGGCGACTCCGTGGGCTATATGGTGATGGAGTGTATTTACGACGTGGTGCTAGTGCTGCTTGTCATGATAGGCTATAGCCATTGGGGACTCTTCGGCACGGGGGTGGCGCTGTCGCTGAGTTATCTGTTCGACATACTGATTGTTGGCGGTTATACCTATGTGAGGTTTCATTACCGTGTGTCGTCACAGGTGGTTCAGTATGCTGCCATACAGCTGTCGCTCGGATTGGCTGTATATATTGTCACGCTGATTGACCACCCGCTCATATACTGGTCGTTGGGGCTGCTGATATGTACTGCCAGCATGCTCGTCTCCATCAACATCCTTCACCAGAAGACGTCGCTCTGGGCATCGTTGACAAAGAAACTTAAAAACCGCTTCTGCCGCCATGCCTAAGATTACGGTACTCGTAGCGGTCTATAATGCTGAACGCTTCCTGCCTCAGTGTCTCGACTCACTGCTGGCGCAGACCCTTGCCGACATACAGATTATCTGTGTTGACGACGCATCCGACGACCATTCGCTGCAGGTGCTCAACCAATATGCCGTGCGCGACCTGCGCGTGGAGGTGATAAAGCTGGAGCAGAACGGCGGACAGGCCCATGCCCGCAACGTTGGCCTGCAGCAGGCGAAGGGCGACATCGTCTGTATGGTAGATGCCGACGACTGGCTGGCACCGGACGCCTTGGAGCAGCTTTATAAGGCATTCGACGACCAAACGGACAGCGTGCTGTTCACACTGGTGAAGGTGTACGAAGACGGTCGCCAGGAGGCATATCCCTCACCCTCCACCCTCCACCCTTCACCCTTCAGCGGCGAAGAGGCCTTCCGCATGAGTCTGACCTGGCAAATTCACGGGCTTTATGGTATCAGGGCAGAGATTCACCGTCGCCATCCTTACGACGAAACCTGCCGCAGCTATAGCGACGACAATACTACGCGGATTCACTATCTATGCTCTCGTCGAGTTGGCTTTTGCGTGGGTGTGTATTACTACCGCCAGCATGGTGACTCGGTGACCCATCAGGTCAGTGTGCGGCGCTTCGACTATCTGAGGGCCAATGAGAGCATGCGGTGGCAGATGCTCGACCTCAAGATTGACCGCCGATGGCTCGACGAATATGAAAACCACCGATGGCTGAACCTTGTGGATGTCTATATGTTCTACTTTGTTCACGGGCGGGAACTGTCAGAGGCTGAGCGCCGATATGGCTTGGAGGAACTGCACCGCGTGTGGGCAACGGTAGACCGTCGGGCACTCAACAAAAAGACGACAGCCAAGTTTGGCTATCGTCCTTGTCGCTCGTGGCTGATGTTCCGCATCCAGGAGTGGCTCTATTTTACGCTGCGAGGCTTCTTGGGGAAGAACTATTAGGCCTGCCGTGGTAAGCGTCTCCCCATGCGGAGGGGAGAACTATTAGGCTTGCCGTGGTAAGTGTGTCCACAAGCGGGGGATTAAAAGCGGAAGTCCAGTTCTACGTCTACCAGGTTATAGTTGCTCTTCGTTGCGCGCTCGTTGACACGCGCATACTCTATGTTCAGCTGCAGGTTCTTGGTAAACACATAGTCGGCGCCGACCTCGTAGAAGGTTTTGCTCGTACCCCATTCCTTCTGGTCGCGATACAGGTCATAGCGGGCCTTGACGTGGAGCTTCTTCTTGATGATTGGGGCAATACAAAGGGCATAAAGACCGTCAGCCTTGTCGCCTTTCGTATGTGCAACATCGTAGCCCTGAGAGTGGATATACTCTGAGCGCAGTGTCCAATCGTCCTTGGCGTATTCGGCACTGAAGGCGTAGCGGTTTTTGGGTGTGCTGATAACAGAGCCGTCGGCCTGTTTGGTGCCGCGTGAACCCGTCCAACCGAAGGCGCCGATACGCAGACCTTCAAGAGGCATCACCCACAAGCCGCCAATGAGGTCCTTGCGGTTGTCTACATCCTTGACGTTGATACCCTGACCGTTGAAGACGCCTACCTGATAGTGCAGCCAGGCACGGCCGCTGGCGTCGGGCAAAAGGTCGCCCTGAAGTTGAAGGCCGATGTCGCGGCCATTAGAGGCCTGCTCGCCTGTGCGGTCGCTAAAACCGGCAAGCTTTGACACGTTCTGAGAGTACGACATGAAGCCCTGCGTGATAGGATGCATGGGGTTCTCAAAAGTAAAAGGACGCTTGAACTGTCCGGCCTTCACCATCAGGAACTTGTACTTCTGCCACTCACCGAAGAGGTCTACCAGACGGATGGCTGATGACCCTTCGCTGGTGTTGCCGTTGATTTGCATCTGAACCTTGGCATAGAAATCCTTATGCGGACGGGCTTCGGCAGAGGCGCGCACCAGGCGCAGGTTGAAGGTATTCTCCTTGGCGCCCTCTTTGTCGGAGCCTTGGTACTGTACCATGCCATAACCGCTGAGCTTGATGTCCTTCACCCATTGGGGAACCTCAATGAAGGCTTTCTTCTGGTCTTGTGCCTGGACGCCCAATGCAAGGGCTGCCAAGCTTAATGCTAAAAACTTTCTCATCTTTATCCTTTGTATTACATGTGACTTCTAACTCCTTCTAACTCCTTCTAACTCCTACTAACTCCTTCTAACCAGCATGACCACATTCTCAACATGGGGCGTATGTGGAAACATATCTACGGGCTGTACTACCTCTACGCGGTAAAGCTCGTCGAGGTCGTGCAGGTCACGCGCCTGAGTGGCGGGGTTACAACTGACGTAAACAATACGCTGAGGACAGGCCCTGAGAATGGTTTTTACTACGTCGGGGTGCATTCCGGCACGTGGCGGGTCGGTGATGATGACGTCGGGACGGCCGTGATGGCTGATAAACTCATCATTGAGGATGTCCTTCATGTCACCGGCAAAGAACAGCGTGTTGCTGATACCGTTAATGGCGGAGTTCACCTTGGCGTCTTCAATGGCTTCCGGCACATATTCAATACCAATCACCTGACGAGCCTGACGGGCAACGAAATTGGCAATAGTGCCCGTGCCGGTATACAGGTCGTAGACTAATGGGAGAGATTGTGTGTCTGTCGTGGTAAAGGCCAAATCACGCACCACGCTATAGAGGTGATAAGCCTGCTCGGTATTGGTCTGGTAGAAGGACTTCGGACCGACCTTGAACTTGAGGTCTTCCATCAGTTCGAAAATGTGGTCGCTACCCTTAAAGACCAGGATTTCCTGATCGCCAATGGTGTCGTTACACTTCTGGTTGTCAAGATAGAGCAACGATGTGATTTCGTGAAACTTATCGGCTATGTGCTGTAGCAGCGACAAGGCTTTCTGGCCGCTTGCTCCATGCCAGTCCTCCCTTGCTCCGGTGGAGGTGGTAGGAAGATGGAACTGTATAATAACCATCAGCTCGCCCGAAGCGGAATTTCTGAAGATGACATCGCGAAGGAGTCCCATCTGCGCCCTCAGGTCGAAGAACGTCAGACCGTTGCCGACAGCATAGTCGTATATCTCGTTGCGTATCCTGTTCTGGATGTCATCCATTAGCCAGCATTTGTCAATGGGCAGTATCTTGTCGAATGCCCCCGTGATGTGAAACCCGATGGCCGGTACGTCTTTCAAGCTTTGGCTCTCTTCATGAGGCAGCTGGACTATCTGCTCTTTTGTCAGATAACGCTTATTGGCGCATCCGAAGTCAAGCTTGTTGCGGTATTCGCGAGTCTTGACGCTGCCTAAGATGGGACGGAATTCGGGCAATTCAACCTTGCCGATACGTGTCAGTTGGTCGTAGACCTGCTGTTGCTTAAACTTCAGCTGTTCCTCATAGGGCAGGTTCTGCCATTTGCAGCCGCCGCAGACACCAAAATGCTGGCAGAAGGGAACGGCGCGTGTAGAACTCCGTTCTATGAATCTCACAACCTCGCCTTCGGCAAAGGAGTGCTTCTTGCGACGAATCTGCACGTCGCACACATCGCCCGGCACACACCAGGGGACAAACACTACCAGGTCGTTCCAGTGAAACAGGCATTTTCCTTCAGCAGCAACAGCCTCTATCGTTATGCCCTCTAACAGCGGCAGGGCTTTCTTATTTCTCGCCATTAACCTTCAACTTTCTTTCAACCTTTAACCTTCAACCTTTAACCTTCAACCTCAAAGTCCAGACATGACCGCTGAACGGTGTAAGGACGCACTTTGCTGTTGGCAACGGCTACGTGATCGGGGTGCTTGGCATAGCCCTTCAGCGCTTCTTCCGACTCCAACGTGGAGTCGAGCATCACGTCTGCATTCGACGAACTGAGACGCCCGCTGATATTTACCTTGACATCAAGCAGGCCTGGAACCTTGCCCACCAACCCCTCGAGGCCGGCCTTGATGCCGGCTTTCACCGTTTCCTTCTCTGCATCCGTCAGTTCGGGATTCAGAGTCCAAAGAATAATGTGCTTTACCATCGTTTTCTGTCTTTATTGTGTACTTTTCCAAAATTTTCGGCAAAGTTACGCTTTTTTCGTCTAACTGCCAAATGAAAGCAAAAGAAATGTGCTAAGCAAATAATTTTGATTTTATTTGGTTTTTCAATACATTTACATTAACTTTGCAGACTCAACAAAGACATATAAGGAAAATATGGAACCTATCAAGAATCAATTTGCCCGCCAGCTGATGGATATTCAGGCCATCAAGCTGCAGCCTCAGCAGCCGTTCACATGGGCCAGCGGCTGGAAATCACCCATCTATACCGACAACCGTAAGACGTTGGCTTTTCCGCGCCTGCGCTCATTTGTGAAACTGGCTCTGTGTCACTTGATCCAGGAGCAGTTCCCCGAGGCCGAAGCCATTGCCGGCGTGGCCACGGGTGCCATTGCCCAAGGAGCGCTGGTGGCCGACGAACTGGGGCTGCCTTACTGCTATGTACGTCCGAAGCCTAAAGACCACGGCATGGGCAACCAGATAGAGGGTGAGATTACCAAAGGTGCCAAGGTGGTGGTCGTTGAAGACCTCATTTCTACCGGTGGTTCCAGTCTGAAGGCTGTAGACGCTCTGCGTCAGTATGGCGTTGAGGTTATTGGAATGGTGGCATCGTTCACCTACGGCTTCCCCGTGGCTGAGGAGGCTTTCAAGGCCGCCGGCGTGAAGCTCTTGACGCTGAGCAACTACGAGGCCGTCATTGAGGAGGCCGCCAAGACGGGATATATCAAGGACGATGAGAAGGCCGTGCTGGCCGAGTGGCGACAGTCGCCCTCAACATGGATGCAGGAATAAGATATGGGACTATTTGACAATACAACAAAGTTTGAGAGTAGTATCAAGCAGATACCCTATTCTCAGGAGGCTGTTTATCGTAACATCAGTGACCTAAACAATCTAGAGAAGGTGCGCGACCGTGTGCCCGAGGATAAGGTGCAGGATTTCTCGTTCACAGAAGATACCGTCAGCCTGAACGTGCCGCCGGTGGGCGAGTTGAAACTGCGTATCATTGAGCGCGACGAACCCAAATGTGTAAAGTTTGAGACGGCGCAGTCGCCGGTACCCTTCAACGTGTGGATACAGGTGCTGCCAGTTACCGAGACGACGAGCAAGATGAAGGTTACCGTCAAGGCCGAGCTCAACCCCTTTATCAAGGGCATGGTCAGCGGCCCGCTACAGGACGGCGTGGAGAAGATAGCCGATGCGCTGGCAATGATTCCTTATGAGTAAAGTCTAAAATCTGAAACGTGAAGTCAAAAACAAAAGTCTGAAGTCAATGATATGAAGCTCTGGGAGAAAAACTACGAGATTAACAAGGAAATAGAGCGGTTCACCGTAGGCCGCGACCGCGAGATGGATCTCTATCTGGCCCCCTACGACGTGTTGGGGTCAATGGCTCACATTACCATGCTTGAGAGTATCGGGCTGATAGGCAAAGACGAGCTGCCTCTGCTTTTGAAAGAACTGAAGGCCATCTATGAGCAGGCCGTCAGTGGCGAGTTTGAGATAGAAGAGGGTATAGAGGATGTACATTCGCA